>Ga0081540_1004418_pt1 | contig 10728 bp, 16 predicted proteins | sample TabmetS2T1R1_FD_71024 | JGI IMG/M metagenome (GOLD analysis project Ga0081540, IMG submission 71024) | Tabebuia heterophylla rhizosphere microbial communities from the University of Puerto Rico - S2T1R1 | ecosystem: Host-associated > Plants > Roots > Rhizosphere ... | reverse complement strand
GACGGCCCCCACCTCCGTCCTCGCATCAATCGCGCAACAGCACGCCCTCCCGAACGGTCCGGCTCGAGCCTATGACGGCGACGAGTCCCAGCGCCATCAGCAGCACGGCAAGCCAGACCATCCAGCCCGGCACCTCATCCGCCGTGTCGGGGATAGGAAAGCCGGCCGGCGCGACGGGTGGCACGGAGGCAGCAGCCGAGCCGCCGGCAGCCGGTGCGGCCGCCAGAAGCGTCTCGACGTCGACCTGGCGCGGCGTGCGGCGGTCGGGCGTACCCTGATCGGTTGCAAGGTTTTCGGCGGATGCCGGCGGCACGTAGGCCGCGGCCGCCGTAGCCAGGACGGAAGCCGCATCAGCCACCTTGAGCTCGGACGCGGGCCGCGACGGCTTTGACGTTTCCGCCGGTGCGGAGCGCAGCAGCTCCGCACGCGCATTCGCGACCGCCTTCCGCTTGCGCCGCGCGGCCTCCTTCTCTTCGCGAGCGGCGGCACGAAGCTTCGCGGCGCGATGACGAACCTGCTTCTTCACCGCGGTCTCTTCAGCGGCCTGGAACCAGCATTTGCGGTGGCCGTCAAAACGGTAGACCCAGTGCTGGCCGGCCGCCGCCGACTTGCCGGGCCGCGACAAGCATTCCTCTTCCGCCTCCGCGGGAGCGGGCGGAGTGGCTTGCCGGGGAGCTACATTGAACCAGTCTGTAAGAGCATTCGAAGACGCAGGCGTTGTCGAAAGACCTGCGAGAAGAACAAAAGTAGCGAAGCAAAATCGCAAATGACCGGACATGGGAGACTCCGGTGTTACGCCCCCACGCGCACGACCTTTGGCCGCAACCTGGGTCACAATACGGCTTAAATCCGGCAACGCGATGGATTCATTCTGGCCCGCAAAACGAGAGCCGGGCCCGAACGCGTCTCTTATTCTATGAGACTTGTTTTGCGCCTTGCAGGACGCGCTTCGCCCTGGCGGAACGTCTCTTGCGGCGCTCCGCGATCCGTCACCAGGATCGTGCCATGGCTTCCGGCCTCGAGCTTCAACCGGATCGATCAGTGCATCGCCACCACGCCCACCGCCAGCAGCGACAACATCAGCACGTTGGTCACCAGTTGCAGCGAAGTTACCGACTGCACCCTCCACTTCTCGATCTTTCCGGAGAACGACAGGCTCGCGTCGAAGAACAGCGGCTCGTAGCTGTGCTTGAAGAATTTTGGAAATTTCGGTGCGAGCCACGGCGTGAACAGGCCGTGGAAGATCGAGGCCATCACGACGAAGAGCACGACGCCGCCGGCGATCTCGTGACGCGCGAGCTTCAGGAGCAGCGCGGCCGCGGCGAAGGTCGGAAATCCCTGCAGGATGGCGGTCAGCGCAAAACCTTCGAGCCGGTTCAGCGAACGGGATTTCGGTGCAGCGAGCGCATTCATCGTGAAAACTCCGGAGAAGATCCTGGGCGAGGACGAACGGGAGAATGAAAAATCAGGAGACGTTATGCCGTGATGCGGATCACGCTATCAGAAACATGGGAGCGCTTAGTGAGAGTCCCTCGCTCTCCCCGCGATTCAACTCTCGTTGCGCGTCGCGCGGTCACAAAAAACGGCGTCCGCGCGGGCGGCGTCGCACCAGCACCACCGCCGATTGCGTTACCGACAGGTAAATCAGTGTGGATTGGTGGAGCCCTCGCTCGCACGCAAAAACAAACTTCTCTGCTTCCATTGATTTAGGTCAACGGGACCTCGCGGTGCGCGACCATTTTCTGCGGCCTGCCTGGGGGCGACCTACCAAGGGAGATCGCCGATGTTGAAGATCGTATTAGCTGGAACAACTGCACTCTTCCTTACCTTACCCTCGATTGCCAACGCGCAAAGCTCGCAAACCTCTGGTACCGCGTCTCCGGAACGGTTAAATGCAGCCGACCGGAGCAATCTGACGGACATGAGGATTGATCTGGTAAAGGCCGCGTTGCAGCTGACACCTGACCAGGAAAAGCTTTGGCCGCCTGTAGAGACGGCTATTCGTGCCAGAGCGGAGGATCGGAAAGCCCGTATTGCAAAAATCCAGGAAACAGTGGGTAAACGGGCCGACGAGAGCCGTGTCGAAATCATGCGCAATCGTGACCCCATCGCCTTCCTGCAACGACGATCGGAAGCATTGGCTCAACGATCAGCCGATCTGGATAAACTCGCCGAGGCGTGGCAGCCACTCTACAAAACGTTTAGCCCCGAACAGAGGCAGCGCATGGGAGCCCTCGCGGTCCTTGTACTCCACGATATGAGTGATGTCGTAGAGCGGCGGCGTGCACAGTCTGACGACGAGGACTGAAGCAAAGTAGTTCGATTCGTACTTACCGCATAATGGTCGGAGCATACGCGGCTGGCTCACGTTAGGCCCGGGCGACGGGCCCATGGCTGCGGGACGATCGTGCGCGTATGGAGGCTGTCATTGCGAGGAGCAAAGCGACGAAGCAATCCATTCTTTCTTTGTGGCCCATGGATTGCTTCGCTCGCAATGACGGTGAGGCAGTCTCGTAGGATGGGTAGAGCGAAGCGAAACCCATCGAGCGCCTGCGTCCCTAACGATGATGGGTATCGCTCCGCTCCACCCATCCTACGAGTTTCGGCGATAGCTATCCGACACTCGAATCCGAAGACAGCCCCCTCACCCCGAGCGGCGGTTGCTGGTGTTCTGCGTCAGATTGCCGTGCTCGGCCTGTTCGCGGATGTTGTTCTTCTCGTCGTCGCGATGGCCCTTGGTGGTGTCGAGGGGAACGCTGGGCGCGCTGCCGGGGCCCTTGTGGCTCTGGTTGTCCTGCGGGATCGGCGGAACGGGTTTCGTCATCATGATCTCCGTGATCAACGGATGAGAAACAACGCGGGCCGTGGAGGGATCGTTCCCGGAACAGCGGCATGCATTGTCGCCGGCCGCAAAAACCGGTTTGGTGCTGATACGTCGGCTAAGGGAGATCCTCTTGAAAGCAATCGGCGCGGTGATCCTGCTGACACTCGGCGGTTCGAGCGGACCGGCAGTCGCGGGCCAACGATTGCGTCACGCTTGCGCGGAATGAGAAGCAGGATCGCCTGATCTGCATCACCGGCCATCTCGGGCAAGGTCATCTCGAATCCGGCGTCGCCGAAATGGTGTTCACCCGCGATTTCTCCAAAACGATCGATGTGTCGCTGAACTATTTCGTGACCGGAGAGGACGCCGTCGGCGCCTACGGGTCCAACGTCGTCGAATGCAAGGAAGCCTCGAAATATTTCGGCTTCTCCAGGCTCGGCGCCGGGCCGGCTCGCGACACGGTTGCCGTCGATATCGCCCACGCCGACAAGGAAACGATCACGACCGCCTGCGCAAAAGGCTTTCCGCGCCCCAAGGAGATCTTCGGCGAGCTGGCCGACGAGAGGCCTACGTGCTGCCCGGCCATGAGAAGAAGGCAAGGTTTGTGATCGACCTCACGACCAGCCAGGCGGTACCGCAGGCGGAGTTCGGAAAGCAATAGATACCGCCCCGCGCCTTCGCCGCCCGCCACGGCTCGCAGCAGTGAACCATTTCGAAACCACCGCGTCGGATACTTTAGGTCCTTTGTCTGATTGTTACTTCTACCGTTCCGTTCACAATGGGTGCGGCCGCAAGAGCCGATCGAACACAGGTAAGGTGGTCGAATGACCGAGGGATCGAATCGTCAGCGCGTGCTGGATTTCCTCAACGTCCTGTATTCCGGCGACGTCGAAGCCGCGCTGGAGCGCTGCACCGACGACGTCGAATCCCTCGCCAACGCCCCGATCGACATCCTGCCGCATATGGGCCACCGCCGCGGCAAGGCCGAACTGCGCGAGATGTGGAATGCGGTCCGCGCCCGCTATTCCGAGCTGCGCTGCGAGGTGCCGATGATCGTTACTGAGGACGACAAGGCGGCGGCGTTCATCCGCGTGTTCTTCCGCAAGACCATCAACCAGCGCATGGTGCAGTTCGACATCGCCGGCTTCTACGCGCTGCGCGACGGCAAGATCAGCCATATCAGGGAAATCATCGACACCTTCGACCTGGTCCAGCAACTGCTCGAACGCGACATCTCCGCGATCCTGACCGGCCGGCGGCCGGACCCGATCTAATATCCGTTGTCCTCGTCATTCCGGGATCAGTGTGGACGAGACCTCGGCCGCGCAATTGCACATCTGCGCTGCACGCTGATGCACTGCTCATTTTCCGAGCGTCGTTGAACCTGATCGCTCCGTCCGACACACACCACAAGGCTGTTTGCGGGCAAGATGAACCTATGAAAATCGTGTTGCTGGCTTTGCTTGGCTTGGCGTTGGGGGCGCTGGGAGGCGCGGCACTGGGCGTCGGGGCTGGGCTGGCCTGGGTGGAAATCTTCAAAACCACGAGTTTTGAAGGCTATAGCGGGATGCTGGTGTTCTTCACCTTCATGCCGCTGGGGGCCGCGATCGGCGGTATCGGGTGCGCCTTGCTGTTCGGCATCATCGCCATCCGCGACGCTGAAATCGCGATCGAGCGCGAGCCGGTGCGCCGCCACGACCGCTGGTTCGGCCGAAGCAGCCGCATTTGTGCAATGCAAAAGCAGCAGTTGTAGTTTCGCCAAAGCTCTCTATTTCTGGCTGCAACAGTTCGGCAGTCCGGCCCGGCGTCGATGAAGACGCCCATTTGGGCGCGGCTGCTGTTTTTTAAATCCAGTTTCAAGGACCACATCAAAATGACAGAGCATAGTCTCTGGCGTTTTTCGCGCGCGTTGCATCGCGCGGTCAATGAACGCCAGTTCGCCGATCTCGAAGCCGTGCTCGACGAGGACGTCGAGTGGGCGATCTATGGACCGATCGACATGTATCCATTCTTCGGCTCGCGCCGCGGCAAGGCGGCCGTGATCGACGTGATCAGGCAGATCGCGGACAATTTTCGCGTCCACCGCTTCGACCGCGAATCGATCATGTTGGGGGTGGATTCGGCTTCGTCGATGATGCGCTATTCGCTGACTGCGCTCGATTCGAACAAGCCGATCTCCTTGCGGATCGCCCATTTCGCCCAGTTCAAGGCGGGACGCCTGACCAACCTGCGCGTGCTGGTAGACACCTTCGATCTGGTCGAACAGAGCGTGGGCCATCCGATTCACCTGCCGCGAATGGCGGTTTAGCGGTTATTACGGGATACCCGCCATAATTTCGCAACAGAGCGAACGCATTCTAGGCGCGACTTGGAATGCGGGCGGGCAATGATTCCTAAAATGCGGTTTGGCTGGGCGCGGCTGCCAATGCTGGTGGCCGGCGTAAGTTTGGCATCAATTCTGGCGGCAGCGGCGCAAATGCCGCCGGCGGACAACAATCAGGACGAGCCTGAGGCGGAAGAGACCGAGACGGCGCCCAGCGTCAACGACGTCGACATCATGAAGGACATCGACGTCAGCAAGCTCGACTGGAGCCAGCTCAACGTCGATGCATCGACGTTGCCGGCGCTGGCAGCGAAGGGCAGCGGCGGGTCGAAAGGCACCAGCGCCGCGGAAACCGCGTGGTCATCGAATGCAAATTCGAACGGGACCTCCGCGGTGTCGGTCAAGCAATCCATCATGCCGTTCTGGGATACACGCATCGGCGCCGATATGACGGTCGCACGACAAGGCACCGCGACGACATCAGAACAGCTCTCGGAAAAGCTCGCCAATGGCGGCAGCCTGCCGCAATCGTCCGGCACCGCCTGGGCGGCGATCACAGCTCCCGGCGTCGCCTCGATCTGGGACAAGACCGCGGTCGAGGCCCGTGTCGACCCTGGATCCGAGCAGAGCAGGCTCGGCACCTCCTTGAGCAAATCGGTGCCGTTCAGCGAGCAATACTCGCTGACGCTCAAGAACGACTACAACATGATCCAGCAGGGCATCGTGCCGGTGCCCGGCATCGTCAGCCATCCGGCGCGCAGCTACGAGACCGACCAGTCGGCGAGGCTCAGCATCGCCGATACCGGCACCAGCTTCATCGCCGGCCAGACGCTGTCGACAGCAGACGACAAATGGCTGCGCAAGGTCGGCGCCGAGCAGAAGCTGTTCGACGGCGTCACAATTTCCGGCTCGATCGGCGAAACGCCTTCGGGCGCCGCCAGCAAGAGCCTCAGCGCCGGCTTCAAGCGTAGCTGGTAAGTGTCAAAAACCTGCTGATTCAGCGGGTTTTCCGGCCCGTTATGGTTAACGCGCGATAATGATCGACCATTGCCGCAGAATGGCCCAGATGCGGACAAAATCGGCGGGACAGATGCGACCCGCTCCACTTCGTCGTGCGGGGGACGTCCGCGCTCGCCTGAATGCGAAACAGAGGAATTGCCGATGAACGCCATCAACCGCCCCGAACAGATTGAATCAAACCCGGAGGCTGACAGCGATCTCGCCGCCGTGTCCGAAGTCGAGGCCGGCATCCGCGACTTCGTTCGCAACGACATCGCCTATCTGCGCCGGCCGGCGGTCGCTGCAGAGACCGCGCCGCTCGATGCCAATGCCGAAGCCACCGTCAACAACGTCAATTCGCTGATCCAGCGCGTTGCCGGCACTTCGCTGGCGGAAATCGAGAAGCTGATTTCCGAACTCGAAAGCCTCCGCGACCTGCTGCATGCCGAAGGCCAACGCGTCCAGCGCGAGATCTCGGGCTATGCGCAGCTCAGCCAGGCCGCGATGAAGTCGACGCGCATGATCGCCGACAACGTCACGCAGTGGAAGCGCGCTGCCGACGGCCTGCGCAACAGCTAAGTCGATCGTTGCAAAAATCTGACACTCCGCCGCGTTCCGTACGGAAGCGCGGCGGTTTTGTTTGGCTGTGCTCGATCTGAATTCTATAAGCACATCACGTCCAAAGACGGATGTCGTCACGCGACGGCGAGTACCTTTTCAAGGACACACCGACGATGCAAAATGTTCAGAACGTTCAGCCAGAAAATCTGGATTCAATGCCGCTGCGGCAATCGTCGCACAGCGTGGGCACGATCGCGATCCGCTTCGTCGGCCTTCTGACGCTCGCGGTCGTGGCAATGGCGCTGATCTGGAGCCGCTGAATCCCTTTCGATTCAGCGTCTGTGTTTATCCGATCCGCAACTACTAGCGAACGAACGCGGTGTCCTCGATGGTGTAGACACCGTCGGCGTAGGATTTCACCACCATTGTGGCGGTCAGCATCACCGCCAGCGTGACGGTTGCGAAGACAAAGCCGACGAATTTCAGGCTGCTGCGATCTGCCATCATCATCCCCTCGGTACTTCCCCTGAGACGCATTTGGCAGGCAGAAAGTTCAAAATGGGTTAGCGAATAATCCGTTCCGTGGAGTCATGGATTACGAGGAGCTAACGGCACGATTTGGTAACCATGTCTCCTTGGAGAGACCGTAGCCCGAATGAGCGCAGCGATATCCGGGATTCCCATGAGCACCGGTCCCGGATGTCGCGGAGCCTGTCATCGGGCGCGCATCCGCGCGACCCGTTGGCTCATCCGGGCTACCATTAACCCCCATTCCGCCGCGGCACGAAGGCGGTCGCGAGGAACGAGTAAACGACGTCGCCGCGCTGGTTGATACCGGTATTGCGGGCCTGCACGATACCCCATTCGGGACGCTTCTCCGAGGTCCGCTTGGTCTCGACCTGGCTGGAAAAGCTGATGGTGTCACCGGCCAGCACCGGCTTGATCCAGCGCAATTCACGAAAGCCCGGCGAGGGTCCCCATACCGCGACCTTCTCGCCGCGCTCGACCGCCTCCGCCGTCAAACGCTTGCCGTCGGCGACCAGGAGTTTCATGCACACCGCGGCGACGTGCCAGCCCGATGCGGCCAATCCGCCGAAGAGGGACTTGCGTCCCTCCTCCTCATCGAGGTGAAAGCGCTGTGGATCGAACTGCGCAGCGAACCTCTTGATGTCGTCGGCGGTGAAGGTGAACGAGCCAACCTCGCGCCGCGCTCCGATCTCGATATCCTCGAAGAAATTCATCGTTACAGCGCTCCCGCCTCGGTGCGCCGGCGCACGATGATCGGCGACTCCATCTCGCACAGCACCACGCCGGCCGCGTTGCGGATCGTCCCCTTGAAGGTCACGATGCCGGTTTCCGGACGGCTCTTCGAAACCCTGGCCTCCGCGACGTCGACATCCAGCGTCAGGTCGTCGCCCGGGCGCAGCGGCGCCAGCCAGCGCATCTCGTTGACGCCGGGCGAGCCGAGCGACGCGGTGCGGCCGATAAAGCCGTCAAACAGCATCCGCATCATGACTGAGCCGAGGTGCCAGCCTGAACCGGACAGCCCCTTCAGCATCGATGCGTTGGCGGCGGCATCGTCCAGATGCATCGGCTGCGGGTCGTATTCGGCGGCAAAGGCCAGGATCTCCTCGCGCGTCACATGGCGCGGTCCGAACGTGCCGAAATGGCCGGGCTTGAAGTCTTCGAAGGTCAGCGTCGTCATCGATTGAAAATTTGGGTTGAGGATTGCTGTGGAGAAGCCCGAATGTGGCCGTTATTTGCGGCAATCTCAACCCGCCCACCCGCATGGCTCGTTCGACGGGGGCGAGCATCCATCAGCGGTGCTCGCTCTTGACTTGCCCGAAGCAATTTTCGGCGCTAGCCCTGTGCCTGATGGGACCAGGTTATTTGACCCACTGGGGGAGAACCACCGATGTTCGATTTTCAGGATCTGTTTCAGTGGGACCGCTTTATCACACCCACGATCATCAAGACCTTCTACTGGCTGGTCATCGGCTTGATCGTGCTGTTTGGACTATCAGGGATTTTTTCAGGGCTGGCCGCGATGGCGATCAGCCCGTTCGGCGGATTTATCCTGCTGCTGTCCTCGATCGCCAGCATCGTGGTCGGCGTGGTGTTCTCGCGCATCGCCGCGGAATTCATCCTGATCGTCTTCCGCATCAACGAGCATCTCGGCGCGATCCGCGATCAGGGCGGGATGCGGTAAGAACCGTAGCCCGGATGGAGCGAAGCGCAATCCGGGAACGAGGGTTGCCCCGGATTGCGCTTCGCTCCATCCGGGCTACGACAATTACGTATTGAACCTGAAATGCATCACGTCGCCGTCGGCGACGACATATTCCTTGCCTTCCAGCCTGAGCTTGCCGGCGTCACGGGCGCCAGCTTCGCCGTTCAGCGCGACATAGTCGGGATAGGCGATGGTCTCGGCCCGGATAAAGCCCTTTTCGAAATCGGTGTGGATCACACCGGCCGCCGCGGGCGCCTTGGTGCCGCGGTGGATGGTCCAGGCGCGGGCTTCCTTCGGGCCGACGGTGAAATAGGTGATGAGGTCGAGCAACTGATAGCCGGCGCGGATCAGGCGGTCGAGGCCGGCCTCTTCCAGGCCAAGCGTATCGAGAAACTCGGCGCGCTCCTCGCGCGACAGCGTCGCGATCTCGGATTCGATCTTGGCCGAGATCACCACCGCGACCGCGCCTTCCTTGCTGGCGTGCTCGAACACCTGCTTCGAGAAGCTGTTGCCGTCCTTGGCCGAGCCTTCCTCGACGTTGCAGACATAGAGCACCGGCTTCGACGTCAGCAGGCCGAGCATGCCGAAGGCGCGCTCTTCCTCCGGCTTGCGTTCGAGAAAGCGCGCGGGCTTGCCGTCGCGCAGCAGCACCAGTGCGCGATTGACGAGATCGAGCGCCTCCTTGGCGTCCTTGTCGTTGCCCTTGGCTTTCTTGGCGAGATTGTCGACACGCTTTTCCAGGCTGTCGAGATCGGCGAGCATCAGCTCGGTCTCGATGGTCTCGATATCGGCGAGCGGCGCGATCTTGCCCTCGACATGGGTGATGTCGGAGTCTTCAAAACACCGCACCACATGCGCGACCGCGTCGACCTCGCGGATGGTGGCGAGGAACTGGTTGCCGAGGCCTTCGCCCTTCGAGGCGCCGCGGACGAGGCCTGCGATATCCACGAACGTCAGCCGCGTCGGGATGATCTGCGCCGACTTGGCGATGTCGGACAGCTTGTCGAGCCTGGGATCAGGCACCGCGACCTCGCCGACATTCGGCTCGATGGTGCAGAACGGATAATTCGCCGCCTGCGCCGCCGCCGTCTCCGTCAGCGCGTTGAACAGCGTCGACTTGCCGACATTGGGCAGGCCAACGATACCGCATTTGAATCCCATAATGTGTCCTGAAGTCCGTTCGCGATGTCAGTTGTCGCCCTTGGCGTCACCATCGCCCTTGTCTAAAATTCCCTTGGCCTGCAGAACCAGATGAACCTTGTTCTGGAACGTCGAGTCCTTGCCGGTCGCCAACAGCCCGGCATTGTCGGCAACCGCCTCGCACAGCGCTTCCACCCACGGCCGATCGCTCTTCGCAAAGTCCGACAGTACGTGGCTATGCACCAGTTCCTTGATGCCGGGATGACCGATCCCGAGCCGCACGCGGCGATAGTCGTTGCCGATATGCGAGGAAATCGAGCGCAACCCGTTGTGGCCGGCAATGCCGCCGCCGATCTTGACGCGGACCTTCGCCGGCGGCAGTTCGAGTTCGTCCTGAAACACGGTGATGTCGCCGACGCCAAGCTTGAAGAAGTTCGCCGCTTCCTGAACCGCGCGCCCGGACTCGTTCATGTAGGTGGTCGGCCGCAGCAGGACGACCTTCTCGCGATCGAGCGTGCCTTCGGAAGTCTCGCCCTGAAAACGGCGGCGCCACGGTGCGAAACCGTGACGCCGCGCAATTTCATCGACGGCCATGAAGCCGATGTTGTGCCGGTTGTTCGCGTATTTCGAACCGGGGTTACCGAGACCGAC
>Ga0081540_1004417_pt1 | contig 10731 bp, 9 predicted proteins | sample TabmetS2T1R1_FD_71024 | JGI IMG/M metagenome (GOLD analysis project Ga0081540, IMG submission 71024) | Tabebuia heterophylla rhizosphere microbial communities from the University of Puerto Rico - S2T1R1 | ecosystem: Host-associated > Plants > Roots > Rhizosphere ... | reverse complement strand
GCGCTGAGGCCGCCCGGCGCGTACTCAGTAGCGAGGATGGGAATGGCGAGGTGCTGCTTGAGCTTCACGTAGCTCAGGATGTCGTCATCGGCGAGAGGATCCTCGTACCAATAGAAGCCGAGATCTTCCGCGACCTTGCCCACCCGCAGCGCGTCCGGGTACTGATAGGCCCACGTGGAATCGAGCATCACCCGGAAATCGTCGCCTACCGCTCGGCGCACGGCACGGCACACAAGGACGTCCACCGCGGGATCGGTCGGCGGGTGGATCTTGTAGGCGGTCCACCCCTCGGCCTTGAAGCGGAGGGCTTCCTCCGCATAGGCTTCCTTTGTTGCCAGCACCGCCGAGCTCGCATAGGCAGCCGCGCTGTCGCGGTACGAGCCCAGAAGGCGGTGGATGGGCTGCCCCGTCGCCTTGCCCGCGATATCCCACAGCGCCACGTCCATGGCGCCGATGGCGCGGAAGGTGGTCTGCCGATTCTTGTGCCACATCGCTTGATACAGCCGCTCGCGCGCGAGCGGATCCTGGCCCATCACCACGGGCTTCAGGAACTGGATCAGCGATTGCCCGTCGAGATGCGCGCCGCGCATGGACGAGCCGAGGAAGGCGTGGCCGTGGACGCCCTCGTCGGTCTCGATAGTGACGAGGCCGAGCTGGCTCTTGCCGCTGAAGCGCCCCGTGTGGCGTCCGTAGGTGGTAGCGGGGATCTCGTCCCAGGCGAAGAGGGTCAGGCGAACGTCAGTGATTTTCATAGTGGGGGGAGCCTATCACGGCCCGCGACTACGCTTCCAGCAGCACGCAGTGCCGCGGATCGACGCTCAAGAAGACCTCCGTTCCCTCGGCTACCGGCTCCGCGGTGACGCAGCGGAGGACGAGGCGCCGGCCGTCCCAGTCGAGATGGTACTGGGTGAAGTCGCCCTGAAAAACGCGGCTCCGCACGCGCGCGGGCCACACGTTGCGCCCCGAGCGGGGACGCTCGCGCGAGAGCTCGAGGTGCACGGTGCGTGCGGAGAAGACCGCCTCGCTCCCCGCCTGCCGCCCGTGGGAGACGCCGTGCACGAGGGCGCCGCCGGGCGTCTCCAGGACCACGAGGCCGTCGCCGTCCAGCTCCGGCCGGCGGCGCCCGTGGATGAGGTTGGCGGAACCGACGAAGTCGGCCACGAAGGCGTTGCGAGGGAGATCGTAGATTTCCGCGGGTGGGCCGATCTGCTCGATGACGCCGTCGCGCATGACGATGATGCGGTCGGAGATGGCGAGGGCCTCCTCCAGGTCGTGGGTCACGTACACCGAGGTGATGCCGAGCCGCCGCTGGAGCTCCTTCAGCTCCACACGCATCTCGGCGCGGAGCTTGGCGTCGAGGTTCGAGAGCGGCTCGTCGAAGAGCAGCACGGAGGGCGAAAAGACGAAGGCGCGGGCGAGGGCGACGCGCTGCTGCTGTCCCCCGGAGAGCTTGGCTGCGCTCCGCTTCGCCAGCGCGCCCATCTGGACCAGCTCCAGCGCCTCGCCGACCTTGCGGGCGATCTCGCCCTCCGATTCGCGGCGGACACGCAGGCCGTAGGCGACGTTGTCGAACACGCTCATGTGCGGCCAGATGGCGTAGGACTGGAACACCATGGAAAGGCCGCGGCGCTCCGGAGGCACGTGCGCGCCGGAGCGGCCATCGTATACGACGGCGCCGTCGATGCGGATCTCCCCGCCCATTGGTTTCTCGAGTCCCGCGATAGCTCGGAGCGTGGTGGTCTTGCCGCAGCCAGACGGACCGAGCAGGGTCAGGTGCTCGCCCGCCCCCACTGAGAAGCTGACGCCCCGTACGGCGACGACGGTCCCGTACTGCACGACGAGATCGCGCACCTCGATGGAGGCGGCACGGCCGACCTGCCCTGCGGCAGGCGGGCTCATTCGCCGATGGGACGGGAGGCGCGCCGCGCCACCGCGAAGAGCAGGACGAGGGCGACGGCCACGGCGAGGGTCTGAAGCAAGGCCATGGCCGCGGTGAGCTCCGTGCTCGTGGAGAACCACGACTCCACGATGGCCGGCGTGATCACCTTGGCCTTGGGTCCCATGAGGAGGATGGAGGCGCCCAGCTCGCGCACACTGGCGATGAAGAGGAGCAGGGCGGCCGCGATGAGGCCGGGACGGAGCAGCGGCATGGTCACTGTCCACAGGCGATAGCCCCACGAGGCGCCGCACATCTGCGCCGATTCCTCGAGGGTGCGATCGATCTGGAGCATCACCCCGGAGATGGTGCGGATCCCCAGGGGGAGGAACACGGTGAGATAGGCGATGAGGAGCAGCCACAGCGTCCCGTAGATGGGAATGGGAAAGATGAGCCAAGCCCACAGCATGCCGAAGGCGAAGACGAGGCGGGGCACGGCCTGCGGGAACATGAGCACGTACTCGATCACCCCCGCCCCGGGCAGGCGCGAGCGGTAGATGAGCCAGGACAGGAAGCCCATGAGGAGCACGCCAACCCCCGCGGTGGCCGCGCCCAGGAAGAGGCTGTTCCAGAGGGCGGAGCGCACGGCATCCAGTGACAGCGCGGTGGCGTAGTTGGCGAGGGTGAAGTTCTCGAGCCGGGGAAACGCAGTGGCGAGGCGCTGGAACGAGGCGTAGAGAAGGGTCAGCACGGGCAGGAGCACGGCGATCGCAAGATAGACGAGGCAGACGATGAACAGCGCCCAGCGCGCGGCGCCCACGTCCATGGCCCGCGGGCGGAAGGCCTTGCCGGTGATGGTGACGTAGCTCCCACGGCTCACGATGCGCCGGTAGATATAGACCATCGCGAACATCACGGCGAAGAGCGACACGCCCAGGGCCGCGGCCTGGGGGAAGCGCGGCGGATACTGGGAGACGAGCTGATACATGGCGGTGGTGACCACGTAGAAGCGATTGGGCAGCCCGAGCACGAGGGCGGCGGAGAACGAGCCCAGCATCTCCGCGAAGACGAAGATGGCCGCGCCCAGCACGCCGGGGAGGACGAGAGGCAGCGTCACCTTGAGCATGGTGCGGAGCCGTCCCGCTCCCAGGACCTGGGAAGCCTCCTCCAGAGCGGGGTCCATGGATTTCATGACCGCGCCGATCATGACGAAGGCGACCGAGCCCTCGAAGAGCGCCATCACCCACGCGATGCCGTACGGCGTCGTGATGTCGATGAGATGACCCTCGCCGCCGAGAGCGCGCCAGAGCTGATTGGCGAAGCCGCCGCTCGGCGAGCCGATGAGGCTCCAGGCGAGCGCGCCCATGAGCGGCGTCACGTAATAGGGCAGGGCCATGAGCTGCTCGAGCGATTCGCGTCGCGGCACGTTGGTGCGCGAGAGGATCCAGCCCATGACGAAGCCCAGCGCGATGGCGAGGACGGTGGCGATCACCGCCACCAGCACGGTGTTCCAGAAGATGTGCGCGTAGCGCCCGAGCTCCGCGTAGTTGGCGAGGCCGTAGGCTTCCGGGGGCCGCGCCTGCGGGTCGCCCACGCTGAGCGAAGCCTGGAGGAGATAGACGATAGGGTAGAAGACGATGACGACGGCGCCGCCGCCCACGAGGAGGCTGACGAGGCTCGGGCCCGGCCGCCAGGACCGGCCCCGAGACGCGATCGTCACGGGAAGGGCGCCTCTCAGAGCCCCATGATGCTGTTCCACTCCTTCACGAAGGTTGCGTGGCTCGCTTGGAAGTCCGCCCAGTCGGAGGGAAAGAGCAGCTTGAAGTCGCTGAGCTTCTTCCCCGTCAGCATGGGCGGCGCGTCGTTGCGGAGCGAGCCGTAGAGGAGGAGCGGCGTGTTCTGGTACACGGCCTGGCCGCGATTGGAGACGGCCCAGTCCATGAAGAGCTTGGCCGCTTCCGGATGCGGAGCGCGATTGACCACGCCGAGGATGGCGGGGGTGGCGGGCAGGCCGTCGGGAGGCGCCACGAACTCGATGTCCGCGCCCTTGTCCTTGAACAGCGTGTAGCCGGCGTACTCGGCGAGCGCGCACACGCGGTCGTCGCCCTTGGCGAGGCGGTCGAAGAGCTGAGCGCGGGCGTCGAAGCCGCGGGGACGCTGCTTGGCGAACTCCTGCCAGAAGTCGTTGCCGTAGAGCTTGCGGAGCATGTACCACTGCGCGTGCTGCATGCCGGAGGTAGCGAGCTTGGCGCTGATGCCGTCCTTGAATGTGGGATTCAGGATGTCCTTCCAGGTCTTGGGCGCCTGCTCCGACTTCACCTTGCTGCGGTTGTAGGAGATGCCCGCGAAGGTGACCCCGACCCACGCGAAGAGTCCCGCGGGCGTGCTCAGGTACGCGGGCTTGTAGCTCGCGTACTCGGGAGAGAGATAGCTCTCGTACCCACCCTTCTTCTGGAAGTCGATGGCGGGCGAAATGTCGGAGAGCTGGAGCACGTCGACCAGGTAGCGATTGGCCGAGCGCTCCGCGGTGATCTTCGCGTAGAGCGCGCCCGTCTGCAGCCGCACGTAGTTGGTCTTGATCTTCGGGAAGTCTTTGCGGAAGGCTTCGAGCAAGGCGGCGATGGCCGCCTCGCCGTCGTGACCGTAGTAGACGACCTCGCCCTCCTGCTCTGCCTTGGCGACGTCGGCCCCCGTGGTGAAGTCGAGCACCTTGGTCGTCTTGACGGGCGCCTGAGCGAGAGCGCGCGAGGGGCGGCCCAGGATGGGCCAGGCGGCGAGGGCCGCTCCGGCTTGGAGAAGGCGACGTCGACTCAGCGGGCGATGCGCGGGTGTAGGGGACATGGCGTCATGGCCTCCGGATTCTATCGGGTGCGCTTCGGATGTCGGCTTGCACGAGAGCGACGACGCTTCGTAGAGCGCCTCGCGGGGGGCGTCGCCGGCGGCTCCGCCACCGCGATGGCGCTGATCTCGATCTTGCAGTTCGCGTGGGTGGCGAGCCGCGAGACCTCCACGGTGGTCGTGGTGGGCAGGTGGCCGCCAAGATACTCTGCCCACACGCGATTGAGATCGTCCTGCTCGCCGACGTCGGTGAGATAGCGCGTGGCGGAGACCAAGTCCTGCATGCGGCAGCCCGCCGCCTCCAGGGTCTTCCGGAGATTCTCCATGGCGAGGATGGCCTGTTCGCGCATGGACCGCGGGAGGTCGAACTCCTCCTCACGGTGCGGATGGCTGTGGTACACGGGCGCGGCCGTCACGCCCGAGAGGAAGAGCAGGCTGCCCCGCCTTACGAGAAGCGCCGGGGCGTACGGCATCATCACGTCCGGTCGGCGGTCGGCATGGTGAACGGGACGGACGTCCTTGGCCATGATCCCCGGCATCATTCACTCTCCGCCCACTCCCGTCAAGCGCGTGATTCGCGCTACAGGCCGAGATACGCTTCGCGCACCTGCGCGGTCTCGAGGAGCTCACGTCCCGTCCCGGACAGCGCCACCCGCCCGGACTCGAGCACGAAGCCGCGGTGCGCGAGGGCCAGGGCGTGCTCCGTGTTTTGCTCGACGAGGAGGACGGTGACGCCGGCGCCGTTGATCTCGGCGATCACGCGGAACATCTCCTGCACCATGATCGGCGCCAGGCCGAGTGACGGCTCGTCGAGCATGAGGATACGCGGTCCCGCCATGAGCCCGCGACCGATGGCGACCATCTGTTGCTCGCCGCCCGACAGGGTGCCGGCAAGTTGGCGTCGCCGTTCGGCGAGGCGTGGGAAGATGGCGAGGACCTCTTCGAGCCGCCGAGGTCGTCGGGCTCGCGCCGCCGGCGCGTAACCGCCGACGAGGAGATTGTCGAGCACCGTCATCTCGGGGAAAAGCTTGCGGCCCTCGGGCACGTGAACCACCCCCAACCCTACGATCTCGGCGGGGGAGAGCGCATCGAGTCTGTGTCCATCGAGGACGATGCGCCCGGCCTTCGGCCGCAGGAGTCCCGACAGCGTCTTGAGCATCGTGGTCTTGCCGGCGCCGTTGGCGCCCACCACCGCGACGATCTCGCCCGCGGGAATCTCGAGACTGATGCCCCACAGGGCCTGGATCTTGCCGTAGGCGACTTCGAGCTGCTCGACACGCAACATCCCGAATCCCCCTTTTTATCTCAGCCCTCGAACGGCGCCCCTCGCCCTCGCGGGGCGAGGGGCCTTGTTCAGCTCTGGGCCACCCGCGTGCCGAGATAGGCGGCAATGACGCCCGGGTCCTGCACCACGCGCTCGGGCGCGCCGTCCGCGATCTTTTCGCCATGGTGAATGACCACAACGCGGTCCGAGATCCGCATGATCGCCTTCATCACGTGCTCGACGAGGATGACGGTGACGCCGTCGGCACGGATCTGGCCGACGAGAGCGCACGCTCCATCCACCTCGCGCGGATTGAGCCCGCCCATGGGCTCGTCGAGGAGCAGGAGCTTGGGTCGCGTGGCCAGCGCTCGCGCGATCTCGAGCCGCTTCTGCTCGCCAAGCGTCAGGTCGGAGGCCGGCACCTCGAGCTTGTCCCCGAGACCGACGCGCTCCAGCATCTCCGCGGCGAGCGCTTCCGCGCGGAGACGCGACGCCTCGTGGCTGAAGGCGGCGAGCGTCACGTTTTCCCTCACGGGGAGCTTGGGGAATGGCTTGACGACCTGAAAGGTTCGCGCGATGCCCCGGCGGGTGACGAGGTGAGGTCGGAGCCCGACCACGCTTCGCCCTTCGAGGGCGATGTGCCCGGCGCTCGGCTGAAGGAAGCCCGTGATCAGGTTGAACACCGTGGTCTTGCCGGCGCCGTTCGGCCCGATGAGGCCGAGGATCTGGCCCGGCTCTACGTCGAAGGAGAAGCGAGATACGGCGCGGAGGCCGCCAAAGTCTCGCGTCAGATCGGCCACGGACAGGAGAGCCATGGCGCCCTAGCGCCGCCCCGCCCACGCGCGCCGCGCGCCGCCCCAGATGCCCTCGGGCAGGTAGCGGATGACCAGCATCATGAAGAGGCCGTAGAAGATCAGGTGACCGACGAGGAAGCGCTCGCGGAACGTCTCACCGATGGTGGTGAGAAAGATGGCGCCGATGACGGGACCGGTGACGGTGGCGAGCCCGCCGACCACGGCGATGAAGACCATCTCCACGGAGAGCGCAATCGGGAAGACGGCGTCCGGGTCCACGTAGCGGTAGTAGAGCCCGTAGAAACCGCCGCCCATCCCAGCGAAGAAGGCGGACAGCGCAAGCGTCAGCACCTTTGCGCGGACGGTGGCGATACCGATCGACTCCGCCGCGTCCTCGTCCTCGCGGATGGCGAGCAGATAGGCTCCGAGCCGTGCGCGCGAGAGCCGGTAGGTGGCGAGCATCGAGGCGAGCGCGAGCGCGGCGATGATGTAGTAGAAGGGTAGCTTGCTCTCCCAGTTGACGAGTCGGCCGCCCACCGTCGCTCGCGGCAGCGTGGTGATGAGCAGTCCCACCGGCCCGTTGGTCAGCGCTTCCCAGTTGAGCGCCACCAGCCGCACGATCTCCGCCACCGCGAGCGTCGAGAGCGAGAAGTACGGGCCGCGGAGCCGGAAGCAGATGAGGCCGATGGGCAGCGAGACGAGCACGGCGACGAGGCCGCCCAGCAGCATGCCGTACCAGGGCGCCAGACCTGCCTTGAGGTAGAGGATCATGGTCGTATAGGCGCCCACGCCGAAGAAGGTCGCGTGCCCGAAGGAGACCTGCCCCGCGAAGCCGCCCAGCATGTTCCACGCCGTGCCAAGCAGCGTCCAGAGCAGCACGGTGATGCCGAGATGGAGGAGGAACTGGTTCGATGCCACGAGGGGCGGCGCCAGCACGAGGAGCAGGAGAGCGGCCACGGCCAGTGTGCGAGTCACGTCCGCCCCACGCCGAAGAGCCCCGAAGGACGGAGGAGGAGAACGAGGAGGAAGATGACGAAGCCGATGGTGTCCTTGTAGGCGACGGAGACGTAGACGGCGCCCAGCGACTCCACGAGCCCCAGCAGGATCCCGCCCGCAATGGCGCCCGAGACGGATCCGAGCCCGCCCAGCACCACGATGACGAAGCACTTGGCGATGAGGAGCTCGCCCACCGTGGGATAGAGATAGAGGGATGGGGCGAGGAGCACGCCAGCGGCGCCCGCGAGCGCGCTGCCGAGGCCGAAGGTGAGCATGGAGATGCGGTCGACATCGATCCCCATGAGGGCGGCCGCCTCGGGATTCTGGCTGGTGGCGCGGATGGCGCGGCCGGGATCCGTCCGCGCGAGGAAGAGATAGAGGCAGACCGTGATGACGATCGCGAGGAGGAAGGCGATGGCGAGCGGAATCGGGACGGCGATCCCGAAGGGACGCAGCGGAGTGAGCGCGTAGCGGAGCTTGATCGTCCGGTAGTCGCCGGTCCACGCGAAGAGGGCCACGTTGGCGATCAGCAGCGAGAGCCCCGCCGTGTAGAGCAGGGTGTTGAGCTCGCCGCCCGGGATGATCGGCTTGAGCAGGAAGCGATAGATGAGCATGCCGGCCAGGAACATCACGGGCACCCACAGCACGATGGAGACGAACGGATCGATGCGGAGGAGCCCGTGCGCCCAGAAAGCGCCGAACATGCCCAGCATGACCAGATCGCCGTGGGCGAGGTTGATGATGCGCATGACGCCGAAGACCACGGTGAGCCCTACGCCGATCATGGCGTAGAGCGACCCAGTCAGGACGCCGCTGACGACGCTCTGGACGAGGGTTTCCACTCGGTCTTGGCTATGCGGGGAGGCTCACCCCTCACCCGGCCCTCTCCTTATAAGAAGGGAGAGGGAGCCATCCATATCCCCTCTCCCTGGGTGAGGGGTGTGCCAGGCGGACCTACCGCTTCACGGTGTTGTCGGGAAAGACGTAGTTGGTCTCGGCGTTGGCCTTGGGCCAAACGTTCAAGAGCTTGCCGTCCAACCACTGCGCGAGCACGGAGTGCTCGGGCGAGTAGATGTTCTGGTTCGTGTACTGATCGCCGAGCGGCCCAGCCCAGTTCCCGAACTTGAGCTTGCCGAACACGGTGGTCATGTCGGTCTTGAGCAACGCCTGGCGGATGGCCTCGCGGTCGGCGTCGACGTTGCCCGTGAGCTGGGCGCGGCGCATGGCATCCGCGATGACGAACACGATCGAGTAGCCCTCGACCTCGTGCTCCTTGGGCCAGATGCCGTACTTGTCGTGGAACTTCTTGTAGAACTCCTTCACCGCCGGGTCGTTGGGGTTCCCCGACCACGCCGCCGAGGAGAACACGTTCTGGCTGAGCGGTCCCAGCTCCTTGGCGAAGTCCTCGACGCCGAAGCCGCCGCCGAAGCCCACGAAGGCGCGCGGGGCCACGCCGATCTCCTTCGCGTGCTTGGTCAGGAGGATGGCGTCAGTCGTGGCCACCGCGACCATCAGGAGGTAGTCCGGGTTGCTCGCCTTCACCTTCGTCATCACGGGCTTGAAGTCGAGCGAGTTGACCGGATATGCCTCGTCATTGACGATCGGCACGCCCTTCGACTTGAGAAAGGTCATCGCCGAGTTGGAGATGGTCTTGCCGAACACGGAGTTGTCGTAGACGACCGCCGCCGACTTCGGCATCGCCCCCGGCACCTCGGTGAGGAACTTGTTGAAGGCCTGCGGGTAGATCGACCCCGTGGGGTTGTTGCGGAACACCCACTCGAAGCCCTTCGCGGTGATGATGTCGGCGGAGGGATGGTCGACCACGTAGGGCGTCTTGAGCCGCTGCGCGACGGAGGCGATCTCGACGGCCTGTCCCGAGGCACGGCCGCCCGTCAACACCAATACCTTGCTCTGGGTGATCAGCTTCTCCGCCACCGTGGCGGCCAGCGCGTTCTTCGCTTGATGGTCGTCGATGACCACCTCGATCTTCTTGCCGTTGACGCCGCCCTTGGCGTTGATCTCCTCCACGGCCATGCCATAGGCCTTCTTGAACTTGTCGCCGAAGGGCGCATCGGGGCCGGTCATGGGCTGCGGCGCCCCGATCTTGAGCGTGTCCTGCGCCATGGCAGGCACCGCGGCGCCCGCGAGGAGCATTCCGAGCGCCAGAGAGAAGACGAGCAATCGTCGCATGGTCAAACCCTCCAATGGACCTTGACGGGTGGTGGGCCAGGCAGACTCTAGGGTCCACCCGGAATCCTTGTCAAGGTTTCCGAGGTTCCCTCTCCCTCATCGAAGGAGAGGGTTCCGTTCGGGCAAGTCATCCAATGACCGGCGGATCAGGTACGGAGCTCGCGGCGGACGATCCGTGTGCCTTCGACGAGAGCCGCGAGCTTCCCCCGAGCCGCAGCCCGCGTCCGAGGGACCAGACCGCAGTCGGTACAGGGGTAGAGACGCGCAGGATCCACGTAGGGCAGCGCCTTCCTGATCCGATCCGCCACCAGGAAGGGGGACTCGATCTCGTCCGTGCCCACGTCGATGACGCCCAGGAGGATGTCCTTGCCCCGCGCGCCGTCGAGCACCGCGGGGTCGACGCCGGAAGCCGCGCACTCCACGGAGATCTGGCCGATGCGCGTCTCGCGCAGGAGAGGCAAGGTGACGCCGTACTGACCCCATTCCGTGTTCTGCTTCTTCCAGGCGAGGACGCGCGGGATGCCGTAGCTGTAACAAATGTGGATGGTCGTCGTGCAGGTCACGCCTTCGATGGCCTTCTCGAGGGCGCGGATGCCCCACGCGCGCACCTTGTCGAGGTAGATGTTGAAGCACGGCTCGTCGAACTGGACCACGCTCGCACCCGCCGCGGCGAGGGCCTTCGCCTCCTGGTTGAGCAGGCCGGCGAAGCGCATGGCCAGGTCTTCCTCGTCGGCGCGGTAGAACTCGTCGAGAGTGGTGTCGACCATGGTCAT
>Ga0081540_1004416_pt1 | contig 10731 bp, 13 predicted proteins | sample TabmetS2T1R1_FD_71024 | JGI IMG/M metagenome (GOLD analysis project Ga0081540, IMG submission 71024) | Tabebuia heterophylla rhizosphere microbial communities from the University of Puerto Rico - S2T1R1 | ecosystem: Host-associated > Plants > Roots > Rhizosphere ... | reverse complement strand
GCGCCGGGGGCCGCTACGCGGAGCTCGTGCATGCCCTCGACGCGGGCGCCGAGCTCGTCCCGGTGGCGTGCCCGCGGCTCGTGCCGCTGATCGAGAGCGACGACCCGTTCGCCGCCGAGACGACCGAGGCGGTGCGCGAGTACGCCGCGCCGCTGAAGGACGCGGGCGTCGACACGGTCATCCTCGGGTGCACGCACTACCCCCTGATCCGGCCGATCTTCCAGCGCGTCTTCGGCCGCGGCGTGACGCTCGTCTTCTCGGCCGAGGAGACGGCGCGCGAGGTCGCGGAGACGCTCGCGCGCAAGGGGATCGAGAACGCGGAGTCGCGCGAGGGCACGTACCGCTTCCTCACCACCGGCGAGCCGGCGGCCTTCCGCGCGCTCGGCGAGCGCTTCCTGCAGCTGCCGCTGGGCGAGGTCGAGCACGTCGCGGTCGCCGACCTGGTCGTGGCATGAGAGAGGGTCGCCGAAGCGACGAGCTCCGTTCGGTGGAGATCCTGGTCGACTACCTCGAGCAGCCCATGGGCGCGGTGCTCTACTCGCAGGGCAAGACGAAGGTGCTCTGCACCGCGTCGCTCGACGAGGGCGTGCCGCGCTGGATGCGCGACAAGGGCCGTGGCTGGCTGACGGCCGAGTACTCGCTGCTGCCCGCCTCGACCGGCGAGCGGACGCAGCGCGAGGCGAGCACCGGCCGGCAGAAGGGCCGCACGGTCGAGATCCAGCGGCTGATCGGCCGGGCGCTGCGCTCCGTGCTCGACTTTGAGGCGCTCGGCGAGCGGACGCTCTGGGTCGACTGCGACGTGTTGCAGGCCGACGGCGGCACGCGCTGCGCGTCGATCTCGGGCGCCTGGGTCGCGGCAGCGCGGGCGCTCGGCAAGGCGGGGCTCTCGCGGGCGCTGCCGGAGTCGGTCGCGGCGGTCTCGCTCGGGATCGTCGTCGGCGAGCTGCTGCTCGACCTGGACTACGTCGAGGACTCGGGTGCCGAGGTCGACCTGAACGTCGTCATGACCGGCGACGAACGGCTGGTCGAGGTGCAGGCGACCGCCGAGCGGGCGACCTTCGACCGCGAGCAGCTCGACGAGCTGCTCGACCTCGGCGCCGCCGGGATCGCGGCGATCCGCGTGGCCCAGGAGGCCGCGCTCGATGCTGCTCGTTGAGATCCCGTCCCTGACGTGGCCCGAGGAGCTGCTGCGCGTGGCCGTGGCGGCGGGGCTCGGCGGCCTGGTCGGCCTCGAGCGGGAGCTGCGCGACCGCGAGGCGGGCTTTCGCACGCACGTGCTCGTGTCGGTCGGCTCGGCGCTGTTCACGCTCGTCTCGGCGTACGGCTTCAACGAGTTCGTCTCGAACGGCAGCTCCGTCGACCCGACCCGGATCGCCGCGCAGATCGTGACCGGGGTCGGCTTCCTCGGGGCGGGCGCGATCATCCGCCAGGGTTTCTCGGTGCGCGGGCTGACGACGGCTGCGACGCTGTGGGTGGTGGCCGCGATCGGGATGGCCTCGGGCGCGGGCTACTACTCGGCCGCGGTGATCACAACCGCGCTCGTGCTCTTCACCCTCTGGCCGCTGCGGACCCTGGCCTTCAGCGTCGTGCAGCGGGTGCGTCCCGAGAGCGACCGCCTGCTGGCCCAGCTGCCGGCCGGCGGGAGCCCGGCGCCGCTGATCGAGCGGCTCGAGGGGCTCGGCGGGCGGGTGGAGGCGCTCGAGATCGGCCACGAGGCCGACCGGCGGACGGTGCTGATCGACGTGACGCTGCCGCCTGGCGCGGACACGCCGGGAATCGTCGCGAAGCTGTCCGAGCTGGAGCCCGTGCTGGAGGTCCGCTGGAGCGACTGACCGTCCGGCTCTGCTCGCAGAACGCGAACAAGCTGCGTGAGCTCGCGGCGCTGCTGCCCGGGTGGGAGCTCGAGCTGCTGGACGCCGACGGCTATCCCGAGGAGGGCAGCGACAGCTACTACGAGAACGCGCTCGGCAAGGCGCTCTACGGCCGGGAGGTCGGTCCGGCGGAGGCGTCGATGCTCGGCGAGGACTCCGGGCTGGAGGTGGCAGCGCTCGGCGGCGCGCCGGGGGTCCGCTCGGCCCGCTATGGGGCCGAGGGAGGCGAGGCGATCGAACGGCTGTTGCGCGAGCTCGACGGCGTCGAGGACCGGCGCGCGCGCTACGTCTGCGAGCTCGTCCTGATCGGCCCCGACGGTGGCGAGCGGCGCGGCTCCGGCGTCCTGAAGGGCCGGATCGCCGACGAGCCGCGGGGGTTGGAGGGCTTCGGCTACGACCCGGTCTTCATCCCGGAGGGCGAGCACGAGACCGTGGCCGAGCTCGGCAACGGGTGGAAGGCCCGGAACTCGCATCGCGCCCGGGCCGCTGCCGACCTCCGGGGACAGTCACGGTGACAGTCACTGTTCGGCCGTTCTAGGCGAGGCCGGCCGCCTCCTGCTCGTCCGCGGTGGGCCGGTGGTGCTTCTGCGCGTACCGCCAGTTGACCTCGGCGCCGAAGACGATCACGTTCGCCATCACGTACAGCCAGACCAGCAGCAGGGCCGGGCCGCCGAAGGCCTTCAGGGCCACGACGTTGCTCGAGTAGCGCACGTAGACCGGTAGGACCTGGAAGGTCGCCTCCAGCAGCACGGCCGCCACGATCGTGCCGGGCAAGACGTCGAGAAACGAGTGCTCGACGTTCGTGAGCAGGTAGTAGACGGCGAACAGGAAGACGAAGACGGCGACCGTCGAGACGGCCACCGAGAGCCCGTAGGCGACGTACGAGTTCCCGGCGACGCCCGCCGCGTAGCGCTTGAGCAGGTCGAAGCCGACCGAGCCTGCGAGCAGCCCGACGAACAGGGTCACGAGCGAGACGAGCATCAGCCCGACCGCGATCAGCTTGCCGCGCAGGAAGGAGCGGTTCGGCTGCCCGTAGACGATGTTGAAGGCGGACTCGAGCACGCTGAAGAGCGAGAGCGACGTCCAGAGCAGCCCCGCCGCGCCGACGATCCCGAGCGCGGTGGCGTGCTTCTGGATCTCGCGCACGGTGTGAACGATGCTCGCGATCGAGCTGCCGGGGAACGCCTTCTTCAGCTCGGTCACCAGGTAGCTCGACTCGTCCGGGCGCCCGGCGAGCGACAGCGCCGAGATCGTCAGGAACAGCAGCGGCACGAACGAGAGCAGCGCGAAGTACGCGATCATCGCCGCGAGGTGAGGGCCCCGGTCGGCGTAGAACTTGCCCAGGGGCTCGGGCAGCGAGGGCATCAGCGCGGAGTATGTGTCTGTTAGCGTCATCCGCGTGTCGCAGGCCGCCGATGCGCTCGCTCACCTGACCGAGATCTCGACCCAGATCGAGGCCGCCGTCGTGCTCGACCGCGAGGGCGCCGTGCAGGCGGCGACGGTCGACGACGAGCGCGCCGGCCGCATCGCGTCGAGCGCGCTCGAGCTCTTCCGGCGGGCCGACGCCCAGCGCGAGCCGGGGCTCGTCCAGCTCGAGGCGGCGCTTGCCGGCGGCAGCGTGTTCGTCGTCCGCGACGAGGAGCGCCTGATCGCGGCCGCCACCGGCCCGGGGCCGACCGCGGGGCTCGTCTTCTACGACCTGAAGAGCGCCCTGCGCAGCCTCGCCGAGCCGCCGCCCAAGCCGACGGCGAAGCCCAGGCGCGCGCCGGCCAAGCGAGCCGCCACGACGAGGACGAAGAAGGATGCGAGCGCGTAGGGCGCTGGCCGTCGGCGCCGCCCTCGGCTCGGCCGCAGGGGCGGTCTTCCTGCGCCGGCGCGCGCGCAGCCGCGACCGGCTCGAGCTCTACTTCGAGGACGGCTCGCTCCTGACGGTCGCGCAGGGCACGGCGGAAGCCGAGCCCCTCCTGTCTCACGCGCGCGAGCTGCTCGCGGCCAGCCGCAGCTGATGGAGCGCGCCGAGCTGGGCGCCGCGCTGGCGCGCCACGCCTACCTGGAAGGCGACTTCGTGCTCCGCTCGGGACGGCGGTCGCGCTACTACCTCGACAAGTACCGCTTCGAGACGGTGCCGGAGCTGCTCGGCCCGCTCGGCGAGCTGATCGCCGAGGCCGTTCGCGCGCACGAGCCCGGGGCGGTGCGGCTGGCGGGCCCCGAGCTCGGGGCGGTCGCGCTGGCCGCCGCGGCGTCGCTCGCCTCCGGCCTGCCGTTCCTGATCGTGCGCAAGGAGCCCAAGTCCTACGGCACCGCCAACCGGCTCGAGGGCGTCTTCGAGCCGGGCGAGCGCGTCTGTCTCGTCGAGGACGTGGTCACCTCGGCGGGCGCCGCGCTCGAGGCGGTGGAGGCGCTGCGTGAGGCCGGCCTCGAGGTCGGGACCGCGGTCGCCGTGGTCGACCGTGAGGAGGGCGGCGCGGACGCTCTCGCGCGTGCCGGGGTCCGCCTGCGCGCGTTATTCCGGCCGACCGAGCTGCTAGAACTGTCCAAAAGCGCCGCAAAACCGCATGGTTGAGCCGAAAGCTGAACCCTGGTAGGGTCTTGCGCCGTGATCACAACCCGGCAACCGGGAGGAGAGGAGCGACTGTGACGAAACAAGAGTTCGTCGACAAGGTGGCCCAGAAGGCAAACCTGTCGAGGCGCGACGCGGCCGAGGCAGTGGATGCGGTGCTCGAGTCGATCACCGACACCCTGCGCAGCGGCGGCGAGGTCAACTTCACCGGTTTCGGGAAGTTCTCGACCCAGCACCGCAAGGAGCGCCAGGGCGTGAACCCTCGCAATCCGAGCGAGAAGGTGACCATCCCGGCGGCCACCGTGCCGAAGTTCTCGGCCGGCAGCTCGCTGAAGACCGCGGTCAAGTCCGGCGGTGGCGGCGGCGGGTTCTAGACCCGAGCTTCCGAAGGTTTGCGTGAGGGTCGCGTGAGCGGCCCTCACTCGTTCCCCGGCCGAGCCTCGCGCTAGCCTCTCGCCGAGGTGGGGGCCGAGCCCGCAGTCGCGACAGCGCTCTTTCCCGACCGTCTCGCCGAGGCGGTCGAGCGGAAGCGCTCACAGCTTCTCGTGGGCCTCGACCCGCGGCCCGACCTGCTGCCGGTCGAGCTGGCCGGCGGCGCTCACCTCTCGCCGCAGGGCGCGGCCGAGGCGTGCAGCCGCTTCTGCTGCGGGATCGTGGACGCGGTCGCGCCGCACGTCGTCGGGGTGAAGCCGCAGCTGGCGTTCTTCGAGGCGCTCGGCTCGGACGGGCTGCGCGCCTTCGAGGACGTCTGCGCCTACGCCCGCTCGGCCGGGCTGCTGGTGCTGGCCGACGCGAAGCGCGGCGACATCGGCTCGACCTCGCGCGCGTACGCCACCGCCTACCTCGAGCCGCGCGGCGAAGGGTCGCCGCTCGCCGACGCGATGACGGTCAACCCGTACCTGGGCCGCGACTCGCTCGAGCCGTTCCTCGGCGCCTGCCGACGGCACGGCGGCGGAATCTTCTGCGTCGTCAAGACCTCCAACGAGGGCGGCGCGGACGTCCAGGACCTGAAGCTCACGGACGGCCGCCTCGTCTGGCACCACGTCGCCCTGCTCGTGCACGAGCTCGGCGAGGAGCTCGTCGGCGAGCGCGGGCTGTCGAGCGTCGGCGCCGTCGTCGGCGCGACGCACCCGCGTGCGGTCGGCGAGGCGAGGCGCCTACTGCCGAAGTCGATCCTGCTGCTCCCGGGCGTCGGCGCGCAGGGGGCGACCCCGGCCGACCTCGCCCGCGCCTTCACGAGCGGCCCGGCGAGCGCGCTCGTCAACGCCTCCCGGAGCGTGATCTACGCCTTTCGCAGCGGGCAGGAGGACTGGCGGGGCGCAGCGTCGGCCGAGGCCGCTCGCCTGCGGCGGGACGTCTGGGCCGTCTCCGGCTGGTAGCCGGGTGGAGCGCGGCTGGCGACGCGAGGTGAAGCGCTACGGCGCGCCGGCGGCCTTCCTGCTCGCGGTCACGGTCGCCGTCCTGCTCGTCCGCTCTGGGCTCCGCAGCGACGCCGCTCCGACGACGACCTCGGTTCCGACGCAGACCGTCCCGACGCAGCCGCCGACCACCCCCGTCCCGGTCAAGCGCCGCCGCTACTACCGGCTGCGCTCCGGCGAGACCCTCAGCGACGTCGCGATCAAGTACGACACGACGGTCGAGCAGCTGCTCGCGCTCAACCCCGGGATCGAGCCGACGAACCTCACCGTGGGGCAGCGCGTGCGCGTCAAATAGACTGCCCCGGCTTGAAAGGCCTCCTCTTCGCCGCCGCCGCTCTGGCGCTCGCGGCTCCCGTGCTCGCCGCTCCGCCGCCGGTGACGGGCCGTGCCTTCGTCGTCGAGAACGGCGCGACCGGCGAGGTGCTGGCCGCGCGCGATGCCCGGGCGCGCGTGCCGATTGCCAGCATCACGAAGCTGATGACGGTGCTGCTGACGGTCGAGCGGACGAAGCCCTCCGACGTCGTCACGGTCAGCGCCCCAGCCGCCGGCGTGGGCGAGTCGAGCGCGAACCTGCGGGCCGGCGAGCAGCTGACCGTTCGCGAGCTGCTGGAGGCCGCGCTGATCCAGAGCGCCAACGACGCCGCGGACGCGCTCGCCGACTACGTCGGCAAGGGCGACGAGGCCGCCTTCGTCGCGCTGATGAACCGGCGCGCGCAACAGCTCGGCCTGCGCGACACGCACTACGCCCGCCCCGACGGCCTGGACGCGCCCGGCCACGTCTCGAGCGCCCGCGACGTCACGCTGCTCGCCCGGATCCTCATGCACCGCCCGCTCGTCCGGCAGATCGTCCGCCAGCGGTCGGCGTCGATCTCGGGCGGCCGCAAGCTGCGCACCTGGAACGACCTGCTCTCGACCTACCCCGGGCTCTTCGGCGTCAAGACCGGACACACCTCGAGCGCCGGCTGGAACGAGGTGGCGGCCGCCCGGCGCGGGCCGGTGACCGTCTACGCCACGCTGCTCGGGAGTCCTGACCGCTACGAGCGCAACGGCGACCTGGCGAAGCTGCTCGACTGGGGCTTCTCGCGCTACCGCACCGCGACCGTCGTGTCGAAGGGCCGCGCTTATGCCCGCGCCGCCGTCGGCTACGGCCGCAAGCCCGTCGACCTCGTCGCGGCCGCGTCCTTGAGCCCGTCGCTGCGGGTCGACTACCCGCTCGTCCGCCGGGTCGTCGCGATGGACGCGGCCGAGCTGCCCGTGTCCCGGGGACAGTCCCTGGGCCAGGTCCGGGTGTACCAGCGCGGCAAGCTCGTCGGGACCGTGCCGCTGGTCGCCTCGCGCGCCGTCGCGCGCCCCGGCATGGCCGGTCGCGTCGGGTGGTACGCGACACGTACCCTGGACCACATGTGGGGCTGGGTCTCGTGATCGTCACGGTCACCATGAACGCGGCGATCGACCGGACGCTGACCGTCCCGAACTTCCAGCGCGGCCAGCGCCACCGCGCCAGTGCCGGCCTGACGCTCTCGGGCGGCAAGGGGATCAACATCGCGCGGGCGCTGAAGCGGCTGGGCGTGCCCGTCGTCGCCACCGGCCTCGCCGGCGGCCGCACCGGCACGCGCATCGTCGAGGAGCTGACGGCCGAGGCGATCCTGAACGACTTCGTCCGCATCGACGACGAGTCGCGCACCTCGACCGCGATCGTCGACCCGACCGGCGGCAGCTACACCGAGGTCAACGAGTGGGGCCCGCACGTCTCGGCCGAGGAGCTGGAGATGCTGCTGGAGAAGCTCGTCTACCTCTCCCAGGGCGCGGACTACGTCGTCTTCTCGGGGTCGCTTCCGCGCGGGATCGACGACGGCTTCTACGCCGAGGCCGTGCGCGAGCTGAACCGCCGCGGCGCCCGCACGGTGCTCGACTCGGAAGGCGAGCCGCTGCGCCTCGGCGTGCAGGCCGAGCCGCTGCTCGTCTCACCGAACGAGCGCGAGGCGGAGGCGCTCGTCGGCCAGGAGTTCAACGACGACGACGACTTCCTCACGGGCCTCGAGACGATCGCGGAGCTCGGCGCCCGCAACGTCCTGATCACGCGCGAGTCGGGCTGCTGGGCGCTGCTGCGAAACGAGCGCCAGCCGACGCGCTACCGTGCCTCGGCGCCGCGGGTCGACCCGATCTCCGCGGTCGGCTCGGGCGACGTCCTGCTGGCGGCGTTCGTCGCGGCGCGCCTCGACGGCCGCTCGGACGAGGAGGCCCTGCGAGCCGCGGTCGCCGCGGGTGCCGCGTCGACGCTCGAGATCGGCGCGGGCCGGTTCGAGCCGCGGGAGGCGGGCCGCCTGATCGGCTCGGTCGAGGTCGCCCAGCTCGAGCCGGTCGGCAGTGAGTGAGTCGTCTGGACTCGGTGTTACCATCGCCGTCCACTTGAGAGACGGCGGCGAGAACGGATTTTCGGCCCAGGCGATCGCAGCAGCGCCTGGGCCTTTGTGCTTCCAGGGGAGGTAGTCGTGGAGATCGAGATCGGCCGGGGCAAGAAGGCGCGGCAGGCGTACGGGTTCGACGACATCGCGATCGTGCCGTCCAGGAGGACGCGCGACCCGCAGGACGTCGACATCGGCTGGAAGCTCGGCCCGCACCTGCTCGAGCTGCCGCTGCTGGCCTCCGCCATGGACGGCGTCGTCTCACCGCAGGTCGCGATCGAGCTCGGCAAGCTCGGCGGGCTCGGCGTGCTCAACCTCGAGGGGATCTTCACCCGCTACGAGCGGCCGGAGCGCGAGCTGGAGAAGATCTCGCGCCTGCCGAAGGAGCACGCCACGAGCGGGATGCAGAAGATCTACGAGCGCCCCGTCGACCAGACGCTGATCTCGAAGCGCATCGAGGAGATCAAGCAGGCAGGCGTGCTGGCGGCAGGCTCGCTGACGCCGCAGAAGGTGCGCGAGCACTACGAGGTCGCGCTCGAGGCCGGCCTCGACGTGCTGGTCATCCAGGGGACGGTCGTCTCGGCCGAGCACGTCTCCTCGAACGGCCACGCGCTCAACCTGAAGGAGTTCATCGCCTCGCTGCCGATCCCGACGATCGTGGGCGGCTGCGCCTCGTACCAGACCGCGCTCCACCTGATGCGCACGGGCGCCGAGGGCGTGCTGGTCGGCGTCGGGCCGGGCCAGGCCTGCACGACGCGCGGCGTGCTGGGCGTCGGGGTCCCGCAGGCCACGGCGATCGCCGACGCCGCCGCGGCCCGCGTGCAGCACCTGCTCGAGACGGGCAAGTACGTCAACGTGATCGCCGACGGCGGCATGCGCACCGGCGGCGACGTCTCCAAGGCGATCGCCTGCGGAGCGGACTCGGTGATGGTCGGCTCGCCGCTGGCCCGCGCCAAGGAGGCTCCCGGCCGCGGCTTCCACTGGGGGATGGCGACCTTCCATCCCTCGCTGCCGCGCGGCACCCGCGTCTCGACCAAGCAGGACGGGACGATGGAGCAGATCCTGCTCGGCCCGGCCCGCGAGAACGACGGCACCTTCAACCTGATGGGGGCGCTGAAAACCTCGATGGCCACCTGTGGCTACGAGGACATCCGCAGCTTCCAGCGGGCCGAGGTGATGGTCGCCCCGGCGCTGATGTCGGAGGGCAAGAAGCTGCAGAACGAGCAGCATGTGGGCATGGGATCGAACGGGCGGGCGGCCGTTTCCGCGGGAGTCGCTGTATCGGATGATTAGTTCTTCCGACGCGCTCCGGCCGGCGGGTCCTGTCGCGGACGAGGCGCCCTCGTCCTCGCAAGCTGCGGGCGAGGACACCTCATCCGCGCCACCCGCCGGAGGGGCCGTGGAGGAGGTACTGGTACTCGACTTCGGTGGCCAGTACTCGCAGCTCATAGCTCGAAGGATCCGCGAGTGCGGGGTGTTCGCTGAGTTGCTGCCGGCGAATGCGGATGTCGAGAGGATTCGTGAGCGGGCGCCGAAGGCGCTGATCCTCTCCGGGGGGCCGGCCTCGGTCTACGAACCAGGGGCGCCGGAGTTTCCCACCCAGCTGCTCGACCTCGACATCCCGATGCTGGGCATCTGTTACGGCATGCAGGCGATGGCCCTGGCGCTGGGCGGCAAGGTCGAAGGGGCCGAGGCGGGCGAGTTCGGGCGCACGGAGCTGACCCTGCGCGACGGCGGCGGGCGCCTGCTCGGCGGCCTGCCGGAGGAGCAGACCTGCTGGATGAGCCACCGCGACGCGGTCTTCGAGGCTCCCGAGGGGTTCACGGCGCTGGCCTCGAGCCCGAGCTCGCCGGTCGCCGCCTACGAGCTGCCCGACCGCGGCCTCTACGGCATCCAGTTCCACCCCGAGGTCGTCCACACCCCCTACGGGACCGAGATCCTGACCCGCTTCCTGCGCGACGTCGCCGGCTGCGAGCAGCAGTGGTCGCCGCAGTCGGTGATCGCCGAACAGATCGAGAAGATCCGCGCCCAGGTCGGCGAGGGCCGCGTGATCTGCGGCCTCTCCGGCGGCGTCGACTCCTCGGTCGCGGCGCTGCTCGTCCACAGGGCGGTCGGCGACCGCCTCACCTGCGTCTTCGTCGACCACGGGCTGATGCGGCTGAACGAGGCCGAGCAGGTGGTCGAGACCTTCTCCCAGTTCGACATCCCGCTCGTCCACGTGCGGGCCGAAGAGCGCTTCCTCGCCAAGCTGCAGGGGGTCGACGAGCCGGAGCGCAAGCGCAAGATCATCGGCGAGGAGTTCATCCGCGTCTTCGAGGACGAGGCGGCGAAGCTCGACGACGTCGGCTACCTGGTCCAGGGCACGCTCTACTCCGACGTGATCGAGTCCGGCGGCTCCGACCATGCGGCGACGATCAAGTCCCACCACAACGTCGGCGGCCTGCCCGACGACCTCGAGTTCGAGCTGGTCGAGCCGC
>Ga0081540_1004415_pt1 | contig 10733 bp, 9 predicted proteins | sample TabmetS2T1R1_FD_71024 | JGI IMG/M metagenome (GOLD analysis project Ga0081540, IMG submission 71024) | Tabebuia heterophylla rhizosphere microbial communities from the University of Puerto Rico - S2T1R1 | ecosystem: Host-associated > Plants > Roots > Rhizosphere ... | reverse complement strand
AAAAAGGGCGGGGGGGCGCCCCCCCGCCGAGGTGGCCGTCCCCCCCCTCCCCCCAGCCCGCCCCGCCGAACTCGGCGCGGGTGGTGCCGAGCAGCACGACCTGCGCACCCGGCCGGCCGAACCCGATCGGCACCCGGCGCCGCACATCGTCCAGCACGCCGAGCACCCCCACCACCGGGGTCGGGTGGATGGCCACCTCCCCCGTCTGGTTGTAGAAGCTCACGTTGCCGCCGGTCACCGGGGTGCCGAGCTGCGCGCAGCCGTCGGCGAGGCCCCGCACCGACTCGGTGAACTGCCACATAACCGCGGGATCCTCCGGCGACCCGAAATTCAGGCAGTTGGTGACCGCGACCGGGCGGGCGCCGGTGGCGGCCACGTTCCGGTACGCCTCGGCCAGGGCAAGCTGCGCGCCCGCGTACGGGTCGAGCAGGCAGTACCGCCCGTTGCCGTCGGTGGCGAGCGCCACCCCGAGCCGTGTCAACTCGTCGACCCGGATCACCCCCGCGTCTTCAGGCATCGCGAGCACCGTGTTGCCCCGCACATGCCGGTCGTACTGCTGCGTCACCCAGGTCTTGTCGGCCAGGCCCGGCGAGGAGAGCAGGCAGAGCAGCGCCGCGCGCAGCTCGTCGCCCGTCCGCGGCCGCGGCAGCGCGGCCGGGTCGTCCGCGGCCAGCGCGTCCTGGCCGGCCGGGCGGGCGGCGGGGCGGTCGTACACCGGGCCCTGGTCGGCGGCCGTCTCCGGCGCGATGTCCACGACAAGCTCGCCGTGCCAGGTCAGCTCCAGGCGGCCGGTGCCGGTCACCTCCCCGATCACCGTCGCCGGTACCTCCCAGCGGGCGCAGATGGCCAGGAAGCGCTCGACGTCGCCGGGCGCGGCGATGGCCATCATCCGTTCCTGCGACTCGCTCATGAGGATCTCGGCCGGGCCGAGCGACCGGTCCCGCAGCGGCACGGCGTCGAGCCGTATCCGCATCCCCGAGCCGCCGCCCGCGGCCAGCTCGGCCGTGGCGCACGAGATGCCGGCCGCGCCCAGGTCCTGGATGCCGGCCACCAGCCCGGCCGCGCCCAGCTCCAGGCAGCACTCGACCAGCAGCTTCTCCATGAACGGGTCACCGACTTGGACGCTGGGCCGTTTCGCCGACTCCCCGCCGCCGAACGAGGCGCTGGCCAGCACCGAGGCGCCGCCGATGCCGTCCGGGCCGGTCCGGGCCCCGAACAGGATGACCTTGTTGCCCTCGCCGCGCGCGGCCGCGAGCTGAAGGTCCCCGTGCCGCATGACCCCCACGCACAGGGCGTTCACCAGCGGGTTCCCCGCGTAGCAGGGATCGAAGCCGAGCTCGCCGCCGATGTTGGGCAGGCCGAGGCAGTTGCCGTAGAACGAGATGCCGCCGACCACGCCGGGCAGCACGCGGGCGGTGTCGGGCGCGTCGGCGGGGCCGAACCGCAGCGCGTCCATCACCGCCACCGGGCGGGCGCCCATGGCCAGGATGTCGCGGACGATCCCGCCCACGCCGGTGGCCGCGCCCTGGAACGGCTCCACGTAGGAAGGGTGGTTGTGTGACTCGATCTTGAAGGTGACCGCGTATCCCTGGCCGATGTCGACCACGCCCGCGTTCTGCCCGATCCCGGCCAGCAGCACGTCGCTGGGCGGCGCCTTGTCGGCGAACTGGCGCAGGTGCAGCCGGGACGACTTGTAGGAGCAGTGCTCGCTCCACATGACCGAGTAGATGGCCAGCTCGCAGTCGGATGGCCGGCGACCCAGCATCTGCCTGATTCGCTGGTACTCGTCGCTGGTCAGGCCCAGGTCGGCGTACGGCTGGGGACGGTCGCCGGTGGCGGCTGCCCTGGCCACGGTGTCGGGACCATCCGCGGCTGCCCGGGCGGACCCGCCGGCGCTGACCAGCCCGCCCCGGCCCGCGCTCACCCGGCCACCAGCTGGCGCACCGCCGAGGTGAAGAACCCCAGCCCGTCGCTGCCCGGCCCGGTCAGCGGGTCGATCGCGTGCTCGGGATGGGGCATGAGCCCGACTACGTTGCCGGCGGCGCTGCGGATCCCGGCGATGTCGCGCGCGGAGCCGTTCGGGTTGCCGTCGCTGTACCTGACCACCACCTGACCTCGTTCCTCCAGGCCGGCCAGCGTGGCCTCGCCAGCGAGGTAGGCGCCCTCGCCGCTCTTCAGCACGAGCGTGATCTCCTGGCCGCGGGAGTAGTCACGGGTCCACGGCGTGCCGGCGTCCTCGATCCGCACCCGCACGCAGCGGTCGATGAACCGCAGGCCGCTGTTGCGGACCAGCGCCCCCGGCAGCAGGTGTGCCTCGCACAGGATCTGGAAGCCGTTGCAGATCCCCAGCACCGGCAGGCCCGCCTCGGCCGCGGGCACCAGGTCCGCCATCACCGGCGCGAACCGCGCGATCGCACCGCACCGCAGGTAGTCCCCGTAGGAGAAGCCCCCGGGCAGCACCACCGCGTCCACGCCGCGGAGCCCGCGGTCGCCGTGCCAGAGCGGGACAGCCTCCCCGCCGGCCCGTGTGACCGCCCGGGCGGCGTCGCGGTCATCGAGCGAACCCGGGAATGTCACGATCCCGACGCGGGCTGTCATGAGCGTCCTCGCAGAAGGCGGCCATCACCGGGCCGCGTGGTCCGCCACTCGCCGCCCCGGCAAGGCCCGGGTACCGGCACCGCGCAGCGGCGGCTTGGGCTACCCAGGCAGGCTACCGGGTCGCCGGGCGGGTTCTGGCCGACACCGGCGCGTGTCCCGCGGATCCGCACAACAAAGGATCCGGGCAGGGACGCCTAGCCGACGTCCCGAAGCTGGTCGTCCGCCAGGTGGGTCAGCGGAGCGTCGTTGCGCCAGGCGATCCGCTTCTGCAGCGACACGACGGTCCCGCTGTCCGGGGCGCTGCTCATCGTCACGTCGTCCACGCAGGCCTTCATGATCGCCAGGCCGCGGCCGGACTCCGGCAACGCGGCGATCGCGTCGTCCGTGGCCTGCCGGTGGGAACGGCGCAGCGCCGGCCGCGCCACCCGGCGGCGTATCCGCTCTGCCGCCGGCACCGCGGGCAGGATCCGCCGCAGCACGGGCCGGCCTGCTGTGTCGGGCCCCCGGGCGCTGTTCACGACCTGGACCTCGCAGAAGCCCTTGCCGACGCTGGCCAGCACCTCGTACCGCTGGTCGGGGCCACCGTGGCGGACCACATTCGAGCACGCCTCGGTCACGGCGAGCAGGAGGTCATCCACCCCGTCCCCGTCGGCGCCCAGGTCCCGGAGCGTATCGCCCAGCACGTGGCGCATCACCGGCACGCTGAGCGCCTCGCGAGGGAACACCAGGCAGAACTTCACGTCCACGGTCGGTTCCTCGGCACACCTCATCCGAGTTCGCATCCGCTCCTCAGCTCAGCCTCCACCGTTTCACGTTGGTCTCTATAAGTGCGTTCCCCGTCAGAACGACAATAATCGTCAACTCGTGTAACTCTACGGTCACACAGCGATACGAACGCCAGCCGAATCACAGCTCACGAAACGTGAATTCCTCGATCACCGGGTTAGCGAGCAATTCACCTGCCAGTTCACTGACCCGCGCCCGCAGCATCTCGTCGGCCGTTCCCCGCAGTTCAAGCTCGAAACGCTTCCCCTGGCGAACGCCGAGCACCTCTCCGAATCCGAGCCGCTGGCTGGCGCGCAAGATCGCTTCTCCCTGGGGGTCATGAATCTCGGGCTTGAGCATGACCTCAACGACGATCCGGGCCACTGTCCCGCCTTTCCTCGACCCTGCGTGGCAACGCAGCGTACGCGAAGCGGTGCCGCTCGTGCGCCACCGGGACGGGTGTGACCAAGCGTTCGCCGTGGCGATCCCGGTCTGTCACGATGTCGGTAGTGCCCGTGCGCCGAGCCACCCGATCGGCGGTCGGCAGCGGGCATTGAGTGAGCCCCGCGGGGTACACGGCGCATGACAGCGCCCCCGCGGTTCCGCTGCGGCGGAACGAAGGACCGACCGGCCGGTCACGGTGATCCTGGGACCGGCCCTTAGCGCAAGGAGCGGCACGTGGCCGTCGACGCCGACGGTGCGGTCACCGCACCGGGACCGGGAAGCCTGAACGGGCAGCCCGGTCCGCGAGCAGAACTCATCCAGCTCCTCACCCCCGAGGGCGAACGGGCAGATCATCCGGATTACCCGCTTGAACTGAGCACCGACGAGGTCAAGTCCCTCTACCGCGACCTGGTGATCGTCCGCAGGATCGACACGGAGGCGATCGCCCTGCAGCGGCAGGGGGAACTCGGCATCTGGGCCTCCCTGCTCGGCCAGGAGGCTGCGCAGGTCGGCTCGGGCCGGGCGCTGACCCCCCGCGACATGGCCTTCCCCACCTATCGCGAGCACGGCGTGGCGTGGTGCCGCGGCCTCGACCCCACCAAGCTCCTGGAGCTCTTCCGCGGCGTCAGCCACGGCGGCTGGGATCCCGCGGAGCACAACTTCCAGCTCTACACGATCGTCATCGGCGCCCAGACCCTGCACGCGACCGGCTACGCGATGGGTATCCAGCGCGACGGGCTGGTGGGCGAAAACGGCGAGGCAGCCATTGTCTACTTCGGCGACGGTGCGACCAGCCAGGGCGATGTGAACGAGGCGTTTATCTGGGCATCGGTTTTCAACGCCCCGGTCGTGTTCTTCTGCCAGAACAACCAATGGGCCATTTCCGAGCCACTGGAGCGGCAGAGCCGGATACCGCTGTACCAGCGGGCGAGCGGGTTTGGCTTCCCGGGACTCCGGGTGGACGGCAACGACGTGTTCGCGTGCCTCGCGGTCACCGGGAAGGCGATGCAGGCGGCGCGCGACGGCCAGGGACCGACGCTGATCGAGGCCTACACCTACCGGATGGGCGCGCACACCACCACCGACGACCCCACCAGGTACCGCCTCGCCACCGAGCTCGAGGCCTGGAAGCTCAAGGACCCGGTCGAGCGGGTGAAGGCCTACCTCGTCCGCACCGGATCGGCGGACACGGCGTTCTTCGAGGGGATCGACGCGGAGGCCGCGCAGGTCGGCAAGCGGATACGGAAGGCGTGCCTGGAGATGCCCGACCCCGCGCCGCTGGCGATGTTCGAGAACGTGTACAGCGAGCCGACCGCCCTGCTGCGCGAGGAGCGTGAGCAGTACGCCGCCTACCTGGACTCCTTCGTCACCGAGGAGGCCGCACGATGACCACGCTGACATTGTCGAAGGCTCTCAACGAGGGGCTGCGCAAGGCGCTCGAGGACGACCCGAAGGTGGTCGTCATGGGCGAGGACGTCGGCAAGCTGGGCGGCGTCTTCCGGGTCACCGACGGTTTGCAGAAGGACTTCGGCGAGTCGCGGGTGGTGGACACCCCGCTCGCCGAGTCGGGCATCGTGGGCACGGCCATCGGCCTCGCCCTGCGCGGTTACCGGCCGGTCTGCGAGATCCAGTTCGACGGCTTCGTGTTCCCCGCGTTCGACCAGATCGTCAGCCAGCTCGCCAAGATGCGGCTGCGGTCGCAGGGACGGACCGCCGTCCCCGTGGTGATCAGGATCCCGTTCGGCGGCGGGATCGGCGCGGTGGAGCACCACAGCGAGTCGCCGGAGGCGCTGTTCGCGCACACGGCCGGGCTGCGGGTGGTCGCCTGTTCCGGCCCGGCGAACGCGTACACCATGATCCAGCAGTCGATCCGCTGCGACGACCCGGTGATCTTCTTTGAGCCCAAGCGCCGGTACTGGGACAAGGCGGAGGTGGACACCGCGGGCGGGCTGGCCGGCGTCCCGCCGCTGGAGGCGGCCAGCACGGTCGCCGAGGGCACCGACGTGACCGTGCTCACGTACGGCCCGCTGGTCAGGACCTGCGTGGAGGCGGCGGTGGCGGCACGCGACGACGGCCGGGCGCTGGAGGTGATCGACCTGCGTTCGCTGTCCCCGCTCGACCTGGCCACGATCGTCGCGTCCGTGCGGCGGACCGGGCGGTGCGTGGTCGTGCACGAGGCCCCGGTCACCGGAGGCCTGGGCGCCGAGATCGCCGCTCGGGTCACGGAGGCGTGCTTCTACCAGCTGGAGGCCCCGGTGCTGCGGGTCGGCGGCTTCTCCACCCCGTATCCGCCGTCCCGGCTGGAGGATCACTACCTGCCGGACCTGGACCGGGTGCTGGACGCCGTCGACCGAACCTTCGCGTACTGAGAGGCCGTGCGATGTCTGAGGTGAAGCAGTTCAAGCTGCCGGACGTCGGCGAGGGGCTGACCGAGGCCGACATCGTTGCCTGGCACGTCAAGCCGGGCGACTCGGTGAGCGTCAACCAGGTGATCGTGGAGATCGAGACCGCGAAGGCTGTGGTGGAGCTGCCTTCGCCGTATGAGGGCGTCGTGACGGGGCTGCTTGCGGAGGTCGGGCAGACCGTGGACGTGGGGACGCCGATCATCACGGTCGACGTTGGAGACGATGAGGGTGCTGGCACGGCCACCACCGGTGTCCCGGCTGGCTCAACGCCTGCCGGAACACCGGCAGAGGCCGGGCCTGATCCGGCTGGCGCTACCGGCGCGGATGCTCCAGCCGGTGTCGGCGACGACGTTCGAGGCGAGGCGCTGGCGGATGATCTGGTGCCGGCGCCGCGGGCCGAGGGGGCGGTGGAGCCGGGGATCGAGGGGAGCCCGGCGCCGAAGGTGGAGCGGCAGGCCGTGCTGGTGGGGTACGGGGTGAAGCTCGGCACGACGAAGCGGCGGCAGCGGAAGGGGGCTGGGGCGAGAGGTCGTTCCGATGCTGGGGCGTCGGGGGGGGCGGCGGCGCCGGCCGCCGCCGCAGCTCAGCTGTCGCCTACGCCGACTGCCACGCCGGACCGTTCCGCGGCGGGTGGCCGGGGGGTGGCTGGGGCGGATGGGGACGGGCGGCTGGCGGCTAAGCCGCCGGTTAGGAAGCTGGCCAAGGAGCTTGGGATCGATCTTGCCGAAGTGGTGGGGACCGGGCCTAACGGGACCATTACGCGGGAGGATGTGCAGGCCGCGGTCGCGGGGGGCGGCGCGCCGGAGCCCGTGGTGCAGATAGCCGGTGCCCGGGAGGAGCGGATCGCGGTCAAGGGGGTGCGCAAGCACACCGCGGCCGCGGTGACCGCCAGCGCGTTCACCGCGCCCCACGTGACCGAGTTTCTGCAGGTGGACGTGACCGAGACGATGGAGACCGTGCGCCGCCTGCGGGACCTGCCGGAGTTCGCCGAGCTGCGGCCCTCCCCGCTGCTGCTGGTGGCCAAGGCGCTGCTGCTGGCCGTCGCGCGGCACCCGATGATCAACTCGTCCTGGGACGAGGCCGCGAAGGAGATCGTGGTCAAGCACTACGTGAACCTCGGCATCGCCGCGGCGACCGACCGGGGCCTGATCGTGCCGAACATCAAGGACGCCCACACGCTGTCCCTGGCCGGGCTCGCCGGCGCGCTCGCACACCTGACCGCGACCGCCCGGGACGGCAAGTCGCAGCCCGCCGACCTGACCGGCGGCACGATCACGATCACCAACGTCGGCGTGTTCGGGGTCGATGCCGGGACCCCCATCCTGACCCCGGGTGAGGCCGCGATCCTTGCGTTTGGACAGGTCAGAGAGATGCCCTGGGTACATGAGGGGGAACTCGCCGTCCGCCAGGTGACCACCCTGTCGCTCTCGTTCGATCACCGGATCCTGGACGGCGACCTCGGGTCGGCCGCCCTGCGCGACGTCGGGGCGATGCTGACCGACCCGGTACGGATGCTGGCCTGGTGCTGACCCGGCCGGTACGGCGTGCGGCACCGGGCCGCGCACAACCGAAGGGACGGCGATGCTCCGCCACGTGGTGCTGCTCAGCTGGACGCCGGATGCTACCGAGGAGCAGAAGCAGGCGGTAGCCACCGAACTGGGCAAACTGCCCGGGGTGATCGACGCGATCCGGGTGTACCGCTTCGGCCCCGACGCGGGTGTCAACCCCGCCAACTGCGACTTCGCGGTGGTGGCCGACTTCGACGACGTGGACGGCTACGTGACGTACCGCGACCATCCGGTACACCGGAAGATGATCGACGACACGATCAACCCGATCGTGGCGAGCCGCGCCGCGATCCAGTACCGGATCTGACCTGCCCGCAGGCCGACGGGCCCCGGTGGCCGGGTCAGAACGCCTCTTCGGGCAGGTCCATCAGTTCGGTCGTGGTCTCCTCGGCGATCTGGCGCTCCACCGCCAGCCGTGGCAGCACGGTCTGGGCGAAGAACCGCGCGGTGGCGAGCTTGCCCTGATAGAAGGCCAGGTCGGCCCGGCCCAGGCCGCCGGGGTCCTGCCCGGCGGCGCCGTCCAGCGCCGCCAGCGCCACCTCGGCCTGGCGGGCGAGCAGCCAGCCGATCACCAGGTCGCCGATCGCCATCAGGAGCCTGGTGGTGTTGAGGCCGGCCCGGTAGATCTCGGCCGGGCGTTCCACCGAGGCGGCGGCGTAGCCCGCCATCGCGGACACCATCGCGTCCACGTCCGCGACTGCCTGGGCGAGGGCGGTCCGCTCCGGCTTGAGCCGGCCGTTGCCCGACTCGCTGGCCGTGAACTCCGCGATCTGCCCGAGCAGCGCCCGCAGGGAACGGCCCTCGTTGCGAAGGATCTTCCGGAAGAACAGGTCGAGCCCCTGGATCGCGGTCGTGCCCTCGTACAGGCTGTCGATCTTGGCGTCCCTGATGTACTGCTCGATCGGGTAGTCCTGCAGGTAGCCGGAGCCCCCCAGCGTCTGCAGGGACAAGCTGAGCAGCTCGTAGGCGCGCTCGGAGCCGACCCCCTTCACCACGGGGAGCAGCAGGTCGTTCAGCTCGGCGGCGGCGGTGTCGGGCTCGCCGGCGGCCACCGCGACCTGGAGCGCATCCTGGAACGACGCCGTGTACAGCATGAGCGCCCGCATCCCCTCGGCGTACGCCTTCTGCATCATGAGCATCCGGCGGACGTCAGGGTGGTGCATGATCGTCACCCGCGGCGCGGTCTTGTCCGCCAGCTGCGTCAGGTCCGCCCCCTGGACCCGGGACCGGGCGAAGTCCAGCGCGTGGAGGTAGCCGGTGGACAGGGTCGCGATCGCCTTGGTCCCGACCATCATCCGGGCATGCTCGATGATCATGAACATCTGCCGGATGCCGTCGTGGACGTCCCCCACCAGCGTGCCCACCGCCGGGCGGCGGGCACCGAAGGTGAGCTCGCAGGTGGCCGACGCCTTCAGGCCCATCTTGTGCTCGACGGCCGTGACCTCGACCCCGTTCCGCTCACCCAGGTTGCCGTCGGCGTCGACGAGGTACTTGGGCACCAGGAACATCGACAGCCCCTTGCTGCCAGGGCCGTACCCCTCCGGGCGCGCCAGCACGAGGTGGAAGATGTTCTCCGCCATGTCATGCTCGGCGCTGGTGATGAACCGCTTGACGCCCTCGAGGTGCCAGGTGCCGTCCGGCTGGCCTACCGCCCTGGTACGGCCCGCGCCCACATCGGAGCCGGCGTCCGGCTCGGTGAGCACCATCGTCGCCGTCCACCCGCGCTCGATCGCCTGCTCGGCGAACCTCTTCTGCTGCGGGGTGCCCAGCCGCCACAGGACCTGAGCGAACGTCGGGCCGCCGGAGTACATCCAGACAGCGGGGTTGGCGCCGAGGATCAGCTCCGCCACCGACCAGGCCAGGGAGCGGGGGGCGAGGCTGCCGCCCAGCTCAGGGGGGAGGTCCAGCCGGAACCACTCCGCGTCCGCGAGCGTACGGAAGGACTTCTTCAACCCCTCCGGCACGCGTACCGTACCCGTCGCCGGGTCGAACTCCGGCGGGTTGCGGTCGGCCTCGGCGAACGAGGCGGCCAGCGGGCCCGTCGCGAGCCGGTTCACCTCGTCGAGAATCCCCCGCGCCGTCTCCTCGTCGAGATCGGGGAAGGGCTCCGCGCCGAGCACGTCCTGGCGGCGGAACAGCTCAAAGAGGTTGAACTCGATATCACGAAGGTTGCTCTTGTAGTGGCCCATCGACTCCGCCTTCTCCCGGACCGCCCGCCGCCGGCGCAGGACGACCCCGGTGCTCCCCGACCTACTCACCGGTAACAAACCTTATGCTACCCGCTGGTAACAGACTTTGCTACCCGCTGGTAACGAACCTGGCACCAGGGGTTCCTCCCGAAAAGCCGGCGTTCTACAGTGAGCCGGAACGGAACACGATCTTCCAGAACGCCGGCGATCCGCGACCGGCTGCGAGGTGGGCGATGGCACTGGCCCTGACCGAGGAGCATCTGGCGCTGGCAGAGTCGGTCCGCGGCTGGGCCGCGCGGGCCGCACCCGCCGACGTGGTCAGGGCGGCGGTGGCGGTCGGCGGCGGCGGGATTTTGCGGGAGACCTAGATAGATGGCTCGAACGTATTTTGGCACCGATGGTGTTCGAGGTCGTGTTGGCGACCATCCCATGACCGTGGACTTCGCGCTGCAGCTTGCCAGCGCGGCGGCGCGGGTACTGGCTCCGGAAGGGGGCACTGTGCTCATCGGAAAGGACACACGCCTCTCCGGTTACATGTTCGAGTCGGCGCTCGAAGCTGGATTCGTCGCCGCGGGCGTGGATGTGAATCTCATCGGGCCCCTTCCCACACCCGGGATCGCTTACATGACCCGTCGATTCAACTGCGATTTTGGCGTTGTAATCAGCGCCTCGCATAACCCGTACGATGACAATGGGATCAAGTTTTTCGATGCAACCGGAGCAAAGCTTTCGGATGAACTGGAAGAGCGCATCGAAGCGGAGTT
>Ga0081540_1004414_pt1 | contig 10734 bp, 11 predicted proteins | sample TabmetS2T1R1_FD_71024 | JGI IMG/M metagenome (GOLD analysis project Ga0081540, IMG submission 71024) | Tabebuia heterophylla rhizosphere microbial communities from the University of Puerto Rico - S2T1R1 | ecosystem: Host-associated > Plants > Roots > Rhizosphere ... | reverse complement strand
ATCCCCTGGCGGGGCAAGCCGCTCAGAGGACGGTTTGGCGGTCCTGCGGATCAAGGGCCTGGAAGCGCTGTGCCAGGCCAATCTCGCTGAGATACGCCGTACGCTCAGCTGCTGTTGCTTTGGCCAGATACGTGCGTTCTTGCGCCGGAGTCATGACGTGCCTGTAAGTATAGAACTCTGACTGCTCGGCAAGGGAAAGCCGTTGTATGGCGGCATCATAGGTGCAGCCGGTGAGTACCACCATAGTACCCATCAACACGCTAATCAAAAGTAACAACTGTCGGCAGGATTTCATCGAAATCTCTTTCCTGGTGATTCATCGCTAGGAGCATAATCGACCCATCCTACAACCTTCCCGGCGACGAGATAGACGTCCACGCGAGTACCAGACCCAGTGTATTGATTGCCGGAGGAAGCAAGGTCGAAAGACGAACCCAGGTAATACCAGTGGGCATAGCGGCTCGCGTCTCCGGATTTATAGTAGGGAGTTCCCCAGAGGAACAGTAAGGCTTCGGCGCTCATCCCGACGCGCGGGCCTCCTCCCAGGACAGCCTCTCGGTCGATAGGGTCAAGTGCTTGAAAACGCTGCACTAAGCCAATCTCACGAAGGTAAGCTGTGCGTTCGGCGGCGGTTGTCTTGGCGAGGATAGGTCCGCTCTTGTGACGGGGTCATGACTTTCTGATAGATGTGAAACTCAGCCTGCTCGTCCAGGGAAAGTTTTTGTATGGCTGCATAGGTGCAGCCGCTGAGTGGAATGATACTGCCCAGCAGCACCACCACCCAGCACAAAAATAGTCGCAGGTCTCTCATGGCGGTCTCCTTCTGCCAAGAGCAGGAAAACCCAGATGTGTGCTATCTCTATGTATTAACACTACAGAGAGTGAGGGGTGTCCCACCGTGCGCTCCGTGGCATGACCCGGCAGGCACGTGTGGCTTATTCTACCTGGTGAATCGAGTCAGTGGGGAATAATGCCAGTAAACGGGCACAGGCACGCTCCAGGTAGGCAGGATCTTTGGATTCCAAAGTCAGTTTGACACGGTAGCGGGGGTTAGCGACCTCTGGGTAGGAGCCTAACATCAACTCGGGGAACTCCTGCACCACCGTGTCCAGGAGGTGGGCAAAATCACTTTCCCGCGCATTCACATACACCAGGCGGACATGATAGGGCAGCTCACGAAAGCGCTCCTTGATACTGTCGAACTTGCGCCGGAAGAGTTGCGGAATACCCGGGAAAATATAGACGTTGTCCACCTGCAGGACGGGAATAGGCAGGCTCGGCTCCATGAGGAGTTGGGCGCCTTCTGGCACGCTGGCCATCTTCGCCCGCGCCGCAGAGGGGCGCTCGGCCCAGAGCTGCTGCAGCAGGGCATCCAGCGCAGGGTGGATGACCAGACGCCGCTGCAGGCCATGTGCAATCGCTTCGATGGTCACATCGTCATGCGTAGGTCCAACACCGCCAGTGGTGAAGACGTAGTCAAAGGCGCGCGAGAACATCACGACGTCACTGGCAATCACCTCGATCTCATCCGGGACCACCACGATGCGTCGGACATCCACCCCCAGGGTACGGAGTTCCTGGCATATATAAGGCGAATTCGTGTCGACGACTTTCCCTGACAAGATCTCGTTACCGATGACCACAACGCCGGCTGTCTTTGCCATAGTCTATCCGCCTTGTTCTGGGTCTCCAGGTGTGCGCCTTCCTGCATGCTTCAGTCACTGCCTATAGAGCCCAGGCCAGCGTATTGCAGCATGGGGGCAGTGATGGCGAGCCGGCAGATCTCATTAGTCCCCTCAAAAATCTGCGTCATCTTCGCATCACGGAAATATTTTTCCGCCCCTGACTTGCCCGTGGTGCCATACGCACCCATAATCTGCACGGCATCTGTCGCGACCTTAACCGCTGTATCGCTGGCGAACACCTTGGCCATAGAACTCAACACCACCTGCGGTGGTTCCGTAGCCGCTGCCTTGTAGGTGAGCAAGCGCGCTGCCTCAATCTGCGTCGCCATATCAGCCAGCATATGCTGCACCATCTGGTGCTGCACAATCGGGCTACCGCCCTGGACCCGGAGGAGGCTATGCTGGCGCGCCAGCTCAAAAGCGCCACGGGCGATCCCCACGGCGATTGCTGCTCCCTGACTACGACCATAGGCACTGAGGTCCTGTAGGAGCCCACCGGCACCTCCCTCTTTCGTCAGGAGATACTCAGCTGGCACATACACGTTTTCCAGATAAAACTCCACGAGCGGACAGGCACGTAAGCCCATGGTAGAGAGCACTTCACTGACGTGGAACCCCCGCGTGTGTGTAGGCAGAGCAAAACCCGTCACACCTTCGAGGCTCCGGTCATCGCTCATGGTGGCAAATACACTGAGCCAGGCCGCCACATTGCCACCGGCACAATAGGCTTTGCGCCCGGAGAGCACATAGCCATCACCACGGCGTTTCGCAGTCACCATCAGGCGACTCGCAGGCACCCCTTGGGGATGCACAAAATCGCTGCCGACTCGTCGTTCAGTGACGGCCAGCGCCCAGAGGACAGGTTCGTGACGCTCTTCAGCAGTAAGTACCTCGGGAAACACCTGATCCATCAGCATCGTGTTCCCTGAGAGCGCCACGGCAGTTTGCGCCAGGCTATGCGAGGCGAGCAATGTTGCCACACCGGCTTCCCATCGGGCCAGCTCTTCCACTGCAATCGCCGCGCTCAGGCGGTCCATGGTGCCACCGTAGTGAGGCGGAAGATGCGCCGAGAGCAAACCAAAGTCACAGCTTTTGCGCAGCAATTCCCAATCGACTGTACCTGGCGGTGCAGTGTCCAGCTTACGCGCTCGCCACCGCAGTTCACGCTGCGCAAAACGACGCATACTCGTGCAGATAGCCTGCTGCTCTTCAGTCAGCTCAAACATGCGTGCTCCTTTCCTGGCACCGTGCACCTCCTACGCCATGGAAAGGGAACCATGGTAAGTGTGAAAGTGTTAAGGTGTTTCGTCGGCCAGTCTACGATACTTGCTGGCAAAAAAGAGCAGCGGTTTCAAGTTCGGGTCCTCGCTCAAGGCCGCCTCCTGTACTTCGCCCACAAAGAGCGTATGATCCCCCACATCGAAACGTGCCCAGACTTTACAGTCGATATAGGCCAGGCATTCATCCAACACTGGACAGCCCGTTACCTTGGTGAAATGTGGGATATCGGCAAACTGGTCACCCTCCTTGGGAGCTTTGCCAGCCCACCAGGACGACCACTCTGGGTGGTGCTCGGCCAGAATATTGACGCAGAACGCGTCTCCCGTCATCAGCAGCTCATGCATGTTCGCCTTTTTGTCGACGCTCACCAGGATCAAGGGCGGATCGAGGGAAACGGAGCTAAAGGCGTTGGCCGTCATCCCGTGCTTGGTACCGCTATGATGGGTGGTCACCACCGTCACGCCGGTCGCAAAGCGGCCGAGCACCTGCCGAAAAAGCATCGGATCAAATGGCATGATTCCCCTCCTGGCAATTGCCGCATACTGTCTCCCACGTACTGCGTACCGGTGCTGCGCACGGCTAGTTGCCCCGCCAGTTTGGCGGGGGTAGTTAGCCCTACGCAGTAGCGGGCGCAGCACTAGTCACTCAATCCAGCAATGTATTTCGCCAAATCAAGACTCTGACGAAAATCGTATTCGCGATGAATAGTTAGCTTTTCTGCCTCAATCGAGCCTTCAGCATGAATCGCTAACACCGCCTGATAGCCCCCAAAATCCGAGGCCGTGAGCTCAGAAATCATGTTGAGGACGCGCAGCCGTACTGCCGCTGATACCCCGGCTTTCCCCCCGAGGTATTTCTCGATGAAGGGACGCGTTTCCGGGTTGCGCAGGTCATCTTCGCCAGGCGCTGTGACCAGGATACCACCGCTAATATCCTGCAAGTATGCCACCATCTGGTGATAATTTTCCGCGAAGTGCAGCTTCGCAATATTGACCAGCAGCGGGCTGGGCACGGCAATGCCCTCCTCCGCCAGGCGGCACTGCTGGGCTGCCTGCACCGTGAGCGCCCGCAGGGTCTGGGTATAGGCAATGAGCCTGGTGATCTTTTCACGGATATGGCCAGCACGCGTCAGGCCGTTGTAGTCAGCAATCAGTTGCGCGGCGCCTACCAAAGCATCAGTAAGCGGGAGCTTGTACGAAATGGCGGTAAAGCGATGGAACTCGACGAACGTTTTCGCGAGGTCACCGGCAAACTGCCATTCCTTCTGTAAGAAGACACGCTCACGTGGCACAAATACATCATCAAAGATGGTCAACGTTTCGGTCATCTTGTGCTGCGAGGTGATGGGGTGATCATGGTTTCCGTGGCGTGGCGCCCCATAGGGACTGCAAATCAATTTCAAACCCGGAGTATTGACCGGAATCGCAAACGCCACCGCATAGTCGCGGTCGGCCTCCGACATGTTCCGGGTGGGGAGGACGATAACCTCATTAGCGTTGGTCAACACCGAGGTATGGATTTTCGCGCCGCGTACCACCAGACCGTCAGAGCGTTCCTCCACGATGCGTACGTAATAATCTGGATGCGTCTGCTGCGATGGTCCCAGGCTGCGGTCGCCTTTTACGTCAGTCTGGGCCACCGCCACCGCCAGATCGTTCTGCGCACAATGCTGATAAAACTGTCGTACCCGGCTAAGGTAATCGGTGTGCAGGGCCTCATCCATGCGCCGCGCCACCATGTGCAGAGCAAACAGCGCATCGCTGCCGATTTCTTTGATGAGCACGACCAGGGTCCGTCCCAGACCGGTCGCCGTTTCAATGAGCTGACTGCGTTTCAGCAAGTCATCGCTGCTGCGGGGGAGGTGAAAGTACCGACTGATGGCCTCGCCAGTCTGCGGGTCGTGCACCATGGCCAAGTCACGATAGCGGGGATTTTCGGCCATCGCATAGTCAATGCTAGCGTGTTGCACCGCCACCCCTAGTACCGGGTGCGTGGTCACGTCCTTGACCCGCTCACCCTTATAATAGATGACCCGCTCATCTTGTAAACTGGCCCTATATTCTTGCGGCGTGCGCAGCGCCATGCACCTCTCCTCTTCGCTGGGCTCTTAGTCGGCACCTGCTCTCAGCACCTGCTCTCAGCACCTGCTCTCAGCACCTGCTCTCAGCACCTGCTCTCAGCGCCTATTATACTGGAATCAGTCACAGGAGAATAGAGGACTCCAGTAGACTATGCACCAGAACCCGCGGCACCTCTGTATCAGCGTCGCAGGTGCTGGCGTAGGGTCGTAATATGCTGCGTGATCAGCGCAGCATCCGGGGCCTCAGGAGACAGCTGCAGGTAATGTTGCAGATCGTCCAGCGCGGCGTCCAGGGCACCAAGCTGGGTCTGTAATAATCCGCGATCGCGTATTTCTGTCAGCACATCAGGACGCAGCAGGAGCAGGCGTTCCACCACGCGCAAGGCACGGCGATGATCGCCCTGCTGCACATAGATAGCCTTGAGATTATAGAGCATGCGCTGGAGGATGGCGTGATCGCTCACGGGTTGCAGATAGGCGTCGCTCCACGCCACCATCTGCCCATACATGTCTGTCAGGCGTTGCTGACAGTCCTCCTGACTGAGGATCTTGCCCTGATAGTAAGGATCGATCCAGAAGACCGTTGGCTGGGCGCTATAGCGCACCAGAAAATGCCCTGGCATGCTGACGCCAACAATGGGCAGGCCTACCTGTCTGGCTAGCTCAATATACACCACTGAAAGCGTAATGGGGATACCGGTTTTGCGCTCAATAACTTCGTTCAAAAAACTATTACGGGTGTCGTAATAGTTCTCCTGGTTGCCATGAAAACCTTGCTCGTCAAAGAGATACGCATTAAGGTGCGCCACGATATGCAGCGGGTCGATTTCCAGACCCAAACGGGAGGAGACGACCTCAGCCATCGCGTCAAGGCGACGCAGATACGCTTGCACGTCGAGATTCGAGTATTCTTCCTGGGCGATGAGCAGCGCCCCTTCGGCCAGACGGAACTCCCCGTGAGGCCGCTCGATCAGCGCGGTAAAGCGGCGACGCACCTCAGAGCTGTCCATGCCATATCCTTACAAGCTCTTATTAATTAGTGCGCTGTACACTTTGGGCCTGCTCCAGCGCGGCGTCCACCAGCTCTTTAAACCGTTCATACGAAGCGGCGCCGCTGAGCGGATAGCCGTTCACGAAAAAGGCCGGGGTCGCGTTGACGCCGGCCTGTTGTCCAGCCTGCATATCTGCCTCAATCCCAGCCGCGTACTTGCTAGAATCAAGACAGGAGGTAAATTGCTCCATATTGAGTTCCAGTTCTTGCGCAAATTTTTTGAGTTCGTCCATTTGTAAGTTTGTAGACGCGAAGAGCTTATCGTGGTAAGGCCAGAATTTTTGCTGTTCAGCCGCACACTGAGCCGCTTCAGCAGCCTTTTGGGCCTGCGGGTGGATACTGCGCAGCGGGAAATCCCGGAAGACGAGTTTGATTTTGCCCTCGTATGCTGCCATGAGCCGCTTCAAGGTGTCCTGGGCCTGACGGCAGTAGGGGCACTGAAAATCGGAAAATTCGACGATCGTGACTGGCGCACTGGTTGGCCCCAGGGATGGCTCGCCCTCGGTTGCGACCTCCACCGTAGGGGCCCGCAAGGCCACGGTCACAGGGTAACGCGGCTGGAGTTCCTTCAGTAATGCCTGGCGGCGCCGCTCTTGTGCCTGCTGTTGCAGATACGAGGTGATCTGCTCGGAGACCTTCTCAAGCGGCTGCTTGATGCGGTTTTTATTGGCCTCATAGAACGCCTGCACCTGCTCAGGAGTCACGGTCTGGATTTTGGCACTAATCTCATCGTGGACAAACTGTTGCACCGATACGCCCCTCTGGGCTGCCTCCAGGCTGAAGATCTTGTTGGCAATCAGGTCATCGAGCTTCTCTCGTAAGGTCTGGTAGCGTTGGATTTCCAGACGCAATAACTCCCCACGGAGTGCGTTCGTCAAGTCCTCAGAAGCGATCGGTTGGCCTTGCACCGTCGCTACCACGGCGGGAAGTTCCTCAGCGGTAACTCGCATCGGTATGAGCGTCATTAAGCCTATCAGTGTACCTATTACCAGCATCCTACCCCACTGCGCACACGTCGCCGATAGACATTGGAACATGGCTAGACTCCGTCAGCAAAAAGGGTGACCACGCAACGCGTGACGCGCACTGCAGCAAGCTCTGTAGGAGGACACACGTTGACACACACAATGACATATGGAAGAATGCTGAGCCTCAGCATCCATCACTAGGGGGTAGTATATCATGTTTCACAGGGTCCTGGTGGCCACAGGTGGGTCCCCTTGGTCCGATAATGCCGTCAAATACGCTGTTGGTTTGGCGAAGGATTACCAGCTGGAAGTGGTGATTCTGCACGTCTTAACCGAGACGCCGCCGTACTTCGTCGCGGAAGCTGGTACTTCACTGGATAGCATCCTTGAGGGCAGTGAAGAGGCTGGCAGACGGATTGTCGATGAGGCTGCGGAGTGGGCTGCCGAGGCCGGCATCGAGTACGACACAGAGCTGGTCTGGGGGCGGGTACCCGAAGTGATCTGTCGTGTCGCCCAGGAACGCGACTGCGACCTGATTGTGGTGGGCTCGCGCGGCCTGACAGGTTTTAAGCGCCTGATGCTAGGTAGCATCTCGAATGCTGTCGCCGCGAAAGCCCCTTGTCCAGTGTTGGTAGTGAAGCTGTACGAAAGATAAGCCAGGGTCGGTACCAGCCTGATCGTACAGGCTCTGGTCCTCGCTCCTGGTGCTCTCCGGCGTTCTTACAGCAAGCCAGCAGCCCGCGCCCAACGGTATTTGGCCCCGAGTACAGCGACGGGTTTCTCGGTGGTGTATGGGTAGGCCAGCAGCTGATGGTCATTGAGATAGCGGCAGGCCTCTTCCACCTCCACATCACCGACCAGTGAGGCGACCACGGGCTTGTGGATACCGCGTTGCCGCGCTTCCTCGACTACCTCGCTCAGCAAGGTGGCAAACACCATGGGCGGCGTAATAATGGTGTGCCAGTAGCCGAGAATGAGGGCGTGAATGCGCTCATCGTCCAGCGCCAGCTTGATAGTATTCCTATAGGTCGTCGGTGGCTCACCACCCGTGATGTCGACCGGATTCCCTGAGGCCCCAAAAGGTGGAATGAATTTTTTGAAGGCCGCGTCGAGATCAGGAGGCATGCTCATGAGGCGCAGGCCGTTGTCCACACAGGCATCGGAGAGCAACACGCCAGAGCCTCCTGCACCCGTCACGATCACAATATTCTCACCTTTGGGCGTCGGCAAAATCTGCAAGCCACGGGCAAACTCCAGCATGTCGTTGAGGCTGTAGGCCCGAATCACGCCACACTGCCGCAGCACGGCGTCGTAAATCTTATCATTCCCCGCCAGGGCACCGGTATGCGACCTGGCGGCCCGGGCCCCCATGGCCGTGCGTCCAGCTTTGAGCACCACGACGGGTTTTTGCTTCGACACGCGCTGCGCCACCTCGGCAAACGACCGGCCATCTTTCAAATCCTCGACGTGCATGGCGACGACCTGCGTGTTGGGATCTTGCTCGAAGAACGTCAGCAGGTCGTCTTCGTCAATGTCCGACTTATTCCCCAGGCCGACGATAGCCGATACTCCCATCTTGGCCGAGCGACTAAAGCCAATGATGGCCATGCCTACGCCACCACTCTGGGAGGATAGCGCCACCTGGCCTTTTTCGTCATAGGGTGTGCAAAAGGTGGCACAGAGGTTCTTGGGCGTATAGTAGAAACCGTAAATATTAGGCCCCATCAGGCGCACATTGTACTCGCGCGCGACATTGACCACTTCCTGCTGCAAGGCCTCTTCACCGACTTCAGCAAAGCCAGAAGGAATCAAAATGGCACCCGGGATGTGTTTCTCGCCAACCTCTCCCAGGACTTGCGCGACAAAGCGCGCTGGAATGCAAAAGATGGCGATATCGATCTCGCCTGGGACATCAAGCACACTTTTGTAACACTTCCGCTCTAAAATTGCCTCGGCGCGCGGATGAATGGGATAAATGGCGCCCTGGTAGCCACCGTTGATGAGATTTTTCATCACCGAGTTGCCGATCTTGCCGTCTTCCGGCGTAGCACCAATGACTGCCACGGCGTTGGGCTGCATGATGCGTCGCATGGCCCGCAGGATCTCCTCCTGCGCCGGCCGGTAGCGCGGCTGTGACGCAGCAAAATCCACGACGATACGCACGTCCACAGCCGTGGCTCCGGTGCTACTGGCAAACACCGGGTTCAGATCCATTTCGTGGATGGCTGGGAAGTCATGCACAAGCTGTGACACATTTTCGATCAACGTGCCCAGAGCCTCGCGGTCAACCCCAGGTGCTCCACGCACTCCGTGTAACACGGCAGCCCCAGCAATATCGTCCAGCATTGTCACTGCTTCCTGGTGGGTCGTCGGTGCCAGACGGAAGGTGATGTCCTGCATCACTTCTACGAGGATCCCCCCCAGACCAAAAGCTACGAGCTTGCCAAAGCTGGGGTCAGTGGTGGCACCAACGATGACCTCCTGGGCAGCCGGCAGCATCTGCTGCACTTGCACGCCCAAAATGCACGCATCGGCTTTATATGCCCTGGCATTGGCGAGAATGGTGCTATAGCCCTGCTCCACCTCAGCCGCGCTGGCTAGACCGGTGAGTACGCCGCCAGCGTCCGTCTTGTGCAGAATGTCGGTCGAGACAATTTTTAACACGACCGGGTAGCCAATCTCCTGTGCCAGACGGGCTGCCTCCGACGCTGAGGTCGCCAAGCCTTCTTTGGGTACTGGGATGCCATAGGCTTCACACAACTGCTTCCCTTCTGGAGCCGTGAGCACTGTCCGTCCTTCAGCCCGTACTTGATCAAGCACTGCCTGTACCGCTGCGCGATCACCTTGCATCTTGTCGCCTTTCTCACCTGTATCAGAACGTCACACCATGTATGTGCAGAAACGTGAAAAGTTTACAAGCGTTGGGAATAGCATGGCGTACGATAGAATACCCCCGGGTCAGTGTCAAGAGAGCGACAACACAAGGGCATGGCAGCCTGTCGTGGGCAGAGGATGCCCCAGTGTGACCGTACCTTTGGACTTGGTGCGTGGACTGATGAATGGTATTGTATGGGAGTAGAAGTCTACCCGGAGAGCGAACCAGGGAGTCAAGCATGTCGTCTCCTGCTGAACGTCTCACTCCTACCCAGGTGCTCGCTACCATTGCAACGCTGCTGTCGAAGACAGCTCCCGTAGCGTGTGACGCACCACCATGCGAGTGGTGCCATGGTCCGACAGTATGGACCACTGGCAACAAAACCCGCTGTACCCGCTGCGGCTATGTCCCTTCGTGACACGATGGGACCTGTGCGTGACACAGTCAGGGTGTTGCAATTTTCCGACGCGACCCTGCAGAAAGCGCTTAGGGCCAGATCTCGTGGATGGGGATGGCCAAGTCAGCTAACAGAGGGGTAGTCAGAGTGTCGCCATCACTATAGGACACTGAGGTCGGGTGCTCGCCCGTAAACTGCCAAACCTCAACTCGCCGCACAAAGCGGTCTACGATCCAGTACTCCTGCGCTCCGGTGCGTTCGTAGAGGTAGCGCTTCTGGACATAGTCAACTGTACGACTGCTGTCAGAGACGATCTCAATAGCGATATTGGGTGTGCCAGAGAGGGCACGTCCTGTGGTCAGATGTAGGCGATCCGGCAGAACAACTGCGATATCAG
>Ga0081540_1004413_pt1 | contig 10735 bp, 7 predicted proteins | sample TabmetS2T1R1_FD_71024 | JGI IMG/M metagenome (GOLD analysis project Ga0081540, IMG submission 71024) | Tabebuia heterophylla rhizosphere microbial communities from the University of Puerto Rico - S2T1R1 | ecosystem: Host-associated > Plants > Roots > Rhizosphere ... | reverse complement strand
CGACCCCGCCGGTCTGGTCGGCGGCCTGGCGCATGAAGAAGGCGAAGAGGCAGACGAGGATCAGGATCGGCAGCAGGAACTGGACGACGAAGACCCGTTCGGACTTGCCGGACTGGGGGTTGACTTCGACGATCGCTCCTCCCTCGCCGAGTTTCGCCAGCAGTTCCTGGGTGGCGGCGTCGGAGGCCGGGTAGTCGGCGTAGAGCTGCAGGCCGCCGTCGGTCTCGACCACCACCTGGTGGTCGTAGTCGAGCAGTTCGGCGGTGCGGACGCGCTCGGATTCGCTGATGTGGCTGATCGTCGAGAGCGGAACCTTGTCACCGGCGCCCTCCGGGGCGAGCGAGCCGAGCAGCGAGAAGAAGGTGATCAGGAGGACGGCCGAGGCGAGCAGCAGGAAGCTCGAGAGCACGTCTTTCCTGATCAGCTTGGAGAGACGCGCGAAGAACGCTTTGACCCGACTGCCGACGGCAGCGAGCGGGCTCTGTTTCTTTTTGATCGCGAGGCGTGGATTGGACACGGGTCTGCGGGCCTTTCGAGGCGGCGAAGTAGGCAACCATTTCGGTTCGAGGTGCGCTCGGTGTAAACGGATTGATAAGCCCAGAACTCACGCCCTGTTACATGAGGTTCACATTCCGGATACCGGAGGCCGGCACGGCTTGCATAGCGTTTCCTGTGTGAGTGATTCGCGGGCCATGCCGCTGGGCGAGTCGCTCGACCAGGCGCCGTTCACCAGGCTCCACTTCCGCTTCTGGCTGCTGGCGGCGCTCGGGATCCTGCTCGACGGCTTCGACTTCTTCATCATCGGCGTCGCCAGTCCGCTGCTGGCCGAAGACTTCGGCCTCTCCGACGCCGAAAAGGGACTGGTCACCGCGGCGGCTATCGTCGGCGCGATCTTCGGCGCCGGCCTGCTCGGCCCGCTCGCCGACAGGATCGGCCGCCGCCGCATCTTCCGCTTCGACCTGATCCTCTTCATCGCCTTCTCGCTGATCTGCATGCTGGCCTGGAACGTCTGGTCGCTGATCGCCTTCCGCTTCGTGCTCGGGATCGCGATCGGCCTCGACTACCCGATCGCGGCCAGCTATCTGGCCGAGGTGCTGCCGAGCCGCGCCCGCGGCCGCTGGCTGGTCAGCGCCTTCAGCCTGCAGGCGATCGGGATCCTGATCGGGGCGATCGTCGGCGTCGTCGTCCTCGCGATCCTCCCCGAGGTCACCTCCTGGCGCTGGATGCTCGGCTTCGGCGCGATCCCCGCCCTGGTCATCGTCCTGCTCCGCCGCGGCGTCCCCGAGAGCCCGCGCTGGCTCGCCCAGAACGGCCGCGAGGAGGAGGCGGCGGCGGTCACCGAAGCGCTCGTCCGCCACCCGGTCACGGTCACCGCCGTCGACCGCGCCAAGCAGGAGGAGACGCCGGAGGGGCTCAAGGCGCTGGTTCAGCCGCGTCTGTTCAAGCGTGAGCTGCGCCGCCGCACCGCCTTCACCGCGCTGCCCTGGTTCCTGATGGACATCGCCACCTACGGGGTCGGGATCTTCACCCCGACCCTGATCGCCGCGATCGCCGTCCACGGCGCCAACACCACCTTCATCGCCGACGACATCGCCTCGACCAAGCTGACCGCGGCGCTGGATGTCTTCCTCCCGGTCGGGTTCGCGATCGCGATCTACCTCGTCGACCGCGTCGGCCGCATCCCGCTGCAGATCGCCGGCTTCGCCGGGATGACCGTCGCCCTGTGTTTGCTGGCGACGGTCGAACTGCTCGCCGGCGGCGGCGAATCGCACCTCGCCCTGGTCGCGATCGGGTTCGCGATCTTCAACACCTTCATGAACGCCGGCCCCAACGCGACCACCTACGCGCTGCCGGCCGAGGTCTTCCCCTCCGAAGTCCGAGCCGCCGGCCACGGCTTCGCCGCGGCATCGGCCAAGTTCGGCGCCGCCCTCGGCGTCTTCCTCTTCCCGATCCTGCTCGCCGACATCGGCGCCTCGGCCCTGCTCTTCGGCGTCGCCGGCTGCTGCCTGCTGGCGCTGGCGATCACCATCGTGCTGCGGATCGAGCCAAAGGGGAGGACGCTCGAGGACCTCGCCGGCGCCGAGCTCGCCGAGGTCGCGCCGCACCCCGCTCCCCCCTGAGCCCGGGCCTGGCCCGCACCGGGCCAACTTCGGAGCGGTACGCAACTTTCAACATCTACTCCTGATTAAGCAGGCAAGCTTCGCCCAATTGGCGAAAGTGCAACGGCCGCGGCAGGGGGCTGCGGCCCAAAAGAGGGAGAAACCATGAACCGTCTCACCGAACGGCGACCTCGACCGAGGTACCGGCGCGGGGCTCTGCTCGCCTGCGTCGCGACCCTGGCGCTGGTCCTGTCCGCCGCGATCGGCGCCAGCAGCGCCGCCGCGATCGGCAAACAGTGCTCCGGCAAACCGACCAAAGGCTTCGGCGCCTTCCTGCAGGCCCGGGCCCAGGGTGCCTGGGGCAAAGGCTTCAACAGCTCCAGCGATCCGGCCGCCTGCAGCGGCAGCCAGGGCAGCGGCGGTACGCCGCAGGTCGGCTACGTGCCGCTCTCCAGCACCGCCGCGCTCCACACCTGGGGCGCCGACGACGGCATCCTCCACAACCAAGAAGCGCCCTTTGCCGGCACCGACATCGCACCCTCGGGCTCGCCAGAAGAAGAAGGCTCGATGATCGCCAACATGCGGGCGGCGCTGGGCACCGACGTGGTCGTCGTCCCGGTCACCCAGACGGCGATCGCGATCGCCGCCAACCCGCCGCGGCTGCCGGCTCACCCGGCCTGCACGTTGTCGCGGATCAGCGCGGCGCAGCTGCAGAAGGTGTTCAGCGGAGAAATCCGCAACTGGCGCAAGCTGGGAGCCGCGTCCGACTCGACCGCCGGCGGCGATTGCGACCAGGCGATCACCCGGATCGTGCGCGACGAAAGCGCTGGCACCACCAACCAGTTCAAGCACTACCTCGATCAGGTGAATCCGGCGCCGCTCGCCTGCACCGGCAAAGCCAGCCGCACCTGGTCTCAGCTGCAGGCCCCGTTCGGCGGCGAAAGCCCGCCCAACGTCGAATGGCCGAGCAACGCCGGCTGCCAGCCCGGCGAGGGACCCGTCACCACGGTCGCCGGTCCCGGCGGCGAAGGCGAGTTCTCGAACCTCTCGTTCGTGCGGGAAAACCCAGGCACGATCACCTACGGCAGCCTGCCGGAAGCCAATCAGTGGGCGCCGAAACAGATCATCGACGTCGACAACGGGGTCAAACCCGCGTCGCCGGATGGCAAAGAAGGCGAAGCCAACTGCGGCGCCGCCAAATACACGGTCCCGGCCGGTGCCGCGGGCGGCCTCAACGTCGACTGGTCGCAGGTCTACGGCTCCGACCCGAGCATCGGCGAAAGCGCCAAAAACGCCTACCCGATCTGCACCCTGAGCTGGGACCTGGCGGCGGCGGACTCAGCCGGCTTGTTCGGCAACGGCGCCGCGACGACCGGCCATGACTATCTCGCCTACGTCATCGCCAAAGAAGGCGGGCAGGCCGACGCCAGGCACGCCGGCTACCGGCCGCTGCCGAACCCGGTGGCGAAAGCGGCAGCCTCGGCGGTCGCGCAGATCGGCGGCGAAGCCGAAGAAGAAGAAGGCGGCGAAGAAGAAGCAGGGACGGTTCTCTGCCGGGTCGCACCGGAAGAAGTCAAAGGCATCCTGGTCTGCCCGAAAGGCGAAGGGTTCAGCGGCAAAGTCGCCGGCGAAGTGATGCCGGAAACCGTCGCCACCTTCGAATCGACGGGCGGTCCGAAACTGACCGTGACCTGCCCGCAGGGCGAATACAGCGGTGAATTCAACGAAGACGGGACCAGCGCCGGCAACGGCGTCAGCAATTTCGCCTTCGGCTCGAAAGAAGGCTGCACGACCACCTTCCCGGAAGAACCGGAAGCAGTCGTCAGCTTCGAAAACCCGCCCTACGACGCGTCGCTGTTCCAGTACCTCGGCGCTTCCGGGCCGCAGGGCTCGTTCACCCTGGCGAAGTCGGAAGGGCAGCCTCTGCTGCGGATCCAGAGCAGCGTCGTCTGCGTCTACCTGCCGATCGACCTGCAGGGTCAGGTCACCAACGGCAGCCCGACGCGGCTGCTCAGCTTCGGCAAATGGAAACTCGCCGAAGAATCGCCGGCAGGTGCGTGCCCGACCTCGCTGTTCCACCAGGCGCAGCTGTCGGTGAGCCAGATGGGCAAAGAAGGGATGCCGATCTATCTGGCGGGCAAGCAGGGAGAAGGAGAAGGGGGCGAAGAAGAAGGTCTCGGAACCGTCCTCTGCCGTTCCGCGCCTGAAAACCCGGAAAAAGAGCTCGTCTGCCCGAAAGGCGAAGGGTTCAGCGGCAAAGTCGCCGGCGAAGTGATGCCGGAAACCGTCGCCACCTTCGAATCGACGGGCGGTCCGAAACTGACCGTGACCTGCCCGCAGGGCGAATACAGCGGTGAATTCAACGAAGACGGGACCAGCGCCGGCAACGGCGTCAGCAATTTCGCCTTCGGCTCGAAAGAAGGCTGCACGACCACCTTCCCGGAAGAACCGGAAGCAGTCGTCAGCTTCGAAAACCCGAACTACGATGTCTCGCGGTTCACCTACTACGGGCCCGTGGCTCCGAACGGAACATTCACCCTGGCCAGGTCGGACAAAGCCCCGCCGCTGCTGCGGATCCAGAGCGGTCCGCAGTGCATCTACCGGGCCGTCGACCTAATAGGCAAAGTCGTCAACGGCAGCCCGACGGAACTGAGGCTGCATGGCGAATGGGAACTCGTTGAAGAGTTCCCGGAAGGAGCCTGTCCGATGCTCCTCACGTACCTCGCGCAGATGACCGTGACCCAGATGGGCTCGGGCCTGCCCGTCTACGTCGCCAGCAAATAGGTGGGAGGGGCCGCGTCGCGAGGCGCGGCCCCGCCGCTACTTGGCGGCGCCGACCGGCGCGGCGAGGCCCTGGCGGGCGGGCGGGACCCGCACACCCTGACCGTGGGGCTCGAGCTCACCGTTGCGCTTGAGCCGATTGATCGTCGCCGAGACGACCGTCCGTTTGACGCCGGTCCGCTCGGCGATTTCGGTCGCCGTCACGCCCGGATCCTCGAGCACCGATTCGATGATCAGCTGCTTGTTGGCTCCCTGCGGGGCGCGGCCGTCGCGGCCCGGTTTGGTGCCCTTGCGGCTGCGGCGGATCGGTTCGCTCTTCGGAATGCCGGCGCGTTCGAGCAGGGCGGAGACCTCCTGCGAGCTGGCGAGCCCGGCGCCGGCCATGATCTCGCCACCTTCGCCGTTGAGCAGGGAAAGGACCCCCTGCAGCTGCTCCCACTCCTCGATCGCAGGCTTCAACTCGCGGATGCGGTCTTCGACGTTCCTGCGGATCTGCTCGACTGCTGGGCTCATCGCTGCTGGACATCAGTATGAGGGATGAGCCGGAGAAATGCTTCATAAATTCACAGGATCAACACAAACTTTCTGAAAACTCTTTTATTGGTCAGACAAGCGCGTTTCTAGGAGCCGGCATTCGCCGCCGCCGCCCGGATCCGCCTTTCGCAGGCGGCCCCGATGACGCCGAGGCTGCAGTCGGCAAAGGGCGCCCCCAGGGGCTGGCCGTCGCCGTCGAGCGGCGTCACCAGGGCCGGTGCCCGGCCGGCTGAGCCGGCGTCGAGGTCGATCACGAACCAGCGCGCGCCGGCTGGGACTCCGGAAGCGGCGGCGGCGTCGAGGTCGAGGGGACGTCGAGTCGCGCTGCCGCCGCGGGCGGGGCCGGCGGCGAGGGTGATGGCGGCGACGTGCGGCCCGGCGAGACCGACGACGAAGCGGCGGCCGCCGTCGACGACGCTGGTCGCCCGCAGTCCGTCGGCGGCGGGCTCGGCGCCGCAGTCGCTGCTCAGTTCACCGCTCGGCGCGGCGAAGTAGAAGCAGAGCCGGCCACGGTCGCGGTAGGCGGAGAGGCGCCATTCCCCGGAAGCGGCCCGGCCGAGCAGCGCCGGCGCGGTGTGCGCGGGGACGTCGCGACCGCTAGCGCCGAAGCGCGCGGCGAGGGCGACACCGCCGATCAGACAGAGCAGGACGAGGACGATCGTCGCCCGGCGCGCGACCCGCGGCGCCTGTCCGCGGCGTCGCCGCGGGGCGGGGGAGGCGGCCGGCATTCGTTGGCGTTCGCGCGGGGCCGGGTGTGGCTCGCGCCGAACCGGGCGGGGATGGACGCTGCCGTGCCGCCCGTTTCCGTTGACGGGCTCGGCGGCCGCGAGAGCCTCCAGCTCTTCTCGCAGCTCGTCGAGGATCGGCAGATCCGGGTTGGCGCCGGTCATTGCATCCCTCCTTTCTTGCTTTCGAGCATCCCCCGCAGGGTCTGCATGGCCCGGGTCACCCGGGTCCTGGTTCCCGATTCGGTGAGGTCGAGACGGTTTGCGATCTCGGCGTAGGACATCCCCTCGAGGATCCGCATCCGCACCGCTTCGCGCTGCTCCTCGGGCAGCTGGTCGAGGCTGCGGGCCGTCGCCGCGCGAAGGTCTTCGCTCGCGGCGAGCTCCTCGATCCGCTCGATCTCGCGGTCGGTCAGCGCCCGCCGCTCGCGGCCCAAGCGGCGGGCGCCTCGCCGCGCCGCCTCGCCACGGCGCTCGTGTTCGCGCAATGTGCTGCGGGCGATCGACCAGAGCCAGCCCGAAAGCTCCTCGTCGCTCGAGCCGCGGTACTGGCCGCGCCGCTCGAGGGCGATGGTGAAGGTGTCGGCGAGCAGGTCGACCGCCGCCTCGGGGTCGTCGACACGGCGCTGGAAGAAGACGAGCAGCGTTCTCGCGTAGCGTTCGTAGAGACCGGTCAGCTCTTCGGGCTCCAGTGGCATCCGCGTCAGGACCGGGTTGCTCCGCGAAGCCGCCATCTGCTCACGTCTTGCGGTCGCGCTTGGCGGGTTCCGGCTCCGACTTGGGATCCGGCAGCGGAATCTCCGCCATCTCGAACTCGGTCACGGTCGAGAGCAGCGCCTCCAGGGCCATCCCCGAGAGGGTCTCGTGCTCGAGCAGGGCCCGCGCCGTCTCCTGCACCGGCCCCCAGTTGGCGCGCAGGACGTGGATCGCCCGCGTCTTCGCCTCCTCGACGATCCGCTCGGTCTCTTCGTCGATCGTGTCGAGGGTCGCCGGCCCGATCGAGCCGAGGTCCTGCAGGGCGGCGCCGAGGAAGACCTCGCCGCCGGCCTCGCCGATCGTCACCGAGCCGAGCACCGGGCTCATCCCGTAGGAGGTGACCATGCTGCGGGCCAGTTTGGTCGCCGCGTGCAGATCGTCGGAGGCGCCGGTCGAGCCCTCGCCGAACTCCGTCCACTCGGCCGCGGTGCCGGAGAGGATCGCGACCAGCTGGCGCTCCAGATCGGTCTGGGAGTGCATCACCGCGTCGCGGTCGGTGAGCATGTGGGCGGCGGTGCCGAGCTGGCGCCCGCGGGCGACGATCGAGAGCTTCTGGGCACTGACCACCTGGCCGATCGCGCGGGTGGCGACGGCGTGGCCGGCCTCGTGGATCGCGATCGTCCAGCGCTCGTCCTCGGTCAGGACGTGGGATTTCTTCGCCGGCCCGGCGACGACCCGGTCGATCGCCTCCTCCAGGGTCGCCTGGTCGATCTCGGTGAAGCCCTCGCGGACGGTCAAAAGCGCCGCCTCGTTGACGAGGTTGGCGAGCTCGGCGCCGGAGAAGCCGGGGCAGAGCTTGGCGATCTCGCCGAGGTCGACGCCCTGGGCGAAGGAGCGCCCCTTGGCGTGCAGCTCGAGGATTTCCAGGCGGCCGTGGACGTCGGGGACGTCGACCACCACCTGGCGGTCGAAGCGGCCGGGGCGGAGCAGGGCGGGGTCGAGGATGTCGGGGCGGTTGGTGGCGCCCATGACGACGACCCCGGCGTCGCCGCCGAAGCCGTCCATCTCGACCAGCAGCTGGTTCAGGGTCTGCTCGCGCTCGTCGTTGCCCTGGCCGACGCCGGCGCCGCGCTTGCGCCCGGCGGCGTCGAGCTCGTCGATGAAGATGATCGCCGGCGCGGTCTTGCGCGCCTTGGCGAAGAGGTCGCGGATCCGGGCGGCGCCGACCCCGACCAGCGACTCGACGAACTCCGCGCCGGAGGCCGAGAAGAAGGTGGCGTCGGCTTCGCCGGCCGTCGCCCGCGCCAGCAGCGTCTTGCCGGTCCCCGGCGGGCCGACGAGGAGGACGCCCTTGGGCGCCGCCGCTCCCATCTTCAGGTACTTGGTCGGATCGTCGAGGAAGTCGCGGATCTCGCGCAGCTCGGCCAGCGCTTCGCCGGCGCCGGCGACCGAGTCGAAGGTGATCGGCGCTTTCTGGCCCTTCTTGCGGCGTTTGCCCGAGCCGCCGAAGACCGAGAAGCCGCCGACCCCGCCGGTCTGGTCGGCGGCCTGGCGCATGAAGAAGGCGAAGAGGCAGACGAGGATCAGGATCGGCAGCAGGAACTGGACGACGAAGACCCGTTCGGACTTGCCGGACTGGGGGTTGAACTGGATCCGGGTGCCGCCCTTGAGCAGGGTCTGGAACAGGCCCTGGGTCGCCGCGTCGGATTCCGGGTAGTCGGCGTAGAGCTCGATCCCAGTGTCGGTTTCGACCTCGACCTGGTGGTCGTAGTCGAGCAGTTCGGCGGTGCGGATTCGCTGCGCGCTGCCGAGCCGCGAGACGGTCGAGAGCGGCACCTGCTGGCCGTGGCCCTCGGGGGACAGCGAGCCGACCATCGAGAAGAAGACGATCAGCAGGATCGCCGAGGCGATCGCGAGCGCCGTCGCCAGCTTGTCTCGGACGAGCCATTTCTTGACCGGCGCCAGGGCCGCCCGGCTGCCGTCGAGGAGCCGCTGGCCGCGAGAGCGTTTCTTCTGTTGCGCTAGCCGGGGATTGGACATGGGATCGAGCCAGCCTCCTCGGCTGTGCAGGGTCGGGTCGCACCCTCTCACCCCTGGTCAGACGAGGGTGTAAACAGATTGATAACACTTTCCCGCCAATGCGTAAACGCGGGAAGTGTTGTCGCGAAAACTGGCTGGCGCGAAGAGGCCTAGCGGCGCTCGACGCGCTGGGCAAGGCGCTCGAGGCGGTCAGCCTTGGCTGGGCTGTGCAGGAGCTCCAGCAGTCGCTCGGTTTCGGGGCCGCCCGCGAAGCGGCCGGCCCTGCTCAGCTGTGCCCGCCAGTGGCGGTCGCGGCGCAGTTCGGCAACCCAGCTGCGCAGGCGCAGCAGCGTGGCATTTGCCTGGTCAGGGCGGGCGACGAGCGCGACCCAGGCTCGCGGAGCGCGGCCGTCGCTGAAGGGCCAGTCAAGTTCCCGCAGGAGGCCGCGGGCGACGTCGTCATGGATGGCTCCGCGAGTGGCGACCACCGAGTTGGCGGCGCCGATTTCGATCGCCTGACCGGCTTCGGCGCCGGACTGGAAGACGCTGAAGCGGATATGGCCGTTGACGCCGGCGCGGTTGACCAGCGCCGCGAGCTCGACCCGCGACCAGGTGTCGTCGGCGATTGCGACCAGCTGTTCCCAGGGTTTGGAGTACATCGAATCCGTCAGCTCGGGCCCGCTCTGGATCGGCGAGTTGGAGGAGACGGCGAGAGCCAGCGGGTCGCTCTCGAGCAGGCCAACGGGCTGTGCCCGCCGCAGCATCTCCCGGGCTAGCGCGGCCTGTTCGGAGGCCCCGGGGACGAGCCGGTCGCGGCGGTCGTGGGCGAGGTCGGCGAGGGTGCTGCTGGTGATCACGAGCAGATCGGCACCGCGGCTGCTCGGCGTCTGCGAGAAGAACTCGATCACGGCCTGGGCGGAGCCACCCGAGAGGCTTTTGACGACGGTCGAGTGGCCGCCGAGTTCGAGGGCGGCGGCGGCGTCGCGCAACACCGTCCCAGTCTCGCCGCCGGACTCGGCGCTCGCCGTCCAGAGGGTCAGGTTCGCCGGTCGCACCGCAGCCGACCCGCTTGGCGCCAGGAACGGGGAGCGGACGAAGTCGGCGACGACATAGCCGAGCAGCAGGACCACGATCGCGATCCACAGCGCCCGTCCTAGCGTCGACTCCCGCTGCATCCCGATCAGAGTAGAGAACGGGAGCGGTCCGGGAATGTCTGTTCGGTGAACACGAGAAAAAAAACGCCACGGGTCACTACCCGCTTCTGGAAGGCTTTTGCGCCTCGTCGCGGTCCACAATTTTTCGTAAATTTCCCGGCCAGCTTACACTGAATTTCCTTTATGTTCACAACTGATCTTGAGCAAACCGGAAGCATGCCGGCCGAAGCCTCGCGGACAAGCTGCGGGGCAACGGAAAAGGAGAACCAACGATGTTTGGTTTCAGACGGACCCTGGCGACAACAGGCGCTCGCGCCACGTTGCTCGCCACTGTCGTCGTCGCGGCCCTCGCGGTCTGCGGCATCATGGCCGGCAGCGCAGCTGCCGCGCCGAAATGCGAAGGCAGCAGCATCAAGGGCAAAGGCGCCTCGCTGCAGAAAAAATCGCAGGAAATCTGGACGGGCATGGGCGCCGCGGCCCCGTTCACTACAACGGGCACCGGCTATGACGAAATCTGCAAAGCCAGCCCGACAGTGACCTACGAATCGACCGGCAGCGGCCCCGGCCTGACGGCCTTCCGCTTCAACGGCGCGGGCGAAATCAACCACGAAATCCACTACATCGGCTCCGACGACGCCCCGACCGCGGCGCAGATCACGCACGGCCAGGAAGTCGCCGGCACCGCCAAGGCCGTGATCATCCCGGTCACGCAGACGGCGATCTCGGT
>Ga0081540_1004412_pt1 | contig 10739 bp, 9 predicted proteins | sample TabmetS2T1R1_FD_71024 | JGI IMG/M metagenome (GOLD analysis project Ga0081540, IMG submission 71024) | Tabebuia heterophylla rhizosphere microbial communities from the University of Puerto Rico - S2T1R1 | ecosystem: Host-associated > Plants > Roots > Rhizosphere ... | reverse complement strand
GACGTTGGCGGATTCGGCGCGATGCCGCGCCTCGTCGGAGATCGCCTTGGCCTGTTCGAGCTCGCCGATCAGCGCGTCCTTTTCGGCGCGCGCTTCCAGCGTCGCCAGCGTCGTCGAATGCAGGCGGTGGGCGAGCAGGGCGAAATAGCCTTCGGCGGCGACCGCGAGCAGCGCGAGTGCGTAATTGTCGTAAGTGCCGCCCATCACGAAGCTGAGCGCGATTGCGGCGGTGACCGGCGCCGTCGCCGCCAGTGCCGCGATCGGCAGCGTGGCCGCCAGCATGCTGGAAACCGCGATCACCAGCAGCATCAGGAACATCATCATCGTGTTCGAGACGACGTCCTGCCCCGCCGGGTGAAGCAGGATCACGGTCCAGCACAGGCCGTAAAGCAGGTCGAGCAGCACGAAGCGCGTGCGCCATTTGCGCGTAGCGGCGAGCGTGGGCTGTTCGCGCAGGAAGCGTCCGCAATTGCGGATGATGACGACATGGACGCTGAGCATGCCGAAGGTCCAGGCCACCGCCGGCACGGCACGCATCCACAGCCCGAACAGCACGCCGGTCGCCACCACCAGCAGCATGACGACGTGCGAGGCCGACATGCGGGTCTGGGCATATTGCCGGAGCAGCTCGGTATCGAAAGCCGGGCGCGTCCCGCTGGCAGACGTTAGCCGATCGCGCGCCTCGCGCACCCGCTGCGCTGCCATGCGTGCGCGCCGGGCGTTGCCCGGCGTTGCGTCTGGCGCCTCGGCCGGAAGCTGGACGACTTCAGGCTTTTCTGCGGGGTTACTCATCAAACAACACAAATCCTGCCCGCGAACGGCGCGGGCTTTTTGCATTGTCTATCTGTGAGGCCAAATCATTAAGCGATGACTTAAAGAGCTAAAAATTCCCGTTAACGGGAGGTTAAAATTAACCTGTTCCGGCGCGGGAACCCCGCTTCTTCAGGGAGAAGAAGCGGGGCGCGTGCTGCTGTTTTAACCGGATTTTTTAACTCAGCGCTCCAGCCGGGCCATCAGGCTCGACGTATCCCAGCGCTTGCCGCCCATCTTCTCGACTTCGGCGTAGAACTGATCGACGAGTGCGGTCACCGGCAGGTTGGCGCCGTTGCGGCGGGCTTCGGCGATGCAGATCGAGAGGTCCTTGCGCATCCATTCGACCGCAAAGCCGAAATCGAACTTGCCGTCGTTCATCGCCTTGTAGCGGTTCTCCATCTGCCAGGACTGCGCCGCCCCCTTCGAAATGGTCTCGATCACGGCCTCGACGTCGAGGCCGGACTTCTTGGCGAAATGAATGCCTTCGGCGAGGCCTTCGACCAGGCCGGCGATACAGATCTGGTTGACCATCTTGGTCAGTTGGCCGCTCCCGGCCGGTCCCAGCAGCTTGCACATCCGCGCATAGGCGGCGATGACGGGCTCGGCGCCGGCATAGGCGTCGGCCTTGCCGCCGCACATGACGGTTAGCGCGCCGTTCTCCGCGCCGGCCTGGCCGCCGGACACCGGCGCGTCGATGAAGTTGAAGCCCGCCTTGGTGGCGGCGGCGTCGAGCTCGCGTGCGACCTCGGCGGAGGCGGTGGTGTGGTCGACGAAGGTCGCGCCGCTCTTCATGCCGGCGAAAGCGCCGTCCGCGCCGATCGTGACCGCGCGCAGGTCATTGTCGTTGCCGACGCAGCACATGACGAAGTCCTGGCCCTCGGCCGCCGCCTTGGGTGTCGGCGCGGCGCGGCCGCCGAACTTGTCCGCCCATTCCTTCGCCTTCGCACCGGTCCGGTTGTATACGGTCACCTCATGGCCGCCTTTTTTCACCAGGTGTCCAGCCATCGGGAAACCCATCACGCCGAGGCCGAGAAAAGCGACTTTAGCCATTTGTGTTACCTTGGAGTTTTGCCGGCGACATTGAACTGGCCGGACGGTGTTTTCGGAAGGAGCCGCACCATACAAGCTGCGCAGGGGAGGGCAACGCCTTCGTTTGGCTGCCGGGGCGGGTTTCGTGCTAGGATAAAGGGCCTGAACAACTTCACAAAAAAGGGAGTGACATCGCATGGGCTTCAGCGTGGGCGTGCTCGACCATTTCAACATCCGGACCCGGAATCTTGCCGACACGGTCCGGTTCTATGAGGACATTCTGGGCCTGGAAAAGGGCGCCCGTCCGAACTTTGCGTTCCCCGGGGCGTGGATGTACAGCGAGGGCAAGGCCGTGGTGCATCTGGTCGACATCTCGAAGACCGACGAGGCACAGAAGCCGGATTCCGGCGTTGTCCATCATGTCGCCTTTGCCAGCCACGGCTTTGACGGCATGAAGCAGCGGCTGGAATCGAAGGGTATGGAATATGACTCCCGGCAGGTCCCGGGCGGCGATCTCTGGCAGATCTTCGTCAATGACCCCAACGGCGTCATGATCGAACTGAACTACGAGGCCGCCAAGGAGCAGGGCGGTTCGGCGCCGGCGGAGCGGCGCGACGACGTCGGTGCGAGGTAGCCTTTTGGGCTGAACCGCTCTATGGGTCGCATCGGACAGTGATCGCGTTTTCGCACTTCAAGGCCAGCGCGTCGCGGACCCGACCTGAAATGGTTCGGGTTCGCGGCGGAAAAACGCGTCAGGACAAACGAGTAGAGCCCGGCCCTCGATCAGGACCGCAAGGGCTTCAGGAGATGCGCGAGTGAGCGTAACACAGCAACAGGTTCTCGATTCCCTCAGCCGGGTGATGTCGCCGCGCGGCGTCGCCTTAACCAACGCCAACGTGCTGTCGGCGATCTCGGTCACCGACGGCAAGGTGTTCTTTTCGATCAATGTCGACGCCGCGGAAGCGCGCGCGTGGGAGAGCGTGCGTGCGCAGGCCGAGGCCGCCGTGCGCGCGATCCCGGGCGTCACGACCGCGATGATCGCGCTGACCGCCGAGCGCAAGCCGGGATCTCCGGCGGCAGCGCCTGCGCCGCATCGGCATGCGCATTCACATTCTCCCGGCGTGCAGCCGGTTTCGGCGCACCGCCCGCCTCAGGGCGGCGGGGCATCGCCGATGTCCAGACAGGCGGAAATTCCCGGCGTCGCCGCGGTCATCGCGGTCGCCTCGGGCAAGGGCGGCGTCGGCAAGTCGACCACCGCGCTGAATCTGGCGCTGGGCTTGCGCGACCTCGGCTTGCGCGTCGGCCTGCTCGATGCGGATATTTACGGCCCGTCGGTGCCGCGGCTGACCGGCATTCACGAGAAGCCGCAACTCGACGACAACAGGAAGATGATTCCGATCCAGCGTTTCGGCCTTTCCATCATGTCGATCGGATTCCTGGTCGAGGAAGAAACCGCGATGATCTGGCGCGGGCCGATGGTGATGTCGGCAATCACCCAGATGCTGCGCGATGTGGCGTGGGGCACGCTCGATATTCTCGTCGTCGACATGCCGCCCGGCACCGGCGATGCGCAACTGACGCTGGCGCAGAACGTGCCACTGAAGGGCGCGGTGATCATCTCGACGCCGCAGGATCTTTCGCTGATTGACGCGCGGCGCGGGCTGGCGATGTTCAAGAAGGTCAACGTGCCGGTGCTCGGCATCGTCGAGAACATGAGTTACTTCCAGTGCCCGCATTGCGGCACGCGCTCGGACATTTTCGGCCATGGCGGCGCACGGCACGAGGCCGAGCGGCTGGGCGTGCCGTTCCTCGGCGAGATCCCGCTGCACATGTCGATTCGTACCACCTCGGATGCAGGCACTCCAGTCGTCGCCAGCGACCCGGACGGCCCGCATGCGGCGATCTTCCGCGCGATCGGGACCAAGGTCCGCGACGGGCTGCAGGGCGCCATCGCCGCCGCCTGACCCGGCTTTCAGTCCTACTGCGCCACAAGCCCCTCATGGTGAGGAGGGCGGGACGCGCGTCTCGAACCATGAGGCCCGGCTGGTGGCCTCATCCTTCGAGACGCCGTTACGCGGAATCAGGCCCCTCCTACGACTTTCGTCTAATCAATCCAGTCATGCCTTTGTCGCGTTTTCGAAGGCCGACTTCCGTGTTAAAGCCGCCGCGCCAGAGCGGCCCGGATGCCGTGGAATTCGTCCCGCCGGAGGAACGCTCGCTGGAATATGGGAAATATCCCGCAAGGAGAGCCTGAATGAAGCGTCGTGATTTTTTAAAGGTTTCAGCGGCCGGTGCTGCCGCGACAGCCGTTGCCTCGCCGGCGATCGCGCAATCGTCCCCTGAGATCAAGTGGCGCCTGACGTCGAGTTTCCCCAAATCGCTCGATACCATCTACGGCGGTGCCGAGCAGGTGTCGAAGTACGTCGCCGAAATGACCGACAACAAGTTCCAGATCCAGGTGTTCGCGGCCGGTGAAATCGTTCCCGGTCTGCAGGCGCTCGACGCGACTTCCAACAACACCGTCGAGATGTGCCACACCGTCTCCTACTACTATGTCGGCAAGGACCCCACCTTTGCGATCTACGCCTCGGTTCCGTTCGGCCTCAACGCGCGCCAGCAGAATTCCTGGTGGTACCAGGGCGGCGGCGATGCGCTCGGCAACGAGTTCTTCAAGAAGTTCGGCGTGATCGGTTTCCCCACCGGCAACACCGGCACCCAGATGGGCGGCTGGTTCCGCAAGGAGATCAAGACCGTTGCCGACCTCTCCGGCCTCAAGATGCGCATCGGCGGCATCGCCGGCCAGGTGCTGCAGAAGGTCGGCGTCGTGCCGCAGCAGCTCGCCGGCGGCGACATCTATCCGGCGCTGGAAAAGGGCACCATCGATGCGGCCGAATGGGTCGGTCCGTATGACGACGAGAAGCTCGGCTTCGCCAAGGTCGCCAAGTACTACTATTATCCGGGCTTCTGGGAAGGCGGGCCGACGGTCCACTCCTTCATCAATCTCGAGAAGTGGAATTCGCTGCCGAAAAACTATCAGGCGATCCTCACCAATGCCTGCGCCAACGCCAACAGCTGGATGGCCGCGCGTTACGACCTGCAGAACCCGACGGCGCTGAAGCGTCTGGTCGCCGGCGGCACGCAGCTTCGTCCCTTCACCAATGAAGTGCTGGAAGCCTGCCTGAAGGCCACCAACGAATTGTGGTCCGAGATCTCCGCCAAGAACCCTGACTTCAAGAAGTCGATCGATGCGATGCAGGCCTACCGCTCCGACCAGTATCTGTGGTGGCAGGTTGCCGAATACACCTACGACAGCTTCATGATCCGATCGCGTACCCGCGGCTGATCCAAGGCTCTCGATCTAAATTCTTAGGCGCAAGAAACGGCCCGGCCTCCTTGAGAGGCCGGGCTTTTTTTGCGTTTCACAAGCGTGAACCCCTGGATCGAAGGTCCCGGGGTTTTGATTTCACGCCTTTGGCTTGCCTGCCAGAACCTGGTGAACGCACTCGATAAACAACGTCGCGACCGGACTCAGCGTGCGGTTCTTGAGCGTCACGATCCCGACCGGCCGGGACTGCGCTGATAGCTTGATCGGCAGCACCTTGAGTGGGAGGTCACGGCTGCCGAACCGCAGGATCGAACTCGGCAGCAGGGCGACGAACCGCCCGGTCGCAACGAGCTTGCAGCACAGATGCATCGAGAGCGTGGTAATGGGCGCGCGTGGCATCGGCGCGCCACCGTCGCGAAAGAGTTCGACCGCGAGGGCGCCGGGCATCGTATCGGGTGGCGGAAGAATCCAGGATTCGCCGTTGAGATCGGCGAGCTTGAGTTTGCGTGAGCGCGCCCATTTGCTTTGACGTCCCGCCACCACGACGGCCTGATCGTCGTGCACGACGTCGGCGTCGAGGTCGTCCTCGGTGAACGGTGTCGGGATGCGTCCGATCAGAAGATCGATGCTTCGCTCGCGCAACTCGCGATAGTGCAATGTGCTGATCACGGTTTGCGCGATGTCGAGGCGAATTCCGGGATATTGGCGGCAGAAGCGTTCGACGATGGCCGGAAGCATGCCGGCGGCGACGCCCTCGGTGCTGCCGATACGCAGGCTTCCGACCTTGGGGTCGGCGAGGAACTCGAGCTCCTTCACGCCTTGTTTGAGTTCGTCGAAAATGATCAAGCCGCGCTTTACCAGCGCCTGGCCGTACGGGGTCGGCGCGATGCCGTTACGACCGCGGTCGAGCAGGCGCAGGCCCAGCGTGTGCTCCATGTCTGCAATGGCTTTCGACACCGCGGGCTGCGACACCGCGAGTTCGGCCGCGGCCTTGGCCATGCTGCCGCATTGCACGACGGTCATCAGCAAATGCAGGTCGCGCAGTTTGAGGCGGCGTCCGATGCGGTCAGCCCAGGTCATGTTTGGACCTATCGAAATGGTTATGTAATCCTAAGATAATAGCATTGGACGGTAATGTCTCTGGGGTTGCATGCTTCCCGGCGCGTCTCGCAACCGGAGGCCTCCCATGACTGGATCGGTATCCCTGCGGCGCGCTATTTTGGCGGTTCTCTTGCTGGCCGCTGCCGCACTGCTGCGTCCGACCGGAACCATCGCTGAGACCTATCCGCACAGGGCCGTCAAAATAATTGTCCCGTTTCCGCCGGGTGGGCCGCTCGACACCACGGCACGCCTGCTCGCGGAAAAACTGGCGACGAGCCTGAAGCAGCCGTTTGTCGTGGAGAACCGGCCCGGGGCTGCCGGCAATCTCGGGACCGAAGCTGTCGCAAGGGCGCCCGCGGACGGATACACGCTACTTCTGGTGCTTGATACGCCGCTTACGGTGAATCCATCGCTCTATCCCAAACTCGGTTTCGATCCGGTCCGGGATTTCACTCCGATTTCGGCGGTCGCAAGTTTTTCGCTCACCCTGGTCGTGCATCCGTCGGTGCCGGTCAAGTCGGTATCCGAATTCGTCGCTTATGCAGGAGCACGAAAGGACAAGCCGCTGCTTTATGGCAGCGGCGGCGGGCCCGGCAATCCCGGCCATCTCGCAATGGAATACTTCCGCCAGCAGGCCGGGTTCGGCGGCACTCATGTGCCCTACAAGGGAAATGCCGAAGTGGTGATGGGTCTGGTCGGCGGCCAGATTGAGGCCGGCTTCCTTGCTACACCCGGCGTGCTGTCGAACGTGCAGGACGGCCGGCTCAAGGCCCTCGCGATCTCCAGTCCCCGTCGCACGTCCATCGCAGCTGATATCCCGACCATCGCCGAGAGCGGGTATCCCGGCTTTGAAATCGCCTTCTATCAAGTGCTGCTTGCGCCTGCCGGCATCCCGGAATCCGTCCGGACAATCCTCGAGCGCGAGGTCCGGAACATCTTTCGGTCCACCGAACTGCAGGAGCGACTCGGCGCGCAGGTGGTCGAACCGATCGCAAGCACCGGAGCCGAAGCTGACGCCTTGCTCAAGCGCGTTGCGCAGCAATGGCAGGCCGTCATCAGAGCAGCCAACATCCGGATGGAATGAAATCATGAAGGTCAGGAAGAAGCCTTTACGCGCACGACCGGCGCGTACACAGATCGTCATGCTTGGGACCGGCACCCCGCGGCCCGATCCCGACAGGTCGGGGCCGGCGACCGCCATCGTGGCAAACGGGATACCCTATCTCGTCGACTTCGGTCCGGGCGTGATTCGCCGTGCCGCGGCGGCCTACCGGAAAGGCATCACGGCATTCGGCCCGGCTGCCGCCGAGATCACGACAGTTTTTCTCACTCACCTGCACGCAGACCACACGGCGGGCTATCCAGACCTGATCCTGACGCCGTGGATCCTTGGTCGCAAAAAGCCGATCAATGTATACGGACCTCCCGGTCTCCGGGCCATGACCAGGCATGTGCTGCAAGCGTGGAAAGTCGATATCGACAATCGCACCAACGGCATCGACCACCTGCCGCGCGCCGGTTGTGCGGTTAACGTGCACGAGATCAGGTATGGCGAGATTTATTCCGACCGCAACATTCGGATCAGCGCTTTTCCGGTCCGCCATGGCGCGCTTGCGCACGCCTTCGGCTTCCGGGTCGAGACATCAGACAAGGTCATCGTGATCTCCGGCGATACGTCGCCGACTCCCGAACTGGCCAGGCATTGCGAAGGTTGCGATGTTCTGATCCACGAGACCTATTCAGAGCGGACTTACCGGAAAGTATCGCCCAAATGGCAACGCTACAGGCGTGAGCATCACACGTCGTCGCGCGAACTCGCCGAGCTCGCCGCGCGCGTCAAGCCCGACCTGTTGGTGCTCTACCATCGCGCGAACGCGGGTGGCGCCATGACGCTGCCCGACCCCGAGAAGGTTTTGTTGGACGAGGTCCGGCGTCTCTACAAGGGTCGGGTGGTTACCGCGCACGACCTCGACGTGTTTTGACCGGCGGCACATGAGCAATTTTCATTGGAGGTCGACATGACAATTTGCGCGATTTGGCGCTGTGGTTTGCGGACAGCCGTTGCAGCTTTGATCATCAACATCATGGGCGGCGTTGCGATCGCCGATGACGTCAAGCGGATCGCCGCCAACGGCACCGAGCTTTCCTATGTCGAAGCCGGGCAGGGCGAGCCCGTCATATTCGTTCACGGCGGCCTGCAGGACTACCGGATGTGGGCGGAGCATCTTCCGAAATTCGCCGCCCGTTATCGCGTCATCGCCTATAGCCGCCGCAATCATTTTCCCAATAGCGCCAGTCCCGACGGCTTGCCGGATGGCGCTGCAGACGCGCATGGAGAGGATCTCGCAGCCTTCGTGCGTGCGCTCGGTTTCTCCAAGGTGCGGATCGTCGCGCATTCGGCGGGAGCGCACGCCGCGCTCTTCTTCGCGGCCAAAAACCCCGACATGATCGTCAGTCTGGCGCTCAATGAGCCGCCTGCCACGGGCCTGTTGGCAGGCGTGCCGGGCACAGCGGATATCCTGAAGGAGTGGGGCGCCGGCCAGGCGCCGGCACGAGAAGCGTTCAAGGCCGGCGACACCGCGGTCGCGATACCTCTGTTCGTGAATGCGGTGGGCGGACCGGGCGCTTTTGATCGTCGTTCGGACGCAGACAAGCAAATGAACCGCGACAATGCGGCGTCCGCCCAGGCCGATGCGATTACGACCCGTCCGAGGCCTGTCTTCACCTGCGAGATGGCCAAGGCGATCAGCGCGCCGGTGCTTCTGTCCAACGGTGAACGCAGTCCAAAATTCTTCCACCTGATCACGGATCAATTGGCGAATTGCCTGCCGAACCGCGAGAGGACCACCGTCGCCGGAAGTTCGCACACCGTACCGTCGGAAAATCCTGATGCCTGGGGCCGGGACGTCCTTGCTTTTCTAGGCAAGCATTGATGCTGTCCTGAAAACAGATTTGAAAATCACACGTAGCAATTCGTGGGCAAACTAGCGCAGATAGAAGGTCCGCCAAGAGGACGCGAGAGCCCGCCGGCAGCCGGCGGGTTCAAATTCCGGATTTTACCTCCAATGTCGGGATGGCAATCCCAAATCGGATGCTCCATGCTGGTGACAGGCCTCGCTACGAAGGCCGAACGAAAAACCAGCAGGGTAGGAAATCCATGAAACGAAGAGAGTTTCTTAAAGTCACAGGTATCGGCGCCGCGGGCGCGGCCACGCTGGCGGCGCCGGCCATTGCGCAGTCGATGCCGGAAATCAAGTGGCGCCTGACGACGAGTTGGCCGAAGTCGCTCGATACCATCCATGGCGGCGCCGAGATGATGGCCAAGGCCATCGGCGAGGCGACCGACAACAAATTCCAGATCCAGACCTTTGCGGCCGGCGAAATCGTCCCCGGCCTGCAGGTGCTCGACGCCGTGCAGAACGGCACGGTCGAGATGGGCCACACCGCGTCCTATTACTATTTCGGCAAGGACCCGACTTTCGCCTTCGGCACGGCGGTGCCGTTCGGTCCAAACCAGCGCCTCAACCAGGCCTGGTACATGCTGGGCGGCGGCCGGGAGCTGATGAACGAGCTCTACAAGAAATACAATTGCACTACCTTCCTCGCCGGCAACACCGGTTGCCAGATGGGCGGCTGGTTCCGCAAGGAGATCAACACCGTCGACGACCTCAAGGGCTTGAAGATGCGCATCGGCGGCTTTGCCGGCCGCGTGATGCAGAAGCTCGGCGTCGTGCCGCAGCAACTCGCCGGCGGCGATATCTACCCGGCGCTGGAAAAGGGCACGATCGACGCCGCCGAATGGGTCGGGCCTTATGATGATGAGAAGCTCGGCTTCAACAAGGTGGCGCCGCATTATTACTTCCCGGGATGGTGGGAGGGCGGCCCGATGCTGCTCGGGCTCGTCAATATCGAGAAGTGGAACTCGCTGCCGAAGTCGTACCAGTCCGTGATCGAGCAGGCCGGCCAGACGGCCAACTCCTGGATGATGGCGAAATACGATCAGGCCAATCCGACGGCGCTGAAGAAACTGCTCGCTGGCGGCACCAAGCTGCACGCCTTCTCGCCGCCGATCATGCAGGCCAGCCTCAAGGCGACCAAGGAACTGTACGCCGAAACGGCGGCGTCGAATCCGGACTTCAAGAAGGTGCTGGAGTCGATGACCGCGTTCACGAGCAACGGATACCAGTGGTGGCAGGTCGCCGAGCTCGGCTACGACAGCTTCATGGCGCGCAATCCGCAGACCTGATTGCGGCCAGACAAAAACCCCGGAGCGATGCTCCGGGGTTTCTTTTTTGAGCAGCGCAGGCCGCGACGGCTACTGCTTTGGCGGACCTTGTCCGAAATCGATCGGCGGCAGCTCGATCTGCGGCACCTCGATCTTGACCTTGCTGAGGTCGACGTCGACCGGCTTGTCGAGCAGCGCCCACACCGAATAGGGGAACGCGATGACGATTGCCACCACGAACACTTT
>Ga0081540_1004411_pt1 | contig 10740 bp, 10 predicted proteins | sample TabmetS2T1R1_FD_71024 | JGI IMG/M metagenome (GOLD analysis project Ga0081540, IMG submission 71024) | Tabebuia heterophylla rhizosphere microbial communities from the University of Puerto Rico - S2T1R1 | ecosystem: Host-associated > Plants > Roots > Rhizosphere ... | reverse complement strand
ACGGTGCCCGCGCCCGGCTTGTTCTCGACCACGACGGTGGCCCCAAGACCGCTCTTGAGCTGGTCGGCAACCATGCGACCAAGCAGGTCGGTGGTGCCCCCTGCGGGATAGGGCACGATCATCTTGATGGTGCGGCTGGGATAGCCTTGTGCCCGCGCCGGAAATGATGCGAGCCACAGAAGCCCGCCGCCCCCTGCGATCGCCTGTCGACGCGTGAACGGCATGGCACTCTCCCGCTTGCTTTTGTTGTTCGGTTGCGCGCCACCATAGCGGACGCAGCGACATAGCAAAGGGGCATATGCCGGCCGCGGCGCGAGAATTTGGGACCTCGGCACGGCAAAGAAACATCGCTGTAGCGGCAGCGGCCGGGTTATCATCCGCGTAACAGTTTAAGTCCAAACATCCCCTGCCAAAGGCTGCCCGCGATGCTCGACACCCCCAAAGCCACCCAGAAATCCCACGCCGATGGCAAGATCCTGCAGAGCGTCGATGACGGCGTTGGCGTCATCACCTTCAACAATCCGGAAAAGCGCAATGCGATGTCGCTGGAGATGTGGGAGGGGCTTGGCGAAGCGCTGATCGAACTGCGTGACGACCCTGCGGTGCGCGTGGTCGTGCTGGTCGGCGCCGGCGACAAGGCGTTTGTTTCAGGCGCGGATATCAGCCAGTTCGAAAAGACCCGGCACAATGCTGAGGCGTCAGCGGAATATTCGCGGCGCAGCGAGGCGCAGCGCGCGCTGCTCGGCAACTATCCCAAGCCGACGATCGCCTGCATCCGCGGCTTTTGCCTGGGCGGCGGCATGCAGGTTGCCATGCTCACCGATATCCGCTTCGCCGCCGAGAACAGCCATTTCGGCATTCCTGCAGCCAGGCTCGGCATCGCCTATGGCTTTGACGGCCTGCGCCATCTGGTGTCGCTGGTCGGCCCGTCCTGGGCGCGGTTGATCATGTATACGGGCATGCGGATCGATGCGGCGGAAGCGCTGCGCATTGGTCTCGTCGATCGCGTGCTGCCGGATGGCGAGCTCTGGGATGCGACCATGGACGTCGCGCGCACCATCTCCGGCAACGCGCCGCTTGCGATCCAGGCCGCCAAGATCACCATCGCGCAGGTGCTGAAGGACCCCGATAAGCGCGACATGGACGCGATCAAGGCGATCGGCAATGCCTGCATGGACAGCGAAGATTTCAAGGAAGGCCGCACGGCATTCATGGAAAAGCGCAAGCCGCGCTTCAAGGGGAAGTGAGCGTTACAACGCCGCCAGCACCGCCTTCGTCACGTCAGCCGTGCCGTTGCTGCCGCCGAATTCCGTGGGCTTGATGCCATCGGCATAGGCCTTGTCCACCGCACGCTCGATGCGTTCGCCGGCTTCGGCCGCGCCTTCCACGCCGTGCTTGTCGGCAAGCCAATCCAGCATCATCGCGGTCGAGAGGATCATGGCCGTCGGGTTGGCCTTGCCCTGCCCCATGATATCAGGCGCGGTGCCATGGCAGGGCTGGAACATGGCCTGGCAGTCGCCGATGTCGGCTGACGGCGCCATGCCAAGGCCGCCGATCAGGCTGGCGGTGAGATCAGACAGGATGTCGCCGAACATGTTCTCCGTGACCAGCACGTCGAAATCCCAGGGACGCTTCACCAGATAGGCCGAGCAGGCATCGACGTAGACATGATCGGCCTTGACGCCCGGGTGACGTTTGGCGGCCTCGTCAAAAATCTCGCGGAAGAAGGCGAAGGCGCGGAACACGTTCGCCTTGTCGACACAGGCGAGCGCGCCCGGGCGGCCGCGCGCCTTGCGGCGCTCGGCGAGGCGGAAGGAGAAATCGAACAGGCGCTGCGAGGTGTGGCGCGTGATCACCATGGTCTCGCGCGCTTCGCTGTCGGTCACGACGCCCTTACCCATCGAGGCGAACAGGCCTTCGGTGGATTCCCTGATCAGGACGAGATCGATGCCGCGCTGATCCGCGCCGACGATCGGGCTCGGCACGCCCGGAATGAGCCGCGCCGGGCGCACGCCGGCATAGAGATCGAAATGAAAGCGCAGCTCGATCTGCGGCGCGATCTCGGTGTTGTCGGGGTAGCGCACGGACGGCAGGCCGCAGGCGCCGAGCAGGATCGCGTCCGCCTCCTCGCAGAGCCGGATGGTCGAATCCGGCATCGATTTGCCGGTCTCGCGATAGTGACCCGCGCCGGCCGGCGCCTCGGTGAAGCGGAACGCAAGGTCCGACTTTGCCTCGATCTTGCGCAGGATTTCCTGCGCCGGCGCCATCACCTCGGGGCCGATACCGTCGCCGCCGAGCACGGCGATGTGGAAGGCGTTGTTGGCGGACATGGAGTTCCCTAGCATTGGAATGGCGGTGGCCTCGTGGTTCGAGACGCGCGGCATGGCCGCGCTCCTCACCATGAGGGTCTAGACCTCATCCTGAGGAGCGGCCGCTCGGCCGCGTCTCGAAGGATGAAGCCCCCCCGGTTACGGCGTCAGCACAGCCCGGCCGACCAGCTTGCCCTTCTGCAGGTCCATCAGCGCGTCGTTGGCTTTCGATAGCGGCAGCTCCGTCACCGGGATCGCCGGAATCTTTTTCGCCCGCACGAGATCAAGCAGTTCCTGGGTCTCGCGGAGATTGCCGACATAGCTGCCCTGGATGGTGACCGCCTTGATCGGGATCAGTGGCAACGCGAAGGTGGCGCCGCCACCGAACAGGCCGACGATGATCAGCTTGCCGCCCTTGCCCAAACAATCGAAGCCGAGCTGGGTGGTTTGGGCGCTACCGACGAGATCGATCACCGCGCGGACCGGTCCGCCCGCCGCCTTTTGCAACTGCTCCAGCGCATCGCTCGCCTTGCCGTCGACGGTGGCGAGCGCACCGGCCGCTTCCGCAGCCTCTCGCTTGCGCGCATCGATGTCGACGACGATGGCGCCCTTGCCGCCCATCGCCTTGAGCAGCGACAGCAGCATCAGCCCGAGCCCGCCGGCACCGAACACCACGATCGGCGTGTTCAGCTCCTTCTCGACTTTCTTCAGCGCGCTGTAGGTGGTGACGCCTGAACAGGCATAGGGCGCAGCGGTGACGGGATCGAGCCCCTTCAGATTGATGAGATACTTCGCGTTCGGCACGATCATGTGGTCGGCATAGCCGCCGTCGCAATAGACGCCGAGCGCGTTCGGCTTGACCGCGCACATGTTCTCGTCGCCGCCGACGCAGGTCGGGCACTTGCCGCAGCCGAGCCAGGGATAGACCAGCGCAATGTCGCCGGCCTTGAGATCGCCCTTGTCGGCGGCCGTGACATCCGGTCCGAACGCAACGATCTCGCCGACGGTCTCGTGGCCCATGGTCCGTGGCAGTGACACGCCGCGATCCTTCAACGACAGCGGCTTGCGGCCATGGCCAAGATCGTAACCGCCTTCCCAGATGTGCAGGTCGCTGTGGCAGACGCCGGCGGCCTTGACCTTGATCAGTACCTGCGTGCCTGATGGCTGCGGCGTCGGCTGATCGACCTCTTTCAGCGGAGCGTTGAAATCGGCAACCTGGAAACTCTTCATCGCGTCTCTCCCGGAAGATGGCTTCTTGTTGGCTGGGACCTTGCCACGTCTGTCCTTGCAGGACAAACGCCTGCGTGCTTGGCCGGTATTCAGACCAGCGGACAATGGCAGGCGGCATATTGGCCGGTCGCGACCGCGCGCAGTTCCGCCGCAGCCTCTTCAGCGCCCTGCGGCCGCCAGCCTCTCCGCAATCTCCTTCAGATAAGCACGCGTATGCTCGCCCAGCGTTGCCATCTTCTTGGCCGCGGCGACCTTCGCGCCGGACATGCGGAACGGAAGGTTGAGCACCTTGAAAGTTCCGCCGCCATCCTCGACCTCGGCGAGCGCGCCGCGATGGGCGATTTGCGGATCGGCCAGCGCCTGCTTCACGGTGCGATAGGCCGATGACGGCACGCCTTCTGCATTCAGCGCGGAAAGGCACTGTTCCGTGCTTACCGAGCGCGACCAGGCTTCCACTCCTTGCATGAGCGTCGCCCAGTTCTCGCGGCGGTCGGCATAGATCGCAAACCGCGGGTCGCTCACCCACTCAGGGTGGCCGATCACCTGCATGAGACTCTGAAAGGTTTTTTCGCTGGCAATGGCGACCATCACATAGCCGTCGGTGGTCTCGATCGGCCCGAACATCGGCCGCTGTGTCGGCTTGACCTCGAACTGCGACCATTGCAGCTCGTTCAGCGTCAGGCTCAGCATGGATTCCAGCATCGACACGTCGATGTGCTGGCCCTTGCCGCTGGCATGGCGCTGGTACAGCGCCGCGCCAATGGCGCCGAACGCATAGACGCCGGTCAGGACGTCGGCGTGATAGATGCCGCAATAGTCCGGCCGGCTGCGTCCCGGCTGATAGGCCAGATGGGCCATTTCATAGCCGGACGCGGCGTGGATGACAGGTGCATAGGCCGGCAATTCCGCCGACGGGCCGGTCTGGCCGTAGCCGGAGATCGAGCAATAGATCAGCTTCGGATTGAGCGCGCGCACCGAGTCATAGTCGAGCTTGAGCCGCTTCATCACGCCGGGACGGAAATTCTCCACCAGCACATCGCTGCTGGCGATCAGGCGGCGCACGGCCTCGACGCCATCGGGCGATTTCAGGTCAAGCACCATGCTGTTCTTGCCGATGTTGAGCTGGCCGAAGGCGGTGCTGCAGCGATTGCGAACCGGCGGGCGGGTGCGCATCGTCTCGCCCTCCGATGTCTCGATCTTGATGACCTCGGCGCCGGTATCGGCCAGCATGCGCGTGCAGTGAGGCCCGGCAATGGTGGTCGAAAAATCGAGCACGCGCAGACCGGCGAAGCTCCCTGTCAAATGGCCTTCAGCCTTCCCTGCTATTGTCATCTCGACTCCCCGACGCGCTTGCCTTTTCTTGTCGGGGCGAACCTAGAGTGCGGCGGCGGCGCGGGGAAGCCTTTCAACAGGAACCATCCCTTGCGGGTTGCATTGGAGGCATGGGCAAAACTGGACCCGATTTTGCATAGCAATAAAAGGAGGGTCAGCTCGAGGGCGCTTTGAAGGTTCTTTTCGTCACGACCGAAATGGACGACTTCGTCCGGGTTGGCGGACTTGCCGCCGTCTCGGCCGCCCTACCCCGCGCCTTGCGCTCCATGAGCGACGTCCGGATCCTGCTGCCGGGCTATAGCGACGTCATCGAGCAGCTCACCCATATTGAAATTGTTGGAGAATGCGCCGCGCTGGCCGAGATGCCGGCCTGCTCGGTAGGCCGCGCTGCCACGCGCGATGGCTTGCCCGTCTATGTGCTGTTGTGCCCGCAGCTCTACGACCGGCCGGGCAACCCCTATGGCGATGATTCCGGTCAGGATTGGCCCGACAACGACATCCGTTTCGCTCGCTTGGCCTCGGCCGCCGCCGAACTCGCGATGGGCATGGTGGACAAGAATTGGGCAGCCGACCTCGTCCATGCCAACGACTGGCAGGCCGCGCTGGTCCCCGCCTACCTCGCCTGGAAGGGCGCCAAGACTCCCTCGGTGCTGACCATCCATAATCTGGCCTACCAGGGTCTGTTTCCGCGGGAAACGCTGCGGCGGATTGGCGCGCCGGAGAATTCCTTTCACATCGACGGGCTCGAATTCTACGACAAGCTGTCCTTCCTCAAGGGAGGCCTGATCTTCGCCTCGCACCTGACCACTGTCAGCGGAACGTACGCCAGGGAAATCACGACGCCCGAACTCGGCTGCGGTCTGGAGGGCTTGCTCAGCAAGCGCTCCAACGAAGCGCGGCTGTCCGGCATCCTCAACGGCATTGATGAAACCTGGGATCCCCGCTTCTGCCCGCAGCTGGCCCAGCAGTTCGGCGCAGGCGACTGGCAGGGCAAACAGGCGAATGCCGACTATGTCCGCAAGCAGTTTGGCCTCGCCGTCTCGCGCGGACCGCTGTTCGGTCTGGTCGCGCGCCTGGTTCACCAGAAAGGCATCGACCTCGTGCTGTCGGCTGCCGACGAGATCATCGGCTCGGGCGGCCAGATCGTCGTGACCGGGAGCGGAGAGCCTGCCCTTGAGAACGCGCTGGTCGAGGCACACCGGCGGCGGCCCGATGCAATCGGTGTTACCATTGGTTTCAACGATGCGCAGGCGCGCCGCATCTTTGCCGGCAGCGATTTTACCCTGATGCCGTCGCGGTTCGAGCCCTGCGGATTGAGCCAGATGTATGCGCAGCGTTTCGGCTCGCTGCCGATCGGCCGCCAGACCGGCGGGTTGGCCGAAACGATCGAGGACGGCGAGACCGGCTTCCTGTTCGACAAGCCTTCGATGGAAGCCTTCCTCGGCAGCGTGCGGCGCGCCTTCACGACCTTCGATACCAAGGGACAACTCGACTCCATGCGCCGCAGCGCGATGGCCAAGTCCTACAGCTGGGCGCTCTCCGCGGCGCGCTACGGCACGCTCTACCGCAAGCTCGTTACGGCCTGATCGCCTGCTTCTTCACTTGGCTCGCTCTTCCCGCGTCAGGGCGATCGCCAGGGATCTGATGGCCGGCGCGGCGAGCAGGACAACCGGCAGCATGGCAATCCACGAAACAAGCCAGGATGACAGCCAGTTCCAGAGGAAATGCCCGGTCGCGAGAGATGGACGGCTGGCGATGCCTGCGGCGATGAAGCACGTCAGACCGGACTGCAGAACGCCAAAAACGAAGTGACTATAGCGGCGCGGAATTGCGAGCATTGGACCACCCTCTAAGCCCGATCCAATGCAACCGATATGCCATCCCTGTCAATTCGATGGCCGCCATTCACTCCGCCGCTATCGGCATGGCCTCCAACGGATCGTGCAGGACAACCCCTGACAGCGGATCGAAATCGCCGATCCAGGGCTTGCGCTCCAGCGTCGCCTTGGTGTGGGCATAACCGGCGTCCCAGCGCTGCTTGATGCCCGAGGGCGAGAAGTCGATATCCTTGGTGTGGGTCTCGCATTCGAGCTGCGGTGCCAGCAGCCGCACGACATGCATCCGCGTCGGACAGCCGTAGCTTGCGAGTTCACGCACCGCATCCGTGTTGCGCTCTTCCTCGGGCAGGCGCGCGACAAGTTGATTGATGACGTGGCGCAGCCGGTGCGCCTGCTGCTGGCGCGCGATATGGCTGGCGATGCGGCTGGAATATTGCACGTCCTTGTGGCGATTGAGAACATCCTTCATCGTGGTCGGCTCGTCGCCGGATGGATTCCACAGATGCACGGCGAAGATCAGCGAATCCCTGCGTGGGTTGTCGTCGAACACGGCTTCCGTCGGCGTGTTGGAGAGGATGCCGCCGTCCCAATAGAGCTCCCCGTCGATGCGGATGGCTGGGAACGCCGGCGGCAAGGCGCCTGACGCCATGATGTGGCGAATGGTGAGCTCGCCATCGCGGCTGTCGAAATATCGCATCCTGCTGGTGCGGACATGCGCAGCACCGACGGTGAGCCGCGGTCTGCCTTCGTTCAGCATCTTCAGATCGACGAGATCGGTCAGCGTCCGCTGCAGCGGCGCGGTTGAGTAGTAGCCGGCATTGTCGGCGCCGAGCGGATAGGAATCGCCGGCATGCGCCAGCGGATTGGGCCTGAAGAAGCCGGGAATGCCGTTGGTCACTGTCGCCCAGTAGGAAAGCTTCTCGTTGAAGCCGGGAATGACGTCACGAAAGCTCCAGACCGGGTGCTGCTCCATCTTCTTCCAGAACTCGCGCAGGCGCGACAGCCGGTTCTGCGGCGAATTGCCGGCAATCAGGCTCGCATTGATGGCGCCGATCGAAGTGCCGATGATCCAGTCCGGCTCGATACCGGCTTCGTGCAGCGCCTGATAGACGCCGGCCTGATACGAGCCGAGCGCGCCGCCGCCCTGCAGCACGAGCACGACCTGGCCGGGGTCGGATTTGCCGAGTGACCTGATACCAGGAGAACTTCTGTCGATGGCATTCATCGTGGGCTCCCTGCGCTGATCCTATTGGCCGAGTTCGTCTGTTATTCCCTGCCTGTTACGTGCGCTCACGGCATGGTGAACCGCCCGGCCATGTCATCCAATCTGCCGGATCGCCCTATTGAACGGAAATACCCGTTGGCTTCCCAAATGATAGGTTGGCGCTATCGCAAATCCCGTGTCCTTTCAGGACGTTGTCGGCTAGCTTGAGGGTCACGGAAAATTCGGGGCAGCGATCATGGAAATGCACCAGGTGCGATATTTCCTCGCGGTGGCGCGCACGTTGAACTTCACCAAGGCGGCGGACGACTGCAACGTGGCGCAGCCCTCGCTGACGCGCGCGATCAAGCAGCTTGAGGGCGAACTCGGAGGCGATCTGTTTCGCCGCGAGCGGCCGGTGCAGCTGACCGAGCTCGGCCAGCGCATGCATCCCCTGCTGCAGCAATGCTTTGAGGCGGCGAGCGGCGCGCGGTCGCTGGCGGCATCATTGAAAAGCGGCGATATCGGCGCGCTGCGCATAGCACTGACACACTCCGTCGACCTGTCGCTGCTCATTCCCCATCTCGACCAGATCAAGCGCCAGTTCAACCGGCTGGAATTCCGTTTCCTGCGCGGCGACAGCCGGCAAGTCGGCGAATATCTGAAAAGCGGCGAGGCCGAACTCGGCATCGCCGCCGAACTCGGCAGCGATTGGGATCGCCTTGATGTCTGGCCGCTGTTCACCGAAGGATTTGAGCTCGTCGTCAACGCCCAGCACTCGCTGGCCGACCGTGACAATGTCTGGTTCGAGGATCTGCGCAGCGAACAATTGCTATCGCGCCGCTATTGCGAGCATGCCGACCGTATCAATGACTCCTTGCGCGAGCATGGGCTGGACGTCGATCGCAAGCACGAAATCTCCTCGGAGCGCGACCTGATTGAATTGCTTGAGGCCGACATCGGCGTTGCCGTGATGCCGCACACCGCCACGATGCCGACGACACTGAAGCGCAGATCGATCGAGGGCCTGGACGCGCGGCGCACCGTGCATCTCTATGGCGTCGCGGGGCGTGAACGGACGGCGGTGGCATCTGCCGTGATGCGGATGCTGCGCGGGGCTGACTGGCAGCAGTTCCTGAGCAAGAGCGCCGGCAACTAACCGCCCGCGCTGCGCAGCGCCGCGAGGAGATCGTCGATCTCCATCCTCTTGCGGAAGTCCGGATCGACGAAACGGGCTTTCACCAAGCCGTCGCGTCCGACCACGAAGGCTGCCGGAATTGGCAGCACCCAGCCGTCATTGCCGTGATAGCTCGCCAAATTCTGGTACGACAACAGCCCCTGAATCTCGGTGCCGAGCCAGATCGCCAGATTGAGCGAGAGTGCATAGCCGTTATCGAGATCGGTCAGCACCGGAAATGGCGCGCCGGACTCCGCCTTGAACTTCCCGGCATATTCCTGCAGCTCCGGCATGATCGCGACCACCTGCGCATTCATCGCCTTGATGCGGTCCATGGCCTGAGTCACCGCGCGGACATTGAGCCGGCAGTACGGGCACCAGTGGCCGCGGAAGAACATCACGGCGACAGGGCCCTTCGCGATCAGCGTGCCAAGGGAAACCAGCTTTCCCGAGTCATCCGGCAGCATGAATGGCGGCATGGGATCACCGGGACGCGGCGCGTTCTCGCCGCCGCCATTCTCGTGAAGGCGCGTCACCAGCCGGTCGACCGCCTCGCCATAGGCCGGGAAAATCTCCCGCCCTGCCGTGGCATAGGCCTCGAGCTGCTCACGCAGCGTGCCGTCCATGTCGCGGCATCGCTGGAAAGCGCTTAGCAGACGCTCGGCATTTGCTGGCGTGAGCTGCGTCATGTTCGGCTCCGGCATTCTCGCTGCTTTCATCATATTTTCCAGCCGCGACCGCCCGCAAGGGGCGGCGCGGCATCGTTTGCGCTGTCAGGGGCGATAGAAATTCCCGGTCGGGTCGAGCGTACCCGACGCCGAATAGAGCTCGTTGTTGTGCATGAAGAACACGGTGTTGGCCGGCACCTTGGTGGCGTGCTTCATCATGGCGTCGTGGTTCTTCTCGCCGGCAGCCATCGCCATGGCGCTCATCTTGCCGGGACCGGCATACGTGTAGGCCATGCCCGGGTTGAATTCCCAGGCGACTTGCGAAAAGGCGGCCGTCGCCATCGTGGCGAGCGCCGCGGCGGCAATCAGGGTCTTGGACAGCTTGGTCATTGGGGGCTCCTTAAAGAGTTGGACGCCCGCCGATCGGGCGCGGCTCCATCAGAAGGCCGCCCGGCGCATCTGGGAAATACCGATCCCCAATCGGTTCGATAGCCCGGATGCATCGAGCACGCAGCTCGTCACATAGCTCACCGCTATCGAGTTGAGAGCAAGCCGGCATTTCCTTTTCGACATGGCGTCAACGAAATTGCTCCCGTAGCCGGCCAGATCAAAACCGGGGCCGAGGCAGATACAGGAGATCATCACATGTTTACCTCCCGCAAATACGGGCACACGCTTCTCGCAGCATTGACGATGGCAGGCGTCGCCGCGGCCGCACCGGCGTTCGCCGGCGAATGTCCCGCCGACAAGATGAAGCCCAACGTCCGCGAGAAGGTCGACTACAAGCCGGTCGGCGTCACCGACGTCACGCTTGGCTCGATCGACCTGGAAAAGCAGCCAGCCAAGATCAAAGACCGCGAGCTGCGTTTCCGGAAATTGACCATCGAGCCCGGCGGCATCGTGCCTTGGCACACCCATGACGATCGTCCGGCACTGATCTTTGTGCAGCAGGGCGAGATCGTCGAATACGCCTCGAACTGTGCCG
>Ga0081540_1004410_pt1 | contig 10740 bp, 7 predicted proteins | sample TabmetS2T1R1_FD_71024 | JGI IMG/M metagenome (GOLD analysis project Ga0081540, IMG submission 71024) | Tabebuia heterophylla rhizosphere microbial communities from the University of Puerto Rico - S2T1R1 | ecosystem: Host-associated > Plants > Roots > Rhizosphere ... | reverse complement strand
CGACAGCAGGGTCTACGGATTCGATGACGCCGGCCTGGTCCAGCTGAGTGTCGATGACAACGAGGCGCCCCTGCGCGGACAAGTCCGCAGCCCGATCCTCACCCAGACGCTAGGCGGCAGCTGGGACGTCGTGCCCATCAAGCCGCACCTCGTCACCCAGCCCCTGGGCCACACTGCTCGGTACCTGATCTGCAGCGACGGCCTCACTGACGCCATCAGCGACGCGGCGATCACGGCCGTGCTGCGCGATCACGACGGCGGCCGGGCCGCCTTCGAACTGTGGAAAGCCACGATCGCAGCCGGCGCCCCCGACAACGTCACGATCGCGCTGCTCAACATCGCGACCCGCGAATCGTCTGACTCTCACTAGCGCGCGGACCGCGTTCGCTGAAGTGTTTGCATATTCCGTTGTCGGGGCCACGAGATATGCATACCGATGCCGGCGAGGTCGGCTACTGGATCCAGGCTTGGTCGTACAGCGGTCCGAGGACCGGATTCGCTTGAAAGTTTCGCAGCCGTGACGAGACCAGGGCGCTATTCCTGAGCGTCATGATCGAGATGCAGGGTGCCTCGTTGGTTACGGTTCGGTCGACCTGTCCCCAGAGTCGTCGGGCACCGGCGGGGTCCACCACCTGGAGAGCTCGGGCCTGGGAGGCCAGTTCGTCGACGTACTTGCTGCAGTATTCGCTGTAGTTGTCATTGCTCGTGGTCATTGGCTGGTAGCTCTTGCAGGACAACATGGGCAGATAGATGGCCGACGGAGTGGGGAAATCGGCTCCCCACCAGCTCGTTCCCATCTGAACCCGGCTACGGGAGTCGGCGACTTTCGCGAAGTAGGCATCGTAGTCGGCCAATTCGCGCAGGCTCGCTCGATAGCCGAGACGCTGCAGCAGGCTGATGAAGTATTCGTTGACGGCGTGATCTCTGGTGCCGGTTACCCCCCAGACCGTGACCGGCGTCCCGATCGTGCCAGAGGCGGCGACAAGCACCTGCGCGGCATGGAGATCTGGGCCGTGGTAGGTGCCGTCGGCTTGCGGGTTGACCGTGTAGGGACAGTACGGCTGATAGGCGGGCATGCTCGGTGGCAGAAGTTGACACGACGGGGTCGCTTCGGCGCTGCCACCCCACAGCGACGTCAGGTGGGCGCGGTCGACTGCGTAGTTGACGGCTCGGCGGACCCGTTCGTCGTTAAACGGCGGGACGCGGGTGTTGAGAAACTCCTCCACCTCGGTCATTCCGTATGCGGCGCGCAACTGGGTTGGGTGGCTTCGGGCGAAGTTCGTGAGGACGTCTTGCGGGAGGCGTAGTGACTGCAAGTCGGTGAGATCAGCGCGCCCGGCGAGGATGTTCGCCACGGTGCTGGTGCTATCGGGTGCACGCTGCCAGCGGATCTGGTCGGGGTACCCGGCCGGTTGGGCGGCGAATGACCACTGGTGGAAGTAGGGGTTGCGCACGAGTGTGAACTCCTCGCCCGGCTGGTATTTGGCGATCATGTACGGTCCGGTCGCAGGCAACGGACTGGTGGTCGCGCCGACCGGCGCGCCGGGTGGAGTAGCGACCACGTGATTGCTCAGCTCGTATAAAAAGTCAGGATCCGGCGCGGTGAGGTGGAAGATCAGGCTTGACGTCCTGTCGTCTGTGACGACACCGCGGGATAGGTCGCACGCCGGTGGGCTGGATACACACCTCGGGGCTCCGACAATGGCGGAGTAATAGCCCTTGGCGGCGCTTCGGCTAAGGGTTAACACGCGTTGAAGTCCGCGGCGGATGTCCTCGGGCCGTACGGGCGTACCGGTCGAATACCGGATGCCCCTCCGGAGAGTGAATGTGTACGTGCGGCCGCCGTCGGTCGGTCTCGGTACAGTCGTGGCGAGATCCGGGACGAGGCTCACGCCAGCGGCGCCGCCGGTTTGACGAAGCCCGACCAGACCGTCGTAGACCAGATGCTCCGCCGAGATCGTCGGGCGCCACCCGGTCCCGGCCGGGTCGATGCCCTGATAGCCGGGAAGCAAACCCGTCTCGACGGTGAGTGTTCCGCCGCGATGCGCGGCGGTCGTGAAAGCACAGAAGGCAACCCAGGGGCTGGAGTCGACCAACACCAGCCCGCGGGGGGAGCTCCCGGTCGTGATCGTGGCCGTGTTGCGATTGTCAGCCGAGTCGATGCGGTCGACTGTGCTGTCGTATTCGTCGCTGACCCAGATCGCTCCGCGCTCCGCAACGATGGAGTTTGGGCCGTCACCGACCGGGATCGTCGCAACAACGTGCCCGCTGCTGGGGTCGATCCGATCGACGCTCTGCTCGCCGGAGTTGGCTACCCACACAGCGTCATCGGTGGCGGCGATGCCTTTCGGACCGGCGCCGACCGCGATTGGGCTCGCCACATTTCGGGTTTGGGGGTCGATTCGTGAGACCGTGCCGTCCTGGCCATTGGCGACCCACACAGTGTGCGGTCCTACCGCGATGCCGTCGGGCTGTCCGCCCACTGCAATCGGGCTCGATACCGCACCAGTTGCCTGATCGATGCGTGAGACGGTGTCGTCGGCGGTGTTGGCGACCCATACGCCACTTGGCCCGCTTGCGATTGCGGTCGGGAGATTACCCACTTGTATGGGTCGCCCGACCACCGTGTTCGACAGCGCATCGATCTCTGAGACGGTGCCGTCACCACCGTTGACGACCCATACGTTTTCGCCGGTGACCGTGATCGCTGTCGGTGAGCTGCCGACGCTGATGGTCTGCACGACGGCACGCGTGTGAGGGTTGATGCGGGACACCGTGCCGTCGCTGCTGTTACTGACCCATACTGCGCCGGCTCCGTATGCCAGCCCGTTCGGGCCCTGCCCCACCGGGATCTCGTTGCGCAGGCTTCCGTCGGCGTTGAGGATGCCGACACTGTTAGCGGGCGGGGCCGACGCGCTGGAACCGGGCGAATGACCAAGCACGACGGCGGACACCGCGGCCACCGAGGCCACTGCGGCAAGGACGGCTCCGCCAATCAGCCAGCGCCGGGACAGTCGACTCCGTCGACCGCCAGCCGGCCGTGGCCTCGGCACAGGGACGTTCACTACACGGGTAGCAGCCGACATCGGGTTACCAATGCCGGGCGGGGCGGGCGGCGGATCCCAGGCTAGGTCGGGATCTTGGGCTAGGACGGCCCGATGAAGCTGCTGCAGCGGCGCGCTCGGCTCGATGCCTAACTCTTCATCGAGGACGCGGCGCAGCCCGTGATACGCCGTGAGTGCGTCGCATTGGCGGCCACTCCGGTAGAGCGCAAGCATTCGCTGCGCCTGTAGGCGTTCGCGGAGTGGGTGTAGGCCGACGAGCTCATGCAGCTCCGGCACGACTGAGACATGCCGGCCCAGCGCCAACTCGGCGTCGATCTTCGACTCGATCGCCGAGAGACGGACTTCCTCCAATCGGCGGGCAAACGGCGCGACGAATGCAAAATGCGCGAGGTCAGCAAGCACATCGCCGCGCCACAGATCTAGCGCCCGCTCGAGCTCGGTCGCCGCCTCGGCGAATGCCCCTTGTGCCACCATCGCCTGACCGGAGCGCACGAGTCGTTCGAACAGAGCCGCGTCTACGGACCCATCACCCACCTGCAGCCGGTAACCCCCCGACTCGGTGACCAATACCCGGCCCGGGCTGCCGCGACGGCGGCCCGGCTCAAGAACCTCGCGAAGATGAAAGACATATGTCTGAACTGTGGTGATCAACCGCACCGGGGGACAATCCCCCCATAGCGCGTCGGCCAGGTGGCTGACTGTTACGACTTTCTCGGCCTCTACAAGAAGCAGGGCGAGAACTGCCCGCTGCTGCGGCCCACCGAGAGATAGCGATGTGCCCGAACGCGTAACCCGAAGGGGGCCGAGCACCCCGTACCCGAGATCTCGTCCCTCGCTGCTTGCCGCCGCGGTCATCTCGTACCCGCGCCCCTCCCAAGACTGCACCGACAGTACCGCGAATACGGTGAGATCGCCGTTCCAAGAGGATTCCGAGTAGATGCCAAGAAGGTTTCTACCGGGCCGTGGTGCACTAATTCGCACCGATCCAGGGGCGCCGCTGTGCCGCCGCGCGGATGGTCACGGTTCGGCTTCCGCCGTCCGCGGTCCGGCACCCTCCCTTTGGTGGCGTGTTTGTCCCGATACGGCCGACACGTGGAGGTGATGGCCATGAATTCGTTATGGGCGCGCCCACTGTTCCGACATCCTTGGCGGGGTTGGTCGACTGCGCTGTCGTGGAAGCCGCACGCTCTTCCACATCGCCGGCAAGGACGAGGACTAACCGCCGTCGTGACAACCTTCATTCGCCCCCCGGCGGCCAAACTCCAGCAAGGGTTCGCCAGAAAAGGACCAGCCATGTTCACAGTCGCGCGCCGCATCTGGCCGCTCGCTCTCGCGTTACTCCTAACATTGGCCGCCGTCTCGGCTACGAGTGGAACGGCAGCGGCGAATGCACCCTCCGGCGACGCGAGCGTGATCTCCGACTGGAACCAGATTGCGGTCAACACAATCGTCAACGACCCGCCAATTACGGGGCATCCCCAAGCCCTTTTGTACATGGGCTTCGTCCAGGCAGCCGTCTATGACGCCGTCGTCGGCATCTCGGGGCGGTACGGGCCGTACAGCTTCCACCAGCGCCCAACGCATCCCGCCTCGCCTCAGGCCGCGGCCGTAGCCGCGGCCCACGAAACGTTGGTCACCTACTTCTCATACGCCCAAGCCGCATTGGACGCGGCCTACGCCACTTCGCTGGCTCAGATTCCCGAAGGAAAGGCCAAGACGAACGGAATCGCCTTCGGTATCCGCGCCGCCCACAATTTCATAGCGCTTCGCGCCAACGACGGACGTGACGCGCCAATCCTCTTCACCCAGCCCCCGGCTCCCGGCGTGTGGCGACCCACGCCACCCGGATTCGTGCCAATGCTTGATCCGTGGCTCGGCTTCGTGACGCCGCTGCTTGTTAAGAGCCCGTTCCAGTTCGCACCGCCGCCACCGCCGACGCTTACCTCGTCGCGCTACACGAGCGACTTCAATGAGGTTAAGGACTACGGTTCGGCGACCTCAACCCTGCGGACGCCGGAACAGACTGCCACCGCGCTGTTCTTCTCCAGCAACCCCGTTATCATCTTCAACGCCACAATGCGCGATCAGGTGGCGCTGCGGAACCTGGACGTGGTAGACGCCGCGCGGATGTTCGCCGGCGCCGACATGAGCGTGGCCGACGCGATCATCACGGTGTGGCGCGCCAAATACGACTACGCTTTCTGGCGGCCGATCACGGCCATCAACCTCGCTGACACCGATGGCAACCCGCTGACGATCGCCGATCCCACGTGGGTGCCTCTGTTCACCACTCCCGCGTACCCGGAGTACCCAAGCGGATATAACTCGTTCGCCGCTAGCGTGACCGGCAGCCTGGAAGAGATGTTCCAGACCCGGCACCTGAACCTGACGCTGGTCTCGACCACGAATCCACCCGTTGTCCGCCACTATGACACCGGCACCGCGGTCCGCACGGACGTTGTGAATGCCCGGATCTGGCTAGGCATCCACTTCCGCTCTGCCGACGAAGCGAGTCGGAACCTCGGCGTTGAGCTATCCCACTGGGTGGTCGACCACTACTTCCAATCCGACGACTGAGCGCGGGGCCCGGCCCGGGAATTCATACCCGGGCCGGTTGTCGTGAGCGGGGCGACGCGTCATCGATAACGCTCGCCCCTTCCGCCGTCACGCGCCAGGCTCACGGCCCGGCATGCGCGTAGTGATCTCCTGGAGGGTCCAGCCGTTACCGTCCGGGTCTTCGAACGAGGCGTACGAGTTGTAGCTGGCGCGGTTCGGGTCGGGCCCGGGCATCCGCGCCGCCGGGAAGAACGGGCTGCCCGCACCGTGGTAGACCTCGGAAATGCTGACGCCCCGCTCGACCAGCTCCTGACGCGTGGCGACTATGTCGGACGTGACGAGCTCCAGATGCCGCTGCGAACCGGGCGGAGCCGTCGGGATCCCGGATCCGAACACGATCGACGTATGTCCCTCGCCGGTCGGGGTTATTTGCACGATGTGGACGTCACCGCCTGCCTCGACGTCGGTATCGACTCGCCAACCCAGCCGGTCGCGGTAGAACTCCAGAGCTCTTTCGACGTCGGACACCGGGATGGTGACCACCTCGAGGTTCACGTTCATCGTGCTCACTCCTTGTCTGCGCGTTGTTTGCGCCTGCCGTCCGGCGAGGCTAATCCTGCCCGAAAGCGAGTCTGAATAGTGTTTGTGATGAAGCGACGATTGGACTGACATCGAGCCCGCGGCGCGTTACGACATGGAGGAGTGGCCGCGAGATGACGACCGGTCTCCGTCTGCACGCATCGGAGGAATAGTGACCAACCAAACCCCCAGCGTCTCCAGACGCGACCAGCCGCAACTGCTCAGGCAGACCGTGGTCGTCATAGGCGGCAGCGCCGGCATCGGACTCGAAACCGCTCGACATGCCCGCGCCGAAGGCGCCAACGTCATCCTCACCGGCCGCGACCCCTCGGGATCGCCGCGGCAGCGACCGCGGTGGTCCCGCCATTCGCGGCGGCGCTCGCGCTCGAACTCGCCCCGATCCGGGTCAACCTCATCGCCCCTGGATTCGTGGACACTCCGCTGTCGGCATCGCTGGTCGGCGACCGACTCGACGAAAGGAGGGAAGAACTGCCGGCGAAACTCCCGATTGGGCGAGTCGTCGGACCGGAAGACGTGGCAGCCTTAGCCGTTCACATCATGATCAACACTGCTCTCACCGGTGCGACCTACGACATCGACGGTGGCCAACAGTTCGTCAATGCCTAGGCCGGGCGGCGTTAGGTCACTCGACGGGGGCGTCGAGATCGGTTTTGTGGCTTATTGCTCGGTGTTATCGCGGTGATCTTGGCTATCGCCTGCCCGGTCAGCGCGCGACTCGGCGGTTCAGCGTCGAGGCTTCGATGTATCGCAAGTCCTTCGATGAGCGCGTCTAGTTGGTGGGCGGTATCGGAATCAAAATGACGTTCGAGTTCGATCCGGCTGCGGCGCATCCATTCACGGGTGATCGCGCGAAAGCGAGGCTCGCGAGCGGCCAGCGTGTACAGCTCGAAGGCGAGAACGGCATCACGGGCCGCCTGCGGCCCGGTGAGGTCTTCGTGGATGAGACTGACTACCGCGTTCCTGGCTTCGTCGATCGTTGTTGCCGCGCCGAGCCGCTCCTCGAACCGTTTGATGATCGTTTCGGCGAAGCGGGCGAAGGCCTCGAACAGCAGCTCATCCATGCCGTCGAAGTGGTACGTCATTGAGCCCAGTGGCACACCGGCTCGGGCGGCGATCTTTCGGTGCGATATGCCCGCTACTCCGACCTCGGCGATCAGGTCCAACGTGACGTCGATCAGTCGATTTCGCCGATCGGGTTCGTGCCGACGTACCGGAACCTGGCCTCCTTGCCTCATATTTATCCGGTTTCCTCCGGTACAAGATCGACGGTGGTCCGGAAGGTCAGCATTAGATCGACTTGATAACTCGGGCCGGATTGCCGACGGCTACGCAGTTCGCGGGAATGTCCTTCGTGACAACCGTTCCCGCGCCGATCACGGAATTCTCCCCGATGGTCACCCCCGGCAGGATGATCGCGCCGCCGCCGAGCCAGACGTTGTCATGGAGCGTTATCGGTTTCGCCGCCTCCAGCTTGTCACGGCGGGGCCGCGGTTCTAGGGGATGGATTGCTGTAAGCAGTTGCACGTGCGGGCCGATCTGGCAGTCCATCCCGATCGAAATCAGGGCGACGTCGAGCGCGGTTAAGCCTGCGTTGATGAAGGTGCGTGCACCGACCGTGATGTGGCTGCCGTAGTCCAGATAAACCGGTGGCCGCACGTAGGCGGACTCACCGAAGCCGCCGAACAACTCGCGAGCGATCTTCTGTGCAGCGACACCGTCCTCGTTGTACGCCGCGAGGAACATCGCCGCCAGCCGGGTGGCGCGCTGCTGTTCCTCGAAGATCTTGGGATCATCCGAGATGTAGAAGTCCCCGGCCGTCATGCGTTCATAGTTGCTGCGGGGGTCGCCGGCGAAGTAGTCGCGGGAGTGCGCGGGACTAGGCCCGTGCGGCGCGGAGGTGTCAGTCATGGGACGAGCATAGCGGCCTAATATGTACGATCGTACAACTAATCGTACGATCGTACATATTAGAGACCTGGGCAAGCCGATCTTTGCCATCCGGGGGGTGCTGATGTTCGTCTTCAGCCCGATCGCCCCGCTAGCGTTGGACGGTGTGCTGCTGTGGGGAGTTGGCGCGTCCCTCGGCTTCCCCGTGGGCATGAGCGCCGCCGCTGACGACGACCGACCGCCGCCGCGGGGCGGCCCCTTCCCGACGAAGAGCGGAGAGATACGTGAGTAAAGCAACGCCGGTCGACGGAATCCAGGCTCGAGTCGACGAACTGATCAGCCGAATGACCCCGGCGGAGAAGGCCGGGCAGCTGACCCAGTATTTCTACTTTCGCCTGCCGACTGGGGCGGCTCCTGAGCCCGCCCTGGGCATGGACCCGGATGCACAGCCGCGCATGGTGGAGGAGGCGCTCGGGCGAGGCGAGGTCGGATCCCTGCTGTTCGTGACCGATCCGGCCGAGACCAACCGACTCCAACGACTAGCGCTCGCCGGTAATCGCCTGGGCATCCCTCTGCTGTTCGGCTTCGATGTCATTCACGGATTGCGCACGATCTTCCCGGTACCGATCGCGATGGCAGCGTCATGGGACCTAGAGACAATCGAACGCGGTCAAGCCATCGCCGCACGAGAAGCACGCGCCGTCGGCATCCACTGGGCCTTCGCGCCGATGGTGGACATCGCCCGGGATCCGCGGTGGGGCCGCATCATTGAAAGCGCGGGTGAGGATCCGTTCCTGGGCGCAGCGGTCGCCGTCGCGCAGGTACGCGGCTTCCAAGGCACCGACATCGGGCAACACGACCGCATCATCGCCGGCCCCAAGCACTTCGCCGGCTACGGCGCCGCGTTGGGCGGCCGCGACTACGACGAAGTCAACCTCTCCGAAGCGGAACTGTGGAACATCTATTTCCCGCCGTTCAATGCCGCGGTCGACGCCGGCGCGGGCAACGTCATGACCGCATACATGGACCTCAACGGGGTTCCGGCGTCGGGAACCCGATGGTTGTTCACCGAGGTGCTCCGTGACGCGTGGGCCTTTTCGGGATTCGTGGTCAGTGACGCGAACGCCGTGCGCAATCTCGTCACGCACGGATTTGCGGCCGAGCTGACCGACGCGGCCGCGCGCGCCCTCTCCGCCGGCGTCGATATGGAGATGGCGATATCCGACCCGGCGTACGCGCACCTGCCCGAGGCGCTGCAGACCGGCACGGTCAGCGAGGCCGCGGTGGATGCGGCAGTGCGCCGGATCCTGGAGATGAAGCTGCGCCTGGGGCTGTTCGACGACCCGTACGTCGATGAGGACGACGCCCGCGCCGTGCTGGGCGCTCCAGAGCACCGCGAGGTAGCCCGCGTCGCCGCCGAGCGATCCGCTGTTCTGCTGCGAAACGAAGGCGACTTATTGCCGCTCGACATGGAAAGCCTCACGTCTGTCGCGGTGATCGGGCCGCTCGCGGACTCGCGCCGCGACACCCTGGGTCCCTGGGCGTTCGACTTCGACCTGGACGAGACTGTGACCGTCCTCGACGGCATACGACTGAAGGTCGGGAACCGGATGCAGGTGGACTACGCCGCCGGCATCCGGGTCGTGCAGCGAGTGTTCGCTTCGATGTTCGACATGTTCGGCGGTAACCGGCCCGAGGACGCGCCAGGCTTCGATGAGGAGGCCGAGTTCCGCCGCGCCGTGGACCTGGCCAGCGGCGCGGACGTCGCCGTCATGGTCGTCGGCGAATGGCAGAACATGATCGGTGAGGCGGCCTCGCGTTCGTCGCTCGAGCTGCCCGGACGTCAGGTGGAACTACTACAGGCCGTGGTCCGCACCGGCACTCCAACGGTGTTGCTGGTCATGAACGGGCGGCCGCTGGACCTGCGCTGGGCCGCCGAGAACGTGCTGGCCATCCTCGACATCTGGTACCCCGGATCGCAGGGCGGTGCCGCCGTGGCCAACCTGCTATTCGGCGAGGTCTCGCCGTGCGGCAAGCTGCCGTTCACTTGGCCGCGCACCGTCGGCCAGGTGCCCATCCTGTACTCGCACACCCGATCACATGAGCCGGACAACCAAGCTCGCCGCTACTGGGACGAGCCCAGCACACCGCTGTTCCCGTTCGGGCACGGCCTGAGCTACGGCAGGTTCGCCTACTCCGACCCCACCGTCGATCGCCCGTCGATCCCAGCCGACGCAACCGTCACCGTATCGGTGCAGGTGACCAACACCTCCGACCGAGACGCCGCGGAAGTGGTGCAGCTCTACCTCCACCAACGCCACGGCTCCGCCTCGCGGCCGGTGCGCGAACTCAAAGGATTCCAGCGCGTGACCTTGCCGGCCCATGCTTCGCAGCGTGTGCAGTTCACGATCGGCCCGAGGCAGCGACGCCACTGGAGCACAACGGCTCGGAACTGGGTCCTCGATAGCTCCATTTTCGACGTCTGGATAGGTGGCAGCTCAACCGCCGAGGTAACCGCGACGTTCGAAACCACGGCAACGTGGGGCATCCGTCGCGAGGGATGCGCTGAACTGCTGCAAACGCCGTCATTCTGCGGCCCCGGGGCGCGACCAGCCCCTACGCCCCGGGCTAC
>Ga0081540_1004409_pt1 | contig 10741 bp, 9 predicted proteins | sample TabmetS2T1R1_FD_71024 | JGI IMG/M metagenome (GOLD analysis project Ga0081540, IMG submission 71024) | Tabebuia heterophylla rhizosphere microbial communities from the University of Puerto Rico - S2T1R1 | ecosystem: Host-associated > Plants > Roots > Rhizosphere ... | reverse complement strand
ACCCAACAGGTTGTAGCTGATGAGGATGTCGTCGATCCCGGCATCCGCCATCACCTCGGCCTCGCCGATCTTCTGGCAGGTGATGCCCTTCGCGCCGGCGGCGATCTGCATCTGCGCCAGCATCGGGCTCTTGTGGGTCTTGATGTGCGGGCGGTTGGCGACGCCTGCCGCATCGCAGGCCGCCTGGATGCGCGCGATGTTGCGCTCGACGCGGTCCATGTCGATGACCGCGCAGGGCGTGCCGTATTCGCGGGCGATCCTGGCGGCGAGGGGTGTGGTCATGCTCTATGCCTTCCCGCAGTTTTCGTAGAATGGGTAGAGCCAACGGGGCGCGCGTTCGCGCGACCCGTTGGCTCTACCCATCCTACAAGTCACGCCTGTTCTATTTCTTCCCGCAGCACTTCCAATTCCAGCCAACGGTCTTCGGCCGCGGCCAACTCTATCTGCGCTGCGGCGATGGCGGCGGAGGCCTCATCGAATTTCTTGCGATCTTTCCGGTAGAGATCGGGGTCGTCAAGCAGGCGCTGCTGCTTTGCGATCTCCGCCTGCAGCTTCTCGATGGTTTTGGGCAGCGTTTCCAGCGCATGCTTCTCGTTGAAACTCAGCCGGCGCTTTGGCGCAGACGAGGGCGCCGCGATCCGCGCTTCCTTCTTCTCCTCGGCCGCTGGCGCGGCCTTGGCGTGTTCGCGCTTCAGGTCGGCGCCACGTTGCAGCAGCATGTCGGAATAGCCGCCGGCATATTCGATCCAGCGGCCATCGCGTTCGGGCACGATCACCGAGGTCACCACGCGGTCGAGGAAATCGCGGTCGTGGCTGATCAGGATCACCGTGCCCTCATATTCGCCGAGCATTTCCTCCAGCACATCGAGCGTCTCGAGGTCGAGGTCGTTGGTCGGCTCGTCGAGCACAAGCAAATTCGATGGCTTCGCGAGCGCGCGCGCCAGCATCAGCCGGCCGCGCTCCCCGCCGGAAAGCGCTTCCAGCGGTGTGCCGCGCTGCTCCTGTCCGAACAAAAAGTCCTTCATGTAGCCGATGACATGCTTTGGCTTGCCGCCGACCATCACATGATCGCCGCGGCCGCCCGTGAGTGCTTCGGCCAGCGTCGACTTGGGATCGAGGCTTTCGCGATGCTGGTCCAGCGTCGCCATTTCGATATTGGCGCCGAGGCGGATCGAGCCGCCATCTGGCGCAATCGCGCCGGTGAGCAGGTTGACCAGCGTGGTCTTGCCGGCGCCGTTAGGACCGACCACGCCGATGCGATCGCCGCGCTGCACGCGGATCGAAAAACCGTCGACGATCCTGCGATCGCCGAAAGCCTTGCCGATGTTCTTGGCCTCGATCACCAGCCGGCCGGACTTTTCGGCTTCCACCGCGACCAGATTGGCGCCGCCCGCCGTGCCCTTGTAGGTCCGCCGCTGCTCGCGCAGCGCATGCAGATTGCCGAGCCGCTTGACGTTGCGCTTGCGGCGGCCGGAGACGCCGTAGCGCAGCCAATGCTCCTCGTTGACGATCTTGCGGTCGAGCTTGTGCTGATCGCGCTCCTCCTCCGCCAATACCTCGTCGCGCCATGCCTCGAAAGCGGCAAAGCCGCGGTCGATCTGGCGGATCTCGCCGCGGTCGAGCCAGGCGGTTGCTTGTGTCAGGTCGGTGAGCAAACGGCGGTCGTGGCTGATCAGTACCAGCGCCGAACGGCGGCCTTCGAGCTCGGCCTCCAGCCATTCGATGGTCGGCAGATCGAGATGGTTGGTTGGCTCGTCCAGCAAAAGGATGTCGGGCGAGGGCGCCAGCACCCGGGCCAGCGCGGCGCGCCGCGCTTCGCCTCCGGAAATATGCGCCGGGTCTTCCTCGCCGGTCAGAGCGAGCTGTTCGAGCAGATAGCGCGCCTGATAGCGGTCGTCGCCGGGGCCGAGGCCGGCCTCGACATAGGCAAGCGTGGTCTTGTGCTCGCCGAAATCCGGCTCCTGCGGCAGATAGCGGATGGTGGCGCCGGGCTGCACGAAGCGGGTACCGGCATCGGGCTCAACCAGGCCGGCCGCGATCTTCAGCAACGTCGACTTGCCGGAGCCATTGCGGCCGATCAGGCAGACGCGCTCATTGGCGGAAACGTTGAGCTCGACGCCCGTCAGCAACGGCGTGCCGCCGAAGGTCAGCCTGATATCCTTGAGCTGGATCAGCGGCGGCGCCATCAACGCTGCCCCGCAGCTTGCTCGGCGGCGCGGCGCTGGATGCGCCGGATGGTCTGGTCGAGCGCGGAGAGGAAGTTCGAACGATCGCGCGGGCCGGGCGGTTTTGGACCGCCGGTGATCTCACCGGACGAGCGCAAGTCCGTCATCAAATTCCGCACCGCGAGCGCCATGCCGATGGATGCTTCCGTGAACGCCTTGCCGTTTGGCGCGATCACCTCGGCGCCCGCCTTCACGCAGCGGCTCGCCAGCGGAATATCCGCAGTGACGACGATATCGCCGGGGCCCGCGCGCTCCGCGATCCAGTTATCCGCGGCGTCCATGCCGTCCCCCGCCGCGATGCGCTCGATCAGCGGATCCTGAGGGATGCGGATGAATTTTCCGGCGACGATGCTGACGGGCACGCCAAGCCGGATCGCGACGCGGTAAATCTCGTCCTTCACCGGGCAGGCGTCGGCGTCGACATAGATGCGGGGGGTGGTCTCTGTCATTGCCGCCGCGTGGTAGCCCATCGCGGGGGCAATTGCGAGCAAAAGTGCCATGCGCCAACGCGCTTGCACCGGCAGTTTCCATGGCTACGATTGCGCCGGAAAAACAGGGAACATGAGGAAACGCGTCATGTCCGGCCGGCTCGAAACCTATCGTCTCCAGGCCTACAACACCGCCAAACAGTCCGAAAACAAGATGCACGACGACACCGTGGCCAAGCGCTTCGGTTTCAGCGGCGGGTTGGTGCCCGGTGTCGACGTCATGGCCTACATGATGCACATGCCGGTGCTGCGATGGGGCCGCGCCTTTCTGGAGCACGGGCTGATCGACGCGCGCTTCATCAAGCCGGTCTATGACGGCGAAATGACCGACGTGACGGCGGAGGAGAACAACGGCGTGCTTGATATCGAGGTGCATAGCCGCGGCGATCTCTGCGCCACCGGCAGCGCGTCGTTGCCGGCGGCGGCGCCAGCGTTCTCGCTGGCCGACTACCGCGAGGTACCTGCCGTTGCCGAGCGCAAGCAGGTCAACGCGACATCTTACGAAATCGGCAAATGGCTCGGCACGACGCCGCGACGCTGGGCGGGCGCGGCGGCCAGCGAATATCTCGCCGATATCAGGGAAGGTGATCCGATCTTCGGTCGCGAAGGTCTTGGCCATCCCGGGCTGATCCAGAAGGTGATGAACCGCGTGCTGGTGGACAATGCGATCCTCGGGCCATGGATCCATGTCGGCAGCAAGATGCAGCTGTTGTCGGCCGCAAAAGCCGGCGATGAGATCACCGCGCGCGCAAAAGTCACCGGCAATTACGACAAGAAGGGCCACCGCTTCGTCGAGCTCGACGCGCTGGTCGTCGCCAATGGCACCACACCGCTGGCGCATTGCTGGCACATCGCGATCTACCAGCCGCGCGAGCAGGCGGCGGCGTAACACGTACTCGAAAGTCCGAACATGTCAGTCACGATCGATTACTATCTGTCGCTCAACTCGCCCTGGACCTACATGGGCAGCGCGCTCCTTGCCGAGGTCGCCGGGCGCAACGGCGCCACCGTCAACGTCAAGCCCGCAAAATTCGGGCCGATCTTCGAGAAGACCGGCGGGCTGCCGCTGCCAAAACGCTCGCCGGAGCGGCGCGCCTACCGGCTGATGGAGCTGAAGCGCTGGCGCGAGGTGCGGAACATCCCGCTGATCCTGCAGCCGAAGAGCTCGCCCAGCGACGATGCCGCAGCGACGCGCCTGGTCATCGCAGCCAAACTGCAGGGCAAGGACGCCCACAGGCTGGCGACGGAATTCGGACGGGCGATCTGGGAGCTGGACGAGCCGCTTGGCGAACCCGCCGTGATGGCGGCAGCGGCCAAGCGCGCGGGTCTCGACGCCGCCGCACTGCGCGCCGGCGGGCTATCGGATGCCGAGCTCGACCAACTGTACGAGCAATATACGCAGGAAGCGCTGGCGGCCGGCGTATTTGGCGCACCGAGCTACGTGCTTCCTTCAGGCGAATTCTTCTGGGGCCAGGACCGGCTGGAGATGCTGGAGCGCGCGCTGAAGATGCTGCGCCAGCCGCAGCCGGCGTAGCTCAAATCGTGAAGATACGCCCGGGATTGAGGATGTGATGCGGATCCAGCGCGCGCTTGAGCGTGCGCATGGTCTCGATCTCTTCCTCGGTGCGGCTGAGCTTCAGGTATGGCCGCTTCAAAATGCCGATGCCGTGCTCGGCCGAGATGGAGCCGGAGAAGTCGCTGGTGATGCCGTAGACGAGCTTGGTGATCTCCTCGGTGCGGTCCACCGCCGGCGGATATTTGACGTTGAGATGGAGATTGCCGTCGCCGGCGTGACCGAACACGATGGCGTAGGCGTCCTTGTCGATCTTCCTGGCCGCTTCCTTGACCCTGTCGGCGAACGCCTCCATTTTGTCGATGGCAAGGCTGATGTCGAAGCCGACGCCGTTGGGGCCGATCGCGCGCCCGAGCTCGACGGATGAATCCCGGATCTTCCAGATCGCTGCGGCCGCCGCACCTGAGCTTGCAATGGTCGCATCGAGGATGATGTCGTCCTCCAGCGCCGTTTCAAGCATCTCCTCCAGGTCGCTGCGGATACGCTCGGCGTCGCTGCCGGAAGACTCCAGCAGCACATAGAACGGATGGTTGGTCGGCAGCGGCGCGGCCACGCCTTTCACGAGCTCAGTGGTGAGGCGGTAATATTCGTTCCACATCACCTCGAAAGCGGTGAGATCGCCGCCCAACCGGGACCGCGATAGCGTCAGGAACGCGCGGACCTTGTCGAAGTTTTCCAGCGCACACAGCGCCACCTGCTGCTCGGCCGGCGCGGGGAAAATCCGCAGAGCGGCCCGGGTAACCACGCCGAGCGTGCCCTCGGTGCCGACGAACAGCTGCTTCAGATCGATGCCGGTGTTGTTCTTGATGTATTTCCGTACTCCCTTGAGGATGGTGCCGTCGGCCAGCACCGCCTCCAGTCCGAGCACGAGATCGCGCGTCATGCCGTAGCGGATCACGCGGTTGCCGCCGGCATTGGTGGAAATGTTGCCGCCGATGGTGCAGCTGCCGCGGGCGCCGAGATCGAGCGGGAACATGAAACCGTCCTGGCCAACGCGCTCCTGCAATCGCTGCAGCGGCACGCCAGTCTGGGTGATCACCACGCCGCCGCCGGTGTCGACTTCCTCGATCGCATTCATCCGCTCCATCGACAGCACGACCTCGCCGGGCAGCGGCATGGTGGCGCGCACGAGGCCGGTCATGCCGCCTTGCGTCGTCACGGGCACCTTGGCTAGATGGCAGAGCCTCAGGAATTTCGAGACGTCTTCCGTGCTGCGCGGGCGCATCACCGCGATCGGCGGGGCGACGGGGATGCCGGCCATATCGGTGTGATAGCGCGCATCGATGTCGGCGCCGGTCAGGACCGTCGTGGCGTCGAAGACCGAGCGGAGTTCATCGATAAAGGCGGCGGACACTGGAACGGCTCCGTCTTGTCGGGGATGGCGAAAAGACGTTACGCCGCTTTCGCTCCCTGCGCATCCCGGATTGCACGCCAGACCTTTTCCGGCGTCAGCGGCATGTTGATCTCGGTGATGCCGTATTCGGACAACGCATCGATGACCGCATTGACGATCACGCACAGGCTGCCGGCGCAGCCCGCCTCGCCGCAGCCCTTGGTGCCGAGCGGGTTGGTCTTGGCCGGCGAGGGATGATCGCCGATCCCCATCGCGGGCACGTCCTCCGCGCGTGGCAGCGCATAGTCCATGAACGAGCCGGTGATCGGCTGACCGGAGGAGTCGTAGTTCACTTCCTCCATGAGCGCTTGTCCAATGCCCTGCGCGACGCCGCCATGCAGCTGGCCGGCGACAATCATTGGATTGACCACCGTGCCGAAATCGTTGACGGCGTTGTAGCGCACGACCTGCACCACGCCGGTATCGGGATCGATCTCGACTTCCGCGACATGACAGCCGTTCGGGAAGGTCGAGACGATCTCCTTGGTGGCGTGATCGACGTCGAGCGAGGAGGGCGTGCCCTCCGGCACCTTGCCCTCGCGCAGCCGCTGCGCCAGCTCCATGATGCCGATCGAACGATCCGTGCCGGCGATGATGAAGCGGCCGCCGGCAAATTCGATGTCGCCCTCCGAGGCCTCCAGCGCATGGGCTGCGGCCTTCTTGCCTTTCTCGACCACCAGTGCGGAGGCCTCGACAATCGCCTGGCCCGTCGCCGTGATCGAGCGCGAGCCGCCAGTGCCGTTGCCGAAGCGGACGAGATCGCTGTCGTTCTGCTCCAGCGCGATCTTTTCGAAGGGTACCCCTAACTGTGCCGAAAGCACCTGCGCGAACGGCGTGGCATGGCCCTGTCCGTAATCGAGCGTGCCGGTGGTGAGTTTCACGGTGCCATCAGGCTGGAACGTGATCTTGCCGAGCTCGCCGCTCGGCGGCGCCGTGACCTCGAGATAGGAGCCCACCGCAATGCCGCGCAGCTTGCCGGCCTTTCGGCTCTCCTTCTTGCGCTTGGCAAAGTTGGCGTGATCGGAAATCTCCAGCGCCTTGCTGAACACGCCCTGGAAATCGCCGCTGTCATAGGTGACGCCGGAAGATGCCGCGAAGGGCAGCTGCGCCGGCTTGATAAAATTGCGTTTGCGTAAGGTGAGGCGGTTGATGCCCATCTCGTCCGCGGCGCGGTCGATCAGCCGCTCCATGTAGTAGTTGGCCTCGGGACGGCCGGCGCCGCGATAGGCGCCCATCAGCGTCGTGTTGGTCAGCACCGTCTTGATGTCGACGCCGAGCAGCGGCGTGCGATAGACGCTGGCGAGGTTCTTGCCAGTGTTGAGCGAGAGCGGGCCGGGCGCGACGCCAGTGATGTAGGCGCCGAGATTGCCATAGCCGGAGAGGCGCACCGCAAGGAAATGGCCGTCCTTGTCGAGCGCAAGCTCGGCGTGGATCAGCTGGGCGCGGCCATGGCTGTCGGAGAGGAAACTGGTCGAGCGTTCATCGGTCCACTTCACCGGACGTCCCAGCGTCTTGGCGGCATGCAGGATGCAGACATATTCGGGATAGCTCACGTTCTTCATGCCGAAGGAGCCGCCGACATTGGCGGTGAGGATGCGTACCTTGTCGTTCGTCGTGTTCAGAATTTTTGCCAGCGTCACCTTGTTGCCGGAGACACCTTGCGTCGGCACCTGCAGCGTATAGCGCTCGGTCTTGTTGTCGTAATGCGCCAGCGCCACGCGCGGCTCCATCGACACCACGGCGACGCGGGTGTTGACGATATCGAGTTTTGTCACATGCGCAGCAGCAGCGAAGGCCGCCTCGATCTTGACGGTGTCGCCATAGTGATAGTCGAGCGCGACATTGTTGGGGATGTGGTCGTAGAGCTGCGGCGCGCCGGGCTTCACCGCTTCGGCCGCATTGGTGACGGCGGGCAGGGGCTCGATGTCGATTTCGACGGCCTCACCGGCATCGCGCGCTTGGGCCAGCGTCTCCGCCACCACGACGGCAATGGGATCGCCGACAAAGCGCACCTTGTCTGACGCAAGCGCCGGGCGGTTGGTCTGCAGCAACGGGGTTCCGTCGCGGCTCTTCAGGGGCAGGCCGCAGCTGAAGGGGTTGTAATTGGCGGAAGCGAGGTCCGCACCGGTCCACACACCGAGCACGCCCGGCATCGTCTTGGCCGTCTTGGTATCGATCCCCTTGATGACACCATGGGCGTGGCTGGAGCGAACGATCCAGGCATAGGCTTGGCCGGGCAGGCTGAAGTCGTCGGTGTACTTGCCCTTGCCGCGAACCAGGGTGTCGTCTTCCTTGCGCCGCACCGGCTGGCCCACGCCGTATTTTTGCAGTGCGATAGCGTTCTCGATGGACGATTTGGACGGCTGATCTTGCATTGCAAACTACCTGAGATGGCCGGTTTTGAGCGGTTTTGCGGGGCTTTTCGACCAAATAGCCCACCTGCCACGGCACCACAACGCCCGATTGGGCATGGTCGTTCTGATGGATTGCACCTGAAATCGGCGCTGCTAAGGTTTCCGCGAACGGTAATTCCATGACGGGCCCGGATGGGCCTGCGGAAAGACATTTGATGAACGACCACACGCGGCTTCGCGATGGCCATGGGCCTCGCGGGGGCCCGGCCGGGTTGGCTGCGACAGCGGTGGATACCGCGGTCTATGCGGCGCTCGACCTCGGCACCAATAATTGCCGGCTGCTGATCGCCTGTCCTACGGGCGACGGGTTCCGCGTGGTCGATTCCTTCTCCCGCATCATCCGCCTCGGCGAGGGCATTTCCTCCACCGGCGCGATCAGCGAAGCGGCGATGGAACGTGCCATCGCCGCGCTCGCCATCTGCGGCGACAAGATCAAGTACAGGAAGGCGCGGCGCCTGCGGCTGATCGCGACCGAAGCCTGCCGCGCCGCCGAGAATGCCGATCATTTCCGCGAGCGCGTGGCTACCGAAACCGGCATCAAGCTGGAGGTGATCGACCGTGAGACTGAGGCGACGCTGGCCGTGATCGGCTGCTCGCCACTGCTCGACGCAAAAGGGCGCGGCGCCATCCTGTTCGACATCGGCGGCGGTTCCACCGAGCTGGTGCGGATCGAGCGCGATCCTGACGCGCCGGGCGCGGCACCTGTGATCAAGGGCTGGATGTCGATTCCGCTCGGCGTGGTCTCGATTGCGGAGCATTTCGGCGGGCGCGATGTGACCAACGAGTCCTATACGCGGATGGTGGAGGAGGTCGCGCAATATGTGGCGCCGTTCGCCGCCGACCATGGCCGCGACCTCCGCGACATGCACATGCTCGGCACGTCGGGGACGGTGACGACGCTCGCCGGCGTGCATCTCAACCTGCCGCGCTACGACCGTCGCCGGGTCGACGGCATCTGGATGAACGACGCGGACATATCTGCAACCGTCGCAAAGCTGCTCGGCATGAGCTATCAGCAGCGCGTCGCCAACAATTGCATCAGCATCGAGCGTGCCGATCTGGTGCTGGCGGGTTGCGCCATCCTGGATGCGATCCGCAACGCCTTCCCGATGCCGCGGCTCCGCGTCGCCGACCGCGGCCTGCGCGAGGGCATGCTGGTCGAGATGATGCGCGAGGACGGCGTGCTCAGGGCATGCTAGATCACGGCCGTCGGGACGAGCAAGAATCGATATGGCGAAAGACACCACAGGGCGGCTGCATGTCACGGTCAAGACCGGCGGCAAGCGCAAGCTCTCTTCCAAATTGTGGCTGGAGCGGCAGCTCAACGATCCCTATGTCGCGAAGGCCAGGCGCGAGGGATACCGCTCGCGCGCGGCGTTCAAGCTGATCGAGATCGACGACAAGTATCGCTTCCTCAAATCCGGCATGACCGTGGTCGATCTCGGTGCTGCGCCCGGCGGCTGGAGCCAGATCGCCGCCAAACGCGTCGGCGCGCCTGGGAAGGGCAAGGTAATCGCGATCGATCTTTTGGAGATGGGCGAAATCCCCGGCGTCAGCTTTGCGCAGATGGATTTCCTCGATGCCGATGCGCCGGAGAAATTGCTTGCCATGATGGGCGGCCGCGCCGACGTTGTGATGTCCGACATGGCCGCCAACACGACAGGTCACCGCAAGACCGACCAGCTCCGCATCGTCGGCCTCGTCGAGGCGGCGGCGTTGTTTGCCAGCGAGGTGCTCAATCCCGGCGGGACCTTTCTGGCAAAAGTCTTTCAAAGCGGCGCCGAGGCTGAGTTGCTGGCGCAATTGAAGCGCGATTTTGCCAGCGTGCGTCATGTGAAGCCGGCATCGAGCCGGCAGGATTCGTCCGAGCGCTACGTGCTGGCGATGAAGTTTCGAGGCGAGCCCAAGCAAGCGGTCTAGAACTTGTCATTGCGAGACGAGTATCGACGAAGCAGCCCAGACCGCTGGAGGAGATCGCGCCGGTGCTCTGTTGAGAAACCGGCGCTATCGGATGCGCAATCAATTGTGCTTGTGATAGAAGATCGCGCCGCGGGCCGCGACCAGTCGCGTGCCGATCAAGACCTTCTCGGGGAAGCTCAGGCCGCCGCCGGTCGACTTCAGGTGGCGCGCCTGGTCTCGGATGGACTGCGCGCGCTTCTCGAGCCGGATCGCTTCGTCGACCGTGAGCGAGTTGTTGATCAGGCCTTTTCCGATGGCGACCTGCTGGCGGTTCCAGGCATCTTTCAGCGGGCCGGCAGATGCGGGCGCTGCGACCAGGATCGCGAGCATGGTTGCGGTGATGATCTTGAGTGACATGTTGGTTCTCCCTTGTTGTGATGCCGGACATCGGTCATCGCAAAAGGGTAGACGCCGCGTGCTGCCGATCGGTTTGCGGTTTGTGCGGCCAGGTGATGCGACGAAATGGACGCTGAGATCATTGTTTCGAATCGAAAGCGATTATTCGTCGTGCGCTGACGACGGTCGCGATTGTCCGCCGGCAGTTCCGATGATTTCGGTTCACTGGCCGGCGATCGCGCGAAGCGCCGCAAAGGCGTTGACGCGACCGGCGCCGAATTGGTCGTCGCGGCCGAGAGGACCAAGATCGACCGCGGCGGCAGCGAGCGCGAGCCGAACGCTGCCGGCTTCGA
>Ga0081540_1004408_pt1 | contig 10747 bp, 8 predicted proteins | sample TabmetS2T1R1_FD_71024 | JGI IMG/M metagenome (GOLD analysis project Ga0081540, IMG submission 71024) | Tabebuia heterophylla rhizosphere microbial communities from the University of Puerto Rico - S2T1R1 | ecosystem: Host-associated > Plants > Roots > Rhizosphere ... | reverse complement strand
GGTCGAGCTGATCAAGGGCGGCTACGAGACCCTGGTCGAGGCAGGCTACGCGCCGGAGATGGCCTATTTCGAGTGCCTGCACGAGGTGAAGCTGATCGTCGACCTCATCTATGAGGGCGGCATCGCCAACATGAACTACTCGATCTCCAACACCGCCGAATACGGCGAATACGTCACCGGCCCGCGCATCGTCACCGACGAGACCAAGAAGGAGATGCGCAGGGTGCTGGCCGACATCCAGTCCGGCAAGTTTGCCCGCGACTGGATGCTCGAGAACAAGGTCAACCAGACCTCGTTCAAGGCCACCCGCGCCAAGCTCGCGGCCCACCCGATCGAGCAGGTCGGCGAAAAGCTGCGCGACATGATGCCCTGGATCAAGAAGGGCGCGCTGGTCGACAAGAGCAAGAACTAGGGCTTGATCCACGTTCAAGTGGCGAGATCGCGCAGGCGGTCTCGCCTTTTGCCTATCTAATCCAATTTCTCGACAGCGATTCTCGATCGCGTCGCTTCAGCCGAAGCCAAGAAATGAGACCCAACGCACATTCTTGCTGCGAAGCCAATCGCGTGACTTGCTAAATCCAAAAAGCTCAGCGCTTTCCGAATCAAGGCGCGGTTGCTTCAAGCGCATCATCGGAAAACAAGGCGTGCTATCGCGCTTCAAGCATTGCGCGAGAACTCAAGAGCTGAGAGCTAATCTATATTCTTGGCTGCTAAGCCGTCGCGCTGGATTTCTCGATCCGGTTATGCAGCTGCCAGAAGCGTACGGTGCGCTGTGCCGTCTCCACTGACAGCCGGCCGTAGTCGCGATGCGCCTGCCAGATCGTTCGGTCGTCGATCTTTGGAACCACTGGCCTTTGGCGCAAAATGCTCTCGACCACCATCCAGTCGAGACCGATGGATTTGCAGGGGATCAGCAGCAGGTCGGCGCGGGTGCCTTCCACGACGCGGGCCATCAGCTCGGTCGGCACGTTGTTGAGCGCGGCCAACGCGGCCGCAACCTCGTCGAACTTGCCGCCGCCGACGAATTTGACGATCGCGGCTTCGTCGAGCTCGTTGAGGCTCTTCATCAGCTTGACGAGCTGTTCAGCCATTGAAAAGTCGCGGGCGGGGGCCTGCGGCTCCCGGCCGATCTCGCTGAGCACGCGCTGGATCTCGTCCTTGACCGATTGCGGGGCGATGGCGAGCAGCCGCTCGCGCACGGCGTCCTTGGCCCGGCGCAACAGGTCGCGCAGGAAATTTACCGGCAGGTCGACGCGCAGGCCCAGAATCTCGATCAACTGGTCGTCGGCCTCGGCGTGCGCGACCATGCCGGAATAGCCGGCCTCGGAGAAGCGGGCGCTGGCATTGTTGGCGAGCCGCCGGATCACCTTGCCTTCGCCGCGGTCGACGATCACGTCGGTCACGGCCTCCGGCAGGTTGGCGCGGCCGGAAATCGCCAGCAGGTGGTCCTGGCTCTTGGTGCTGGCGATCTCGACCAGCGCCTCGGTGCCGAGCCGGCTGGAATTGGTCAAGACATCGGCGGCGACCTCGATCTCGTCGTCGAAGGCGAGGTGCTCGATCACCTCGAACGGCGCGTAGTCGACCGGCGCCAGCCGCCGGGCGAGCTCGGCGCGCGCCCGGGTCTCGACCCGGGCGATCAGGAAGCAGAGCACGTCGTCGAACACCTTGACCTGCTCGTCGGACAGCCGTTCGCCGTCATGCAGGAACAGGTCGGTCACACGCCGGAGCGTCGAGACGCGTTTTGCCGACGAGCCGCCGGAGACGGCATCCTCGAGCTCGGAGATGATGGAATAAGCGGGCTGGTGCACTGGTCAGCCTTTGTTGCCTTTGGCCTCGTTGAGCGAACCATGCCAACGCAGCCCTTACGCCCACGTTAAGAATGGAACTCCGCAGAAATACATAGGGTAACGCACACTTAACGCGCGCTTCGTGCTTCGTTTGCAATTTAAGCAAAAGAACAAAGCGTTAACCGCGATCCGCCGCCACTTGCGCCCCTGCCGCGCAGTGCCGAGATAGAGCAGGCAGAGGGGAGTGAACATCATGAAATCCGTCGTCGTCACCGGCGTGTCCAGCGGCATCGGCTGGGCCAGCGCAAAATTGCTGCTGGACAAGGACTTTCGCGTGTTCGGCAGCGTCCGCAGGCAGGCCGATGCCGAGCGGCTGACGGCCGAATTCGGCGCCAATTTCACGCCGCTGATCTTCGACGTCACCGATGAGCCGAAGGTTTTGGCCGCCGCGCGCGAGGTGCGCGGCGCGCTCAAAGGCGAAAAGCTTGCCGGCCTCGTCAACAATGCCGGCATCGCCGTGACGGGCCCGGCGCTCAGCCTGTCCGTGGACGATTTCCGCCGCCAGATGGACGTCAACGTGATCGGCCCCATCATTGCGACCCAGGCCTTCGCCCCCTTGCTCGGCGCGGACGTCTCGCTGAAGGGCCCGCCGGGGCGGATCGTGATGATCTCTTCGGTCGCCGGCAAGAACGGCAACCCGATGACCTCGGCCTATGTGGCGTCCAAGCACGCGATCGAAGGCTTTTCGGAGAGCCTGCGGCGCGAGCTGATGCTGTTCGGCATCGATGTCGTCATCGTCGCGCCCGGACCGGTCAAGACGCCGATCTGGGGCAAGGGGCAGGAGACCATCGACGCTTCCCGCTACCAGAACTCGCCCTATTTGCCCGCCCTGCGAAAGATCAGTGCCTTCATGCAGCATCTGGACGCGATTGCCTTGCCGCCGGAGAAGATCGCTGCGCTTGTCTTCGACGCGCTGACATTGTCGAACCCGAAGGTGCGCTATCACATCGCGCCGGACACGATGCGACATCTGCTGGCGGCGGTGCTGCCCAAGCGCACCATGGACAGGATCATCGCCAAGCGCCTCGGCTTGTTGCCGCCGGCGACGTAGGCCGCCGGCGCACCGAGACAGGGCGCGCGCGTCAGCTCGCCTGCGCCGGACGCGGCGCGGCCTTGGCGGCCATGCTGACCATGCGCAGCACGAACACCGCGACCGGCGGGATCAGGAACAGCGCATAGAGCGGCATGTCGGGAATCCGCTTGCCGAAGCTGACCATGAACTGCAACAGCAGATAATAGCCGCCGGCAAGATGCAGCGCGCGCCAGGCGCGCGCACCGAGCGCCTGCGCGGTGTGGTCGAACGACGTCGCGGTCATGGCGATGATGAAGGCATAGCCGATGCCGCCGAAGATATAGGACGCCGCCGATGTCTCCGCGGCATAGCCGGCCGGGTCCATCACCGCGAAGCCGAGGATCGCGATTCCATGCAGGGCGTGCGAGGCGGCGAAGGTGACGCCGAGATAGCGGCGGTTGCGGCACTGCCAGCGCGTCCACGCATTCGGCCAGAGCCGCGCCAGCGCGGCGGCGGAGAAGGCGAGGCAGAAGAACAACAGCGACGTCCGCGCCGTAAAGCGGATCACCAAGCGCACGCCGTCGACCTCGAAGCCGCGCATGCCGGCAATCCAGATGCACAGCGCCGTCAGCGCCAATGCGAGCACGGCAAAAAGCCGCCAGCCTTCGAACCAGGCTTGCCGATACGTCGTCATGATCCGCCCTCCGTGGAAATGTAATCAATAGTTACATCCAGGGAGGGTCCGGCGGTCAATCAGTGTAATCAGTGCTTACATTCACAAGCCGGTGATGCTAGAGAGCATGATCCGGAAAGGTGGGCACCGGTTTTCCCGATCTAGATCATGCTCCGGTAAGAACACCGATGCGACGAGCCGTAAAGCGATCCACGCCGAAACGCGCCCCCGCCAAAGCCCGCCCGGCCTCCCGCCGGGCGGCTGCGGCGCGGCCCTATCACCATGGCGACCTTCGCCGGGTGCTGGTCGATGCGGCCTTCGAGCTGGTCGGCGAGGGCGGGGTGGAAGCGGTCAGCGTCCGCGAGGCCGCCCGCCGGGCCGGGGTCTCGCCCGGCGCGCCGTTCCGGCATTTTACAAGTCGCAACGCCCTGCTGGCTGCGGTGGCCGAGGAGGCCCAACGACGGTTCCGCGCCGAGATCGACAGGGCGCTGGCAAAGGCTCCGGCCGACGATCCCTTGCAGCGTTTCCGCTGCCTGGGGCTCGCCTATCTGCGCTGGGCAATGCGCAACCCCACGCATTTCGAGGTGATTTCCAGCCGCCGCTTCTTCGACCATGACAAGTCGGCCGCTGTTTCTGCCGATAATGCCGAGGTGATCGGCCTGACCGAGCGCATCCTGCGGGACGCCCACGCCAGGGGACAACTCCGCACCTCCGACCTTAAGCAGGTGCTGATCGGCGGCCGCGCGCTGGTCTATGGCTTCGCCCGGATGGCCATCGACGGGCACTTTCGGCGTTGGGGCATAGCGGAGGGAGAGGCCGGCCGCACCGCGGAATCTATCCTGGACCTCTTTATCTCCGGGATCGCGCGGCGCCCCGGCCACAATTAAGCACTGAAATTTACCGAGCCGAACGTCTAACAGGAGAGTTCATTGCCTGTTCATGACGTTTCCACTACGGTTTTGTGACACGCTGTGAAGACCGGCCGCAGCGGTCGCCTTCCTGGCCTTCGCCAGTCAAGGCCTTGGCATTGCGTCGGGTCGTATTGCGTTCCCAGCCATGGCGCCCGCGCCAGATCCCGGTCCATCCGCCGCCACCGTCGTCGCACGGAGCCTTGCCGCCATCGGCTATTGGCGGCTGCTTGCGGTCGCCATGCCGCATCTGGGCGCGCTCATCATCATGCTGCGCACGGAGACCGATTTCGGCTCGCGCGTCGCCTTCCTGTTCGCCTGGGGCATTCTCAATTTCGTCTTCATAACGTGGCTGCGCCGGCCGGCGCTGTCGGGCGCGCTGTCGCTGACGCTGGTCGTGGTGCTGGTGCTGCTGTCGCGGCTGAAGCACGACATCGTGCAGATGACCGCGAACTTCCTCGACCTGATGCTGATCGACCGCGATACCGCGGCGTTCCTGTTCACGATCTTCCCGGACCTGCGCTTAAGCGTGGTGATCGCAGCCATCGTCATCCTTCCATTGATGTACGCGCTGTGGTGGCTCGATCCGTTCCGTATCCGCCGGCTGCCGGCTGCGGCCGGATTGCTCGCCTGTCTCGCCGCGTTGACGGGGCAGGCGCTCACCTGGCCGGATGAAGCCTGGCGCGGCTATTACGACGACGGCTATTTTTCCAAATTCGCCCGCTCGGGCGTCACCGCCGTTTCCGACTTTGTCTCTTACGGCTTCATGGAATCGGACGCTGCGCTCGCCGAGCGGCTGAAGATGCCGCTGGTGGATTCCTGCCACGTCGCGGGCCGCCGCCCGCACATCATCCTGATCCATGACGAGAGCAGCTGGGACATCCGTCAGGCCTCCGGCGTCAAGGTGCCGGCAGGCTATGGCAGCCACTTCAAGTCGTTCGACGGCATGGAGCGCAAGTTCCTCGCCGAAAGCAGTGGGGGCTCCAGCTGGCTTGCCGAATACAACGTGCTGGCGGGTCTCTCCTCGCGCTCGTTCGGCCGCTTCTCCTATTTCGTCACCCGTATCGCCTCCGGCCGGGTCGAGCGCGGCCTGCCGCTGGCGCTGCGCCGCTGCGGCTACAGCACCGTGTCGCTTTATCCCGCGTATGGCGCTTTCATGAGCGCGCGCGGCTTCCACACCACGACCGGGATCCAGCATTTCTATGATGCCAAGGATATGGGCGCCAAGGGCATCGAGCCCGACAGCTTCTTCTACGACAAGGCGGTCAAGCTGATCGCGGAGCAGCCGTCCAAGACGCCGCTGTTCACCTACGTCTATCTCGCCGCCAATCATTTCCCGTGGGAGACGAAATATCGTCCGGACCTGCTGCCGTCATGGCGCGCGCCCGGCAATGAGCCCTTGGTCGACGAATATCTGCGCCGGCAGACGCTGAGCGCCGAGCACTACAAGAACTTCGTCGCCGAGCTGAAGAAGAAGTTCCCCGACCAGCCGTTCCTGATCGTGCGCTACGGCGATCATCAGCCGGAGTTTTCCTCCAACCTGCTCGATCCCGGCCTCGACGAGGCCGCGGTCGCGCGCAAGTTCGACACTTACGATCCAAAATACTTCACGACCTATTACGCGATCGATGCGGTGAACTTTCAGCCGGTGAAAAGCGCGGCGATCATGGATGCGGTGGAAGCGCCCTATCTGCCGCTGGTGGTGCAGGAAGCCGCCGGCATTCCGCTCGATCCTTCCTTCGAGGAACAGAAGAACATCATGCTGCGCTGCAAGGGCCTGTTCTACACTTGCAAGGACGGCGCCGAAGCGCGACGCTTCAACCGACTGCTGATCGAAGCGGGTTTTGTGAAGAGCCTCTAGGAGCATGATCCCGAAAAGTGGGCACCGGTTTTCGGACAAGATCATGCTCGAACATTAGAGAAGAAGGGATGGCAGAAGCCGGCAAAGCCGAGACGGGAAGGGAAGCTGTTCCGGTCCGGAGCTGGCGGAACCGCACCGGTGTTGCCTGCGTCGCCGCGCTGCATCTGGCCGCGCTCTACGCGCTCTTCACCACCGAATACGGAGCCTTCGCGATCACGCTATCGCTGCTCGCCTGGCTGTTCGCCAACTGCCTGGTATTGGTGTTCCTGCCACGGCCCGGCATCGCGGCGGCGCTGGCGCTGATGGCGACCGTCGTCCTGATCGCGCTCTCGCGCTTCAAATTCGATATATTGCAGCTCTCGATCACCTTCCTCGATTTCCTGATCATTGATCGCGACACCTTTTCCTTCCTGCTCTCGGTATTTCCCAGGTTGAAGCTGCCGCTGCTGCTTGCGGCCGTCGCAGCCGCTCCGGTGCTCTGGCTGATCTGGCGCACCGACCCGTTCCGCGTCAGCCGAAAGGTGTCGCTCGCGCTGCTGACGTTCGCCACAGTTGCGATCTCGGCGATGGCGATCGCCGTGCCCGAGCAGCCCTGGGAGCCGTTCCAGGGCGTCAACCACATCTCCAATCTTTCGCGATCGGGCGTCGTCGCGGTGTCCCGCCTGACGTCGACCGGGTGGATCGAGGCCGATCCGCCGGCGCAGCCCTCGCTGCCGCTGGCGCGCGGCGCGCATGCCTCCACCTCATCTCTTCCGCCACCTGCCGACTGCGACGCGTCGGTCAAGCGACCGCACGTCATCATGATGCTGGATGAGTCCAGCTTCGATGTGACGGCCGCGCCCGGCATCAAGGTGCCGGCGGGCTACACCGACTATTTCAAGTCGGCCGACGGCAAGCAGCGCACCTTCGTGGCAGAGGCGACCGGGGGCCCGACCTGGTACACCGAGTTCAATGTCGTGACCGGTCTCTCGGCACGCTCCTTCGGCGACCTCAAATTCTACGTCACGCGCATCGCAGCCGGGCGCGTGACTCGCGGCTTGCCTGCCGCGCTGCAGCGCTGCGGCTACAAGACCGTGTCGCTCTATCCGACCTACGGCGATTTCCTCAGCGCCCGCACCTTCCAGAAGGCCACCGGCGTCGAAGACTTCATCGACATGGCCGACATGGGCGTCAACGCGGACATGCAGCCTGACAGCTTTTACTTCGAACAAGCACTGAAGGTTTTTTCGAGAGAAGTGTCAGCGCGAGCGCCGGTGTTCATGTTCCTGTATCTGACGGCCAATCACTTCCCCTGGACCGACGTCTACAAGCCGGAGCTGACGCCCGACTGGACGTCACCCGGCAATACCGCGGAGGTCGACGAATACATTCGCCGGCAAACCGTCACCGCGCACGACTACGGCGAGTTCCTCGCAAGGCTCAAGCGGGACTATCCGGAGGAGTCGTTCCTGATCGTGCGCTTTGGCGACCATCAGCCGGCAATCTCGCAAAAGCTGCTCGAACCCGGCATCGACCGCGCGCATCTGACGAAGCGGATGATGGCGGCCGATCGCCGCTATTTCTCGACCTACTATGCGATCGACACGGTCAACTTCAGCCCCAAGGACATCTCGTCGGCGCTGGAGAAACTGGACGCCGCCTATCTGCCAATCGTGATCCAGGACGCCGCCGGCGTGCCGCTCGATCCATCCTTTGCCGAGCAGAAAAGCATCATGCTCCGCTGCAAGGGCGTGTTTTACACGTGCAGCAAGGGCACAGAAGCGCGGCGGTTCAACCGCATGCTGATCGACGCCGGGCTAATCAAGGGGCTGTGACCTTCTCGCTCACGCGGGTTCCACTTGAGACAGCCCCGTTGCCTTGAAGACGCCTTCGCGCGCCTGTTAAATCCTCGCCCGATCGTTTTAGCGCGGCCCATCACAAGAGCTGTTCCCAACAAACGAGGAGATTCCGATGACCACGAGCGTCAAGCAAATGATGGAAGCGGCCAACGCCGCAGTACCAAAGATCACACCGGCGCAGGCGCGTGACATGATCAGCAAGGGAAACACGCTTGTGGTCGACGTGCGCGATGCGCCGGAGGTCGAAAAGAGCGGCAAGATTGCCGGCGCCGTCAATGTCTCGCGTGGCATGCTGGAATTTCGCGCCGATCCGGAGTCGCCCTATCACGACAAGAATTTTTCCCGGGACAAGACCTTGATCCTCTATTGCGCATCCGGCGGACGCTCGGCCCTTTCCGGCAAGGTGCTCAAGGACTTGGGCTACACCGAAGTCTATAATGTCGGCGGGTTCAAGGATTGGGCCGAAAGCGGCGGCGCGGTGGAAAAGGCGGCCTGAATAGCCGCTACCGCTTCCCCACCTTCTCCCACAACCACCGCGCCACTGCATCCGGCGAGGATGAGGCATCGTTTCCTGCCGCGCGCAGATTTGCCTCGCGCATGGTCGATATGTCGATCTTGCCGAGCAGCGGCTGCAGCGCCGCCTTGAGCTTCTCGTCGCCGGCGCGCTTGGGCGCCAGCAGCACGATTGCGTCATAGGGCGGGATCGCGTGCTTGGGATCCTCCAACGCAACGAGGTCGTATTTCGCGATCAACCCGTCGCTGGTGTAGCCGGCGATGACGTCGACTTCACCCGAGGCTACCGCGGCATACATGAAGTCCGGCTGCATCGTTCGCTGCGCGCGGAAGGAAAGTCCATACCCCTTCTGGAGCGCCGCCCATTCCGGCCGGGAGAAGAATTCATAGTCGCCTGCAATCGACATCGTCGATGCGCGCGGGGCGAGATCGGCGATGCTCTTGATGCCAAGCTCCGCGGCGCGCTTGCGCGGCATCACCAGCGCATAGGCGTTCTCGAAACCGAGTTCGCCTGATAGCGTGATGTTCTGCTTCGCCAGAATGCCCCTCAGCTCGGCGAGCAGCTCATTGCGCGGCTTGATATCGGTGCGGTGGAACTGGTTGGCCCACAGCGTGCCGGAATAATCGACGTAGACGTCGATATCGCCGGACGAAAGCGCATCGAAGATCACGTTGGAGCCGAGGCCTTCGCGCGAGGTTGCCGTGAGCCCGGCCGCGCGCAACCGCTGTGTCATCAGCGCTGACAGCACATATTGCTCGGCAAAGGTCTTTGCGCCGATGATGTAACTGGATGATGATCGCGCAAGCGTCGGCACCAGCGTCGCCGCGACGAGCGCGGCAATCCCGATGCCGCCGAGCGCCGCACGCAAGCGGCTGCGGTTTCGCAAACCGCTCTCGATCAGCGCCAGCAACTGATCGACCAGCAGTGCCAGTAGCGCGGCAGCGATGCAGCCGAACAGCACGAACACCCAGTTCTGCGTCTGCAGGCCCGCAAAGATGTAGTTACCGAGGCTGGTCTGTCCGATCGGCGTCGACAGCGTCGCAGTGCCGATCACCCAGACCGCCGCGGTGCGGATGCCCGCCATCATGACGGGCAGCGCAAGCGGCAGCTCCACCATGACAAGCGATTGCCGCGGCGTCATGCCGACGCCTTGGGCGGCTTCGAGGAGGGCGGCATCGACGCCGTTCAGGCCGGTGATGGTGTTGCGCAGCACCGGCAACATGGAATAGAGCGCGAGCGCCAATACCGCGGGCAGGAAGCCGAAGGCAGAGAACGCAAAGCCGAACCAGGACAGCGTGATTGCGGCAAGCGCCAGCAGCAGCGGGTAGAACAGCGCCAGCAGCGCCAGGCCCGGCACGGTCTGCACGATGCTGGCCAGGCCCAGCAGCGCGCCACGCAGCACCGCCCGGTTGCGCGAGAGGATCGCGAGCGGCAGGCTCACCGCAAGCCCGAGCGCCAGCGCCGTGACACTGACGCGCACATGATTGCCGAGATAATCGGGCAGATGCGCCAGCGCCTCGCCCCAGCGCGGATCGGTGAAAAGGCTCATGCGCCACCCCGTGGCAGCGCCTCGTTGAGCCGCTCGGCCTGCCGACGCGGTGTGCGCAGGAGTTCACCGACATAGGCATCGCCGCTTGCGGCAAGCTCGGCCGCCGTGCCCTGCGCCAGCAATTTCCCTGATTGCATCACCGCGATGCGGTCGGCGAGCAGGATCGCCTCGGTCATGTCATGGGTGATCATGACCGTGGTGAGGCCGAGCTTCCTGTGCAGCTCGCGATAATCGTCGCCAAGCGCATCGCGGGTGAGGGGATCGAGCGCGCCGAACGGCTCGTCCATCAGCACGATCCGCGGCTTTGCGGCGAGCGCCCGCGCCACGCCGACGCGCTGGCGCTGCCCGCCGGAGAGTTCATGCGGCAGGCGGTCGCGATAGGAGGCGCGCTCCAGCCGTACAAGATCGAGCAACTCATCGACGCGCGCCGATATGTTTTGCACGGTCCAGCCCAGGAGCTGCGGCGTGATGCCGATATTGTCGGCCACGCTGATATGCGGAAACAGTCCGCCGCTCTGGAAGACGTAGCCGATGCGCCGCCGCAG
>Ga0081540_1004407_pt1 | contig 10748 bp, 8 predicted proteins | sample TabmetS2T1R1_FD_71024 | JGI IMG/M metagenome (GOLD analysis project Ga0081540, IMG submission 71024) | Tabebuia heterophylla rhizosphere microbial communities from the University of Puerto Rico - S2T1R1 | ecosystem: Host-associated > Plants > Roots > Rhizosphere ... | reverse complement strand
TCAAGCTGCCGCGCCTAAGGCTTCTTTAACCCAAATTAAGCATGTGGCTGTCCATCTGTTGTAAGTAATTGATACACGAATTAACAGAAGTGAATCCACGAGACCGCAGCAAAGGCCGGTGCTGGTCAATGCGGAGGACGGCGACGGTTTTTTAACTCGGCGGCGTCTGGCGACGAGGCTACGCTTTCTGCGGTGGCGCCGGGATCCCCGGGATCTTGACATTCACCGAGCCCAGATGATTCCGGCTGGTGAAATACAGAACCCTCCAGTCGTCGCCGCCAAAGGCGATGTTGGTGGTCGCGGGAGCCCCATGCACGATGCGTCCGAGCTTCTTCCCGCCAGGGTCCATGACCCATATGCCGCCCGCGCCGCCGCAATAGACATTGCCGTCGACATCGGCCTTCATGCCGTCGGGAACGCCCGGCTCGTTGCCGCGCAGATCGGCAAAGACCCGGTCGGTCTGCTTGGCCAATGTGCCGTTGGGGGCAACATCGAATGCGCGAATGTGTCCACGGCGTGAATCGTTGATGTACAGCACCTTTTCGTCGGGCGAGAAGGCAAGGCCGTTTGGCACGATGAAGTCCTCGACCAGCAGGCTCATCGTGCCCAGATCCGGTGTGACGCGGTAAACGCCGGAGAAGGTCAGGTCCCACTGTTCCGGCGCGGCAGGGCTGGTCCACGGATCGGTGAAATAGATGCAGCCGTCGGATTTGACGACGACGTCATTGGGGCGGTTGAGGCGCCGGCCCTGAAAGCTATTGGCAATCACCGTGATGCTGCCATCAAGTTCCTGCCGGGTGACCCGCCGGGAATCGTGCTCGCAGGCGACCAGGCGACCTTGCATATCGCGGGTCAGGCCATTGGCGCGGTTGGTCGGCTCCTTGAACACGGATACTCCCTTGCCGGGCTCGTATTTCATGCGTTTGTCATTGTGGATGTCGCTGAACAGCAGATAGTGGCCCTCTTTCCACCATAGCGGTCCCTCGGCCGGCCCCAATGCCCCACCAAACCCGTCGGCAAGATGCTGGATGGGCTCCGACGCCGAGACGATCTTCTCCAGCTCCGGAGCGAGCTGCTCGATGCGGGTCGACGATTGGGCCGAGGCGCGGCCACCGGACATAGCGATTCCTCCTGATGCAATTGTCATTGCCAAGACCTGTCGGCGTGACAGGCCGATCTCAATGCTCACCGAAAGCCCCCGTTGCCGCCGCCGCCGCGCCCAAGGCGCCCGTCGCCGCCAAGGCCCCGGTGAAGCCGGCCGCCGCCGCGCCGAAGGTGGAAGAAAAGAAGGTCGTGACCCAGCGTCAGGGCTTCAAGGCCAATGAATTCGTGGTCTATCCCGCTCACGGCGTCGGCCAGATCCTGGCCATCGAGGAGCAGGAGATCGCGGGCGCCAAGCTTGAGCTCTTCGTGATCAATTTCATGAAGGACAAGATGACCCTCCGCGTGCCGACCGCGAAGGTCGCCAATGTCGGCATGCGCAAGCTGTCTGAGCCGGCGCTGGTCAAGAAGGCGCTGGAGACGCTGAAGGGCCGTGCGCGCGTCAAGCGGACCATGTGGTCGCGCCGTGCGCAGGAATACGAAGCAAAGATCAATTCGGGCGACATCGTCGCGATCGCCGAAGTGGTCCGCGATCTCTATCGTTCGGAATCGCAGCCCGAACAGTCCTACAGCGAACGCCAGCTCTATGAAGCGGCGCTCGATCGCCTGTCGCGCGAAATCGCCGTCGTCCAGCATTCGACGGAGACCGAAGCGGTCAAGGAAATCGAGAGCCAGCTCGCCAAGAGCCCGCGCCGCGGCGCCAAGGCGGAAGCGACGGAAGCCGACGGTGAAGCCGACGAAGCCGATGTCGAGGCCGATGGCGACGACGCGGCCGTGGCGGACGAAGCCGCCTGAAAGAATCCCGAGGCATAAAACGAAAAGCCCGGTCGAAAGACCGGGCTTTTTGTTTGGCGCGTGTGCATTCCGTCAATCTGTCGTGGCTCACCTTCTCTCTGGAGGCAGAGGTGTACCGGTGAGTTTCGGTGTGCGTGCAGCCGGAGCTATCAACAAAAAGAGAGTCACTTGAGGCCGGCTACCGGTGGTAATAGGGTTGCCGTATCAGCGCGGTAAACGAGAGATGACCTGATAACCCGTCGGAACAGGCGGTTGTTTGCATGCGCCCTGCCATTGATACCACACCGAACGTCGTCAACCCAAAAGCGTCACGCGCGCGGCGGGGATTTGCAATTTCCTGGGTCGCCAAAACGCTCGTCACGGCGGCGTTGATCGGAATCTGTCTCCACGCCGAAGTCGTCGCTTATGTGGCGCGATACGCCAGTCAGCAGGGGATATCCAATCTCTTCACGATCGTCCCGCCGGTCATGGCGCAACAGGCGCCATTGCCGAAGGACGATGACGCGACGCAGCTCAAGCAGGCGGTTGACAGCGCGACGGCGGAATTGCGGCAGTCCTTGCAGCAGGAGCACGAAAGGGCGGAAGCGCTCGAAAGAGAACTGGTGAAGGCGTGGCGGTACGTAGGGAAGCTGTTGTCGATGGACAACGGCGAGGCGGACCAGTTCAGCCGGGCGGTCGACAGCGCGACGGCATCACTGCGGCAGTCTCTGGAGCAGGAGCAGGACAAAGCCGAAGCGCTTGCCATCGAACTGGCGAAGATGCGACTGGCAGTGGAACAGAAATCCGCTGCCGTGGAGGGGCAAACAGATGCCTCCCTGCCCGCCTGGGCAAGCAGCTATGCCTTCTTGAAGCCCGCCCAGACCACGCTGCAACCAAACACGGCCATCGAGAACACCACATCGGCAATCAAACCGGCTGAACCAACTCGCGCCAAGCTAAAACCGCGCGCGGATTACGGTTGTCAGCAGTTCCGGACTTACGATCCGGCATCCGGAACCTATAGGGGCTATGACGGACGACGGCGTTCCTGCCCGTAAGTTCGGTGGCGCTTTCGAAACGAATATGGCTGACTTATCGCCGCCAATCTTTGTGAAGTGTGCGGGGGATGAACCTGGCCTTCGCTCGCCACCTTATTGCGCCGAGGAGTCTTCGGGCTTGATCCGCTCGACAAGCCGCCAAAGCTCTATTTCGTGATTGTCCGGCAACCGCCTGGCGTGCTCCTTGGCTGCCTCGTCATCGACGCAATCAAGGCTCACGGCGCTCAGGAAATGGCCGTCTTCGTTCAGTACGTAGGCGCGATATCGGATCATCTGCCTGTCCCCCGACTGGCAAAGAACATGTAGCACCAGCCTTCGCGTGAGACTAATGGCGCGTCGTGTCTCTTGTGGGCTACCCCGGATGGAGCATGCTCTCGGGATTTTCCCGGCAATTGTCTGTGGTGATGTGTCATTGGCGGTAACATCGGACGCGAGGCGGCGACGACAAGCATCCGGCTTTACGCCGATACCGGCTTGATCAAGGTGTTCGCGGTGCCGAAAGGCCGCCGGCAATCATATCGATTTTCGCAGAACGCCGCGTTCGAGTGCAACTCGTGGCGCCCCCTGTACATTTTCCGGAGCTCCTCATACTTCGCGCTTGTCCGAGTGATTGAAGCGAATCGCAACTATGGATTGCGATGGACGGTGTGCGGGCAAGCCTTCGAACAGCCGGGTTTGCCGCCATTCACGCGGAATGTGGCCAAATTTTCGGCCTTTTGTGACCAGATTTGAGGGCGACGCTGCTGCCCACAGAATTTTGCCGCAAGGGGGATTCGATGAAAAGGCAGGTTAGGCCGGTCTTTTTCGCAGTTTTGATTGCCACTCTTTTTCTACTGAGCGCGCCAGCCGCGCAGGCCATACAATGCAGCGCTACGCCGTCCTCGAGCCAGCAGGGCTATTGGTTCTGGCGACAGATCGATGGACGAAAATGCTGGTACGTCGGCAAGGCCATGATCTCCAAGTCATTGTTGCATTGGCCTGCCGGCGCAGCGGAAAAAACGGCGTCCAACGCAGCGAAGCCGGCGCGCGTCACGGAAACGCCGGCGCGTGTCCCGGAGACGCCGGCGCGCGTCACGGAGAAGCACAACGCGCCTTTGAACGCGCAAGCGCGGATGCCGGACGACACCGATAGTTTCGAGTCGCGATGGCGCGCGCGTGTCATCGACGAGTAGGGTCACCGAAGACCACCACGCGGCGGAAGGAAATGAACTCGCCACGCCATCAGAAGCGAGGCGAGGCGATCCATCACCGGTAGCTGCGGCGGACAGGCCAGCTTCGTGGCGGTGAGAGTTTATATCCCGCCTCAGTCCACCACGATCTTCACGCGATCCCTTGGCTTGACCTGGGCGTGCTGGTCGAGGCCGTTGAGGATGCGGAAGCGTTCGGCGGGACGGTCGACGCCGGACATGCGGTGGGAGAGCGATTCCACGGTGTCGCCGGGCTGGGCGGTGATGACCTTGATGCGCAACGGGCGCGCGGCCTGAATCTCGTCGAGCGTCAGGCGGCGGAACGAGTTGACGGTCTCGCGCGCGTTGCGCTCACTCTCGGTGGTGCGCTGCTTGGCGGCGAAGATGAAGCGGTAGACGTCGCTGCCGTAGCGCAGCGCGAAAACCTTGAACTGCCACTGATCGCCATTCGCCGATGCCGACGCGACCGGGAAGCCATTGATGTTGAGGTCTTCCGTCGACCCCTTGTCGACACCTTCCATCCAGCCGGAGTTGAGATAGTCGGCGAGCGACTGTTCGGCGGGCACGCGCACCACGTCGAAGCGCATCGCCTGGGTGCCGCCCTCGCGCACGCCGATCACGGCCTGCGCGGTGTTATCAAGCGTGAACGTGTCTGGGGCGGCAAAGGTGAAGCCGAGCTTGGGATGCAGGAAGCGCCGGCCGCGCACGAAACCTTCGCTGGGATCCTCGCCATAGACGATGTTGTCGATCGCGGCGAGATAGGTCTCGCGGTCACGCTCGCCGCTCTGCGGCGAAGTGTACTGCCGGGCGCTGGCCTGTGCATTTTGTACACGCTCGGGCGTTGCCGGATGCGAGGACAGGAAATCCTGCGCGCGCGGATCGAGCGAGGTCTTGCCGGCCTTCAGCGCCGCGTTGCGCTCCATTGCCGCGAGGAAGCGCGACGCGCCATAGGGATCGAAATGGGCGCGGGCAGAGATGCCGACGCCGATACCGTCGGCCTCGAATTCCTGCGCGCGCGAGAAGTTCGCCATCGTCAGTTTGGTCTTGGCCAGCGCCAGCGCCGTGAGATCCGGATCGTTGCCCATGTCGGTGACGACACGGGTCACCACGGCGGCCTGCCGCGCCTGGTCTTCGCGGATCGAGGCGTGCTTGGCCAGCACATGCGCCATCTCGTGGCTCAGCACCGAGGACAGTTCCGAGGTGTCGCTGGCAAGCGCGATCAGGCCGCGCGTCACGTAGAGCTGGCCTGTCGGCAGCGCGAAGGCGTTGACCGCGCCGGAATTGAGGATCGTGACGCGATAGGCCTGGTCGGGGCGGTCAGATGCCGCGACCAGCCGGTCGACCGTCTTGCTGATCAGGATCGCGAGTTTCGGATCGTCATAGGCGCCGCCGTAGGAAGCGAGGATGCGTTCGTGCTCGCGCTCGGCTGCAGGGGTCTGCACCACCGTGCGGTTTGGCTTCGGCACCGGCACGGGGGTCGCAGTCTCGAGCTTCCCGATATTACTACAGGCGGCAAGCGCGAGCGCCGCGCACAGCAAGGCCGGCGCAGCCCAAAGGCGGCGGCATGCACTCTCCTCGCGCCGTCCTGCACGATACGTCAAATCAGCCACTGAGATCGTAGTCCGGTCAATTCGAACCAGACGACGCCCTCATCCCTGTTTTTTGCGTTTGACCCATGCGAAAACCGGTGCCCAGTCTTCGGATCACACGCTAATTCCCACCCAGCACCTCGATCTGCCCCATCCCGAGCAGCTCGATCCGTGGTCCTCCCCGCGACCAGACATAGCCGCGGACACGAATCCGTCTGTTTTCGAGTGACTTAGCTCTTAGCCCAGCCGCCTCGAAGGTCGGCATCATGCGCCTTGAAATAGTCGCAGCAAAGTCCCGTGTCCAGTTACGACCGAAATTCAGATAGGTGGTGGCTCCTGCCTGTCGGACGGACAGAACCCTGCCCTCGACCACGGTAAAGCGCCCAACCTCGGCCAGAATATCGCCCGGACTTTCCGCGCTTTTTATGGCGGTCGATTCCGCCCAGGTTCCGAAGTTGGTCTGGCGGGCGCTGGCCTCGGCCGCAACCAGCGCTGCCGCACAGTCCTTGTCGGCTACGGTAGCTGAGTAAAGGGCCTCGCCGCGGCGCAGCAACTCGGCTTGCACCGGTATCTCGGAACCTGCGACAAACACGAAGGCCGGTTGCCGGCCGTAGCGGTCCGGCACGTCGTCTTCGCCGTGCAGCGTCACGTCACGCCCGCCAATGATGGCCTGCAGTGCCGTCGCGCTCCTGGCCCTTGCGGAGTCATCTCCGGCTTTCACAGGCTCGATCCCGGCGAGGCGGATTTCGCGGCCGTCGTCGAGGCGGAAGCTGCGCCCATCGATCACGGCGGCGACGCGCCCTTCGCCCTGCGGCTCGAAGACGCAATCGGCGTTCGCTCGGCCGCCGGTGGACAGCACGAGAAATGCCGCAACAATGGCCCGGTGACGCCATGCCGGATCGGTCACTAAGCGGCTCACTCCGGGCCCGTTGCTGTATGCTCGACGTCGCAACACTACCAAAGACTGCCACGCAGGGGGAGGCCATGGAAGTCAACGGCATCGCACATATTTTCCTCACCGCTTCGAACTACGAACGCTCCCGCGATTTTTATCGCAAGCTGCTGCCGTTCCTGGGATTGAAGCCGGTCATCGATACTGAGGCGACTTATTATTGCATCGGCGGCCGCACGGCGGTCGGCATCAGCGCGCCGTCGGCGGAGCACGAAGGCGCGGCATTCGAGCAGAAGCGCGTCGGCCTGCATCACCTCTGCTTCCGCGCCCGCGAGCGCGCCGACATCGACGAGCTGCACGGCTTCCTGACCACGCTCGGCGCAAAGATTATCCGCGCGCCGCGCGAGGATCAATGGGCGCCGGGATATTACTCGATCCTGTTCGAGGATCCCGATGGCATCCGGCTCGAACTCAATCATGTGCCTGGCAAGGGGCTGTTGGGGTGATGATGTAGGATGGGTGGACCCAACGGGTCGCGCGTACGCGCGACCCGTTGGCTCCACCCATCCTACGAACGACTACGCACCGGTTGTGAAACGCTAAATGCCACCAACCGCAGCGCGTACCAAAGTTCAGTTGTTGTCGTCATGCCATGCGATGCTCGGTAGCGAACATCTGTAGCAGGGCACCGCTTCGCGGGAAATCGTGCGCTGGTCGCAGCCGAGCGCTGCATCAAGGCGTGCCATCACCGGGATATTGGGCTAAGTTTTCTTCGCCGTGGCCCGTTCGGCCTGCTGTCGACCACACATGCGGTGGAGCAAATGCAGCAGATTTCGGAGTGGCTCGAGAATCTCGGCATTGGGCAATATGCCAAGCGTTTTGCCGAGAACGGAATCGATGTTGGTGTCCTTCCCGAATTGACGGACGAGGACTTCGACAGACTGGGCGTACTGCTCGGCCATCGCCGCAAGATTCTGCGCGCCATCGCCGAACTCAGTCAGGCGGAATTGACGGCGCCGCACCGGCCCGACGCCGAGCGACGCCACCTCACCGTCATGTTCTGCGACCTCGTCGGCTCGACGGCGCTCTCGGCGCGCCTCGATCCCGAGGACATGTGGGAGGTGATCCGCGCCTACCGCGCCGCTTGCGCGAAGGTCATCGCCGCCTATGACGGCATGATCGCCAGGTTTGTCGGCGACGGAATCCTCGCCTATTTCGGTTATCCCCGCGCGCACGAGGATGATGCGGAGCGCGCCGTGCGCGCCGGTCTCGACATCATTCCCGCCATAACAGCGCTCGAAACGCGCGCGCAGGAACGGATCGAGGCCCGGATCGCCATCGCGACCGGGCTCGTGGTGGTAGGCGATCTCACCAGCGGAAGCGCGTCCGAGCAGCAGGCAATGGTCGGCGACACGCCAAACGTCGCTGCCCGGCTGCAGGCGCTGGCGGAGCCCGGAGCGGTTGTCGTCGCCGCTTCGACGCGCCGGCTGCTCGGCGATCTCTTCACCTTTCAAAACCTCGGGCATCGCGAGGTCAAGGGCATGTCCGAACCGATCGCGGTCTGGACGGTCGAAGGTGCGGCCACATCGGAGAGCCGCTTCGAGGCGGTGCGGATGGCGCGATCGACCGGCTTCGTCGGGCGCAAGGCGGAGATCGAATTCGTGCTCTCGCGCCAGCAACTGGCGTGGCTGGGCGAAGGCCAGGTGATCCTGATTTCTGGCGAGGCCGGGATCGGCAAGTCGCGCCTCGTGGCAACGCTTACCGAGAACCCTTTAATGGGATCGCCTTGCCGGCTGCGCTATCAGTGCTCGCCCTACCACGCCAACAGTGCGCTTCATCCCTTTGTCGCGCAGCTCGAGCGCTCCGCCGGCATCCTGCCGCAAGACCTGCCCGAACAAAAACTCGACAAGCTCGAGATCATGCTCGCGCGTGGAACGCAGCAACTGGCCAAGGTGACGCCGCTGATTGCAGCACTGCTTTCGATCCCGACCGGCGATCGCTATCCGCCGCTCGGTTTGAGTCCGGTACAGCAGCGGCGGCAGACCTTTGCCGCCCTGCTCGATCAGTTCGAGGGCCTGGCGCGGCAGCAACCGCTGCTGATCGTCTGCGAGGACCTGCATTGGGCCGATGCCACGACGCTCGAACTGTTCGACCTCGCGGTCGACCGGATCAGGGGACTTCCGGTGCTCGCGCTGGCGACATTCAGGCCCGAGTTCGAGCCGCCCTGGGAGGGGCTCGCCAATACCAGTCTGTTGCGACTCGACCGGCTTGACCGGCAGGACACGCGCGCCCTGGTCGAGCAGGTAACCGTCGGCCGCAAGCTGCCGGGCGAGATGATGCGGCAGATCATCGACAAGACCGATGGCGTGCCGCTGTTCGTGGAGGAATTGACCAAGATGGTGCTGGAGTCCGGCCTCCTGGTGGAAGATGCCGGGCGCTATCGCCTCGACAGTCCACTGCCGCCGCTCGCCATTCCCGCAACGCTGCAGGATTCGCTGATGGCGCGGCTTGACCGGCTGGCGCCGGTCAAGGAGGTGGCGCAGATCGGCGCCGCCATCGGCCGCGACTTCACCCACACGCTGCTGCAATCCGTGGCGGGACGCGATGACCTGACGCTGAACGCGGCGCTGGCGCAGCTCGAAGAGGCCGGGCTGCTCATGCGCCGCGGCACGCCGCCGGAAGCGACCTACAGCTTCAAGCATGCGCTGGTTCAGGAAGCGGCTTACGAGAGTTTGCTGAAGAGCCGGCGGCAACTGCTGCATCAGCACATCGGCGACGTCCTGCGCGACAAGTTTCCGGTCGTCGCCGAGACCGAGCCTGAAGTGCTCGCGTTTCATTTCACCGAAGCCGGGCTGAGCGGAACAGCGCTGGAATGGTGGCACAAGGCCGGTCAACTCGCCCTGAGACGCTCGGCCTATGTCGAGGCCATTGCACATCTCGGCAAGGCGGTTGCCATCGCGGATCGCCTGCCCGACGGGCCGGGCTGGACCATGAACCGGCTGCAGCTTCAAATCACCTATAGCCGCGCGCTGCGGGGCAGCCTTGGGCACAGCGCGCCCGAAACGGTGGCGGCATGGAAGCAAGCCCAGCAATTCGCAGCTGACATCAATGATCCGGTCGAACTGGCGCCGATCCATTCGGGCCTGTTCAATGCAAGCCTGACCCATGGCGAGATCGCGCCGATGCGGGAGCTGACGGAGGCGATCAAGAGCGCCGCCAGGCGGCGGCCGGAATCGCCGGTGGCCGCCGTCATCGCGCACTGGACGACCGGCGTAACCTCGTGGTTCGGGGGCGACTACCTGAACGCGCGGCTGCATCTGGAGCGCGCGCTCGCAATCTACAACGCCGAGCCCGATCCGGCGACCTTCAAGGGATCGGCGCTGGACCTTCCCTTCGTCATCATGAGGTTTCTCGCGCTGGTGCTGTGGCCGCTCGGCGAGATCGATCAAGCGCGGCGGCTGGCTGCCGAGGCGGTGCGCGCCACGGCAGAAAAGCGGGCGCTCTCCCAGGCCAATGCGCTCGTGCACAAGGCGGTCTTCGACGGACTATGTGGCGGCATGTTGCAGGAGACGGAAACGATCCTCGCTCTCGCGCTCGCCCGCGAGCACACGATGCCATTATATGTCGCCGCCGGCAGCTACCTGAACGGCCTGGCGCAGTGGCGCGCCGGCGATCGGACTGGCGGGCTTGCGGAAATGCGCCGGGGCTGGACACTGCTGCACGAGAACGACTGCTACCTCTGCGAACCGTTCTGGGGAATGCAGGTGGCGGTAGCAAATGCGGAAGCCGGTCAGCTCGAGAGCGGCCTGGAAATCCTGCGGGAGTTGATCGCCTGGACGGAGCAATCCGGCCAGCATTGGCTCGATGCCGAACTGCATCGCAGCAGGGGTGAGTTGTGGTCGCGTCTCGGACCGCCGGGCATTTCGCCGGCCGAAGAGGCATTTCGCAAAGCGCTGGAAATCGCCCAAGTCCAGCAGACCAAGACTTTCGCGCTGCGCGCCGCCGTTGGACTTGCGCGCCTCTACAACACGAGCGGCCGGGCGGCTTCGATATCGGAGGTGCTCGCACCCATTCTCGCCGATTTCGACAGCGGGCAGGATCTGTCCGAAATCGCGGAAGCGGAAAGCCTGCTGGGGAAGGAACAAGC
>Ga0081540_1004406_pt1 | contig 10754 bp, 6 predicted proteins | sample TabmetS2T1R1_FD_71024 | JGI IMG/M metagenome (GOLD analysis project Ga0081540, IMG submission 71024) | Tabebuia heterophylla rhizosphere microbial communities from the University of Puerto Rico - S2T1R1 | ecosystem: Host-associated > Plants > Roots > Rhizosphere ... | reverse complement strand
GCAGAGCATCGCGCCTGTGTCCTTCGGAGAGCGGACCATCAAGGGCTACGATCATCCATTGCAGGTCTTTGCCGTTGAGCGCAGGGAGGTTTGCAATCGGTATCCCGATTGTGGATGGCGCCTGCCGTGATTAGTGCTACAGACAGGCGCAGGATTGCGTATCTCCTGTTGGTCGTTTGCCTCAACGTCGTCTGGCCGGCTGCCGGTCAGTCGCCAGTCATCCCGGCCCGCGTCGGCCTCGAACCGATCGCACCAATCCCTGCCGCTCCCGCGCAAAACTCACAGCGTCTGTTGCTCGGAGAACGATTGTTCAATGACCGGCGTCTGTCTCACGGTAACACGCACAGCTGTTCATCGTGCCATGATATAGAAACCAATGGCGCAAGTGCCAATGCCCACGACACCCCCGAAGGCCTACCCATGGCACTTAACACGCCCACCGTCTTCAATGTGAGTTTGAATTTTCGCCTGAACTGGGAAGGGAATTTCCGTACGCTGGAAGAAGGAGCCGAGCATACCCTTCGCAATCCCGCGATCATGGCGTCGAGCGCGGGCGAGGTCGCGAGCAAACTGCGTGCCGATCCAGAATTCGTGAGCAAATTCCGCGAGGCTTACGGGCGGGGGCCCGACGCGGCTGCCGTACTGGATGCGATCGCGACCTACGAACGATCCCTCGTTACACCGGGCAGCCGCTTCGACCGGTGGCTAGCAGGCGAAGCCGACGCGATAACGCCGGACGAGCTGTCCGGCTATCAGCTTTTCAAATCGCTCGGCTGCATCACTTGCCATCAAGGTGTCAACGTTGGCGGCAATCTGTTTCAGCGGCACGGCATTTTCCATCCGCTCGGCTCGCCGGAGCCAGTGCTGCTCCGAGTCCCCAGCTTGCGAAACGTGGCAACCACTCCACCCTATTTCCACGACGGCAGCGCGCCAACGTTGCCGGAGGCTGTGAGGATGATGGGTATGGCCCAACTCGATCGCGTGCTGACCCAACCGCAAATCACCGCCATCGTCGCATTCCTCAACACGCTGACGGGCACCTACCGAGGTCAGTTGGTGCGACCAGCCAGTGCCACGTCGCGCGCAGGCCCCTCGTTCCGATGAGGAATTTACCTAGCGCCCTTGGGTTTTCGCTGCTGCTCGCGCTGCTCACCTGGCTGTTGCTGCGCGGAATCGACACTAACGCACCAGCCTATGCAATGACACTGCGGGCCTTCGACGATTACGTGCTCGCCGAGGCATCTCTCCATCGCGACGTCCTGCAGGCGCGCGCCGGGTTGCTTCGCGACTACGACAGCTTCGTCAGTGCAGTGCAGGTGATGCAAGACGCCGTCAACCGGCTCCGTTCCCACGCGCAGACCGAAGGTCTCGATGTAAGGCCAGTTGACCGGCTGGCGGCGGCGGTCGTGCAGCAGGAAGACCTGATGGAGCGTTTCAAGACCAGCAACGCACTCTTGCAGAATTCACTGTCCTACGTAGGACTCCTGAGTACAAGTCCGTCGTTCCGCGCCAACGACGCGCAACTCGCATCAGCAGCTGACGCTCTGGCGGCGGCCGTTCTCTCTGTCTCGCGCGACACATCAAACGACGCCCTTAAGACGCTCAAGGAACGGATCGATCGGTTTGCGGAGCAGGCGGCCACGGTTGGGCCGGACGCGGAAGTCGCACGGGCGATGCTGGCGCACGCTCGTTTACTGTATGAACAGCTACCGGCGATCGATGAAACGCTGAAGTCGTTCATTGCCGCGCCGGGCCGACAGCCCCTAGAAGAGACCCGCGCACTGTTTTCCCGCCACCGGTCCATGGTTGAAGCGGTGGAGCAGCGCTTTCGGCTGCTGCTGTACCTGGTCTCGCTGCTGTTACTTATCATGCTCTTGCTTCTCGGCCTACGGCTGCGTGCCCGTGCCGTTGCACTGCGACGGCGCGCGGCATTTGAACATGTCATAGCGGAGAACTCGACACGGCTCATCAATTGCTCACCGGCTGAAACTGAGGCGCGGCTAAAGCAGGTGCTAGGCGAGTTCAGCCGGGCGATCGGCGCGGACCGCGCCTATGTAGTGCTGGATGAAAAACCCATCCGGTTGCACACATGGTCTGCCGACGGAAATGGGTTCCCGTCGGGCTGGCCTGATCAAGCGCTAACATTATCCGAGCAACTCGGTGCGACGGAACCGGACAGCGTCACCGTTTCCGATGTCACAGCCTTGGCGGCCGGTCCATTGAAGGACACGTTGACGGCCGCCGGCGTGCGTGCCTGGGCATGCGTGCACTTGACCCGACCGGGGCGGGTTCGAAGCATCATGGGTTTCGATGCCTTTCGGCCGATTCGGACGAGGATGTTTCCGCTGTCAATTGTGCGGCTTGCCGGAGACGCGGTCGCTAATGCCATCGAGCGCGAATTTCTTGAGCGTGACAGGGCGAAACTCACGGCGCGACTGGAACGGGCTCGTCGCATGCAAATGGTCGGATTGCTGGCCAGCGGCATTGCGCATAACTTCAACAACATCATCGCCGCTATTCTCGGCTATTCGGAAATGGTCGAGCCACAGCTGATACGCGGAACCAAATCAGCACGGCATATCGAGGAGATACGCCAGGCGGCGCAACGGGGGCGCGACCTGGTAGACAACATTCTCTCCTTCGGGCGTCGGACTGAAGCGCGTGTCCGGCCTGTGCAGGTACGCACTCTGCTTCAGGAGGCGGCCTCACTGCTGCGTGCCTCGTTACCATCGGGCGTCGAGCTTGTCCTTGACGACGTCTCGATTGATGTCGCTGTATCCGGCGAGCCCGTACAGCTGCAGCAGATCATCCTCAATCTGTGTACCAATGCCGCGCAAGCGATGGACGGCAGCGGTTGTATCCGCGTAACCGCGAAGCAAGAAGAGCTGGCCGCTCCGCTTCAAATGAGCGACGGCGATGTTTCGCCGGGCCACTATGTATGCATTGCTGTCAGCGACACCGGGCGCGGCTTTGATGCGCGCGTGGCGCGACGAATCTTCGAGCCATTCTTCACGACTCGCTTCGCGGGAACCGGCCTCGGTCTCGCAACTGTTCGCGAAATTGTTCGTGATCACGATGGAGCCATTAACGTGCAGAGCCAACCCGGGCACGGAAGCCGCTTTGAGGTATGGCTGCCCGCGGCGGCGGGTAGTATCGCGGTGGCCGGACCGACGATGCTGCCCCTCGGGCGTGGCGAGACGGTTCTGATCGTCGAAGGCGAACGAGAACGTCTGCTACGGGACGAGGAAGAATTGGCGGCGTTAGGATACGAACCTGTCGGCTTTGAGCACGCCGGCGATGCGCTTGCAGCGTGCCGTGCGGAGCCCGGTCGTTTCGACATCATCCTGATTAGTCAAGGGTTGCAAACCCGGGATGGATTGGATCTTGCCAAGGCCCTGCATCAGGTCGCGCCGATGCCGCCGGTGTTGCTTGCCGCCGCGTCGACCATCGACCTCAGCGTCAGCAGGCTGGCGGAAGCAGGAGTTTCCGAGGTGCTGCAATGGCCGCTGGCGAGCGCCGAACTTGCCGCCGCGCTGGCGCTCTGCCTGCGAAAATCCGGCAGGTTACACTTGTAACGCGAGCTGAAATTTTTCTGTAACGCCGGGCCATCATCTCTGGAGTCAGGCCGCACATACGCGCGCCGTATTCCGGAGGAGACGATGGCTAGCAGGCAAACTTTTTCGCCAAACCCAAGCTTGGCTGCGACTGCAAGAGTACATGCCCATGCGTCCGAAACCCGATTGGGTGTCGAGACGCGCAAGGCGATTGCCGTGTTTTGCGGTATCGGCCTGATCGTTTCGCTGCTTTTGGCGACCTCCGGTCTGGACCTGAGTGCGAAATTCTTCTGACACCACGTCGCCTCCACTGATCACCGGCCGAATGTAACCGGCCAGGATCATTGAGGGCCACCAAAGTATCGGTACGAAACTCCAACCTGTCCATCCCCGAGAACGGGCATCCGCGCTGATCATCAACATTGAAGGACGACTACAATGGCTATCACGTCGATATTTTCCAAAAATATTCTCACGGAGTTCGGTGATGCGACCGACAACAGCATCATCACGAGCCGCGATGCGGCCGGTAACATTCTCGTCAACGGCGGTGCGGTCCCGATCACGGGAGGTAATCCAACCGTTGCCAATACCGCCCTGATTCAGGTGTTCGGCCAGGCCGGCAACGACACGATTACATTAGATGAAGTGAATGGCGCGCTGCCCGCCGTGAATTTGTTTGGCGGCGACGGCAACGACACCATCACCGGCGGCTCGGGCAACGACATGCTGTTCGGACAGGCCGGCAACGACATCCTGCTCGGCAAGGGCGGCAACGATTTCCTGTTCGGCGGCGACGGCAACGATACGCTCACCGGTGGCGCCGGTGACGACCAGGTGTTCGGCCAGGCCGGCAACGATCGCATGATCTGGAATCCCGGCGAGGGCAGCGATCTTCTTGAAGGCGGCGACGGCACCGACACCGCCGAAGTCAACGGCGGCAACGGCGCCGAACAGTTCACGCTCACCGCCAACGGCACGCGCGTGCGCTTCGATCGAGTCACTCCCGCTCCGTTCTTTCTCGATATCGGTACCACCGAGAACCTCGTGCTTAACATGAACGGCGGCGACGACACCTTCACCGCCGGCAACGGTCTCGCCAGCCTCATCACGGTTACCGTGGACGGCGGCGCCGGTAACGACACCATCACCGGCGGCGACGGCGCCGACCGGCTGCTCGGCGGCGATGGCAACGACCTCATCACCGGCGGCCGCGGCAATGATACTTTGCTCGGCGGCACCGGCAACGACACTTTCGTCTGGAATCCGGGCGATGGCAGCGACGCTGTCGAGGGCCAGGACGGGACCGACACGCTCCAGTTCAACGGCGCCAACATCAACGAGAAGATCGACATCACGGCCAACGGCACCCGTACGCGGTTCACGCGTGACGTCGCCAACATCACGATGGATCTCGACAGCGTCGAGCATATCAACTTCACGGCCCTCGGCGGCGCCGACACCATCACGGTTGGTGACCTGACCGGCACCGGCGTCACGCAGGTTGCGCTCGATCTCAGCGCGACGCCCGGCACGGGAACCGGCGACGGCTCAATCGACCATGTCACGGTCACCGGCACCGGCGGTAACGACCAGATCCAGGTAATAGCTTCTGGCAGTTCCGTGACGGTCAGCGGCCTGGCGGCGCAGGTTGCCATCACCGGGGCGGAAGGCACCGACGTGCTGACGATCAGCGCCGGCAACGGCAACGACACTATCGATGCGGGTACCATGCCGGCCGGATCCATGAGCCTCGTTATCGATGGCGGTGCGGGCAGCGACACCATCACCGGTACCCACGGTGCCGACACCCTGATCGGCGGCTCCGGCAACGACACGGTGACCGGCGGCCAGGGCAATGACTCCGCCGACCTCGGCGACGGCAACGACACCTTCATCTGGAACCCCGGCGATGGCAGCGACATCGTCGAAGGCGGAGCCGGCACCGATACGCTGGTGTTCGACGGCGCCAACCTTGGCGAGCGCATCGATATCTCGGCCAATGGCGGCCGGGCGCTACTGACCCGCGACATCGGTATTGTCACCATGGATCTCAACAGCGTTGAGCACATCCAGCTCAACACGCTGGGCGGCGCCGACACCGTCACGGTCAACGATCTGACCGGCACCGGTGTGACGCAGGTGGCGATCGACCTTGGTGCCACTGGCGGCGGCGGTGACGCTGCAGCGGACACCGTGGTCGTCAACGGCACCGCCGCTAGCGACGCCATCAGCGTCGTCAACAGCGGTGGATCGCTGGTGGTCAGGGGCCTGGCGGAGCAGGTGACGATCGAAAACGCCGAAGCAGGGGATCAGCTGACGCTCAACGGCGGTGCCGGCAACGACACCATCGACGCTTCGGCGATCGTGGCCGGCAAAGTCAAGCTCGCGCTCAACGGCGGCGACGGCGATGACATCATCAAGGGCAGCCAGGGCGATGACCTCGTCAACGGCGGTCGCGGCAACGACGTTGCCCAGCTCGGCGCTGGCAACGACACCTTCGTCTGGAATCCGGGCGATGGCAGCGACACCGTCGAGGGCCAGGGCGGCAACGATACGCTGTTGTTCAACGGTGCCAACATCGACGAAAAAGTCGACATATCTGCCAACGGCAGCCGCGTGCGGTTCACGCGCGACGTCGCCGGCATCACCATGGACCTCAACGGCGTTGAGAATATCCAGTTCAACGCACTTGGCGGCGCCGACACCATCACGGTCAACGATCTGACCGGGACCAACGTCAACCAGGTCAATCTCGATCTGGGCGGCAATGACAACGCGGCGGATACCGTGATCCTCAACGCAACCAATGGCAATGACGTGATCCTGGCCTCCAGCAACAACGGCGTTGTCACGGTGACAGGTCTCGCCGAGACCGTGACGATCTCGAACTTCGACGCCAATGATCGGATCGTGATCCATGGTCTCGGCGGTGACGACGTCATCAGCGCGACGGGACTAGGGGCCGGCATCCTGCTCACTGCGGACGGCGGTGAAGGCAATGACGTCCTGATCGGTGGTCAAGGTGTTGACACCCTGCTTGGCGGTGTCGGCGACGACATACTGATCGGCGGCTCCGCGCAGAACGTGCTCGACGGCGGACCCGGCGCCAACGTCGTGATCCCCGGCGCCCCGCCTGCACCTGTCATCACGCCTGATCCGATCCCTGCGCCCGATCCGGTTGTGCCCGGTCCGGTCGCGGGCGCGGGTCCGGTCGTTATGCCCGACCCCGTGGCTCCGCTTCCGCCGGTTGCCCGCCCGCCGACCTTGCCGAGCATGAACGCGGCCTTGCTTGGTCAGTTCATGGCATCGAGTTTCGTCGCGGACGGTGAAGGTCACGGCGCGATGCCGATGGCTGATCCGCATGTGAACCAGCCGCCGTTGCTGGCGATGCCGCAGCACGCCTGAACGCAGCGTTACCCCGGAGAATGCAGATGACTACGGCGACCAACAGCAACGGCAACGACTCGGGACTCGAGGCCCTCGTGACGTTACTGCATTTCCAGGGAGTTGCGGCGGATCGCGAACAGATCCGCCACCGGTTCGGAACCAACAAGATCGGCGCATCGGAGATTCTCCGGTGCGCCAAAGACTTCGGATTGAAGGCGCGGGCGTGCCGAACCAAGTGGTCGCGGCTTGCCAAAACGCCATTGCCGGCGATCGCAAGCCTGCGGGACGGCCGGTTCATGGTGGTTGCCAAAGCCAGTGGCGATGAAGTGCTGGTGCAGTCGCCGCAGGATTCCCGTCCCGCCCTGATGTCGCGCGCCGAACTGCTTGACATCTGGGATGGCGGATTGATCCTGATGACGCGCCGGGCCGGTTTGTCCGACATCGGCCGGCGCTTCGACATCACCTGGTTTCTGGGTGCGATCCACAAATACCGGCGCCTGCTCGGCGAGGTGCTGCTGGCGTCGTTCTTCCTGCAATTGTTCGCGCTGGTCTCGCCGCTGTTCTTCCAGGTCGTCATCGACAAGGTGCTGGTGCACCGTTCGCTGAACACGCTCGATGTACTGGTCATCGGCCTCGTCGCGATCTCGATGTTCGAGACAGTTCTGGGTATCCTGCGCACCTATCTGTTCTCGCACACCACCAACCGCATCGACGTCGAGCTCGGGGCGCGGCTGTTCAACCATTTGCTGGCGCTGCCGATGGCCTATTTTCAGGCGCGGCGTGTCGGCGATTCGGTGGCACGGGTGCGTGAACTGGAGAACATCCGCAATTTTCTCACCAGTTCTGCGCTCACGCTCGCCATCGACCTGCTCTTCACCTTCGTATTCCTGGCGGTAATGTTCGCCTATTCACCGCTCCTGACCTGGATCGTGCTCGGCTCGTTCCCGATCTACATCGCGATCTCGGCTGTCATGACACCGCTGTTCCGGAGGCGGCTCGATGAAAAATTTCGGCGCGGCGCCGAGAACCAGGCGTTCCTGGTCGAGAGCGTCACCGGGATCGAGACGCTCAAGGCGATGGCGGTCGAGCCCCAAATGCAGCGCCACTGGGAAGAGCAACTCGCGGGCTATGTCGGCGCCAGCTTCCGCGTCCTGAGCCTCGGCAACACGGCAAGCCAGATGGTGCAGTTCGTCAGCAAGGTTGTCACCGCAGCTATCCTGTATTTCGGCGCGCGACTGGTGATCGACGGCGGCCTGTCGGTCGGCGAGCTCGTCGCCTTCAACATATTGTCCGGCCGTGTCAGTGTGCCTGTCCTGCGGCTTGCGCAGATCTGGCAGGACTTTCACCAGGCGCGGCTGTCGGTGCAACGGTTGGGCGACATCCTCAATACCACGGCTGAACCGACTCACGCGCTGGCGCGGGCGCGCCTGCCGTCGATCCGCGGCAATATTAGTTTCGACCACGTCACGTTTCGCTATCGCCTCAACGGGCGGGAAGTGCTGCACGACGTCAGCTTCGACGTGCCGGCCGGGCAGATGGTCGGCATTGTCGGACCTTCGGGGTCGGGCAAGAGCACCTTCGCCAAGCTGGTGCAGCGTCTCTATGTGCCTGAAAGCGGACAGGTCATGATCGACGGCATGGATCTCGCGATGGCCGATCCCGCGTGGCTGCGTCGCCAGATCGGTGTAGTCTTGCAGGAAAACGTGCTGTTCAACCGCTCGGTGCGCGAAAACATCGCGCTGGCCGATCCGGCGATGCCGATGGAGCGCGTGATCGCGGCGGCAAAGCTCGCGGGAGCGCACGATTTTATCCTCGAACTGGATGAAGGCTACGACACGATTGTCGGCGAGCGGGGCTCGACGCTTTCCGGCGGCCAGCGCCAGCGCATTGCGATTGCCCGCGCCCTGATCTCGGATCCCCGCGTCCTGATCTTCGACGAGGCAACCAGTGCGCTGGACTATGAAAGCGAGCGCATCATCCAGCAGAACATGAAGGAGATCGCCAGGGGGCGCACGGTCCTGATCATCGCGCACCGGCTCTCGACGGTGCGGGCGGCGGACCGGATTGTCACCCTCGATCACGGCCGGCTGGTGGAGGATGGTACCCACGACGCGCTGATCAAAACCGGCGGGCGTTACGCGGCGTTGCACCGGTTGCAGGGAGGAATTTATGAAGTCGGCTAGCGGCGCGCTTCCCATCAAGCGGACTGAAATCGTCGTCCCGTTCCGGCGCATCAATGACAGGCGCGACAAATTCGCCTTTCTGCCGGCTGCGCTCGAGATTGTGGAGACACCACCATCGCCGATCGGGCGGGCGATCGTAGCAACGATCGTCGTGCTGTTCTGCGTAGCGTTGGTCTGGTCGTGGTGGGGCACGATCGACATCGTGGCTTCGGCGACCGGGAGAATCGTACCGAGCGGGCGCACCAAGATCATCCAGCCGTTCGAGACCGGGGTGGTTCGCGACATCCGGGTGCAGGACGGGCAGGCGGTCAAAGCCGGCGACGTGTTGGTCGAGCTCGATCCGACCGTGAATGCCGCGGAACGCGACCACCTCCAGAACGATCTGCTTGCCGAGCAACTCAACGTCGCACGGCTGCGCGCGGCGCTGGCGGCCGGCGATAATCATGCGGCCGACTTCGTAGCCCCTGCCGGTGCGGACCCGATCCTGGTCAGCACCCAGCGTCAGTTGTTGCTCAACCAGGTCACCGAGCATCGCGCGAAAATCGCCGCGCTCGCGCGTCAGCAGGCGCAGAAGGAAGCCGAACAGGCCACGACCGGGGCCGCCATTCACAAGCTCGAGGCGATGATTCCGGTGGTCCAGCAACGGGTCGACATCCGCAAGACGCTGATGGAGAGGGAGCTGAGCTCGAAGATCACCTATTATGAGATCCTGCAGCTGCTGGTCGAACAGCAGGAAGAGCTTCGCGTCCAGAACAGCCATCTGCACGAGGCGGAAGCGGCGGTGGCGGCGATCCGTGAGACGCGCGGCCAGGCGGTCGCCGAATACAGGCGGTCATTATCGGACGAACTCACCAAGGCCGAACAAAAGGTCAGCGGGCTGATACAGGATCTCATTAAAGCCGAGCGCAAAACCACGCTGCAGCGTTTGGCCGCTCCCGTCGACGGCGTGGTGCAACAGCTTGCGATCCACACGGTTGGCGGCGTCGTCACACCGGCGCAGGCCCTGTTGGTGATTGTTCCGAGCGACAGCCGGCTGGAAATCGAGGCCATGGTCTCGAACCGCGACATCGGCTTCGTCCACGCTGGCCAGCAGGCCGAAATCAAGATCGATACCTTCAATTTCACCCGCTACGGCCTGCTGCACGGCGACGTGCTCAACGTCTCGCAGGACGCCATCATCCGCGACCAGCCGCGGGACCGCACCGGCGACCGGCGGTTGGGCGCGCAGAACGATAGCAGCGAACCCAAGGGCCAGGAGTTGAACTACAGCGCGCGGATTTCGCTCGACCGCACCAAAATGCAGGTCGACGACCGGATGGTCGACCTGTCACCGGGCATGGCGGTGACGGTGGAGATCAAGACGGGGTCGCGCACGATCCTAAACTATCTGCTCTCGCCACTGCTGCGCTATCAACAGGAGGTTCTGCACGAACGCTGAATGCCGGCCTCCCTAGGATGAGGTCGGCTCGGCTGGATGTGTGACCATGCTTAGATCTAAACCTGAGAGAATCGATGAATAGTTTTTTGAAAGTGCCGCTCACCGCGACATGCCTTGTCGCCACCTGGCTGGCCGTCAAGGTATCGGCACAGATCCCTGCGGCACTTGTCGCTCGCGACGGCGCGGTGA
>Ga0081540_1004405_pt1 | contig 10757 bp, 9 predicted proteins | sample TabmetS2T1R1_FD_71024 | JGI IMG/M metagenome (GOLD analysis project Ga0081540, IMG submission 71024) | Tabebuia heterophylla rhizosphere microbial communities from the University of Puerto Rico - S2T1R1 | ecosystem: Host-associated > Plants > Roots > Rhizosphere ... | reverse complement strand
GCCTGCTGTGGTGATGCTTAAATTATCATTAGGAACTAAAATCGTGCCGCCGGCTGCCTGCAACGCGTTGCCATTTTGGGTTTGGACGGTGATCAAGCCTGATAATGGACCGGCGGCGGCATCCCAGACCAATGTTCCACCGGTCACGTTGCTGGCGTTGGTCGCTCCTGTCGTCGAAACCGCGGTGCTTCCAATGACAGTCGTGGTTCCCGACGTGACGTTGATCGTGGTCGTGACTGTTGGAGGGCTTGGCCCCACCGTCTGGGAGGCCGCAGGAATGGCCAGCAACAGCAAGCAGGTCGAAGTACTTGCGGCAACCAAGCCGCGGCAAACCGTTCGCTCGCGCGCATGCAGCATCCCAAGCCCCCGACTAGTTGCGGTTCCGCTCCACCTCTTCTGTATGTAAGGAATGGGTGCCTACGTCGTTCTGTGTGGGCACAAATGTGCTGCTTGAAATCTCGCCGGTTAGTCAACACAATCTTGCGACGAATCTTGTCTCAATTGTGTCTGAGAGGTTGTGTAGCGACTTACGCGGGCCAGTGTGGCGTAAACGGACCACATCCGGCAGTCCGACTGACCTATGTCGTGACAACCTCACCGAGTCTGGCCCGAAGGATTGAAATGGATCTGGTGTCCAGTTCTGATCGGCACTCGGGGTGATTGCAGGCCAGTCCCTACGGCAACGAAAGGATTTATCGACCTCCTTTCAGCACCTCCAGAACGGGCGGCGTGGAGTCCTCGACCGCGACCGAAACGTTCTTGAACTGGGCAGTGTCGACGTCGCCGGTCTGCAGCGAGCTTGAGGAGAGGCGAACGCCGAGCATGGTGGCTTAGGTTTGATAGGCGATCGTTCCAACGCGCACGCTGCCGCGCCGAAACACGCCGGCCTTGGCGAGCGCTGCGAACACATCGCCAAGCTCGGGGAATAAGGCGCGGAAATTGGAACGAGCGGACGAGGGTGGATACAACGCGCGGCGCTCGCGTTCGTCCTCACGAACCTCCTTGTGGTGGGCGATGCGCTCCAGGAGTTCTGGCGTCTCCGGGCCGACATAGCGCTGAGACCCTTCGACGCCGGTGCCGGTCTGGAAGTACCAATATTTGCGGCCATTGATGCTCTTGGCCGTGAACGAACCGTTGTCAGCGAAGGCCTCTTGGTCCAGCAGCAAGCGTCCAGCCGGCTTATACTCACTTAGCGAGATGAGGATAACGAGAATCAACCCTGCATTCGAGGCCGACGCGGCGCATCCGCCCCTTTAATCGCGCCGCTCACGTTGCGTGAGCAATTGGTTCGAGCCGGATTGTTTCCAGCAGCCCATGCCGTCACCCGCGACGGCGATCTTCTCTTCTCGTTCTGAAGAGTATGTTCGATGAAACCGAAACTGTCAGCCTTGATCACGTAGCGCAGCGGCATGAGCTCGCGGCCAGGCGGCCCGCAACCAACAAATCAGCCATCGTTGATCCGCGCTGGATCGCTTTCTCAATCCAGAGCGGGATCGGGTCTTGGCGTTGGAGGTCCCTCGTCCGGTTCAACGCATAAGATGAAGTCGGACGCCACCCTTGGCGACCTTCACCACCAGGTCGGGTGTGGCCGTCGATACGCTCAGATGAGCCTCGAATTGCGTGTGCCCCAATTGTGCCCGGACATTCTCGGGGCACTCAACGCGGGCATCGTCTCGATAAGTGATTGAACTTCAAGGGATAATGGTGGACGCACAAGGGATCGAACCTTGGACCTCTCCCGTGTGAAGGGAACGCTCTCCCGCTGAGCTATGCGTCCGGGATCATCAAGCAAATCAGGGGTCGGAACCGCCCGATCAAGCAGATAGCAGATGTCGTCAGAGGCCTGCGATTTACGAAGTGCGGGGGTGCGGTGTCAAGCCAAACCGGACGCGGTCGCTGTCATGCCCCCTGCTGGCGGGCGCGGGAGGCGTGGGCCTGCAGCGCACGGATGCGCTCGGCAAGCGTGCCGCCGCCGCTTTCCACCGGAGCCCTGGCGGCGGTGGCGTCGTTGGCCGGCCGCGGCGCAGTCATCGCCGGCGCAGCCATCGCAGGCGCAGCGGGTTCGGCGGCCAGCATGGCCTCGATCGCCGAATTCGGCCCTTCGAGCTGCATCGCGAGCTTCGCCACTTCCGCAGCGATGTCGTTGATGCGCTCGCGCAGCAGCGCATTCTCCATGCGCTCGGTCTGCCAGGAGCTTTCGGTCTGCTGCTGGATCGCGTTCATGTCGCGCTGCAGTTTCGCGCGCTCCTCGCGCACGACGCGCAGCTGCTCCTCGACCGCCGCCTTTTCGGCGCGCAGCCTGTCGAAGCCCGGCGTGCGGCCGCCTTCGTGCAGCGCCGCGATCTCGCCGCGCAGCTCCCTGATGGTGCGATCGGCGACCTCGCCCGCCTGCTTGAGCTGGATGTTCTCGTATTCGCGCTCGGTGAGCAGCTTGCCCTGCGTCGACAGCCGCGTCTCCAGGTCGTTGACGCGGTTGGCGTGTATCTCGGCTTCCTTGATCTGGGCGATCAGCTGGCGGTCGAGATCGGAGACGCGCTGGCTCAAATTCTCGACGCGGCCGCGCGCTTCGGTGAGCTCGCGCGACACTTTCTCCGAATCGCTGCGCTCCTGCGTCAGGCGGGTATGCGTCGACGAATATTCCTTCTCCGCCTCGGTGACGCGGCCCTTCAATTGCTCGATCTGCGTGCGCACCGCGACCAGCTCGACCTGGCGGCTCTCCGCCATGACGGAGCGGTCGTTGAGGTCGGCATTGAGCCTGGTGAGGTTGGCCTGCTTCTCGGAGAGGGCTTGCTCGGCGTTGCGCAGCGACTCGGTCTTGGCGGCGAATTCTTCCTCGGTGGCGCGCAGCTGCTCCTTGACCGCCTTCTCGCGCGCTTCCAGCGAGAAGATCGTGGCGTTCTTCTCGCCAAGCTCGACCTTCATGCGGTTGATCGCATCGGTCTTCTTGCCGAGTTCGGCAAGCTGGCTGGTGGTCTTGTTCTTGAGCTGCTCGACGCTCATTTCGAGACGCCGCGCCGACATCGCGAATTCCGCGCGCAGCTGGTCCTTGTCGGCCTGGATTTCGGCCATCGACAGCGGGGTCGCGGCTTCCATGCGCTTGGTCGTCAAGCGCACCGCGCGATTGTGCACCAGCGGCACGATCATCAGGCCAAACAGCATCGAGACCAAAAAACCGATCGCGAGATACATGATCGGTTCGATCATGCGGCTACTCCCCACTGCTCATGGAAAATTTACCAAACGACAATGCCATGGCGGGCGGGGAAAGCGCCAGCCCAATGGCGCATTAACGTGAATCAGCCCACGGCAGAATCTGCAAGGACCTGGCGGGCAAGGCTGTCCGCCAAATGCGCATCAGAACGGGTTCCAGGTCGCGCTCGGCGTATATTTGAGATAGCCGATATTGGCGCCGAGCCGCAGGCCAATGCCGGAGCGGATCGGCACCAGCACGATATTGTTGGCGGTCAGCGCCGTCATGCCGAAACCGCCGATGATATAGGCCGAGCCGTCGATGCCGACGAAGCGCTGATAGATCGCCTGCGTCGAGGGCAGGTTGTAGACCAGCGTCATGGTGCGTGCGCCATCGCCGCCCCAGTCGAAGCCGACCGACGGGCCCTGCCAGAAGACGCGCAGATCGCCGGCATTCTTGGTGTAGAGCGTGCCCTCACCATAGCGCAGGCCCGCGACGAACGCGCCGGAGCCTTCCTCACCGAGCACATAGCCGTTCGGCAGACCCCATTGGCTGACCGCGCGCTCGATGATCGAGGCGAGCCCGCGCGAGACATTGCCGAAGAACTTGTGGCCGGCATTGACCAGTTCGTCCGGCCCGTAATTGCTCGGTCCTTGCTGCCGCTGCGGCGCCGGGTATTCCTGCCCCGGCGGTGGCGCGGGCGGCGGGTAATATTGCTGCTGGCCAGGGGGCGGGGAATATTGCTGGCCAGGCGGTGGGGAATATTGCTGGCCGGGCGGCGGCAACGGCTGGCCCTGTTGTGCGGAAGCCGGCGCGGCCAAGCACAGCAGCGCGGCGAACGTCACCGCGGCAAGGCGTGAAGCAATAATCATGAAAAGACCTCTGGTCTCTGTGTCCGGCCGCCGCCTTAACCTGACGCCAACATCCTCGGCTTTAGGTTGCGTCCAGTGTCCCCTCGACTCCTGTGTTATTGATATCAACTATGACGGCAGAACGGCAGGAAAGTTACGGCCGAGGCCCCGGAATGGCCTTGTTTGCCTTTCTGGCGCTCATTTTCACGTCAGTTGCGCTGAATCAGGCCGCCCAGGGCTCGACCACCGAGCGGATTGTGGTGAACCGCTATTCGGGCCTCGCCATCGAGGGGTTCGATCCCGTGGCCTATTTCACCGAAGCCCAGCCGGTACTGGGGCTGCCCGACTTCGAGGCGGCCGAAGCCGGTGCCGTCTGGCGCTTCCACAACGCTGGCAATCGCGACGCTTTCGCCGCCAATCCCGAGATCTACGGACCGCAGTTCGGCGGCTACGATCCGATCGACGTCGCCCGCGGGGTGGCCTATGCCGGCAATCCCCGGTTCTTTGTGGTGACGGGGCAGCGCCTTTACCTGTTCGGGCGCGAAGAGAGCCGCAATACCTTTGCCGCCAACCCCACCAAGTTCCTGAAAGACGCCCGTGCCCGGTGGCCGGGGCTGGAAAGGACGCTGGCGCAGTAAGTTCAAAAACTTGCCGCCCCCGGATCGCCCCAGGCGATGAATTCCGACACGACGAAGTCCTCCCGTCCGAGCCCGAAATGCAGCTCGGCTCCCCCCGAATCCGTGACCTTGCCGCCCGCTGCGGTCACGACGGCATGGCCGGCCGCGACGTCCCATTCGGAGGTGGGGCCGAGGCGGGGATAGATGTCGACGGCGCCTTCGGCGACCCGGGCAAATTTCACCGCCGAGCCAAGCTCGGCGCGCACAGCGCCCGGCCGCTTTGCAATAAAGGCTTCGGTCCTGGGGTCGCCATGCGAGCGGCTGACCGCCACCGTCCAGGGTTTCCCCGATGGCGGGCAGGGCCGGGTGCGGATCGGCTCGATCGACTTGATCGTGGTGCCCGCAAGCGTCAGCCGCTGGGCGCCGCGCCCGACCAGTCCGCGCCACACCAGGCCAAGCGCCGGCGCGCCGACAAAGCCGAGCAGCGGCTTGCCCTGGCTGACCAGCGCGAGATTGACGGTGAATTCGTTGCGGCCCGCGACGAACTCCTTGGTGCCGTCGAGCGGATCGATCAGGAAGAAGCAGCCCACGTAAGGCGGGCTCGCCTGAGCGACACGCTCTTCCGAGAGCGACGGGATGTCGGGCGCAATCCGCGCCAGCCCTTCGCCGATGATCTTGTCCGCGGCGAGGTCAGCCTCCGTCACCGGCGAGCCGTCCCGCTTGCCGTCGACCTTCATGACGGCACGGTTGACCGCAAGGATGGCTTCGCCGGCGCGAATCACGAGTTCCGTCAGCGGCTCGATCAACCGCGCCGCTGCCTCGCCTTCGATCGGCTGCGAACATGCCTCATTCATGGGCGAATTTCATTGTTGTTCATTCCCAAGACCATTCCCGCCCTCGGCTGGATGCCCAGCCGTCTGCAGTGTATCAAACCCGAAAGCATGCGTGATTCGCGCTGAAACCGTGCAGCTTTCCAGGAACATCTGATGTCCAGCACTTCAACTCTCAGTTCCGCCCCCGACGCGCTCGAGCTTGCGGCGTTGCTCTGCTCGCGGGTTTGTCACGATCTCATCAGCCCGGTCGGCGCGATCGTCAATGGCCTTGAGGTGCTTGACGACAATCCCAAGCCGGAAGATCGCGATTTCGCGCTCGAGCTGATCCGCAAGAGCGCCAAGACCGCATCCGCCCGGCTGCAATTCTGCCGGCTCGCCTTCGGCGCGGCCGGCTCCTCCGGCGCCCAGATCGATCTCGGCGACGCCCAGCAGATGGCGAAGGGCCATATCGAGGACGGCAAGATCACGCTCGGCTGGAATCTGCCGCGTCTCCTTCTGCCGAAGAACCGCGTCAAGCTTCTGCTCAACATGCTCGTGATCGCGCAGCAGACCATTCCGCGCGGCGGCACGTTGACGATCAATCCGGTGGGCGAAGGCGAGACGATGAGTTTTCGCGTCACCGCGGCCGGTCTCAACGCGCGCGTGCCGCAGAACATTGCCGATGTCTTGAGCGCGCCGAGCGTGCCGCCGGCAGCGGACGCGCATGCCGTGCAGCCTTATTACACGCGGCTGCTCGCGCAGGCCTGCGGGTTGAAAGTTTCGCTCGCACCCGAAGGCGAAAACGTGGTGATCGCCGCCGCCTGAACGGCGGCGTGCTGGGCCGTCGAAGGTTAATCAAACCTTTCCGTTTGCCCTGTGGCTCTTTGCAGCTGCCTTATCTCTTTGTTGAGCCCGTTCTTTTCCAAATGCTCAACCAAACTTAAACCGTTTCCATAGAAGCTGGCGAAACTTCAAGGGCGAAAGCGATGTCGCGCGCCTCGTGTTGCGTAAGGCCAGTTTCATGGATGATCTATTGCGCGAGTTTTTGACCGAGACCAGCGAGAGCCTGGACACGGTCGACAATCAGCTGGTTCGGTTTGAGCAGGAGCCGAACAACGCCAAGATTCTGGATAATATTTTCCGGCTGGTTCACACCATCAAAGGCACCTGCGGTTTTTTGGGGCTGCCGCGGCTGGAAGCGCTGGCCCATGCCGGCGAGACCTTGATGGGCAAGTTCCGCGACGGCATGCCGGTGACGGCGGAGGCCGTGACGCTGATCCTGTCCTCGATCGACCGCATCAAGGAGATTCTCGCAGGGCTCGAAGCCACCGAAGCCGAACCTGAAGGGACCGACCGCGACCTGATCGACCAGCTGGAAGCCATGGTCGAGCGCGGCATGGCGGCCATGTCAGCGTCGACGCAGTCGATCGCGTCCGCAAGCGAAGCCGCAGCTCCCACGGAGGTCCCCGCGATGGCGTCACCGCCCACCCAGCCGGCGGCACCGGCCGCGCCCAAGGTCACCACGGGCCACCTGGTCGAGCAGACCCTGGAACGCCCGCTGCGCCCCGGTGAAGTGTCGCTCGATGAGCTGGAGCGCGCCTTCCGCGAGACGGCGATCGAAGCGGCCCCGGCTGCCCCGGCGGCGCCCGCACCGAAGGCGGCGGCAGCCCCCGCTGCCGAGGCCGAGGCTTCGAAGAAAGTGGCAAAACGCCCCAGTGTCGCCACGGAAGACATGGCCGAGGGCGACAAGGTCGCCAACCAGTCGATCCGGGTCAATGTCGACACCCTCGAACACCTCATGACCATGGTCTCCGAGCTGGTGTTGACCCGCAACCAGCTGCTGGAGATCTCAAGGCGCAACGAGGACACCGAGTTCAAGGTGCCGTTGCAGCGGCTCTCCAACGTCACCGCCGAGCTGCAGGAAGGCGTCATGAAGACGCGCATGCAGCCGATCGGCAATGCCTGGCAGAAGCTGCCGCGCATCGTGCGCGACCTCTCGGGCGAACTCGGCAAGCAGATTGAGCTGGAGATGCACGGCGCCGACACCGAGCTCGACCGCCAGGTGCTCGACCTCATCAAGGACCCGCTCACCCATATGGTGCGCAACTCCGCCGACCATGGCCTGGAGACGCCGGCCGAGCGCTTGGCCTGTGGCAAGGGCGAGCAGGGCACCATTCGGCTTTCCGCCTATCACGAGGGCGGCCACATCATCATCTGCATCGCGGATAATGGAAGAGGGCTGAACACCGAGAAGATCAAGGCCAAGGCGGTCTCTAGCGGTCTCGTCACCGAGGCTGAGCTGGAGAAGATGACGGAAGCCCAGATCCACAAGTTCATCTTTGCCCCGGGCTTCTCCACCGCGGCCGCCGTCACCTCGGTCTCCGGCCGCGGGGTGGGCATGGACGTGGTGCGCACCAATATCGACCAGATCGGCGGCACCATCGACATCAAGAGCGTCGCCGGCGAGGGAAGCTCGGTCACCATCAAAATCCCGCTCACCTTGGCCATCGTCTCGGCCCTGATCGTGGAAGCCGGCGGCGACCGCTTTGCCATCCCGCAGCTCTCGGTGGTGGAACTGGTGCGCGCCCGGGCCAATTCGGAGCACCGCATCGAGCGCATCAAGGACACCGCGGTGCTGCGGCTGCGCAACAAGCTGCTGCCGCTGATGCACCTGAAGAAGCTCCTCAAGATCGACGACGGCGCCGGTGCCGACCCCGAGAACGGCTTTATCGTGGTCACCCAAGTGGGCAGCCAGACCTTTGGCATCGTGGTCGACGGCGTGTTCCACACCGAGGAAATCGTCGTCAAGCCGATGTCGACCAAGCTGCGCCACATCGACATGTTCTCCGGCAATACCATTTTGGGCGATGGCGCCGTCATCATGATCATCGACCCCAATGGCATCGCCAAAGCCTTGGGCGCCGCCGGCAATGCGTCCCATGAGATGGCGGAAGAAAATGCGGCTTCCCATGCCTCTTCCGGCGAGCAGCTGACCTCGCTGTTGGTGTTCCGCGCCGGCACCAACCAGCCCAAGGCCGTCCCGCTCGGGCTTGTCACCCGCCTGGAAGAGATCGCCACCGACAAGATCGAGCTTTCTAACGGCCGCTACATGGTGCAGTACCGCGAGCAGCTGATGCCGCTGGTGCAGATGGCCGGCGTCTCGGTGCAGACCTCAGGCTCGCAACCGATCCTGGTGTTCGCCGACGACGGCCGCTCCATGGGGCTCGTGGTCGACGAGATCATCGACATCGTCGAGGAGCGCCTCAACATCGAGGTGGCGGGCTCGCAAGAGGGCATTCTGGGCTCGGCCGTGATCAAGGGCCAGGCCACCGAAGTGATCGACGTCGGCCACTTCCTGCCGATGGCCTTTGCCGACTGGTTCTCTCGCAAGGAGATGCGGCCGTCGCTGGCGGCGCAGTCCGTGCTCTTGGTCGATGATTCTGCCTTCTTCCGCAACATGCTGGCCCCGGTGCTCAAGGCCGCCGGCTACAAGGTGCGGACCGCGCCGAATGCGCAAGAAGGCCTCGCCGCGCTGCGCTCGGGACAATCCTTTGACGTCGTGCTGACCGACATCGAGATGCCCGACATGAACGGCTTTGAGTTCGCCGAAGTGATCCGCTCCGACAACAACCTCGGCCAGATGCCGATCATCGCGCTGTCGGCGATGGTCTCGCCGGCGGCGATCGAGCGCGGCCGGCAGGCCGGCTTCCATGACTATGTCGCCAAGTTCGACCGGCCCGGCCTGATCGCGGCGCTGAAGGAACAGACCGCCGAAGTGAAGCGGGCGGCGTAAGGGAAATGAGTATGACCAGCAAGACCGAGACCATCGAGGGCACTGTCGCCGAATACGTCACCGCCGTGATCGGGGGCCAGCTGTTCGGCCTGCCGATCTCCCGCGTGCAGGACGTGTTCATGCCGGAACGGCTGACCCGGGTCCCGCTCTCCTCATCCGAGATCGCCGGCGTGCTCAATCTGCGCGGCCGCATCGTCACCGTGGTCGACATGCGCGCCCGCCTGGGGCTGCCCAAAAACGACGACGGCAAGCCGCCGATGGCGGTCGGCGTTGATCTGCGGGGCGAGTCCTATGGCCTCCTGATCGACACCATCGGCGAGGTGCTGCGCCTGCCCGAGGACGGCCGCGAGGAAAATCCGGTCAATCTCGACCCCCGCATGGCCAAGCTCGCCGGCGGCGTCCACCGCCTCGACGGCCAGCTCATGGTCGTCCTCGACGTCGATCGCGTCCTCGAACTCGCGCCCAAGCCAGCGCTTGCCGCCTAGCGAACCCCAAACGTTGTATCCGGGAGAGTCAGAAAAATGAAAACATGTCTCGTAGTGGATGACTCCAGCGTCATCCGGAAGATCGCAAGCCGAATCCTGGAAGAGATGAACTTCCGGATCGTCGAGGCCGAGGACGGCGCGCAGGCGCTGGAGATCTGCAAGCGCGAGCTGCCGGACGCGGTGCTGCTCGACTGGAACATGCCGGTCATGGATGGCTTCGAATTCATGACCCATCTGCGCCAGCTTCCCGGCGGCGATGTGCCGAAAGTGGTGTTCTGCACCACCGAGAACGGTATCGACCATATTTCGCGCGCGCTGCATGGCGGCGCCAACGAATACATCATGAAGCCGTTCGACAAGGACATTGTCGCGGCCAAGTTCCAGGAAGTCGGATTGATTGCAACGCCGGTCTGAAACCGGCCCGTTTGTATTGTTGCGTTTGTTGTGAGAGGCCGCCCGTGACACCGCCAGACTATGAGTATCTGCGTAAGCTGCTGAAGGATCAGTCCGGTCTCGACCTGTCGGCCGACAAGCAATACCTGATCGAAAGTCGGCTGGTGCCGTTGTCGCGCAAGGCGGGGCTAGCCGGCATTCCCGAGCTCGTGCAGAAGATGAAGGCGGGGTCCGCCTCCCTGGTCGCGCAGGTCGTGGAAGCCATGACCACCAACGAGACCTTCTTCTTCCGCGACAAGATCCCGTTCGATTACTTCCGCCAGTCGATCATGCCGGAAATCCTGAAGGCGCGCGCGCCGCGCAAGAGCGTCCGCATCTGGTGCGCGGCGGGCTCGACCGGCCAGGAGCCGTATTCGCTGGCGATGTGCCTGAAGGAGATGGAGAGCCAGCTCGCCGGCTGGCGCGTGGACATCATCGCCACTGATCTCTCGCAGGAAGTGCTGGAGAAGTCCAAGACCGGACTCTACAGCCAGTTCGAGGTGCAGCGCGGCCTGCCGATCCAACTGCTGGTGAAATATTTCAAGCAGAACGGCGAGTTCTGGCAGATCAACCCGGA
>Ga0081540_1004404_pt1 | contig 10757 bp, 9 predicted proteins | sample TabmetS2T1R1_FD_71024 | JGI IMG/M metagenome (GOLD analysis project Ga0081540, IMG submission 71024) | Tabebuia heterophylla rhizosphere microbial communities from the University of Puerto Rico - S2T1R1 | ecosystem: Host-associated > Plants > Roots > Rhizosphere ... | reverse complement strand
GCCGCCCCTCAACGAGGTCGAGGTCGACTGCGACCTGAAGCTCGCCGGCCGCGAGGCGGAGCTCGCCGGGGCACTGGCCGGCAGCGGCCTGGTCGAGCGGGCGATGGTCTCGACGATGGAGGTCGAGAGCCTGCTCAAGCTTCGCCAGATCGAGCCCGAGCTGCGCCTCGGCTGGACCTATCCGAAGACCCGCCGTGACTGGACCCGCTACGGCTGGGCCCGGCCCGCCCTCCGCGCGGGCCTTTCGGCGATCCGGCGCCGCTTTCCGGCCATCCTCGAGAGGAAGGGCCCCGAGCTGGACGTCGACGCGGTCTGGGCCTATCACCCGATCATCACGCCGCGCCTCGTGGAGGCCGCGAAGAGGGTCGAGGTCGAGCTGATCGCCTGGACGGTGGACGACGCTGAGCGGATCAGCGAGCTGCTCGAAATGGGGGTCGACGGGATCTGCTCCAACGATCCCCGGCTCTTCGAGGCGGCGGAGAAGCGGCTCTCCGCCGGCGCCACGGCCGAGAGCTAGACGGGCGTCGGCAGGCCGGGCGTCTGCGAGGTGCCCCGCCGCTCGAAGAAGCGCCACTCGACCTCGCCGAGCACGGTCGACGGTGGATCGGCGTAGACCCACTCGCGCATGATCCGGTGCCAGTTGGCCTTCGCCCGGAGCTGCGCCAGCACGGCGAGCAGCCCGGTCTCCATCCGGCGCCCCATCAGCTCGTCCGCCGGGAGGCTCTCCTTGCGGACGAGGTCGTAGAAGTCAGACCGGGGGTCCGAGGTCACCTCGATCATCTTCATCACCCGCTTCGGCGTGATCCGCACCTCGCCGTCCTCCAGGTACCAGCCGCCGACCATCTTCACGTGCTTCATCAGCCGCTCGGCGTCGACCTTGCTGGGGTCGTGGACGAAGCCGAGATCGTGCAGGGCGCCCCGAAGAGCCTCGGGATCGTCCCGGGCCGCGGCGTCGACGGCTCGCTGCTCCAGCTCGATCTGGGGTGACGTCAGGCGCTTGGTCATCCCGAAATCGAGAAAGGCCACCCGCCCGTCGTCCATCAGGAGGTAGTTGCCCGGATGGGTGTCGGCGTTGAAGTGCTGCAGGTGGTAGATCGAGCCGAAGCAGAAGCGGAAGACGATCTCGCCGAAGATGTCGCGCTCGTCCTGGTCGAGCTCCTTGACCTCGTCGAAGCCGCGTCCCTCGACGTAGTCCGAGACCAGCACGCGGCGCCGCGAGAACCGCGAATACACCCTGGGGACGAAGATGAACGGGTGCCCGTCGTAGGCGCGTGCGAACGCGCGCTGGTTCTGCGCCTCGTACTCGTAGTCGAGCTCCTCGAGGACTCGCTCGCGGAGCTCGGACGCGACCGCCTTGGCGTCGAGCCCCGGCGCCAGCACCTTCGCCAGGCGCATGATCATGCCGGCGTTGGCCAGGTCCGACTCGAGGGCGTCGGCGATGCCGGGGTACTGGACCTTGACCGCGACCCTGGTCCCGTCGTGGAGGGTGGCCCTGTGGACCTGCCCGATCGAGGCCGCGGCGAATGCCTCGTGCTCGATCTCGGCGAAGACCTGCTGCGGCGGCCTCTCGTACTCGTCCTCCAGGATCTGGTGCACGGCGTCCCACGGCATGGCGGGGGCAGAGGTGCGGAGCTTGGACAGCCGCTCCTGGTAGATCTCGCGGTACTCGGGAGGCAGGAAGTCGACGTCGATGAACGACGCCATCTGCCCGATCTTCATGGCCGCGCCCTTCATCTCCCCGAGCACCGACGCCATCTTCAGCGCGGTTTCCAAGTGCCGGCTCTCGAGGTGCTCCTGGGCCTTCTCATCGGAGCGGACCACGTTCGCCGCGGCGGTGCCGGCGTACCGGGTCGCCTGCGTGCCGAGCGCCGTGCCGAGCCTGGCGGAGCGGCCGAAGCGCGAGGTGGGTATTCGCCCGTGCTGCTCCTCCGGCTCGAGCGGGTCCGTGCGCCGATCCCGCTCCTCTGGTTCGGCTCGCAGAGCGTCGACGCCCTGCTCTTCCCGCTGGTCCCTGTCCTCGTCGCTGCCCATTGCCCTCACCTATTTTCTATCCTGGCGCCCGAGCGTACCCGGCTCACCCTTTCGGGCGGGCGCGCGCTGTCACTCAGTACCTTCTTACCCGTCCATGGCACAGGAGCGAGCAACACTCAAGGTTTCCCAGCGCGAGACGTTCGGATCGCGGGCCACGCGACGTCTCCGCCGCGAGGGCCTGGTGCCCGGCGTGGTCTACGGGCAGGGGGGCGACGCCCGCCCGTTCCAGGTCTCCGCGCGCGACCTGCGCGTGCTGCTCTCCGAGGGCCACACGCTGCTCGACCTGGAGCTGGACGGCTCCACGGCCGTGCCGGTGGTGATCAAGGAGCAGCAACACCATCCCGTCCGCGGTGACGTGCTCCATCTGGACTTCCTCGAGGTCCGGCTCGATGAGGAGATCCAGGCGGAGGTCCCGATCGAGCTCGACGGATCCGATCAGGCGCCCGGCGTCCGCGAGGGCGGCGTACTCGAGCACGTCGGCCGCGAGGTCACCGTCGAGGCCCTCCCGACCGAGATTCCGGAGCGCATCACGGTGGACGTCTCCGAGATGGAGATCAACGACACGATCAACCTCGCGAGCGTGTCAGCCCCCTCGGGCGTCAAGTTCATGGTCGACGAGCCGGAGGAGTTCACCGTCGCCACCCTGAGCCCGCCCCGGGTCGAGGAGGAACCTGAGCCCGAGCTCGAGGAGGAAGCCGAACTGGTCGGAGAGGGCGAGGAGGCCCCCGAGGGCGAGGAGCCCGCAGAGGGCGAGGCCGAGGGCGAGCGTGCCGCCGAGAGCGAGGGCGGCGAGGACTCCGGCGGCGACGAGGGGTAATGGGCCTGATCGAGCGCCTCTTCGGCCGGCGCAGGCGGGAATCGGTCAGCGACTCGGGGCGCCGCGACGATTCCTCACAGTACGTTCAGCCGCCCCCGACCGATGTGCACAGCGAGGGCGGTGCCCATCACCATCACGACGACCAGCAGCAGCCCCAGCCCGTTCAGGGGCAGCAGGGAGGCGATCAGCCCGGTCGGGATGATCCCGGTGGCTGGGACGTGCAGGGTGACCTCGAGCCGGCGGGTGGCGACTCGGGCGCCGGCGACTCAGGCGGCGGTGGGGACTCCGGCGGCGGCGACGGCGGAGGGGGCGGCAACGGAGGCGGAGGCGGCGATTAGCCGCTGGCGCCTGCGGCGGCGCGACCGCGGCGCCGGAGAAGCAGTGGAGCGCGACGCGCGCGTCGACGCCCTCATCGTCGGACTCGGCAACCCCGGCCGCGAGTACGCCGGGACGAGACACAATCTCGGCTTCGAGGTGGCGGCTGAGCTCTCCCGCCGCTGGGAGCTGCCGAAGGCCAGGAAGCGCTACGGCGGGCTGATCACGGACGGGCGGACCGGCGTGGGCGGCCCCCGCGTCGCCATCCTGCTTCCGCAGACCTTCATGAACGAATCCGGCTCGGCCGCCGGCCCGGCTCGGGGTGAGCTCGGCGTGGCGCTCGATCACGTCATCGCGCTGCACGACGAGATCGATCTGCCCTTCGGCGAGGTTCGGAGCAAGCTGGGCGGCGGTGTCGCCGGACACAACGGCTTGAAGAGCCTCAGCCAGGGGCTCGGCGGGAAGGACTTCTGGCGTGTCCGGGGTGGGGTCGGCCGGCCGGACTCCAGCGACCCCGAGATCGTCTCGAACTACGTGCTCTCCAGGTTCAGGGAGCCGGACGATCAGGTCCGCCGGCTGATCCAGTCCTCCGCCGATGAGGCCGAGCGGCTGCTCGAGCGGCTCGCCGGCGCGGGAGCGGGGGAGGAGGAGGCCTGATGGCACTGACCGGCTACTCCGTCGATGAGAACGGCGTGGCGCTGCTCCGCCTCGAGCGCGAGCGGGCGCGAAATGCGATCAACACCGAGATGCTGGGGGAGCTCCTCGCCCACCTCGACGAGGCGCGGGGAGATCAGATGGTCCGGGTGGTGGTGATCTCCTCGAACGACCACCTCGGCCTCTCGGCGGGCGCCGATGTCCGGGAGGAGCTGGGCGACGAGGGGAAGGTGCACCGGATGGAGCTCTTCGCGGAGCTCTACGACGAGCTCACCTCGTTTCCGAAGCCGACGGTGGCCGCCTGCCACGGGTCGGTGGTGGGCGGCGGCGCCGAGATCGCAGTCGCCTGTGATCTCCGGGTGGCCGGCTCCAATCTCCGCATGCGCTTCCCGGGCGCCGAGCTCGGCGTTCCCGTGGGGCCGGCCCGCCTGGTCACCCTCTGCGGCCTGGCCACGGCGAAGTACCTGCTGCTCACATCGCGCAATGTCGCGGCGGACGAGGCGCTCCGGCTGGGCCTCGTGCATCGAGTCGCACCGGCGGCCGGAACCGAGGACGCCGCTCTGGCGCTCGCGGCCGAGGTGGCCGCCCATCCCCCCGAGGCGGTCGCCCGCCTCAAGGCGATGCTGCACCGCTGGGACGGGGTGGTCGAGCGCTCGGCGGATGAGGGACGCGGGCAGGTCGAATGGCAGCGCAGCGGTCCCGGGCTGCCGTTCCGCAGCTGAGCGAGTCGCTCGCACGAGCCCTGGCGGCAACTCATATGCTCGCCACCGGCGAGAGCCAATGGATCCGAGCGCCGTCAATCCCGAGATCGACGATCAGGGCGCCGAGCTCGGCCTGATAGCCGCCCTCGTCCCGAGCCTGGACGAGCGCAGCGCAATCGACGTCGGCGCCGAGCACGGCGCGGTGGCCGCCTGCCTCCGGGACGCCGGGCTCGGACCGGCCTGGCTGATCGAGCCCGCGCCCAGAAGCGCTGCGAGGCTGCGGGACCGGTTCGCGGACGACGCCGACGTCCGCGTGTTGGAGATCGCGGCGGGCGCGGAGGATGGAACCGGTCAGCTGCACCTGGCACAGGACCCCCGGGGCGAGAGCCTCGACGCCTTCAACACGCTGCGACCGGGGGATTCGGGTCCCGACCTGCTGTGGGACGCCTCGGTGGAGGTCCAGGTCAGGTCCCTGGACTCGCTCGGCGAGGCGGGGGAGATCCCCAGACGGGTCGGGGTGCTCAAGATCGATGCCGAGGGCGCGGACGCGGAGGTTCTCCGCGGCGCCGCAGGCCTCGTTGCCGACGTCGTCATGGTGGAGTTCTGGGGCGAGTTGCCGGAGACGCTCGGGCCCTGCCCGGCCGGGCTCGACGAGCTCCGCTCGCTGGTCGAGCCCCTCGGGCCGAGGCGCTTCCTCTTCGTGCGCCATGGACCGCGTCAGGTGGGGATCGGCCGCTGGGACACCGCCGATCCGGGAGAGGGGGAGTGGGGCAACCTCATCTTTCTCGCCGATTCGCTGGTGGACGACGCGCAGGCGGCCCTACCCGAGCTCGACCGCAGCCTTCGGGCACGCGGCGAGCGGCTCATCGCGGAACAGGAGACGGCGTCCGCCGAGCGGCTCGAACTGATCCAACGGCTGAGCGAGGAGGCGGACGCGCGGCTGGAGGTGATCGAGGGCCTGGTCCGCGAGATGGAGACCCCTCGCGGGCTGCTCGACCGTCTCAGGGCCGGGCGAGGCGGCTCGCGAGCGCAGGAGTCAGGCGAATCGCCCCGACTCGATGCGGTCGACGACGTCGAGCAGGAAGGCGGCGGCGACCGCGCCGTCTAGGGCGCGGTGGTCGAAGCCGACCGAGAGCAGCGCGACGGGGCGAGCGACCACCTCGCCGTCCCGGACCACCGGGCGCTCGGCAACGCGATGAACGCCGAGGATCCCGACCTGGGGGGTGTTCAGCAGGGGCGTCGCGAAGAGCCCGCCGAGCCGCCTGGCGTCGGTGATCGTGAAGGTGCCGCCGCGGAGGTCCTCCGGCGCGAGGGTGCCGGCGCGGCCGGCCTCGACCAGCCGCTCGACCTCGGCGGCGAGCCAGTCGGCGGACCGCCCCCCGGCGTCGGGTATCACCGGGACGACGAGGCCGTGCGCACCCTGGATCGCGTAACCGAGATCGCAGCGGTCATGCCGCACCAGCTCGCCCCTCTCGAGCGTTGCGTTGAGGTCGGGTTGGACCGCGAGTGCCCCCGCGGCGGCGGCGATCAGGGCGGCGGCGCGAGCGTAGGGCATCGCATGGGCCAGGCTGGAGAAGTCGCACTCCTCAACGACGGTCACCATGGGGACCGCCGCCGCATCGGTCATGTGGCTGGCGATCGCGCGGCGGACACCCCGCAATGGCACGCGTCGCATCCCGTCATCGCCGTTGTCGCCCGGATCCGGCTGACGGTCCCTTGCCGCGGCCTCCCGCACGTCGTGTTCCGTGACGATCTCGCCGGGGGACCGCAGACCGTCGAGCTCGATCCCGAGCTCCGACGCCAGGGCGCGGACGCGGGGAAGCGCCCGCGGGCCGGCGCGGTTGTCCCGCTCGGTCGAGATCTCGGCGAGCGCGTCGCCGACCGTCGCGTGAGCTCCCTCCGCGACCAGGAGCCCGCTGATCGTGCCCTCGACGGGCGAAGGGATCTGGACGACCGCCTTGTCGGTCTCGACCTCCAGCAGCGGCTGGTCGCGCTCGACGGCGTCGCCCTCCAACACCAGCCACCTGACGACCTCGGCGCCGGTCAGCCCCTCTCCGAGGTCCGGGAGCCGGATGAGGAGCGGCGTGCTCAGAACCGCAGGACCTCCTCGAGCGCGGTCACGACCCGGTCCGCGCTCGGGATGTAGCTGTCCTCCAGCGACCAGTACGGATAGGGGACGTCGAAGCCGGTCACTCGGAGGACCGGCGCGCGCAGGTCGAGGATCCCGCGCTCCGCCAGGAGGGCGGCCACCTCGGCGCCGAAGCCCGCCGTGCGGGGCGCCTCATGGACGATCACCGCCCGCCCGGTCTTGGCGACCGAGTCGAGAACCGACTCCTCGTCCAGGGGGGTGAGCGTTCGCAGGTCGAGGACCTCCACCTCCGCCTCGCCGCGCTCGCTGAGGCGCTGGGCGGCGGCGGTGACCACGGGCAGCATCGCGCCATAGGAGATCAGCGTCGCGTCGGTGCCATGCCGTCTGACGACTGCCCGCCCGAGCTCGACGAAGTGCTCCCCGTCCGGGACCCCCTCCGTGGAAGCCCGGTAGAGAGCCTTCGGCTCGAGGACGACGACCGGGTCGGGATCGCGGACAGCGGCAGCGATCAGCCCCTTCGCGTCCGCCGGGGAGGACGGGAGCGCGACCTTGATCCCGGGGGCATGTGCGTAGAGCGCCTCGGGCGAGTCCTCGTGCAGCTCCGGCGCCCCCACCCCGCCGCCGTAGGGCATGCGGATCACCACGGGCATCTCGATCGCGCCTCCGCTGCGCCAGCGGTAGCGGCTCAGGTGGCTCAGCACCTGATCGAGCGCCGGATAGCTGAACGCCTCGTACTGCATCTCGCACACGGGCCGCCACCCCGCCAGCGCCAGGCCGATCGCCGTGCCCACGATGCCGGCCTCGGCGAGCGGGGTGTCGACGCAGCGATCGGCCCCGAACTCCTCCTGCAGGCCATCCGTTGCCCGGAACACCCCACCGAGCCGGCCCACGTCCTCCCCCAAAACCATCACCGAGTCATCCCGCGCCATCTCCTGGCGCAGCCCCTCGTTGACGGCCCGGACGAGGTTCATCACGGCCATCTCAGGTCCCCAAGGCGGAGTCGCGATGTCGGCGAAGCGCGCGCGGCGGCAGCGCGTAGGTCGTGTCGAAGATCTGCTTCGGATCCGGCTCGGGCAGCGATTCCGCGGCCTCGATCCCGGCCTCCATCTCAGCCAGGGCCTGATCGCGAATTTCCGAGATCGTCCCGTCGTCGAGCACGTCGAGTTGCCGGAGCCGGCTCTCGAAGCGCCCGAGGCATTCCCGCTCGCGCGCCGCACGGACCTGCGCCGCGTCCATGTAGCGGCTGGGGTCGTCGGCTGTCGCATGGGGTGCGCCGCGGAAGGTGACGGCCTCGATGAACTGCGGGCCGTCGCCGGCGCGGGCGCGGCCCGCGGCCTCGCGAACCGCGTCCCGCACAGCCAGGGGGTCGGCCCCGTCGACGCGAACGCCTCGCATCCCGTAGCCGATCGCCTTGTCGACGAGGCGCTCGACGCCCGACTGCTCGATCGCCGGGGTGGAGATGGCCCAGGAGTTGTTGTTGCAGACGAACACCGCGGGAACACGCCTGGCGGCGGCGAACGTCATCCCCTCGTGAAAGGCGCCGGTGGAGGTCGCGCCATCGCCGAAGAACGCGAGCGCGCAGCTCGTCTCCCCCCGCAGCTTCAGTCCCCAGGCCATTCCGGCCGCGTGCGGCACGTGACTTCCCACCGGGACCGCGATCGAGGCAACCCGCCACGGCCGCGGATCCCACCATCCCCGCGGGTGCCCGCGCCACCAGGCGAAGATCGTCGACGCCGGCATCTCGCGGATGAGGCCGATCGCCGACTCGCGATAGGAGGGAAAGATCCAATCCTCGGGCTCGAGCGCGTGGAGGGCGCCGGCCTGCAGGGCCTCGTGGCCCCAGAAGATCGCGTAGGTGCCGATCCGGCCCTGGCGGTGATAGACGACGGAGCGGTCGTCGTAGGTCCGCAGCCGCACCATGCTGCGGTACAGGGCGCGCAGCTCGGGGGACGGCTCAGTTACCTCTGGCCCGGCCGGAACGGGCTCGTGGGTTATCGCCTTGGGATCCAATCGAAGGCCTCGAGGCGACCCGATCGTATCCCCGATCCGGCGAGTCGACCGAGGGCTTCGATCGACCGTCCATCGCCGTGCGGTCCCCTCCCCGGACAAGATACGGTGGGCTCGCCCGCCGCCCTCAGCCGACCGAAGGGGGAGAAGTGAGCGCAACCCACAGTCCACCTGCAGGGACCGTGCCGCTGCGTGACCACGTCTCCCTCTACGACGAGCTGACCGAGGGGCGAGCGATCAGGCTGCGCGTGGAGGAGCTGCTCGAGCGGGCGGCCGACACGCATCCGGGGCTCGTACCGAGCCAAGAGGAGATCGCGGCCGAGCGAGGACGGGAGCTCCGAGAGCAGCTCGGAGTCGAGCTCGCCCAGGGCCGGCTGCTGGCGGCGTGGTTGGGTGATGCGGACGTCGGCACGCATCTGCTGGAGTCGATGCTGCGCCCGAAGCCCGAGTCGATCGATCTGCTGCCGGGCTATTTGAGCGACGGGCACGTCGATCTCGGCGCCGCGAGCGTCGAGCGACAGGGCAACCTCGGCGTGGTCACGCTGACGCGGCCGGAGCGGCTCAACGCCGAGAACGACGAGACGACCGACGCCCTCGAGACGGCCGTCGACCTGGTCCTGCTCGACCCCGGCTCGGAGGCGGGCGTCCTCCGCGGCGGCGTCGTCGATCACCCTCGCTATCGGGGACGGCGGGTGTTCAGCTCCGGGCTGGATCTCTCCGAGCTCTACGCCGGACGACTGTCCTACCTCTTCTTCATCGTCCGCGAGCTGGGCTTCGTGGCGAAGATGCTGCGTGGGATGGCCGGCCCGGAGGCGGGTGAGGTCTCCGAGCCCACGAGGTCCGCGCAGACGGACGGGGGCTGGGTCGAGGCGCCGTGGCTCGCCGGGGTCGAGACCTTCGCGATCGGCGGCGGCGCCCAGCTGCTCCTGGTGATGGACCGGGTCGTCGCCGAGCGCGACGCCTTCCTCAGCCTGCCGGCCAGCCGCGAGGGGATCATTCCCGGCGCCGCCGCCCTGCGGCTGCCGCGCTTCACGGGGATCTCGGCGGCCCGACGCTCGATCATGTTCGACGAGCAATGGGAGGCGGGGAGCCCCGAGGGGCGTCTGCTGGTCGACGAAATCGTGAGGCGGCAGGGAGTCGGGGAGGCGGTCGCCGCCGCGGCCGAGCGGCTGCTCGAGATGGGGACCGTGAGCGTGCTCGCCAACCGCAGAGCGCTGCGGTCCGCCCAGGAGCCACTCGACGCCTTCCGCGCCTTCATGTCGACCTATGCGATCGAGCAGGCGCGCTGCCTCACCAGCGAGGCGCTAGTGAGGAATCTCGAGCGGAGCTGGGTCGGCCGTCGGGCAGAGGGCTGAGCCGTGAAGGGCGCGACGGACGAGCGCAGCGCGGCGGCCTATCCCGACGGGATCGTCGCCGCCGCAAACGACACCCGCCGGCCCCTTGCTCGGGACGAGTCCCTGGACACCCTGTTCGCGGCCCAGGCCGAGCGGACCCCGGCAGCCCCCGCGGTCCTCGCCGGGGGCGAGTCGACCAGCTACGCCGGCCTGCTGAGCTGGGCCGACGCCATCGCCCGTCGTCTGCTCTCGGCGGGCGCCAGGCCGGGCGACATGGTCGGGGTCTGCGGGACGCCATCGGCCTCCGTGATCGCCGCGGTGCTCGGCATCCTGCGGGCGGGGTGCGCCTACGTCCCGCTGGAGGCCGACTGGCCGGCGGACCGGCTGCGCTTCATGGCCGGCGACTGCGGCCTCAGGCTGGTCGTCTGCGACTCCTTCCACACCGGCCTGATGGAGCGGATCGGCCTCATCCCGGTCGCCGCCGCCGAACCATCGGACCCGGAGGAGAGCCGGCCCGACCCGGGCACCGACCCGGGCGAGCTTGCCTACGTCCTCTACACCAGCGGCAGCACCGGACGGCCGAAGGGGGTGGCGGTGCCGCACCGGGCGGTCAATCGCCTGGTCTCGGGTGCTCCCGACTACGTCGAGCTCGGGCCGGCCTGCCGCTTCCTCTGGCTCTCGCCGCTCACCTTCGACGCGTCGGTGATCGAGATCTGGGGACCGCTGCTCACGGGTGGCGCCATCGTGGCAACACCGCCCGGTCAGGCTCGGCTCGCCGGGCTCGCCGAGACGATCCGCCGCGACGGTGC
>Ga0081540_1004403_pt1 | contig 10757 bp, 15 predicted proteins | sample TabmetS2T1R1_FD_71024 | JGI IMG/M metagenome (GOLD analysis project Ga0081540, IMG submission 71024) | Tabebuia heterophylla rhizosphere microbial communities from the University of Puerto Rico - S2T1R1 | ecosystem: Host-associated > Plants > Roots > Rhizosphere ... | reverse complement strand
AACTTCCGGATCGTCAGCGACGGCCCGCGGAGCGCGAGCGGCGAGATGATCGCGTTGACGCGGCTGCCGTCGGGAAGCCGCGCGTCGACCATCGGCGACGACTCGTCGACCCGCCGGCCGACCTGCGACACGATCCGGTCGATGATGCGCAGCAGGTGGGCGTCGTCCAGGAAGGACGCGTCCGTCTCCTGGATCACGCCGCCGCGCTCGATGTAGAGCTGGTCGTACCCGTTGACCATGATCTCCGTCACGCCCGGGTCGCGGAGGAACGGCTCCAGCGGCCCGTAACCGAGGATGTCGTCGGCGATCTGCCGCTCGAGCAGCGCACGCTCGCTCGGGCTCAACGGGACTTCCTCACCCTTGAGCTCCTCGCTGACCACCTCCTGGACGCGCCGCTCGAGCTCGTCCGAGCCCTCGAGGTTCAGGAACGCCGCGCCCAGCCGGGCGATGCAGGCCCGGTGGATCCGGGTCTTCAGCTCGGCGTGCGGGTCCCGCGCCCGCGCCCGCGCTTGGGCCTGGTCGACCTGGAGGCGCTCGGCGAGCACCGAGGCGTCGTTGCGGGAGAAGCCGTTGTTGAGGTCGACGCTGTTCATCGGCGTCCCCTCCGCCCGAAGCGGCGACGCGGGGCGTCGTCCTTTGCCCTGGCGCCCGCGAAGACCGTGTCGGCAAGGCGCCCGGCCGCCTGCGAGAAGCTGGTGCCCTCGTCGGCGAGGACGACCGGCAGCGCGCGGTTGATCGCCGCCGGCACCTCCGGGTCGTCCGGCAGCTCGAACGCGATCTTCGTGTCCAATGCGTCCTCGATGTCGTCGCGGGCGACCGCGCCGGCCGCGCCGATGCGGTTCGCGACGAGAGAGACACGCTCGCGCGGGTAGCCGAGCCGGTCGATCGTCTCCAGCCCGATGCGAACGTTCTTGAGCGACGTCACCTCGGGATTGCAGACGAGGAGCAGCTGCTCGCTGTGGTCCAGGGCCGCGAGCATCGCGGCGTCGAACAGCGGGCCGGTGTCGATCACGACCGCGCCGAAGCCGCCGCGTGCGGCCTCGAGGATGGCCGCGAGCTGCGGAGCGCCGACGAGGTCGGCCTCCTCCGGCCGCTTGGGCGCCGGCAGCAGCGACAGTCCGGTGCGCGAGTCCGTGCTGACGAACGCCTTCAGCTTCTCGACGTCGACGTCGCCCTGCGACGCCGCGAGGTCGGCGATCGTCGCCCGCGGCGAGACCGCGAGCGTGAGCGCCGAATCTCCGAACTGGAGATCGAGGTCGATCAGCAGCGTGTCGACGCCCGAGCGGGCGGTCGCCGCCGCCAGGTTCGTCGCGAGCACGGTCTTACCGCTGCCGCCCTTGGGCGAGAACACGGTGACGACCTTGCCCCGGTCGCCGTTCGCGCTGGCCGCAGCAGTGGCTGCCTTGCGCAGGGCGAAGACGAGCGTCTCCGCCGGCTGCGGCAGCACGAGCACGTCCGCCGCGCCGACCGCCAGCCCGGTCTCGACGATCCCGTTCGGCTCGCCGTAGGCGGCGAGGATGAGCGGGACGCGCAGCTCGCGGGCGTGCGGCAGGTCGCCGTGGGCCGAGGAGGACTCGAGCACGTGGAGCGCCACGTCCGCGGACGTCTGCGTCTCGGCGAGCCCCGTCGGCCGCACCAGCGAGATCGCCGGCTGGTGCTGGAGCACCGTGGCGACGCCGTCGGCCGCCGGGCCGCTCAGCAGGACGCGCAGGCCCTTGATCCCGTTGTGGCCGTTACTGTCCATCTGCGCTCCCTGAGAAGCCGCCGGCGATCTGCGCCTTCGTGTCGTTGTTGTTCGGAAGGCCACGAGTGAGGAACGAGTGGAGCGTCTCCACGCTCGGCTTGCTGTTCCGCGGGCCCGCGGTCGGGCGCAGGACGAGGTACCAGGACGCGTTCTTGAGCGCCCAGAGCATCGTCTGGCTCTGCTTGTCGGTCATGACGAGTGTCGCCGCGCTGGTCGCCGCGCCCGCGACGCTGCCGCTCTTCGAGCCGGTCGGCGCCTTCAGCACGAGCAGGTTCTGGAGGATGACGCGAGTGGTGATCCTGTTGATCGCGCCAACGGTGTACTTCGTGTTGGCCACGACGTCGACGCGGTCGCCGTCCTCGACCGTCCCCGAGAGCAGCTGGTTCGGATCGCCGGGCACGACGACGACGCGCTGCTTGCCGGCGAAGCTGGCGAAGATACCGCCCTGCGCGATCGGCTTGAACTGGCGTAGCGTCACCTGCTGGCCCTTGTAGATGGTTCCGGACACGACGAGGTTGGTCAGCGGCGCGCCGCTGACGACCGCGCCGGGAACGACGGCCCGGTTCGGCACGGTCTGCTCCTTCAGGTAGCCGCCGCCGGCCACCGAGGAGCCGGGCGTGCCGGCAGGGATGTCGCGTGCCGCAACGAGCACCTTCTCCAGGTCCGCGCCGTGATTGACGCTGTTGCGGTAACTGATGACGTAGATGCCGACCAGCACCGCGGCGAGCACGGCGAGCCCGATCGGCAGCGCGAGATTTCGTAGTCGGGATTTCGTCACAGCAGGTTCCTTTCGGGTCTCATTGCGTGAGCGTGATGACGTGCACGCCGAAGTCGGTTGCACCGCCGATCGAGCCGCCGGAGGCGACGTCGGTGGCGATGAAGGTCGTGAAGTGGCCGACGAGCTGCCGAGTGGACGACGACCACGTGACGCCGCCGACGTCGATCACAAACGCGGCCCAGCCGATGACGTGGAACGCCGGATGGTTCACGTCGGGTGCCACTTGGTCGAAGACCGGGAACAAGAGGACCGTCCGCGCGGCGGCCGCGTCCTGGAGTCCCTGGCGCACCGGCCCGACCGTCTCACCGGTCTTGACGCCGTACCACTTGTTGGCCGGCAGCGCGTTCGGATAGCAGGGTGTGCACTCGATCTCGTCCTTGAGCTCGCTACCGCCGATCGACCCGCCGTCGCAGCCGTACATGGAGTCCGACTTGCAGTCGAGGTTGATCAGGCCGATCGTGCTCGTGTTGACCTGGCTCTCGTTGAAGCTGACGGTGACCGTTTGGCCGAAGCAGCTCGGGTTGGTGACGGCGCACGCGGCGGTGTCCCTCACCGCGATCGGCGCCACGTTCTTCATGTTCAGCGGGACGGTCACCTGCGCCCGAGCGTGGGCCCGAGCCGTCGCATGGAGCGCCGGAAGGAGAATTCCCGCTACCGGTTTCTCGGCAACGACGTCGATGCACGAGTGCGGCGCACACGGGGACGCGCTCGGGAACGTGACGGTGGGCGCAGCGATACCGCTGAAGTTCCGCTGCGCGTAAGTAACCGCGGTGGTGTTCGCGGTCGCGTCGATGGGGAGATCCTGCGCGCCGGCGAGCGCTGCCGAATCTGCCGCGGTCTGCACCTGTCGTTGTGTGCGGAACCACGACCCGCCGTCGACGACGAGCGAAGCCATGCCGACGAGCCCGAGCAGGGCGACGACGACGAACAGCATCGCCTGGCCCGAGTCACCGCGCAGCCGTGTCGAGAGCGCGCTCACTCGAGCCGCTCCGTGGCGCTCGCGGTCATCGTGCCGCTGCGGCTGATGAAGACGTTGATCGTGAACGGGACGGCGATCGAAATCGTGTACTGCGTGCCGGCCAAACCAGGTGAGGCGGGCGTGCAGGTGATGCGGGCGCCGCTCTGGAGATCGTTCGTCCACTGCGACGCCGAGACCGTGCTCTGAATCGCGGTCTTGGCAGCTGCGCACGGCCCGCCGACTGCTGTCCGGCTGACCGCGGCCTTGCGCGCGCCGACCCGCGCCGCATCCGTGTAGACGATGTACTTGTGGAAGGCGACGCCGCACTGCCAGATCGCCAGGAAGAGCATCACGATGATCGGCAGGACCACGGCGAACTCGACCATGCTCTGGCCGTCCTCTCTGCCGAGGCTCGAACGTGTGCGGTGTCGGGTCGTCGTGTTCATGTCGGTGAGATCCGGACAGAGCCTCCGCCGGTGGTGGCGGAGGCCCTGTCGGTCGCTCGGTCGCTTACGCGCCGATCGCGTTGCTGACCTGCGTGATCGCGTTCTGGATGGCGGTGCCGAGGCCCGTCCACGTGACGGCGAGCAGCACGGCCACGACGACCACGGCCAGGATCAGCGCGTACTCGACGAAGGTCTGACCCTCGTCGCGCTTTAGCGTGGTCGCCCAAGCGAAGAGACGATCCAGCATGTGTTTCTCCTCCCTGTCCCTGCGAGGGCGACCGTCGCCCTTGCACTTGGGGAGCAGTGTTAAGCGGGCACGGTGTGGCTCGGATCGCCCGTGAGTCTGGTTCGAACCACCCATCCGGTTGAGGTGACTGCCGCGAGCGCGGCGCTACCGTCACGGCCGAGATGGAGCGGAGAATCGTTCTCACGCGTGGACGCCAGGTCGTCTGCGAGCGCTGCGACGTCGCCGACAAGGCTCTCCTGCGCATGCGCGGGCTGCTCGGCCGCCGAGGGCTGCCGCGCGGGCACGGCCTCCTGATCGAGCCGACCTGGTCGGTTCACACGTGGTTCATGCGCTTTCCGATCGACGTCGTGTTCCTCGACCGCGACCTGACCGTGCTCAAGATCCGGAAGCACATGGGCCCCTGGCGGGCCGCTGCGCGCTTTCGCGCGCGGTCGGTGCTCGAGCTCGCCGCCGGCGAGTGCGACCGGCTTCACCTCGAGGTCGGCGACCGGCTCGCCTTCGCGCAGTGACCGCCGCGGCCTGGACCCGCGCGAATCCGCTCGGCTCGCTCTTCGCGGCGGCGGTGGCGACAACCGTGCTCGTGCGCTACGGCTTCACCGCGGCGGGGCAGATCGCCGCCTTTGCGACCGCGGTGCTGGTCGTGCTCTCGCTGATCGACATCGAGTCGCGCCGGCTTCCGAACCGGATCGTCCTGCCGGCTGCGGCCGTCGTCCTGGCCGCCCGCCTGCTCACGGCGCCCCAGCACTCGGCAGCCTGGATCGGTGCCGCGCTCGGCGCGGCGGCGTTCCTGCTTGCCTTCGCACTCGCCTTCCCCGGCGGCCTCGGCATGGGAGACGTGAAGCTGGCCCTGCTGTTCGGCGCCATGCTGGGGAGCGCGATCGTGCCGGCCGCCGTGCTGGGAACATTCGCCGGTGCGGCCGCGGCTGCGGTGCTGCTCGTTCGTGACGGCCGCGGTGCGCTCGGGCGCACGATGCCGTTCGGGCCCTTCCTCGCCTTCGGCGCAATCGCGACCGTGCTGCTGTTCGCCCCCTAGGCCCGTGACCCCGTTGACCGTCCACGTGAACCGGGCCGAGCTCGTCGAGGATCTCGTCAGCTCGTTCCGGCGGAGCGGCTACACCGCGAAGCGAACCGGGCCCTGGACCTGCGCCGTCGTGCACGAGGACGCGCTGGACGAGCAGGAGGCGCGGGTCGAGGTGTCGTTCTTCCTGCGCGCGTGGGGCGCGCGGTTGAACGGCGCTCAGGCGTCGCTAGCCTGAGGCCTGAAGCAGCGCCGCCGCGTCGACGTCGAGCGTCGCCGCGAGCAGGCCGTGGCTATAGGCCCAATGGACCGCCTCGGTGCGGCTGCTCACGTTCAGCTTGCGGTAGATGTTGGTCAAGTGGAACTTGACCGTCTGCTCGGCGAGCCAGAGGGCCTTCGCGATCTCCTTGTTCGAGCGGCCCTCGCCGAGCGCACGGAGGATCTCGAGCTCGCGCTCGGTCAGGCCGGTCGCACGCGCAGCGGGCGCCTGATCCGACTCGGAGCGCCCGATCGGCTTGCTGAGGGTCGCATCGATCGCGGCCAGGAGCGCGTCAGGGAGCTCCAGCGGGTCGACGCTCTTCGAGATGAAGGCGTTCGCTCCCCGCGCCAGCGCTTCCTCGGCAACCGCGTCGGAGTCGACGCCCGAGAGCACGACGATCGTGACCGCCGGATTGCGTTCGCGCAGGAGCCGCACGCACGTGAGCCCATCGACACCCGGCATCCGCAGGTCGACCAGGACGAGGTCGGGCGCCGTCCGCTCGACGACCGGCATCAGCTGGCTGCCACTCTCGGCGGCACCGACGATCTCGAACTCGGGCCGCTCCGCAAGAGCGAGCCTGACCGCCTCGACCATCAACCCATGGTCGTCCGCCACAACTAGTTTGAGCCGCCGCATGGCTCCCTTCATCGCCGCCGTTCCCAGGAACCTCACTTTCCCTGCTTCCGGGGGTCGGCGATATCCCTCTAACGGGTCATCTGGCGTCGCGCGCCGGCGGCCACCGCGAGACCTTCGAGCGGAGTCGGCCACCGGAAGGTCTAGTTGGCGCCCGCAGCCCTTGTGCCGGGGCACTCACGCCCATACGGTGCGTGCCGAGGGAGAAGGGCTCGGCGGCGAGCCCACACGAAAAGGGGAGATTGCGGCACATGCGGCGCCTGAAGGTCCTGGCGGTGGACGACCACCGCCTGATGCTCGACGCGATTCGCGCGGTCCTCGGCCGTGAGGACGACATCTGCCTCGTCGCGGAAACCGACACCGGCGACAAGGTCGTGCCGCTCGTCGGCCAGACCGGTCCCGACGTCGTCCTGCTGGACGTGCGGATGCCCGGGATGGACGGCCTCGCGGTCCTCGAGCAGCTGCGCGAGCGCTACCCGAGCGTCGCCGTGGTGATGCTCTCCGCGATCGACGACCCGGCTCTGGTTCGCGGCGCCCTCGAGCGTGGGGCCGCCGCGTTCGTGCTCAAGCACGTCGACCCGCGCGACCTCGCGGCCGCGGTTCGCCAGGTCGTCATGGGCGCGATCTTCCGCCCGCTCGACCTCGTCGCCTCGGCAGGCGGCAGCGCCTCCGACGACGCGGGCCTGAGCAAGCGCGAGCGGTCGATCCTGGAGGCCCTCGAGTCGGGCGCCTCCAACGCGGCCATCGCCGAGGAGCTGTTCCTCGCCGAGCAGACCGTGAAGTTCCACCTCACCAACATCTACCGCAAGCTCGGCGTCTCCAGCCGCACAGAAGCGGTGCGCCGCGCGTACCAGCGCGGGATCCTCGAGCGCCCGCTCTCCTACGTCGCGTAGTGGTGGGACTCGACCCACGGCTCGGACTGTCACCCCATTCGGGTAGCTCACCCGCAGCGCAGATCGGCGAAGCTGACGGGGAGGGGTTCACCGGGGAGGAGGAACAGGTCTTGCGCGTACACGTCGGCGATTCGGAGCTCGTCAAGGTGCTGCTCGAGTACTTCGAGCAGCAGGCGGACTGCGTCGCCATTCGCATCAACGACTCGGAGATCGAGGTCTCGCTGATCGGGTCGTTTCGGACGGACACGCACAACGCCGCGGTCGAGGACCTCGTCACGGGGTTCCGTCGCCGGCACCCGGAAGCGCGGGCGCTCCGTGTGGTCGAGAACGGCCACGCCGAGGTCTAGCCCGAGTAGTCGAAGTCGCTCTCGTAGCCGCAGTTGCCGCGGAACGAGAAATCGAGCGCCTCGTCGTTGACGTCCAGCGACTCGGCGATCACCTCGCGACCCGTCCGCTGGTGGCCCGGGATCACGCAGGTCACGGTCTCGCCGCTCCCGACCGGCTGCGCGACGCGCACCTCGACGTAGGGGCCGGCGCGGAACCAGCCCCGCCCCGCGACGTGCTCGATCTCGATCGCCGCCGGCCGCACCGCGAGCAGGTGGCTCGCCTTCCACGCCCATGGGAAGTGGTCGACCTGCGAGCCGGCCAGGCGGCCGGTGAAGATCGCCTCGAGCGCCTGGCGCTGGGCCTCGTCGGCGCGGTCGTCGAGGTAGAGCACGAAGCTCCACGGCGAGCCCTCCTCGTCGTCGCTGTAGCGGCAGGCGAGCACGACGCCGAGGCCGTCGAGCGTCACGCCGTCTGCGTGGCCCTCGAGGACGCGCCACGAGAGAGCGCCGAGGCAGATGCCGTAGGTCGAGCGCCCACCCATGACGCCGTCGATCCGCCGGCACGGGCAGATCGCCTCGCAGTTGCACGACTCGAGATAGGAGCCGGCGACGCGCCAGGCGCTCATCGGCCCATCCGCATCGGCTGGGGCTGCGTCAGCTGCGGAACGTGGGCAGGCGCGAGTGCGACCAGCAACCCGAGCACGACGAGCGCGACCGCGAGCACCCGCGCAAGGGCGAGGCCGCGCGGCAGGACCTTCTCGGCGAGGATCGCGGTTGCGACGGCAGCCGCCCAGAAGAGGCTCATCACCCCGAGCGCGAACAGCGCCAGCATCAAGCCCCAGCAGCACCCCACGCAGAAGAGGCCATGCTCGGCGCCCATCCGCAGCGCGCCGGTCCGTCCCTCGCGCCAACCGTGCACGAGGTAGCGGAAGGGCCCGCGGCATTGACGCAGACAGGCCTCCTTGAGCGGTGACAGCTGGTAGAGGCCGGCGAGCGCGAGCGCGGCACCCGCGACGTACGGCCCCTGACGGTCCCAGGCGACCCACCCCGGCGACGACCGCGCAACCAGGCGGTAGAGCCCGTAGGCGACCAGGCCGAAAGCTGTCCACGCGACGAGGTAGCCGAGGACGAACACCCAGGTGTATGCGTCTCGCGCGGCCCTCGCGTACGTGACGACCATCGGTACAGCCGAGGGCAGCATCATTGCCGCCGTCATCGTCACCCAGATGCCGAGGTACCAGCCGAGGCCGCCGAGATCGGTGCCGGGACCGGCGTCCATCCCCCGCATCTGCTGGGCGGCGACGATCCAGGCGACGAGCGCGGCGGCCAGCAGCGTCACCGTCACGCGCAGGGGCCGGGTGAGCATCGCCGCAGCCTAGAGCGGTGGCGGCCTCGCGGGAAGGTCCTGGGCCCGATCTGCGTCCTGTGGCCATGGAAGTCGCGGGCACCCGCGATCAGTTACCCGACGACGATCCGGGCCACCACCACCCGGTGGGCCCGTCTCGCCAACGGATCCGCGCAGGAGCGATCGCCGAGCTCCTCGCCGTCGCGCTGCCGCTGATCGGGCTCGTCTCGCTTCTGCTGCGCTCGCAGCTCGACATCCACCTCGAGAATTACCGCCTCCACTTTCTGCTCTTTGGGGTGGCTGGCGCGGTCGCGTTCGTGCTGGGCTTCGCCGCGGGCGAGGCGGCAAACCGCCGTGGAGACGCGCGAGTGCTCCTCCTCTCGCTCGCCTTCATGGCCACCGGCGGGTTCATGGGCCTCCACGCGATCGGAACCGCGGGAGTCCTGTTCACGACGGATCACTCCGGGTTCAAGATCGCGATCCCGGTCGGGCTGCTCGTTAGCGCCGGGTTTGCCGCCGCCTCCGCGTTCGTCGACCTGCGGCCGGGGCTCGCGCGCCCGGTGATGCAGCACCGCAGGATCCTTCGCGGCACCGTGCTGCCCGCATTGACCCGCACACGCTGAAACCGACGCAGGTCGTCCCGGTGACAGACGCGCCCGACCTGGTCGTCGAGTCCGGCGGCTTCGTCTGGGTCACGAGCCACGTCCTGCGCGACATCGACTCGCCCGTGCTGCGGAACGCCGGCGACCGGACCCTCACACGGGTCGACCCCTCGACGGGAAACGCGGTCGTCGTGGGCGGAGGGCTGGCCCCTTGCGGCTTGACGGCCGACCCGTCCGGCGATGTCTGGGTCGCCAACTGCTACCCGCAGAATGCCGGGCCCGTCGACGACGTCGTGCGAATCGACGCTCAGACGCTCGACTTCAAGCAGACGAGGCCACTACCGGGCGGCGCGGGCTACTACCGGGCCCTGGCCTACGGTGGCGGCTCGCTCTGGGCCAGCGAGATCGTCGGCGCAGTGCTGCCGAACGAGAGCACCGTGACGCAAATCGATCCAGACACGGGCGCGGAGCATGCGATCGACGTGATTCCCACCGCGGGTGGACTTGCGTGGTCGGGGGCGTACGGTGATCTCTGGATCGCCCATTTCGAGAGCGGCAGCCTCACCCGCCTCCACGCCGCGACCGGCGCCATGAAGACGCTCTACGACGTCGGAGGAAACCCGGCGTTGCCGATCGTGGACGGTGATGTCGTGTGGGTCGCAGACTGGGCGGCCCCCCGAGTCGTCCGTGTGCAGGCCGGCGGAAGGCCGAGGACGCACGAGATCTTGCTGCCCGTGCGGAACTTCGCGGCGGTCGGCTGGGCGGTCGCGGCGGGAGCGGGGGCCGTCTGGGCGACGACGCCTCGAGACGGCGCGCTCTGGCGGATCGACCCGGACACGAACGCCGTGCGCCGTATCCACATCCCGTTCCTGCCCTCGGGCGTCGCCGCGGACGACGACGCGATCTGGGTGACGGTCCGAAAGCCCTAGGTGGCGCGCGAGCGGTCGTGGAAGACCGCTTCGATGTTGTTGCCGTCAGGGTCGAGCACGTAGGCACCGTAGTAGCCCGGGTGGTTGCGAGAGCGCTCGCCGGGCTCACCGTTGTCGCGGAAGCCGGACTCGACGGCTGTCCGGTGGAACGCCTCGACGGCCGCGCGATCGGACGCAGGGAACGCAAGGTGCATGTTCTCCGTGACGGGCTCTTCCTGGACGACCGCGAACAAGCGCGTAGCGCCCTTGACGTAGAAGCGCCTTGCGTCGCCGTCCGAAACGCGCAGCCCGACTACGGGCGCAACGGTTTCGTAGAAGAGCCTCGACTCGGCGAGGTCGCGGACGCGGATCCACAGATGGCCGACTCGGTTCTCGCCGCGTGGCTGCCCGCTGACGTGGACGGCCTCGAGGCTGTTCCCGTCCGGGTCGCGCACAAAGGCACCGTAGTAGTCGGGCGAGTACTCAGGCCGCGGGCCGGGCTCACCGTCGTCGGGATTGCCGGCCGCGGTCAGCACCCGCCACCACGCGTCGACCTGGCCGCGCGACTCCGCAACGAGCGCGAGGTGGAGATTCCGCGTC
>Ga0081540_1004402_pt1 | contig 10757 bp, 9 predicted proteins | sample TabmetS2T1R1_FD_71024 | JGI IMG/M metagenome (GOLD analysis project Ga0081540, IMG submission 71024) | Tabebuia heterophylla rhizosphere microbial communities from the University of Puerto Rico - S2T1R1 | ecosystem: Host-associated > Plants > Roots > Rhizosphere ... | reverse complement strand
TTAATAAGCACTGTCTGACCGGTGCAGACATGGGCACGATCGACCAAGGCCTCCCATGCTGTGATTGCCACCAGCGGAAGGGCGGGCCGCTGCCGCATCGAAACATTCTTTGGCTTGTGCGCGAGCAAGTCGGTGTCGACACCGATGAACTCCGCCAATGTGCCCTGCAGCGCCAACCCACCCACCATGCCATAAACTTCATCGCCACGGCTGAATGCGGTGACACGGGGTCCAATGTCTTCCACGGTACCTGCCATATCAACGCCGAGCACGGCGGGAAGAGACTGCTTTGCATGTGATGCCTTGCCCGCGCGGATCTTGGTGTTAAGCGGTTTCACGCCACTAGCCCTTAAATTCTGACGAGAACGTGATTCGGTCTGAGAGTAGGGCGTGGGAGATCTGTCTTGCGAAAATTCGCAGAGCACTGCCATCCTGTGCAGCATCGCAGTTCACATGTCCTAGACGTTTGACTTGGTGGCGTTCGCGACGGCAATCGATTCAAAGCAATTGCAGGACCCTTCCACGTCTGCCGCCTGACCTCCAAGAAGAGTCCAGTTCGCACAACACCACCGACAAAACAAGGAGAGCGATTTTTGAAAGAGCTGGTGTCGACTGTTCCAAGGCCACCGTATCTTGCAAAAAACAAAACGCATTGTGCATTGCCTGCCTTCATGCATCACCTCATTGAATTCCAATCAGCCGCGATTTGAGAAGAGAGCACAGTGTTGAGCATCAATGTCCTCCGACTGGACCCGAAATCTTGGTCTTTTTCATAAAGAACAAAGCAACTGCACTTGCAAGCAAAACGCAGCCCAGGACCAGGAAGCAATCGCTATAGGCGAGCAGGAATGCCTGGCGGCGGACCACGCCGCCGATAGCGCCGATGGCGCGCATATTGGCTGAATACGGATCACTGCCCTGAGATAGGAAGTAAGCTGCTGACTGTTGCATCCGTTGCTGCACGGCACCTGCGTAAACGGTCACAGATTCTCCGATACGCTCGGAGTGGAAGCGCTCTCTTACGGATAGCAGTGTGGACAATCCGGCGATCCCGATCGATCCGCCGATATTGCGCATCATGTTGAAGAGCGCCGATGCCGCGCCGCTTTCACGTCCTTTGGCCATGCCGGACGTGGTGACGGCGGAAAGAGGAGCCATGATGAGCGGCTGGCCGAGCGCGCGGATGATCAGCGGGATATAGAACTGCGGTCCTGCAAAATTGGAATCGAGATGAATATTTAGGAAGCAGCTCCCACCGAATAATAGAACGCCGACGCCGATAATGATTCGCGCATCGACATATTTCATCAACTTTGGTATCAGGGGGATGACAACGAGTTGCGGAAGACCGAGCCAGATGATGACCGTTCCGATCTGGGTCGCATCATAACCATGAATCTGTCCGAGATATAAGGGCAGGATAAACACGACGCCATAGAGACCCATTCCAAGAACGACATTAATGATGCTGCCAAGCCGGAAATTCCTGCGCGCAAAGAGGCGCAGGTCGACAAGCGGATCTTTCTTTCGCAACTCAATGATGATGAAAGCGGGAATGAAGATCGCGGCAGTCCAGGCCAGCTTCACGATCCCCGGATCGCCGAACCAGTCTTTACGATTTCCGTCTTCGAGCACGATCTCGAATGCAGCGAGGCCAATCGCCATGGTGAGGATTCCCCACCAGTCACCTTTTTTCAGCAGGCCCAGATTCATTGGCTGCTTTTCCATGCAGAACCATACTGCAGCGATCAGCAGTATTCCGGGAATAACGTTGATGTAAAAGACGAATGGCCATCCGTAGTTGTCGGTCAGCCATCCACCGAGGAGCGGCCCTAAGGCAGGAGCGAAGGTTGCCGTGATGGTGAACATGGCCATGCCGATGGCTCGCTTCGACGGCGGAAGGTACGTGAGGATGACAACGAAGGAGAGAGGAATTAGTATGCCACCTGTGAAACCCTGCAAGACGCGAAAGAGGATCATCAGATCCAAAGAACGCGCCTGTCCGCAGCAAACAGAGAAGAAGACGAATAAGATCGAGTTCACCAGAAGATATTTCTTCAGTGAGAACGCAGCAGAGAGCCACGAGGTCAACGGGATCACGACGATCTCAGCGACCAGGTATGAAGTTGGCACCCATGAAATCTCATCCGAGCTGGCTGCGAGCGTTCCTGCAATGTCGCGCAGTGAAGAGTTCGTAACGATGATGTCGAGCACAGCCATAAAACAGCCGAGAAGAACCCCCATAACGCATATCCAGGTCTTCAACGACACATGATCGGTAGCTTCAGCCGTCGCCGGATTCATCGTGGTGGTTGCCATAGAAGAGTTCTCCCTTATCGCGTGGTGACAGTAACAACCGACGACATGCCGGGCGAGAGCAAATTCTCATAACCGCGCACACTATCGTCATCGAGCACGACCTTGACGGGAATGCGCTGCACAATCTTGGTGAAGTTGCCGGTAGCATTGTCCGGAGGCAACAGCGCGAATTCGTTGCCGGAGCCAGGAGCGAGACTGTCCACATGTCCATCGAATTTGTGGTTCGGAAACGTATCAATCTCTACTTCGACGTGCTGACCGGCGCGCATCTTCTGTAATTGGGTCTCTTTGAAATTGGCCACCACCCACGGATGATCTTCGACAACAGCCATCAGGGGCTGGCCGATCTGTACGCGCTGACCAGCTTCCACCGACTTTCTGCCAATACGACCGTTCACAGGCGCCTTGATCATCGTGTAGGAGAGTTGAAGCTTTGCGTCCTCCAAAGAAGCTGTAGCCTGCGCCATTGCAGCTTCTGCGGTTGCAAACTGACCTTCCCTCACACGCGTTTCAAGCCTGGTAGCCTGTGCGGACTGCAATCCACCTTGTGAGTTCGTCAATTGAGCTTCGGTGCGCACAACGCCTTGCTGTGCTGCGACCAGCTGTGCCTGTGCCTGTCGTACCTGTTCCTGAGCAGCGGCCTGTCCAGCCACTGCAACCTGATAGCTCGCGCGCTGGTGGTCGAGGGTTTGTTTTGAAACCTGTTCTTTCGCATAGAGATCTTCGTATCTGTGCAGATCGGTTTCTTCGCGTTGCAGCGTTGCATTTGCCTCTTGAAGCTGGGCATTTGCGCGGGGCACTCCTGCTTCTGCAGCCGTAACGGCTGCCCTCGCGGCATGAATCGATGCTTTGGCTTCGCCGATGGAGCCTTGCGCCTGGGTGGTTTGCGCAGTGGCTGATTGTGATGTTGATCGGATCGCTGCCTCGGCGGTCTCTGCTTGACGATTCGCCGCATCGAGGGCAGCCTTCGCCTGATCCAGTCTCACCTTGTAATCGTTAGGGTCAAGGATGACCAGCGTCTGCGCTTCGACTACGTGCTGGTTGTCGTCGATCAACACCTGCTGCACAGTGTCCGTGATGCGGGCGCTGATGGGGTGCAGATGTCCTGCCAGATAGGCATCGTCTGTCGTCTCATGATGAGCCGACCAGATGAGATATCGGACGCCGAAGACCAGTAGCAGAACCAGAACAGCGGATCCTCCGCAGATCAGCAGGGTCTTCTCCTTTCCGGCGATTCCGCCTGTCTTCGGAGTTTCGGGTGTTGTGGCTGATTCTTCAATCGGTGGTTCTAAGACTGCTTCACTCATGGCCGTGTCCTTTCTCGAAAATGTGTGTATTAGGGATGGGTATAGGTCTGCTCGACACTGCCCACTGCGCGGGCGAGTTGCGCACGTGCGACGTTGTAACGGAACAGTGCGCCGATTTCCGCATCGTTCGCACGGGCAAGTGAATCCTGCGCAGCGGTGACTTCGATGTTGTCGGTTACGCCCGACTGAAAGCGCCCCTGCGAAAGCGAGACTTCCTCATTGGCCAGGTGCACTTCCTGTCGGCCAAGCTCCACCTGATGCAAGGCCGCTTGTAACTCAACCTGTCCGTCGCGCACCTGCTCTGTTACACGATTTCGTTCCTGGGCGAGTTGTTTCTGTGCCCGCTCTTCTGCCAGTGCTGTGCTCTTCCGCTCAGCGCTGAGCCGCCCGCCGGTGAAGATGGGAAACCTCACATTAAAGCGATATTCATATCCGGGAGTCATCGTGCTGAACGTCTGCCCTTGCTCATTCCATTTCCCATCAAAAGTCAGCGTCGGCAAGGACTCAGCTACGGTGGCTTTATGTACTGATTCAGCAGCCTTGATGCTCTCTGACAAAGAGTGCAGCTCGGGACGTTGTTCGAGAGCGGTCGACAGTGGATCGGAAAGGTCGAGCGAGGGTGTTGAGAAGAAGTCCTGCTGGTCTGCGAACTCGATCTGCTGATTGTCCGAAACGTTCAGGATGCGCTTCAGCGAATATAAGGTAGTCTCCGAATCGCGCTGGGCATCAATCAGGTGTTGCTGCTCTTCTCTGAGCCGAACTTGAGCGCGCGATACGTCAATCTTGCTCGCTACACCATCGGTGAGCAGGTCTTGCGCCTGATGCGCCAGCCGGTCAGCCAGCTCTACGCGCGATTGAGCAGCAGTGATGCTGGCAAGTGCGCGAAGATGCGCCATGTATTCGCTGACCGCCAGCAGAACCGTTTCTTCGCGGACTGTCTGCTCATCGGCCCGGCTTGCCAGCAGGCGGTGTCCGCTCGCCTGATATTGACGAATCAGCGTGAGATCGAAAATCGGGGTCGAGAATGTCGGTCCGACATGGATGGCCTGATATGGGCCGACATCATCAGGGATGATCGAAGGCTGCACGCCGAGCTGAGCCTTCGTGTTGTATCGCGTGACCGCAGCGTTGGCGTCAAAGCCAGCATGTGGAAGTAGCTCCGAGCGCGCGATTACACGATCCTGCTGTTTACTCGCGGTTTCGATATTGGCGATCTGGATGTCGAGATTCTGTTTGAGTGCCAGATCAACAGCTCCCGCCAGTGTCAGCTTCTCGCTACTGGAAGGTGCATTCGGAAGCATTGCGGCTTCGATCTGCGCGCCACTGGATTGTTCATTCTGCGCCCTTACCACTTGGATCTGCGCTCCGAAGATGAAAATTAAGAGTGCGGCCCTGATTCTTGCTGCCAGTAATCGTCGTCTGCCGCGGGTTCCAATTTCCCGATTCATTTGCCCCGTCCTTCTTGCAATAAACCAACCAGTCAGTCAATTAAGAGATGACACATCGAACACAAAAGGTCGCAGTATTTTTAGCTTTTCGCGGTTACGCCCTTGCTGACAAAAGCCAGCACTTCGGTCGCATGCCTTTTTAGCGATGGCCTGTCCAAGGGGTTTCGGCCTTTATCTGCTTGGGACATATTGCCGGCCGCACAAAAATAGAAGCCGCACAGACCAATAATATTGATAGCGCCATGCCAGGGATCCATCTTCCGGAACTCGCCCGCCGCGATACCCTTCTTGAGCAGCGTTTCAATCCGATCGTAGAGTGAAGGCATTCCGAGCTTGCGAAAGTGCTCGCCTCCGCCCTGAATGCTTTCAAGCATGAAGATCGATGGCCACAGCGGATTCTCTGCCATTGCAGTAAGCAGCCGGTCGACAAACGTCAGTAGAGCATCTGTGGCGCTCAGGTTCTTATCGAGGGACTTATCCAGCGCCTCGCTGACGGGCTGATAGGCGCGTTTGAGAACAGCCTCAAAGAGTCCTTCCTTGTTCTTGAAATAATGGAAAATCATGCCTTTGACCACATTTGCACGAGCTGCAATACTTTCCGTTCGTGCCGCAGTAAAACCATGGGTCGCAAACTCAATCTCGGCCGCGGCCAGAATGGCCGGTACAGTTACTTCTCTGTCCCGCGTGTGCGCATGCCGGGATCGATTTCGCCCGCTGGCTTTATGCCCCATGAATATTCTCCCGCTGTAATTATACTGCCGACTGACTGGATGGTCAGTTGTGGACAGGCGATGCAATTTTTGCAGCGAAGTGATCTTTGCATCCGCTGCAATCAGCGGGCTGCATACCAGGCACAGTACGAGCAGAATCCTCTTCATCGCTAGCCTCTTCCTGCCTTGTGAACTGCGGGTTCCTCATTTCCTACCGCCATAAACAATGCACATGCTTCGCCAAAGGAATCCGCATCGCCGCCGATCGGTAATTTTGCTGGAACAAAGGGAACTGACGCGAGGAAAACGGCCAAATCGCTCAAGATAACTCACGACATTTCGCTATCTGCCTATCGTGCGCCTTTAATCTCACGACATATCGTGCGTCGCAAGACGGGGGACCGCTGCAAAGTTGTCGGTGGGCATGCAAACTGGAATTTGAAACTTCCAATTTCGATAATGTCGTCCCGTTGTAGCGGGACATTTCCTGCTGATGCATCGTACATTCGTCCGTTTACCTGAACAGCCTTCGCCCATGTCCTTCGGCCTTTGGCAGATCGCACGTACCATCCAGTTGTTGTGCTTCCAAGAAAAGCATGAGGCGAATAAATTTCGCCCGCACGTTGCGTCCAGTACTGCAACGGCACATTGCACTGGCCTTGTTGTGCGCCGATCGTTATCTCTTCAGGAATTGTTGGGAGCGGAATGAACCGGGGCACCGGAGCGCGTGAGACTACGGTACTGAGTACTTTCAGTCCCAAAACATACGGCCGATCGGCAGAAAATGTGTAAACGTTCTATTCCGGTAGCCAAGAAGGTTGCCAATTATTTGTTTTCTTCGTCTGATAGTAGCTAAGTGTGAGTGTCTTCACGCCAAGTTGCCGCAGCGACGGATCGACCGCGAACTCCATGTAAGCAGGAACAGAGCTTTTGAGCCAAAGGGAGTAGGCACATCGAAACTAGCTTGTCTTCGGCAGCCAGAACAACCGCTGCGAATTGGGTGGGCATCTCCAACGCCTTGGCCAGGAATACCTACTCGAGGGGCTCGTCTGATGTCGGGATGAGTACCGCGAAGGGTTAGCTTGCACCCACCCTTCGCTGCACTCAGGACGTGCTACCATCATTTCCTACCTGATCGAAGTGCCACATGTCGATTCAGCGGCTTATCCCGTAATTCCGATCCATTCACCCGGGGTGCCGTTGAGAACGGCGACTACCCAGCTGGCATAAGTCTCTCCCGCTGCGGTTATTCCTGGGATGGGTACTCCTTGTGGAAGGGGTGCGTCTAATTGGACAGGCTGACTCCAATTGTCGGAAGAACTCGGATCTATGGTTTCGACAAAATAGACGTTATTCGTACCGTAACCTACAAAGTAGATAGCCAAAGTGGCTGTACCGCTAGCATCGGTATAGGTTGTGACAGAGTAATTGCCGGTCGTCGGATAACAATCAGTTTCGGGGATAACTGTATTACTGCCAGTAAAATTGATGGTATTCCGAATTTGGAATCGGACTATTAGTCGACCAGGTTCCGGCACTATTGTTGCTGATACCACCCTGATATTGGACATAGGCGATCGTCCAGTTATCGGTTATATAGAAGAGATAAAGCGTGTTGTTAAAAACGGCCAGAGCGGGTGGAACAATGCCGTTGTATGCAGTGTATGGAACTGAAGAACTGTTTAAGCCCTTTATTTCCTGACTTCTGCTCGACTCGATGTTTGTGGCGGTTAGGCTCGTTATTGCATTAACCCAGATTGAATTCCCCTGGTCTCGTGCTGTATAGCCGAGCCAGAGTTGCTCGCCCAAAACTACCGCGGAAGGCCAATATGACAGGCCGCTGTTGACGTTATTGTTAAGAGTAGACCAGGTTTTACCATCGGTAGAGGACACCCAGAATATCCAGCCGTCCATACCAGCTCCGTTAAAAAACAGGTAGAGAGCGCCTTGAAATACGACTGGACCTGGTGAATAAGACATGAAACCGGCGCCCGAACCGTTTGTGTAAAGTGAGGATGTAGCTGGAACGACTATCTCGACTGCCTGCCATGAGTCTCCGTTGAAAAAACTGGAAGCTATTAGCCCGGAATTATTTGGTCCCCCTTGTCCGAAACAGTAGAGTCCACCGTTGAAAGCAACCAGATTCGCACACGAATCTGATCCGAGATTCATATACGGAACGCCGCCCTCCATTGGCGGCATCACAGGTGACATAAATGCCCAACTTCCGCCAGGCGTGGTAACGGCATATCCCACTTGACCACCGTTGATCGTGGACGGATTGGCGCTCATTCCCGTTCAGATAAGCTGATTGTTGAAGGCAACGACCGATGGCGCATTTCTGATCGTTATCAGCCCAAAAGGAACTGGTGTGTTCCACGACGTGCTGCTTGCAGGAGTGATGTAATATAGCTGCCCACCGGCGTCGAAAACAACATAAAGTTGATTGTTGAAGACAAAAGCGCTTGGAGATGCGGCGAGGCTCAAGGTCGTGTCATAGATCGTGAGTGGAATTTGCGTATCACCCTGCCAGTTGCCTGAGGCATCCATTACGTTGTACCAAAGCTCGCTGTTGCCTTGTCCCTGATGAAAGACATAGATCGAATTGGAAAAGGCCACGGCTGCGGGTGAGCCTGTAATCCCCATATAGTTCGTGCCGCTGCCTCCAGCAGACGTGCCTGTGCTAGGAACTATGCCAAAGTTGGTCCATGTGGCGCCATCGGTGGACGTGCTTAAGCAAACCTGCGTACTTTCAGTGGCGGTGTAAAAGGCATACAGTACGCCGTTGAGATTAACCGCGGAGGGGCTTTCATTTGTTGTCGCTGATCCAACACTCGATGCGTTTCCGCCACTTGGACCACCCGACCATGTTGAGCCGTTAGATGAAACGACATAGGTAATTACCGCGGACGAAGTAGGATCTGCTTGCTCAAAGAACACATAAAGCTGATCGCCGAACACAACTGCCGAAGGACCCGCTTGGCAGTAAATTGAAAAAGATAATTCGTCTTGTACCCACTCCGATCCGTTGTAGTACTGGTACCACACAGCGTTACCTTGATTTGTAGAGCTGGCGGAGGAATAGAAACAATATGGGGTTCCGCCAAATAGGGCCGCAGACGGGGCGTTGTTCATCTCATTCGCCAGCTGATTTGCCCTAATGAGATTCCCGGCACCAGAAATAATTGCTTCACGAATTTCTCCGCTACCCAGACGACAAAATCTTTTGGCGTGAGCAGCGGTCCAAAGATCAATAATTGCAAGATGGATGAAGGTGACGAGGGGACCATCGAAGACATAGATTCCTCCTTAGAATCTGGCTATCTGGCTAATCTTCTGCGTAGCGCTCTGCGCAGCACGCAACCTTTCCGGTAGGCGTGATTGCCTGTCGGGATCCTGCTTGAATTTTCGATAACTTCCTTACGGTGTTGCGGCGATCAGCCACTGTGCCTGACCACCTTCGCTGTCGGTCTGGGTCTTATCCTGATCGATGCCGATTCCATTGACGGGCTGGGGAATGAGCGTCTGGATCATTTTGATATCCCCGAACAGGGATGGCAGGGACCCTCACTGCATGATTGCCAGTAGTGCTCGAATGACAAATCGTCGTAGAGTTGTTGGCCTGTCAGGATGGCATCGCTTTCGACATATAGTCCTGGAACATAACCGGCGGCGGAAACCGCCGTATACCACGCGTTGCAGTAGTCAATGACATCCTGGGCTGGCGTCTCGTCGCTGACACCCTCCAGATCGCACCACACGTTGACTCCGGCAGGAAGGCCCACCGACTGCGCATTGTTTGCTGTGTTTGTTCCGTCCTCTTGGCCCAGTTCAGCGTTCGGTGACCAACCAGGGTCTCTCACATGCTGAACGGCCATTAAGGCCAAACCCGAGCCGAGTATGTCATCGGCTTCCTCGGGAGTTAAATCTCCTTCATCCTCTCCAGATCCAAGGGAGATGTATCTCACACAAAACTTGTATCCTTGACCGTAAAATTGTTGGGCAGCGCTCGAAGTGATGACCGTGTCCGCATCGAATCCGAGGGCTCCCGACGGAGCGCTTTGTACGGTAGCTGATAACGTCATGAAAACGCCTTTCATGCGAAATGTCTCTCGCTAACTGGAAATTTGGCACCTCTTGGGAACAGGACAGAGTAAACCTATAAGGGTTATCCACGGCTAGATTAGATAAATCGGCATTTTTCTATATAACATCCGGTCCTAACTTTATAGATACAAGTCTTGCAATGCAGTTATGACTGACTGTGTTTAAATATCTAACAACTGTCACAAGGGACAGGTAAAAGCGACGGATCTTGTTAGATTGATCTGCTGCGGTTGACACGCTATCCTGAATACGATCGCACCATCTTGAATGTTAGCCGCCCGCATCGATCTACTATTTTCTGTCTCGATGCTGTGGGCTCAGGGTTGTTTGAGATCAGATCCCGTGTTATGCGCGCATCGGTCCATCGGCCGCGTTCGGCAGCCGTCCTGTCCGTCACTCTCAACGGATTCGAGGCGATCTCTCAAATAAACGCCTGGTCCGAAGGAATGTATTTCTTGTTGATTTCTCCGAAACAACAAAGCCATGGAAATGACAGATTGTGGAAAGCCGGTAAAGCTCGCTTCCCACAATCTTTGGAAATCCCTGCGGGATTCCCACATTACCACGGCTCCGACTGCGGCTATCTATCTTTGCACCAAGAACGAAGCCGCAAACCCCTGAGCGCGAGGCTTCTCACGAGTCGAGAATTGTGTAAGCTATGTCCCCGGTCCAAAACGTAAGCAGTGTTCCGGTACACTCAGCTTCCGGTCAGGTGGACAACCACTGGAAAAGTGTCATTGCGGAGGCATGGTTGACTCCAATATTTGCGGCCGGATTGCAGATGAGCCAGGACAAAACAATTCGGTACTCGCAACGCATAGCGATGGGCAACGAATCAGCTCGGCTGTGGGAACGCAAGCAGAAGA
>Ga0081540_1004401_pt1 | contig 10760 bp, 8 predicted proteins | sample TabmetS2T1R1_FD_71024 | JGI IMG/M metagenome (GOLD analysis project Ga0081540, IMG submission 71024) | Tabebuia heterophylla rhizosphere microbial communities from the University of Puerto Rico - S2T1R1 | ecosystem: Host-associated > Plants > Roots > Rhizosphere ... | reverse complement strand
TTCGGCGTAGCCGTGAAAGCTGGCGCGGTCCAAGGGCGTCGAGCGATGTGCGCCCGTGGCGTGAGGATCGAAACCGTTTTCCAGCATCAATCGCACGCTGTCTGGCCGATACCACCAGGCTGCTGCGGCCAGAAGGCTGTGGTCGTCAGGTTCCAACCCCTTCAATGCCGCCGGGTGGCGGTCAAGCTCACGACGTGCACGCTCGCCGTCGCCACACCAGAGGGCATCGATGAGCCGCGCTTTCGGCGACAGCCGTGACACGATCAGCTCCGCGGCGTTGGTGTGCCCGAACTTGCGTGCCACATCGGCAGGCGTGAGATCAAAGCCGAGCGTCCAGCCGTAAATGTGTCCGCCGGGCGCCGTGAACGGTGCGCGGTTCACACGTGCTTCGCCGCACCCTGCATCGTCGCGCAGGCACCGTTCGACCAAGCTTCTTTCACCCAGCCGGGCCGCGGCAAAGATGTCGAGCTCGGCACCCCGCGCTACCAACAGGCGCGCGATCGCTTCGTCGGCGATCAGGTACTGAAGCGCAGTCGAGTCGTGGTCAGTATCACGAGCCTGCACATCCGCTCCGCTGTCGAGAAGCAGCTCCGCGATGGCGCATGTGGCGGCACAATGCAGCACAGTCTTGCCATCACCTCCGCGCTCATGGACCGAGTTCGGATGGGCCCGGAGGATTGACCTCAGCTCGTCGTACAACCCCAGCCCGGCAGCCGCCCAAGGCGTAATCCGCGCGCCGCGATTGATCAGCGGTGTGGCCTGCTCCGGTGTCAAATCCCACTCGAGAATTCCGAAGCCACCCGCCCACCATTCGGAGCGCGCATTGATATCTGCCCCGTGCTTGAGCAGCACATCGACGAGCGCGAGATTCTTTTTCGCCTGATGGATGGCAGGAGAGTTAGAGTCGAAGCGGGGCTCGTTGATGCGAGCGCGAAGTTCAGAATGTTTCTCGAGGAGCTCGCCCGCCAGTTCCGCATCGCCTTCGCGGACTGCAATATCGAACTGCTCGAGTGGCGACTTGGTGAGCGACTCGATTTTGCGCTTCATCGCTGCCCAGGAGGCGAATCCGTATCCGCGCGCGATGACGAGCTGTGCGTCGTGCAGCTTCAAGGCATCGAGATTTGGCGAGCCGGGCAGGAATGCCCGCACTCGGTCCATTGCGTCGACATCGCCCGCCCAGCAATCGCGCAACAGGCGCTTGGCGCGCTTCTGCTGATGCTCCAGACTAGGGCGAGGCGGGAGCGGCTCCACGGTAAAGCGCGTCATGGCGCACCGCGACGCGCAAGCGGGCGATTCGGTAGAATGCGTTGGAACATGACGAATCCTCCTTCAAGGAACATGCCCCCGGTCCGCGCTGCATGGGGCGAAAGAGGTTCGTCTATGGCGATCAAGTGTCGAGCAGGCGGGAGAATCCCTTTCCGCGGACGCGGTGCGCCCTGCCGACGCGCGTCGAAGGTAGGTCCGGATGTCATAGACGTCAAGCGATGCAGGCTCCGAGACGATGTCGGCCGCCTTCCGAATATTGCAATCTAACACCGGCGCTCCAGTGGTCGTCGTTATGCAGCAACGGCAGCCACTGCGCTGGGGCTGATCCAGGCCGGCCGCAGGCCGAACCGCCCATGCCGGCCGGCAATTGGTCTTCCGCGATAGCTGCGCATCATTGGCGCGCAACCGGCTGGGACTTCGGAACCACGTAGACTGCGACAGGCTGACGCGATGTGCCGTCCGCACGTTCGACCTGAAAGGCGCAGCCCGGCAGTTGCAGTGAATCGAGGGCCCGCAGCATCCTTTCTTCGCTATCGAATGAAAGCGCAAGCTCTCCGCCGATCAAATGGATAACTAGGGCGTCGGGCGAGCGGCCCAGGTTGATGATCGCGCCTGACGAGCTTGGCCTTGCAACGATGACATCAAAGCCGGCGTCAGGGACCTCCACCCGATGCAGCACCGCTTCCTGCTGCTGGGCCTGGACTGGATTCGATCCAATAGCGAGGAGCGCGGCGAAAATCGAGAGATACCTGAGCATGTTGCCCTCCGTCTGGTTGGCGGCCGGGGCGGCTGCCTTCGATGATGGGAGGGTGCCGAAAGCCGGGTCGAAATACCTTGTCGGGACCTTGCAACAGTCTTGGATTTTCCATGAATATTCGTCCAAGAGGGCCTTCGGACGTGCCATTGCTGTTTGGAGACTGTGCGCTCGATGTGGACCGGCGCGAGCTGACGCGGGCATCCGCGCCGGTTTCGATCGGGCCGCAGGTGTTCGACCTGATCGTCTACCTGGTGCAGAACCGCGATCGCGTCGTCAGCAAGGACGACCTGTTTGAAGCGGTCTGGCGCAGACGCATCGTCTCCGAATCCACGCTGACCAGCCACATCAATGCGGCGCGCAAGGCCATCGGTGACAGTGGCGACGAGCAACGACTGATCCGCACCATCCCCCGCAAGGGATTCCGGTTCGTCGGCGAGGTCAGAGAGGAGAGGCGATCTACAGACAACAACGCCAGTCCGTTGGTGCGCGAATCCGCGACCGCGCTGGCGCTTCCGGACAGGCCCTCAATCGCCGTCTTGCCGTTCCAGAATCTGAGCGGTGATCCGGAGCAGGAATACTTCGCCGATGGCGTGGTTGAAGACATCACCACAGCATTGTCGCGCATACGCTGGCTGTTCGTGATCGCACGAAATTCGAGCTTCAGCTATAAAGGCCGGGCCGTGGACGTGAAGCAAATAGGTCGCGATCTGGGCGTGCGCTATGTGCTCGAAGGCAGCGTGCGCAAGGGCGCAAACCGCGTTCGGATTACCGGACAGCTGATTGATGCGTCGACTGGGATAAGTCTGTGGGCTGATCACTTCGACGGCGCGCTCGATGACATCTTTGATCTGCAGGATCAAGTGACTGCGAGCGTGGTGGGTGCGATCGCGCCGAAGCTGGAGCAGGCTGAAATCGATCGCGCCAAGCGTAAGCCGACCGAAAGCCTCGACGCATACGATTATTTCTTGCGCGGCATGGCGAGCTTCTATCAAGCCAGCAGGGATGCCAACAGCGAGGCACTCCGCTTGTTCTCAAAAGCGATCGAGCTCGACCCCGGTTTTGCCTCCGCCTACGGTATGGCCGCATGGTGCTATACATGGCGGAAGATCAATGGATGGATGACTGACCGCATCCAGGAAATCGCCGAAGGCTCACGGCTGGCTCGGCGGGCAGGAGAGCTTGGTAAGGATGATGCAGTCGCGCTCGCCCGGGGTGGACACGCGCTTGGGTTTCTGGTCGGCGACCTTGACGCGGGAGCGGGTTTCGTCGACAGGGCGATCCTGCTCAATCCGAACCTGGCGACGGCCTGGGTGCTCAGTGGCTTGCTGAGATTCTATCTAGGCGAGACCGACGTAGCGATCGAACACTTGGCGCGCGCCGTGCGCCTCAGTCCACTTGATCCGACTTTGTATCAGATGCGAGTCGGGACAGGATTCGCGCATTTGCTCGCTGGCCGCTTCGACGATGCCTGCTCATGGGCCGAAAAGGCATTTCGGGAGGAGCCGAATTATCTTCCGGCAGCTGCCGTTACTGCTGCGAGCCATGTGCTGGCCGGACGGCCGGAACAGGCAAGACAAGCCATGGCTCGGTTGCGCGAGATCGATCCCGCGCTGCGGCTGTCTAATCTCAAGGATTGGTTCCCGCTTCGCCGCCCAGAACACTTCGCCATCTGGGCGGAAGGTCTGCGAAAGGCCGGTCTGCCGGAATAACGCCGCCAACAATAGCTTCTGGCCCGTGGCCACCAAGCCGTCCGTCTGGATTCGGCGCGGTTGGGAGGACGGGACGCATCCGTTGGCCCCTCCACGCCATCTGCTTAGCGCTGTTGAAGCGAGCCGCCGGCTGGCATAATGACAGGCCACAAGTTTGTGTCAGCAGGAGACCGGTATGGCGACGAACGACCAGAAGATCGGCTGGATTGGCATGGGCCGCATGGGCTCCCCCATGGCGGAGCGCCTGCTGAAGGCCGGCTATGACGTCTCGATCTGGAACCGGACCCGCTCGAAGGCCGAGCCGCTCATCGCCAAGGGCGGCAAGGTGGCCGACAAGCTCGCCGATCTCGCCGGCGTCGATGTGCTGTTCTCGATTGTGTCGACGGGCAAGGACCTCAAGGAGGTCTATTTCGGCAAGGATGGCGTGGTCACCGGCCGCAACGGCAAGCTGCCGAAAATCTTCGTCGACTGCTCCACCATTGCGGTCGAGGATTCCGCCGATATCCGCGAGCAACTCAAGGCGCTCGGCGCCGACTTCGTGGCCGCGCCGATCTCGGGCAATGCCAAGGTGATCAAGGCCGGGCGGCTCTCCTCGGTCATCTCCGGCACTGATGCGGCCTGCAAGACCGTGATGCCGATGATGGAGGCGATCGCGCCGGCCGGCGTCTCCTACGTCGGCGAGGGCGAGCTCGCGCGCATCTGCAAGATCGCCCACAACGTGATGCTCGGCGTCGTGATCGAGAACCTGATCGAGATCACGCTGCTCGCCAACAAGATGGGCGTGCCGCGCCACGCCTTCCTGGCGTTCATGAACAACAGCGTCATGGGCTCGATGTTCACGCGCTACAAGTCGCCCGCGCTGGTCAATCTCGACTGGACCACGACCTTCACGCCCGAGCTGCTGCGCAAGGACATGGACCTGGGGCTTGGGCTGGGCCGCGAATGGGATGTGCCGATGCCGGTGACGGCGGCTGCGCGCGAGGTGCTGCAGAATCACTTCGGCGCCGCGACGCTGCAGAAGAATCCGGATGAGTATCTGCAGAAGGACTTCGCAGCGCTGATGGAGACGATGGCGCTCGCCTCCGGCATGAAGCTCGAGAGCGAGAACAAGAACGTACCAACAGGATTGGAAAGCTGACACCGGCACTGACCACCACCTGCTGCATCGCCGGCGGCGGACCGGCCGGAATGATGCTTGGCTTTCTGCTGGCGCGTGCCGGCGTCAACGTGGTGGTGCTGGAGAAGCATGCGGACTTTCTGCGCGACTTCCGCGGCGACACCATTCATCCATCAACGCTCGAGGTGATCCATGAGCTTGGGCTGCTGGATGAATTCCTCAAGCTGCCGCACCAGGAGGCCCGGCGCCTGAGGGGCGTGATCGGCGACACGGCGGTCCAGATTGCGGACTTCTCGCATCTGCCGACGCAGTGCCAGTTCATTGCCCTGATGCCGCAATGGGACTTCCTCAATTTCGTGGCCGGGCACGGCCGCCGCTATCCGACCTTCGATCTGCGGATGCAGGCCGAGGTGACCGACCTGATCGAGCAGGATGGCCGTATTGCGGGCGTGCGCGCCGCGACGCCGGACGGCCCGCTGACGATCACAAGCACGCTCGTGATCGGCGCCGACGGGCGCCACTCGGTCGTGCGCAAGCGCGCCGGATTGCCGGTTGAAGATATTGGCGCGCCCATCGACGTGCTCTGGATGCGGCTGTCGCGGCGGCCAAGCGACGGTTCAGAGCCGCTTGGCCGTATGGATGCCGGCAAGATTTTCATCATGATCGACCGGGGTGACTACTGGCAAGGCGCCTTTGTCATTCCCAAAGGCGCGGCCGAGGAGCTGAAGGCCAGAGGAATCGAATCATTCCGAGCCTCGATCGCTGAGCTTGCGCCGGCGCTTCGCGACCGTGTCGAGGAGCTGAGGTCGTGGGACGACGTCAGTCTCCTGACGGTCAAGATCGACCGCCTGCGCAAGTGGTATCGTCCGGGGCTGCTGTGCATCGGCGACGCGGCGCATGCGATGTCGCCGGTCGGCGGCGTCGGCATCAATCTCGCGATCCAAGATGCGGTCGCCGCCGCCAACCGCCTCGCCAAACCGTTGCGCGCGGGGACCGTCACGGACGACGACCTGGCGGCGGTGCAGCGCCGCCGCACGTTCCCGACGCAGGCGACGCAGTGGCTGCAGGTTTTCATCCAGAACAATGTGCTCAGGCGAGTGCTGGCGAGCCGCGTGGCACTTGCGCCTCCATGGCCGGTGCGCCTGCTCGGCCGCTCTCCACTGCTGCAGCGCATTCCGGCGCGGGTCGTCGGCCTCGGTCTGCGGCCCGAGCATGTGCACACGCCTGAATTGGCGCCTGCCCCGCGCACGTGACAATCCGCTTGCTAGTGGGCATGATATTTTCCGTTTCGGGATCATGCCCTCAGGAGACGTTGCGTGCTGAGCGCCGAAAAGAACAAGATCCTCACCCAGGTCGGCCCTGGCACGCCGATGGGCGACTATCTGCGGCGCTACTGGATGCCGATCGGCGGCGCGAGCGAGCTCGACGCTAACCCGATCAAGGCCATCCGTCTGATGGGCGAGGACCTCGTCCTCTACAAGGACCTGGGCGGGCGCTATGGCCTCGTCGACCGGAATTGTCCGCACCGGCGCGCGGACCTTTCCTACGGCATGGTCGAGGAGACCGGCATCCGCTGCAACTATCATGGCTGGCTGATGGACGCGGCGGGCCGCGTCGTCGAGCAGCCCTATGATGACGTCGTCAATCCCGGCCGCAGCAAGCGCTGCGTTACCAAGGCTTATCCGGTGAAGGAATGCGCTGGTCTTCTGTTCGCCTATATGGGGCCGCAGCCGGCGCCCGAGCTGCCGGTCTGGGAGCCGTTCACCTGGGAGAACGGCTTTCGCGAGGTGGTGATCTCTGACATCCCGTGCAACTGGTTCCAGTGTCAGGAAAACTCATGTGATCCGGTTCACTTCGAATGGATGCATGAGAACTGGAATGTGCGGCTCAACGGCCAGTCTGCACCCTATGCGGCCAAGCACCTCAAGCTTGTGTTCGAGGAGTTCGACTACGGCTTCGTATACAAGCGCGTGCGCGAAGGCCAGCGCGAGGGCGACCCGGTCTGGACCATCGGCCGCGTGGCGCTCTGGCCGAACGGCTTCTATCTCGGCAATCACTTCGAATGGCGCGTGCCGATCGACGACGAGAACACGCTCAGCGTCTGCTGGTTCTTCATGCGGGTGCCGAAGGGGCGCGAGCCGTATGTTCAGGACAAGGTCCCCACTTGGATGAGTCCGATCAAGGATGCCAACGGGCGCTGGATCTCGAGCCACGTCATCAACCAGGACATCATTGCCTGGGTCGGGCAGGGCACGATCGCGGATCGCACCAAGGAGACGCTGGGCGCGAGCGATCTCGGCATTGCGATGATGCGCAAGCGCTTCTTCGACGAGCTTGACGCGGTGGCGAAGGGCGCGGACCCGAAGGCGACACTGCGCAACCCGAATGTCGCAAGCAGCATCGAGCTGCCCAACATTACCAAGAAGACCAGCGTCGAGGGCATCACGCTGGAAGAGCACGAGAACTATCCGCTGCTGAAGGTCCGCCTCAATGGCTTCCGCCACTGCGCCGGCCAGCCCGCGGAGGTGCGCCGCGCCTTCGAGGACGCGATGGGGATTGGCGGAAAGTAGCGAGTAGCGAAAGCGGTTTGGTGGGATGCGGCAGCCGGCGAGCATTCACGCCGTGTTTTGGCAATGCGGCGTTGATGAGCGATAAGCATCGCAAATTGCAATCTCGTTTCCACGCACAAGTGCGCTTTTGCGGCAACGGTATCTGAATCTATTGCGTTGGGTAGCAGAGTAGTAATCCCGCGCGTGCGCACGACGCTATACCACCGAGGGGGCAGCAACCGGTGCGTCAGTGCGCATTCAGTTGCGTTGAGCGGGGGAACGCGATGCGGAAGCTATGGCTGGGAAGCGTTGGGCTTGCAGCGCTGGTGGCAAGCGCGCATGTCGCAACGGGCTGCGCGAATGCGGCCGATATGGCGCCCAATCCGTACGGCTCCAGCTATAGCTGGACTGGACTCTATGTCGGTGGTCACGTCGGAGGCGGCTGGGACAACAGAGACGTCGGCCTGTTCAACACAAGCACCGGCGATAAGATCGGAATCGGGAAAACCAAGGCCTCAGGTTTTCTGGGTGGCGGTCAAATCGGGCTCGACTACCAGGTCGGGCCCAATTGGGTCGTCGGAATCGAAGCCGACGTTTCCGCCGCCGATCTCAAGAGCACCGCGTTCAATAACTCGGGCTCGGTCAATATCAGCACCGGCTCCGTCCAGCATGACAGCACAATCGATCTGTTCGGCACGGTGCGCGGTCGGGTCGGATACGCATGGAGCAATGCGCTGCTTTTCGGCTCGGGTGGCTTTGCCTGGGCCAACGAAGACGTGACCCGAACGCAGGTCCAGGGGACTTACGCCCAGGCGACGCCCGGGACGGTCGAGAAGGCCTCCGGCACTGGCAAAGGATGGACGGCTGGCGGCGGCCTGGAATGGGGCTTTGCGCAGAATTGGTCGGCCCGCATCGAGTACCTGCATGTGGAAATCGGCGCCGAGTCCTTCGTGTTTCCCCTCGCTCACGTTCGCAACGATGCGAAGGTCACGATGGATATTGCACGCTTCGGCGTGAACTACAGGCTCGGGGGCGGGACGGGAGACTGAGACTATCGGCTCTTTCTGACCTTCCAGGCGGAAATAGACATCGACCTTCATGCCGACGGCCAGCGGGCCGGGCTCGGTGAGGTCGATCACCACCTCGACGACGTTGACATCGGTCATGTTGCGCTGACCGCGCAGATTGATGCGGCCGGCGTCGACGATCGGCGCGATCGACGACACCTTGCCGGCGATCTCGCGGTCCCGGAAGGCGCTGGTTTTCACGAGTGCGGGCTGGCCGATCTTGATGTCTCCGAAATCACGCTCGTCGACCTCGGCGCGCACGCGCAGCTTCGAGATATCGCCCAGCACGATCAGGGGCTGCGCGGCTGAAGGGCTCGCGAGCTCGCCCACCTTGCCGTTGATCTGCAGCACGCTGCCGTCGATCGGGGCGCGGATCATCAGCTTCTCGAATGCCGCCTCCGCGGTCGCAAGCTCGGTGCGCGCGATGTTGAGCTGGCCGTCGACCAACACCGGCAGCGGCACGCCGCTGTCGTTGAGCAGTCGCTTGAGATCGGCGCGCTCCTGCTTGAGCTTCTCATTCGCGCGCGTGTGCGCAGCGCGGGCCGTTTGGACATCTCCTTCCGAGCCGGTGCCGGCGCGCCGTGCAATCGAGGCTGTGTCGATCGCGGCGCGCGTGTCCACCACCGCGCGCTCCGCTTCAGAGACCAAGTCCTCGGCTCGCCGCCGGTCGGCGACCCGGTTCGAGGCGGTCTGGTCGTTGCGTGCGCGTTTGCGCATCGCGACCTGGGCTTCCGCAGTTGCCAGACGCGTCACCACTTCCTCGTCGCGAAGCCGCATCAACAGCTCGCCGGCAAACACCTTGTCGGTCGGCTTCACCAGCAGCTCGCCAACCGCTCCTATGGCTGCGGCCATGAGCTTGATCTCGCCCGACCAGGGCTCGACCCGGCCGGGTGCGACCGCCTGCCAGCGCTTGGGATCGTCGGTGCCACCGCGGTCTTGTGCGAATAGCGCTGGAGCCAGAAGGCAAGCGCCGAGGAGGAACAGGCCAGTGGCCGTGGGAATCAGAGTCTTGGTCTGCATCGTGATTTGCGCCGCCACCTTCACCTTTGCATCCGAACGCGCTTGGTCTTGAGACTGTCTTCGTCCTCGACGTCTTGTTCCCATTTTTTCATGTCGTGGTCGTCGCCAAAGCTGTGATCTTCGCTCGTGCCTCGCGCCTCGCTGCGGCGCTCTTCGCCCACGATCGATCCATCCTCGATGCGGATGATGCGTTTGGCAAACGGTACGATACGCGGGTCATGTGTCACGACCAATACGGCGCGGGTTGGATCCGCGGCGATCTTCGCCAGGATCTCCATGATGGCGTGTCCGTTCTTGCTGTCGAGCGCGGCGGTCGGCTCATCGGCGAGGATGATGGGTGCGCTGCCGACGATCGCGCGCGCGATGGCGACTCGCTGCTGCTCGCCGCCCGACAGCTCGCTTGGAAACGACTTGGTCTTGTGCCCGAGGCCGACGGTCTTGAGCGCTTCTTTCGCTCGCCGCCTGGCAGACCAGCCATGCTCGCCGCGTACGTCGAGCGCGAGCCGCACATTGTCGAGCGCGGTGAGCGTCGGAAACAGATGATAGCTTTGAAAGATAAAACCGATGTGGTCGCGCCTGAGCTTGGCCAGCGCCTCGGAGCCGGCATCCTTGGTGGATTGGCCGCAGACTCGCACACTGCCTTCGGTCGGCGTCATCATGCATCCGAGCACGGAGAGCAATGTGGTCTTGCCGCTGCCCGAAGGGCCCATCAGCAGGGTCAGCTCGCCGGGAGCGAGCGACAGACTGACGCCCTTGAGGGCGCGCACCTGTCCGGCGCCCGCGCCCAAAACCTTCACGACGCCGGTGGCCTCGAGCACGGCTGCGGCAGCGCCTTGATGAACGGGGATCACCTCTGCGGTCATCGTGTGAACACTCATCGTGTGAACACCATGGCGGGATCGATACGCATCACCTTGACGATGGCGGCAACGGCCGAGGTCACGCACATCAGCACGGTCAGCGCGAACAGGCCGATGGTCGGCAGCACGCCGCCGGGACCCACGGCGCTGATGCCGACACCGCCGACCAGGCCGAACGACGTCCCGTTCTTGCAGGTCCACAGCGGCCCATCGGGGCCGTCGACGACGAACGGCATGCGGTCCTTCATCGCGGCGCTGGCGTTCGCCGTGAAGAGCTCGTTGGGAATCCAGGGCATGTCGATGTGGCAGTCGGCCGAGATCCGCGTGTAGTTCATTCTGTCCTCGCTATGGCTGGAGCGAGCTAGCCCGTTGCATGGAGATGGGGCGATTCTGCGCGCCGGGTGGGCCCGGCGTC
>Ga0081540_1004400_pt1 | contig 10760 bp, 9 predicted proteins | sample TabmetS2T1R1_FD_71024 | JGI IMG/M metagenome (GOLD analysis project Ga0081540, IMG submission 71024) | Tabebuia heterophylla rhizosphere microbial communities from the University of Puerto Rico - S2T1R1 | ecosystem: Host-associated > Plants > Roots > Rhizosphere ... | reverse complement strand
CCACGTCGGCGTCATCGCCCGTGGCGTCAAGTCTTGACGGCCGGTCTGCCCCCACCCATCGACCCAGGCCGCCATGCCAGCACGCGGCTTGTGGACCTTGGCCAAAGTGTCTGGCTGGCTCGGCAGCCCATGGGTTGCCAGCCACGTCTCGATTGCCTGGCTCGCAGCGCGCAACTGCTCCTCCCCCTCCTTGGACGTCTGGCAGCTCGAGGCCGCAAGCCGCCCGGGATGCAGGAGGCGCGACACCTTGGACAGGGGCTGCCGCCAGGCCCGGCCCCCCGCTGGCCAAGGATGGACCGAGGGGGGCCAGGGGGCTACCCGGGCCTGGGCCTGGGCGACGTGGGCAGGCGCTCCCCGGACAGGCTTCTGCCATGTCTCCAGGCCCTGCCGGGCGTGTGCCAGCCCCCGCTGGGCGTGCCGCCGACGCCCGAAGATGGCCAGCGCCTACCCCTGGGCTCGATCAGGGCTCAGGTGACACACCTCCGGGAGGCTCAGGCCGTGCAGACCCGTCTCAGCCCGTTTGCTCAGGGCCTTGGCCCGATCACTCACCAGAGACGCTCCTCCGATGCCACAGGTCGTCAGGCGCTCGTTGGTACGGGCGCACCACGTAGCACAGCTGCGATCCACCGCCACCGCTGCCATCACCCGATACCCCGTTGCCCAGTCCATGCACATCAGCCTCATGCGCTGCCGAAACGTCTCCTCCCCGGCCCCCCTGACCGGGCGTCTCTCGCCATGGGCGCTGCCTGCGTTCTCCCAAGCGGCGGCGGTCTCGCGCAGGAGACGTTCCAGCCTGTGCATGACGGGTCGCCAGGCGCTGGGCGCGCACCCCACAGGCCCTGCCAAGCGCAGACGCCCGCAACACGCACTGCGCGGGTCGGTCCCCCCCCCACGTTTGAGGCCACACACACACAGGGGGGCCACGACCAAGCGGATGCGCCCGGGACGGCCGGCCTCCGTGTCCCACCACGACGACTCCGGGGAGCGGTCGCGGCGGTTGCTCGCCTGGAGGTGACGAGGCACCCGACGTTTGGAAAGTCCAGTGTGCTCCGCAAGCCGCCGGAGGCGCTGCGTGCCATGGTCACAAATCGCGTTGACAATGACCACGCTGTTGGCCCACAATCCCATGATGTCGGTCCGGGCTCTGCAGGGTGGCTGTCAGCGGTATCCTGAAACTGTGCTCAAACCGTCAGGGTCAACTGGTCGTGTAGGCTGCGCCATCTTCTTCCTCACATAACATATTTCCCCCCTTCTTCCGTCTTCTTCGAGGTGCTTCGGCCTGCTTTTTTGCTCCCCGTTTTCTTCCTTCTCAGCCGCGTTCTGGAGATCATGAGCCTGAGGAGATACAGGCTCATGCGACGTCCACGCACCCAACGCAAGTGTAAGCACTGTCGGACCTTCTTTGTGCCTGACCCGCGCAACGTCAGGCGCCAGCGCTACTGCGCCAAGCCCTCGTGCCGCCAGGCCAGCAAGGCGGCGAGCCAACGCCGCTGGCTCCAGCAGCCCGGCAACCGCGATGACTTCACCGGCCCCACCCAGGTCGAGCGCGTCCGGCAGTGGCGCCAAGCGCACCCGGGCTACTGGCGACGCCAGGGCACTCGCCCCCCCCATGCGTTACAAGAGGACTTAACGCCACAAGCGCTACAAACACAAGCACTTAAAGGTGCATTGGCGCCGTATGCGTTACAAGATGCCTTCTTTACCCAACCTGCTGTGGTTGTTGGGCTTATCGCCCATTTCACCGGACTCACGTTACAAGAGGACATCGCCACCACCGCCCGCCGGCTGCAACAATTGGGGCGCGATATTCTGTGCGGTCCACCCCATCACCCAGGAGGTATCCAGGATGCACAAACGCCCCATTTCGTCAGTCAAACTCCGACGCGTCCCCCCCCAGTTCAGCTGGGTGGATCAACGCTTGGTCCGTGAGCGCTATATCGATCAGCTCAGCCATGCCGCCTGTGCTCTCTATCTCTTTCTGGTGACCGTGGCGGATGCTCAGGGCCTCAGTGACTACGCGGAGCCGTCCCTGTGCCAACGCTTGTCCCTGACGCCCTCCGAACTCCATCAGGCGCGCCAGGTGCTGATCACGCGAGGCTTAATCGCCTATCAACGCCCGCTCTACCAAGTCTGAGCCCTCGATGCCGCCCCTAGCGGGACCATCCCGAGTGCCGCGCCCGTGGCGGCCGATGCTGAACCCATGGACATCAAAGCCGTGTTTGCGCGTATCTGGGAGGTGTTGGGATGATCGATTATCACCGCTTCTGTCAGATCAAACACTTGCATGACCAGCAGGGCCTGAACGCCTCGCAGATCGCGAAAGCAGTCGTGCTGGATCGCCGCACGGTCGCCTACTGGCTGACCCAGGCCCATTTCCGCCCGCGGAAACCCCGGCCGGCCGTCAGCAAACTCGATCCCTTTAAACCGGACATTGTCCGGCTGCTCGAACGCTATCCTTATTCGGCCGCGCAGGTCTTCCAGCGCCTGCGCGAGCAGGGCTTTGCCGGCAGCTATGAGCTGGTCAAAGCCTATGTGCACACCGTTCGGCCCCGGCGGCAGGCCGCCTTTCTCACCCTAGCCTTTGCCCCCGGCGAGTGTGCCCAGGTGGATTGGGGCGCGTTTGGCGCGGTCCCGGTCGGGCACACGCACCGGCAGCTGAGCTTCTTTGGCATGGTCTTGTGCTATAGCCGCATGCTGTACGTCGAATTCACGGTCTCCCAGACTATGGAGCACTTTTTGGCGTGCCATCAACACGCCGTTGACTTCTTTGGGGGCATTCCGCACAAAATTATGGTCGACAACCTCAAATCCGCTGTCCTGAAGCGCGCAGTGGGCGACGCGCCCGTGCTCAATCCCAAATATCTCGACTTTGCTACGCACCATGGCTTTACCATTGTTCCGTGTAATGTCGGCAAGGGCAATGAAAAAGGCCGCGTGGAACACGGCGTGGGCTATGTCAAAAAGAATGTCCTCGCGGGGCTGGAGATCCCCGACTTCAGCGCCCTCAATCCCGCCGCCCGGCACTGGCTCGATACCGTGGCCAATGTGCGCCTGCACGGCGAAACCCGCGAGCAACCGACCACGTTATGGCACACCGAGCGGCCGGCGTTGCGGCCCGTGCCGCTGCAGCCCTTTGACATTGCCACCGTGTCCCAGGTCCGCGCCTCCCGACAATTTCGCATTACCGTCGAGACCAACCGCTACTCCGTCCCTGCGCAGTAGGCCGGACAGGCGCTCACGCTCAAAACCTATCCCGATCGCCTATGCATCTACCATGGTGATCAGCTCATCGCCCGCCCTGTGCGCCGCTACGAGCGCTTCGAAGATGTGGAAGACCCGGATCACCCCAAGCCCCTGCTGGAGCAGCGCAAAAAAGCCCGCGCTCACAAGCTCTTTATGCGGTTTCTTGCGTTGTCCCCGCGGGCGGAGGCGTACTACCTCCAGCTAGAAGCACGTCGCCTCAATCCGCACCACCACGTGCGCAAAATTGTCGCCTTGAGCGACATCTACACCCCGGAGGCCGTGGCCAGAGCGATGGAGGATGCCTTTTGCAACCCTGGCCAACACCTCCGTTACACCAGTGCGGAAATAAAATGACTGTATGCCGCCCTGGGATGTTCTAGGCTGGCTGGAGGAGCTCGAAGAGCCATAATTGATGGGCAGGGACAGACAACCGCGTCTGACGTAGGCGGGACTTGGGGCGATACAACACAATGACTTCCTGCTCGTTCAAAGGGATGAGCACTCCCTGTATCGCAGCGAATGGCGTAGGGTAAAACACTCCGTCTCGAACCTCGCTGACTTTATGGTCTCGCCAGTCATAGCGGCAGTGATACTCGGCCAGAACCACGTTGTCCAATATCGCCCGCAACTGCTCACCATACACCCACAATAACACCTGGGTCTTGGGTAACCCCTGCTCCACATAGAAGTGATAGCTATGCAAGGTCACGCAGCCATATCGGTTCGTCGTGCGGGGAAAGAGCGCATGCGAAAACTTGCGGACTAATTCCTCCTGGCTGTACCTACGCCCCTGGGCCTCAGCCAAGACGACGCTCGGAATGGGCGGATCAAAGCCGTCTTTGAGCAGTCCCTGGTGGGCAGTCGTATTGTATGTCTGGATGAAGGCTTGATGGGTCTGTTCCAACTCCCCAGGGTTTTGACTCAAGGAAAACTGGTAGTCGTATAAGCGCCGCTGAATATTGAAGTGAGTTTCCATCAAGTTCATATAGCTTTCCCCTTGGGTACTTACAATGGCGGGGTGGTCAATCTCCAACCGGGTACAGACGGCTTCAAACTCCTTAGCGATGTAAGCCCCACCGCTATCGGAAATCAAGGTCTGCGGGGCGCCATAGCGGGCACAGGCCGTGTAGAGCACCATGAGGGTGGCCCAACTCGCTTCCGAGGGGGCCAGAGCGCCAGCTAGGATGGTGCGGGAGTAGCCATCAAGTATGAGAATGCTCCACCATTTCACGCCATCTAAGGCGAAATCCATCATGCGCCCATCTATGAACCAGTATTGATGGGGCTGCGACGCTTTATAAGGATGCGGCCCCGGTGGCTTCTTGCGCTGGAGGCGGGCCAGATGGGGGATATCGTCATACACCTGCTTGTTGAGGGCCATCACCCGTCCCACCGTCCGCTCGGAAATGGTCGTGTTCGCCAGCAGGCTCCAAATCCGGAAGCGTCCGGCATCGGGATGACGCTTTTGGAGATGATAAATCGCAATCATCAGTGGAAACCAAGCTTTGCGGGTGGTGGTCTGCGGGCTGGAACTTTTATCGCCAAGCCCGGCCACGTGTTCGGTCTCAAAGCGCTGTATCCACCGATCGATGGTGGGGCGGGAGACGTGCAAGACCCGACTGATGCTCAGCTTATTCCATCCCTGATAGTAGAGCTTGATGACCTGGAGACGTGCTTGTGGCCGCGTGGCCTGGTGATGATAGTCGCCAAACGGGAGTTCGCCTTGCACGGGGACGGCACTGTGCTGCCAGAGCCGTTTGACCGTCTTGGCGTCAATGCGGTACTCCAACTTGCACAAGAGAATCCGGGCCAACTCACGGTACCCAAATCCGTGGTAGAGGGCTTTGAGGCGTGTGAGCTCTTCCACGACGGCTTCTGGGACCTGCTTCCCCCGGCTAGGACTGAGGAGTCCCGTGTGCTCGGGGAAGAGGCCGAGCATCCCGTGTTGCCGAAAGCGTCGCGTCAGATCGCGCACGGTTTCGGGGTGCATCTGGGTTTCTTCGGCCCGCTGCGCGGCGGTGCGATCGCCAAGGAGCACCAACGGACGAATCACCTCATACCGCCGTTGGACATGATCGACAAAGTGCAGTTGGAGTTGGGCAAAATCTGGCAGGGCGTCCATCAGCGATTCTCTCCCCTGTCCCACCGCCTGGGATGCTGGTGCCAAAGCGAAGCGAGCCTCACGCACCCCGTGCCTCCAGAGGTTGTGAGGTCCGGGTGCGTGAGAGCGTTTGAGGGGGAATAGCAAGCGTCTATTGTAGCGAGGCGTGAGGAAGGAAGCTATGAGGCCGCACGTGGGGCTTATGAAGCAAGGCGTTGGACGTAAGAAGGGCAGCGCGTGCACGCCTCCAAACATCAGCCCCCACGCCAGAAGGACATGAGCAGGGCTGAGAAATTGGTATAAAGTTGTGATTAAGACATAATAGACGTATAAACAAGAGGTTGGAGATACAGCTTGGCCACGCTATGCCAGGGGATTCAGGGGAGTACCCCAGGGCGGCATACAGTCATTTTATTTCCGCACTGGTGTAACGGAGGTGTTGGCCAGGGTTGCCAGATATGGGCGAGATCGCTCTCGGTCACCGGGTATCCCTCCCGCTTGAGCTGGGCCACAGCTTCTGCCATGTAGACGGTGTTCCAGACGATGACGGCATTGGTCACCAGATTCAAGCAACTGGCTTGATTGACGAGCTCGTCGCCCCGTTTGCGACGCAGCTGCCCCTTATTGGCGATCATCAGGTACGCCCGCAGATCGTGCAGAGCCTCCCCTTTGTTGAGCTGGCGCATGACCCGTCGCCGGTCCTCATTGTTGGCATACCACCGGAGCACGTGTAAGGTCCTAATCAATCGACCATATTCCTGGAGGGCCTGCGCCAGGGCATTTTGCTGCGGATACGCCTGCATCTTTTGCACCAAGAGAGACGCGGTGACATGGCCGAGTTTCATCGATCCCGCGGCTCGGAGCATGTCATCCCACCAATCGAGCACGCGCTGGCGGTTAATACGTCCCTGAATATGCGGTTGCAGGCGGGGGTAGTGGTGCAGGTCGATCCCCCCGGAGCGATAGAGGCGTCGACTGCCGATATCCCGTAAGCGCGGGGTGAAGCGCAGCCCTAACAAATCAAACAGGGCAAAGATAATATCCGTGGCCCCGGCCGTGTCAGTCGTATGCTCCACAATCGCCAGCTCTGTTTCATTGCCCAGAATGGCATCCAGGACATAGGTGGCATCGCGAGCGGTGATAATCACGGGCTTGGAGCCGTACTGAGAGAGCTGATCCGAGGTCCAACTGTAAAAGGTGAGCCCTTGGCCATACCCCAGGGTTGGGGGAAACGCCCGGGCGTGGCGGTTCTTGCCCGACACCGGCAAGCGCTGGCCATCAGAAGAGGAGAGTATCCCGGAGCCCCATGCCTGACTCAAGGGCAACTTATGATGGTAGTTGACCAAGTTGGTAAAGGCCGCCTCCAGGGTCTCTTCGCGCATGTACCACGTTGTACACCAGGCCAATTGTCGATACGAGATGTCCGTGCTCTGCGCCATCTGCTCCAGGCCGAAATTACACGCATGCGCCAAGATGCTAGCATAGAGATGGGGCCGCAGTGTTGGCCGCAGCGTATCTGCACCAGCGGCATGCACAAAGTGCTCAGAGAAATGCGTCCAGGCATCCACTTCAATCAGGAGTGCACTGAGTTCGACAAGGGGCAGACGTGCAGTAATGAGGTCTTCAAGGGCCTCCGCGCTGGCTGGCCGCTTGTCGGCTTCCAGTGGCGTCAGAATCAGTTCGTCGTCCTCGACGCGGACGTGACTGTCTTTGCGCGCCAAGAGCTTCTCGACCTGGCCTATACAGGCTGCGAGTTCCGTCTCACGCTCGACTAGACGTTGGAGTCCTTCGCCTGGTGTGCCGGTTTGCCGGATGACTTCGAGGCGACGGCTGGGCCACTCCGTAGGCGGAATCACATAGGTATCCGGGTCCGCATACCGTCGACTGTGTTCGACCCAGACACGGCCTGATCGCAAGGCGCTCCGCAAGTGCCACAGGGTGCAGAGTTCATAGTAGCGGCGGCTCATCTCACCGTCGAGCTCGCGGATATAGGGGCGCCAGGCATCCGTCACCAGGGCCATCGGCGCATCTGTAGGGACGGGACGACGTGTAGGTGCACAGTCAAGGTCACGGATCACCTCCACCGCTCGCAGCACCGTATCATCGGGGCCTTGCGCCCGTAACGTGAGGGTCTGGAGCCACAGCGGGACAAACTGTCGGAGGTAACTGTACCGCTTGGCAAAGAAATCAATAGCATCATCCGGGCGGGGACGAATCAAGCCCTGAGTCTCTTCAATCGCTTCTTGCAAGACTTTTTTAGGCACGCGCTCAAAGCTCACTGCCCGCACGTCGGGGTCTGCAATATCGTCATCCAGCAGGATGTGCCCGAGGTCCCGCAACAATTGCAGCTTCTCGTTGGTGGAGCGGGCCATGGTTTTGCGGAACTCCTCCAACTCGTGTTTGGCTTCACTGTGACAGCCCCAGAGACACTGGTCAAAGAGCTCGATGACAACGTCGGTATGATGCAGCAAGGCTTGCTGGAGGAAGGCGATGAGCACCGGGTAGCGCCGCGCAGGCGCCATACGCTGTAAGTACTGGTTGGTAGACTTCCAGCCAATCTGCGCCAACCATTTCGCCCGGTTCGGATTGAGGCTCGCGAGCTCCCACTGGGCTACACCCGCGTCTTGGAGAAACGCGATCTTCGTCAGTGTCGCAATAATGTGGGACGCCGCGTGTGACACGGCTTCTTGCCGCAGCCAGTGCAGCGGTGTCCGTCCTGTCGTCGCGTCTAGTTGCAGGAGGCCATCCAAGAAGGTTTTCCGCTCGTCAGTGAGCAGGGGGAGCAACTGGCGGAAGGTTTCCTCGTGAGCTTTTTCCCGCGCAGTGGCCACAAAGCGTTCGAGCCGGGTGATGCCCGGTCGCACAATGCGCTCGCGGTGCAGCTTTTCGCAGGCCAATTGGAGCAGCAAGGTCGGTTTATCATGTTCGAGCGCACGGGCCACGAGCCAGGTTTGCAAGGCATACACATCCATGGGCGTAGCCGGACGAAACCCCACATAGGCCCGCACCAACCGGCGATGATCGCGTTGGGTCCGCCGATTGTCGTACAGCGCAAGTACCCGTGGGGCAATGCGGAGTTGTTCGGCGCCAAACGTCACTGCGGCTTCTGGTGTGCCCGTGAAGTCCGTGGGCACAAAACCCAGATACCGGAGGGCGCACAACTGGAGGGCGTACCCCAAACGGTTGAAGGGTTCGCGCTGGCGGTTCACTTCACGTTGATCGTCCTCCGAGAGCAAAAAGTACACTGCCAGGTCATCTTGAGGAATCGCAGCGGGAAAGCGCTGCCACCGTTCCCGCTCGGCAACGGTGAGAAAGCTGGTCGACATGGAGCCCTCCTCTCAGCAAACGATCCTTTCCTCAGACACCTCCAAGGAGGGCTGAGGACCCAGGCCGGCGAGCCTGGCGTGGTCGCAGTTTGCCGTCTCATCAATCAGGGTCTCACCAACTCAACACAAGGGACCCATTCTGAGACGACACCGCTGAGGGAGGGAACCGCAGATGGGACGCATGATGGGCTATGCACGTGTCAGCACGTCCGACCAGGACGTCAGTTTGCAATGGGAGGCGTTACGGCGGGCCGGATGTCAGGAGCCGCAGATCTTCTGCGATACGGCGTCGGGAGCCCACACCGCACGCCCTGGGCTGGAGGCCTGCTTACGGGCGTTAGCGCCTGGCGACCTGCTGGTAGTCTGGCGATTAGATCGCTTGGGGCGCTCGATGGCGCATCTCGTGACGTTGATCGAGGGGTTACTCCAACGGCAGGTGGGGTTTCGCTCCCTGAGCGATGGCGCCATCGATACCACCACGGCGTCCGGCGAACTCGTGTTCCACATCTTTTCGGCCTTGGCCCAGTTTGAGCGGCGCCTGATTCAGGAACGGACCCTCGCCGGCCTCGCCGCTGCACGGGCGCGTGGCCGCCACGGAGGGCGCCGCGCCCTCCAGCCAGGGGACTCCAAGGTCCAACTCGCCTACACCATGTATGTGGACCATCGGTGGACCATCGAGGAACTCTGTGCCACCTTGGGCATCTCACGTGCTACGTGCTACCGCTATGTGGCACTGGCACGCCGGGCTGTGGCCGAGGGCTAACGGAGGGAGGGTGGCTGCTAGGCATGACTTCGCAGAGGGGACGGCGGGGTCATGCCTTAACCGTCACAATTTCGCGATTACTATCGGAAAGCCAAGAGTGGCTGGCCGTGCCAGTGCCAGCCATCATCAGCGAGGCGACCTGCGAAGCGGCCCCGCGTCGCTTGGATTGTCACGTGCCAATGGCCCGCCGGCACCATACCACCTCGGCATATTTAAGGTTATCACGATTTATGGTATACTGTGCCTCCCATCAAGGAGGCATCACTCATGGCACATGTACAGTTCACCGACGTGCAGGACCGCCCGATGGAGTTCCTGGATTTGACCAGCCTGACCCTCGACGAATTTCAGCACCTGGTTCCACCTTTTGAGGCCGCGTTCCAAGCGCATATGGCCAGGTGGCGTCTCGACGGGAAGCCCCGGACTGCCCGCCGTTTCAGCGTGTACAACAACTGCCCCCTGCTGACTTCCGAGGATCGACTGTTGTTTATTCTGGCCTATGTGAAGACGTACAGCCTCCAGGTGGTGCAAGGTCGCCTGTTCGGCATGAGCCAGAGCAAGGCCAACCAGTGGATTCACGTGCTCCTGCCCGTGCTGCTCACGGCCCTGCGCACCCTGGGCGATGCCCCCGCCCGTTCTCTGAGCGCCTTGGCCCAGCGTCTCGGGGTTTCAGAGGAGGCCGCCGCCATCGTGGTCGCTCCGCTGGAGGAGGCCGCCGCACCTGAGATTGTCGCACCCGTTGCTGCGCCCGACGCCCCCCTTTTGCCCATGACGGCACCGAACGACGCATCGTCCGCCCCCAAGACCCTGCTGAACAGACGGCGTGTTATAGCGGCAAGAAAAAGGATCACACCGTCAAAAATGTCCTGTTAGTCAATGCCCTGCTCCTCATCCTCTTCCTCAGCGACACCTATGGCGGCCGCACGCATGATAAGCCCATTGCGGACGCGACACCGTATCCCTTGCCGGCGGGGAGCCGGCTCTTGCAGGATCTGGGGTTCCTGGCGTTCACGCTCCCTGAGGTGGTGATCCTCATGCCGACCAAGAAACCCCGCGGCCAGGAGCTCACGCGGGAGCAACAACGGGCGAACCAGGCGCTCAACCAGGGGCGGCTGCGCATCGAGCATGTCAACAGCAGTGTCAAGCGCTGCCGCATCGTGAAGGACCGCATCCGTCTGTGGAAGCAGGGTGTCCGCGATCTGATGATGGAGGTCTGCTGTGCGCTGCACAACTTCCGGGTACGCCTCATGCCCTGGCAACCGATGGTTTAATCGGGATAAACTCAAAGAGACTCCCATAGCGCCTCTCCCCATCGGTCAGCAACGTC
>Ga0081540_1004399_pt1 | contig 10761 bp, 10 predicted proteins | sample TabmetS2T1R1_FD_71024 | JGI IMG/M metagenome (GOLD analysis project Ga0081540, IMG submission 71024) | Tabebuia heterophylla rhizosphere microbial communities from the University of Puerto Rico - S2T1R1 | ecosystem: Host-associated > Plants > Roots > Rhizosphere ... | reverse complement strand
TGCGCTTCTCAAGGTCGGCGAGCGTCTGCGTCAGCTGCGCGATCTCGCCGCTCGACAGCGTGCCGGTCTGGTCGACCACGCGCCCGGTGAGCTGGGGCACCGCGACCAGCGCGAAGGCCGGAAGCGCCCAGCCCAGCAGCAGGGCCAGCAGAACAGCACGAACAGCCTTCATCGCAAATCGCTGCCTTGCGCGCTTACTTGGTGGGTGCCGGAGTCGGGCTGAAATCCACCTTCGGCGCGACCGAGATTTCCTTCTCGTTGGCGACCGTGAAGTTGGGCTTCTCCTTGTAGCCGAACACCATGGCGGTCAAATTGTTCGGGAAGGTGCGGATGCCGACGTTATAATCCTGCACCGATTTGATATAGCGGTTGCGCGCCACGGTGATGCGGTTCTCGGTGCCCTCGAGCTGCGCCATCAGGTCCTTGAACAGCGCGTCCGATTTGAGCTGCGGATAGTTTTCGGTGACGACCAAGAGCCGCGACAGGGCGCTGGAAAGCTCGCCTTGCGCCTGGGTAAATTTCTGGAACGCGGCGGGATCGTTCAGCACTTCAGGCGTTGCCTGGATGCTGCCGACCTTGGCGCGTGCATTGGTGACGCCGAGCAGTACGTCCTTTTCCTGCTGCGCAAACCCCTTCACGGAATTGACGAGGTTCGGCACCAGATCGGAGCGGCGCTGGTACTGGTTGACCACTTCTGACCAGCTTGACTTGACCTGCTCGTCATTGGTCTGGATGGCGTTGTAGCCGCAATTGGTAAGGCTCAGGCAGGACAGCGCCGCCAGCACCGCAAGAAATTTTCGCATTGCAATCTCCCGGCATGATTTATCGCAAGCCTAGCAGAACGGGTTCAGCCCGTCATTCCGGGGGCGACGAAGTCGCGAGCCCCGGAACGACGGCCCGCCATTTTGCAGCGCTTGCGCCCTTGCGTAGCAGTCGCCGAAATAACAACATGGCCCGACAAGAAAAGGGAACACGAGGGCGCCATGGAGTACGAAACCATCGTCGTGGAACGGCCCGAGCCGCGCATTGCGCGGATCGTGATGAACCGGCCCGAAGCGCGCAATGCGCAAAACTTGCAGATGACCTACGACCTCAACACCGCGTTTGACCTGATGGTGCAGGACGATGCGGTCAAGGTCATCATCCTCGCCGGAAACGGCCCGCATTTTTCTTCAGGCCATGATCTTCGCCCTGGCGGCAAGAACGCCGCCGGCGTTGACTTTCCACCGGTCGGAAATTGGGGCGGTTTTGCCGAGCCCAACGCGCATGGCCGTTTCGCGCGCGAGCAGGAAATCTATCTGCAGATCACCCGCCGCTGGCGCAATCTGGCGAAACCGACGATCGCGGAAGTGCACGGCAAATGCATCGCCGGCGGCCTGATGCTGGCCTGGGCCTGCGATCTCATTGTCGCAAGCCACGATGCCGAGTTCTGCGATCCCGTCGTCACCATGGGTGTGTGCGGCGTCGAATGGTTCGTCCATCCCTGGGAGCTGGGCCCGCGCAAGGCCAAGGAGATGCTGTTCACTGCTGATGTCTGGACCGCCGAGGAAGCGCACCGGCTCGGCATGGTTAATCATGTCGTGCCGCGGCCAGAGCTATCTTCCTTCGTTTTGGCGCTGGCGCAGAAAATCGCCGCAAAGCCTTCCTTTGCACTCAAGCTGACCAAGGAAGCCGTCAACCGCTCGGTCGACGTGATGGGCCAGCCTGCGGCGATCGAGCAGGCCTTTGCGCTGCATCAGCTTTGTCACGCGCATAACCTGCAGGAATTCGGAATGGTGGTGGATCCCTCGGGCCTGCACCCTTCCGTACGGAAACCGGCCACAGCGAAGCAATAAAGATGGACCTCACCCTCAGCGACGAGCAACGCCTGCTGCGCGAAAGCGCCGAGCGTTTTGTCAGCGACACCTACACCACCGACCACCGCCGCAAGGCGGCGGCCGAACCCAACGGCTTCAGCGCGGCGACATGGAAGCAGTTCGCCGAGCTCGGATGGCTGGCACTGCCGATTGCAGAAGAGCATGGCGGGCTCGGCGGCGGCGCGATCGAGATCGGCATTTTGATGGAGGCATTTGGGCGCGGGCTGGTGTCCGAGCCTTATCTCTCCACCGTCGTGATCGGCGCCGGCCTTATCGCGGCTTGCGGCAGCGAGGCCCAGAAGCGGGCGCTGTTGCCGAAGGTCGCCGAAGGATCGTTGTACCTCGCCTTCGCGCATGCCGAGCGCGCATCGCGTTTCGATCTGGCCAAGGTGGAGACGACAGCCTCGAAGACACCGAACGGCTGGCGGCTCAACGGTCACAAGATCGCAGTGCTCGATGGCCAGGCCGCGAACCAGATCATCGTCTCGGCGCGCCTCGTCAACGTCAACGGCTCCTCCGGAAAACTCTGCCTCTTCCTCGTGCCGGCGGGAACGCAGGGCACGACCTTGCGCGATTATCCACGGCTTGGCGGCGGCCGCGCCTGCAGTCTTGATCTGCGCGACGTGCAATTGCCCGCCGATGCGCTACTCGGCGACGGCGGTGATGCACTGCCGGCGATCGAGGCTGCAGTCGACCGCGCCATAGCCGCGCTCGGGGCCGAAGCCGTCGGCATCATGCAGACGCTGCTCGATACCACGCTGGAATACACCAAGATCCGAAAGCAATTCGGCCGTCCCCTCTCCGCCAACCAGGTGATCCGTCACCGGCTGGCCGATATGGCGATGCAATGCGACGAGGCGCGCTCGATGGCGTTGCGCGCAGCACTCATGGCGGATGCCGAGCCGGCGGCGCGCGGCCGTGCCGCCTCCGGCGCCAAGGCAAAGATCGGCAAATGCGCGCGCTTCGTCGCAGAACAATCGGTGCAGCTGCACGGCGCGATGGGCGTCACAGAAGAGCTCGACATCGGTCTCTACTTCAAGCGGCTGCTCGCCTTCGACGCCCTGTTCGGCGGCAGCAACCATCATTATCGCCGCCACGCCGCGCTCGGCGGGCGCTCTCACGCTTAAGGAGGCGGACATGGATCTCAGCTTCAGCGCCGAAGAGCGCGCCTTCGAAAAGGAAGTCCGCGACTTCATCGCGGCCAACCTCACGCCCGAGATGAAACGCGCCACGGCGCTGACGCCATCGGTGTTTTCCGACCCTGACATCGGCATGGCATGGCAGCGCGCGTTGCACCGGAAGGGCTGGGGCGCGCCCGGCTGGCCGGTCGAATATGGCGGCCCGGACTGGACCCCGGCGAAGCGCTGGATCTTTGAGGCCGAATGCGCCCGCGCCGGCGTGCCGAATGTCAATGTGATGGGCGTCAAGATGGTCGGCCCCGTCATCATCGGTTTTGGATCGCCCGAGCAGAAGAATTTTTTTCTGCCGCGCATCCTCTCCGGCGAGGACTATTGGTGCCAGGGCTATTCCGAACCGGGCTCGGGCTCCGATCTCGCGTCGCTGAAGACCCGCGCCGTGCGCGACGGCGACGACTACATCATCAACGGCACCAAGATCTGGACCACGCATGCGCACCACGCCAATCGCATGTTCGCGCTGGTGCGCACCAACGAAACTGAGCGGCAACAGGACGGCATCAGTTTTATGCTGATCGACATGAAGACGCCGGGCATCACGACGCGGCCGATTCTCACCATCGGCGGCGATCACGAGGTCAACCAGGTGTTCTTCGACGACGTCCGCGTGCCCGTCGCCAGCCGCGTCGGCGAGGAAGGCAAGGGCTGGACCTACGGCAAATATCTCCTGGAGTTCGAGCGCGGCGCCGGCATCGCCTCGGCGAAACTGCGCGAGGCGCTACGCACGATCTCCGATCTTGCGGAATCCGATATCACCGGCCGCGCCATCGACGATCCCGATATCGCCTTGCGGATGTCGGAGGTCGAGGTCGATATCGATGCGCTCGAGATGACAGAACTGCGTGTGCTCTCGGCGCTGCAGACCGGACAAAATCCCGGCGCGGTGTCGTCGATCCTGAAATTGCGCAACAGCGAAATACGCCAGGCAGTGACGCGGCTCGGCGTCGACGTGATCGGCCATGACGCGCTCGCCGTCGAGGCGGTGCGACCGCTCTACCGCCTCAACCACGAACCACCGGTGCCCGAGGAGATGCTGACGGTGGTGCCGGAATATCTCAACGGGCGGGCGTACACGATCTTCGGCGGCTCGTCGGAGATCCAGCGCGAGATCATCGCCAAGATGGTGCTGGGGATTTGATGTTGTCGTTCCGGGGCGATGCGCAGCATCGAACCCCAATGCGCAATTGCGCATTGTGGAACCTCGAAGTTGTGGCACGAGATTCCGGGTTCGGCTCTGCGAGCCGCCCCGGAATGACGGCTAAGCTGCCCCCGCCTTCGCATCCCTGATCGCCTGCCAGATTTTTGCCGGCGTCAGCGGCGTGTTCAGCTGCTTGATGCCGAGCTCCGACAACGCGTCCATCACACCATTGGTGACGCAGGGTGGACCGCCGATGGCACCGGATTCGCCGCAGCCCTTGGCGCCGAGCGGGTTGGTCTTGCACGGCGCCGACGGATCGAGCGTCACCGCGATCGGCGGAATGTCGTCGGCGCGCGGCAGGCAATAGTCCTGGTAGCTCGCTGTCAGCAGCTGGCCTTCCTCGCTGTAGGCGACGCCTTCATAGAGTGCCTGTCCGATGCCCTGCGCCACGCCGCCATGGACCTGGCCGGTGACCAGCATCGGATTGACGGCGATGCCGACGTCGTCGACCGTGGTGTAGCGCACCACCTTGGCGACGCCGGTCTCGGGATCGATCTCGACCTCGCAGATATGCGTGCCGTTCGGCCAGCTCGGCCCGTCGACCTCGCCCTCGCTGTCCACAGAAAGTTTGCCGGTGCCTTCCTTCCTCGCGATCTCGAACAGGTCGATGCGTTTGTCGGTGCCGACAACGGTGAGCCAGCCGTCGCGGTACTCGATGTCCTCGACCGCGGCTTCGAGCAGGTTCGACGCCTTCTCGCGGGCCTTGTTGATCATGTCGGCGCTGGACACCGCAACGGCGGTGCCGCCGACGAACAGCGAGCGCGAGCCGACGCTGCCGAATCCGGTGGCGAGATCCGTGTCGCCCTGCACCACGTCGATCTTGTCGAGGGGAATGCCGAGCGCGTCCGACACCATCTGGCTGTAAGTGGTCTGCAGCCCCTGCCCCATCGCCATGGTACCGGAATGCAGAATGACGCGGCCCTCGCCGGTCGCGTGCAGGCTGACCTTCTCATTGTGGGCGCGGCCGCCGGTCCATTCGATATAGGAGGTGAGCCCGCGGCCATAGAGCATGCCGCGCTTCCTGGCGGCGCGCTTGCGCGCGGCAAAGCCGTCCCAGTCGGCAAGCTCAGTGGCGCGCGTCAGCATGTGGGCGAACGCGCCGGAGTCGTACACCTGGCCGACGGCATTGGTGTAGGGCAGCTGCGCCGGCTTGATGTAGTTCACTTTCCGGATGGTGCGCGGATCCATGCCGAGCTCGCGCGCGGCGGCATCCATCAGTCGCTCGACGATGAACACGCCTTCGGGCCGTCCCGCGCCGCGATAGGCGCCGACCGGTGCGGTGTGGGTCATGACAGTCTTGACCTCGTAATGCACCAGCGGGAGATCGTAGACGCCGGTCTGCACGAACGGCCCGAGCACCAGCGGGATGATGTTGCCGGTGCCGGACGAATAGGCGCCGGTGGCGCCAATCGAGCGCACACGATAGGCCAGCACCCGGCCCTTGGCGTCGAGCGCGAACTCGCCGGTCGAGGTGAGGTCGCGGCCATGGGTGCCGCCGATATCGCCGACCAGCACGCGTACGCTGTCCGGCGGGCGCTTTAGAATCGCGCCTGCGAGCAGGTCGCGGGTCGAGCCCGGCGTCTGCGACTGCGTGTGCAAGAGCAGCCTGCCCGTTCCCTTCTCGACTTCCGCGATGGTCGAGCGCGGCTCCATGGCCGAGGGCACCAGCCGCTGGCTGATGATCTCGAGCGCGACGGTGTGCGCGGCCTTGGAGAAAGCTTCCTCCACCTTGGCGGCATCGCCATAGCTCATCGCCGCCACGATGTTGTCGGGCGCCTGGGGCCATACCACGGGCGCGCCGCGCTTTGTCGCTTCCACGGGATCGACCACCGACGGCAGCTCTTCGTAGTTGACAACGATCGCCTCGGCCGCGCTCTGCGCCTCTAGTCGCGATTTCGCGACCACGGCCGCAACCCCTTCGCCCGCGAAGCGCACCACTTCATGCGCCAGCAGCCGCCGCGGCGGCACCGTCATCGCCGAACCATCCGGGCGCTTGAAGATATCCAGCGTCGGCAGCGTGCCGATATTGTCCTTGACGAGATCGGCGCCGGTATAGATCGCTGCCACGCCCGGCATCCTGGCCGCCTCGGCGATATCGATCGCGAGAATCTTCGCATGCGCATGCGGCGAGCGCAGCACATAGAGCCAGAGCGCGCCGTCCTCCGGTTTGTCGTCGATGAACGCTCCCTTCCCGGTGAGCAGCCTCTGGTCTTCCAAACGCTTGATCGGCTTGCCGGCGCCAAAACGTAGATTGCCGGGAAGAATGTTCATTCGCATGTCCTTAAGTCTTCTTGTTAGCGGCGGGGTTTTAGCGGATTTTGGCGGTCACACAACTGGCCGTCATGCCACTTCGCGCAGCACGGCTTCGACCACCTTGCGCTGTTCGGCGGTGAGTGCCGCCTGCGGCGGCACGGGATCGCCGACGTCGTAGCCCTGGATCGCAAGGCCCGCCTTGATGCAGGCCGCGAGGTTGAAGCGCGCAAACGCTTCGTTGACGCGCCATAGCTTTCGCTGCAGCACCATGGCCTCGTCCCATCGTTTCGCCTTGCAAAGCTCGTAGAGCGCAACGCTTTGCCGCGGGATGATGCAGGCGGGACCTGCCATCCAGCCGAGGCCGCCGATCAGCATGACCGCAGCAGGGATATGAGCGGAGGCGGAGAAGACTTTGATTTGATCGCCGCAGCGGTTGATGATCGAGAGCAGCCGGCCGGTGTTGGTCGAGGCGTCCTTGATGTAGCCGATGCGCGGATGGGCGGCGAGGCGCTCGATGACGTCGAGCGTGAGATCCGAACGCTGGAATTGCGGATTGGTGTAGATTACCACGGGAATGTCGACAGCATCGGCGATCGCGCGGAAATAGGATTCAACACCACCGTCGGGCAGCGGGAAATAGGCTTCGAGGATGGCGAGAATCCCGTCGGCGCCAAACTTCTGGTAAGCCTTTGCCTGCGCCACCGCATCCGCCGTCGAGGTCGACACGACACCGGCGACAACGGGCACGCGGCGTTCGGCGGCTGCGATCGTGGTCTCCACAACGGCTACGCGCTGCGCGGCATTGAGATAGGCGAATTCGCCGGTCGAGCCGAGCGGCGTCAGCCCGTGCACGCCGGCGGCGATGAGATCCTCGCAAAGCTTTTCCAGCACTTTGGTGCGGATCTGGCCGGATGCATCGATGGGGGAGACGAGATAGGGAAAGACACCGTGGAAGTCGGTCATGACTTCAGATTTTAGAACTGCGCGTGCGATCAGGTCAAACGCGCCTCGAAGACGAGATGGCCCGGAGCCAGGAACTCCGGGCCATCATGGGCGTCACCAGCCGTAACGAACAGCTGGATAGCCGTAGTAGCCGGGGCCGCCGTAATAGACGACGCCGGGAGAAGCGTAATAGCCGTAGCCACCGTAGAAGTAAGCGTCGGCGGCGATCGCAGCAGCAGTCGCGGCGGCGACGGCAGCGGCCGGACGCGCGATGCGCACGGCGCGCGCTTCGGCAGGCGCAGAGACGGAAGCCGCAAGCGTCGCGGCAGCGACAAGCATCAAGGCAATCTTCTTCATTGCAAGCCCCTTTGGGTTAAGCCCCATAGACGGGATGGGAATTGGAAAAACGGGTCGGTTGATCCGCCTGACGGACACCCTAGGCCAACGCGCTCGCGGCTTATGTGGAGAAAGTCACATAGGCCCGGAACACGGGTGCAAGTGATTGAAAATAGAGGATTAAAGCCTAACCAGCCGAACCCGAGTGCCCCAGGGGTCGCTGACTTCGATACCGTCTGTCACGGTCACGATTTCGCTACCGGCCTTGCGCAGCCGCTCTTCCTGCGCTGCGAACAAATCCGGCTTCTCGATCTCCAGCGAGAACCACGCAAGCCCTGTGGCCTTGTCGTCGCGGCGTCCGGCGCCGGCGCTCTGCCAGATGTTGAGGCCGAGATGGTGATGGTAGCGGCCGGACGAGAGGAACGCCGCGCCCTGGCGTTCGCGCGTCGGATCGAAGCCGATGGTGTTGCGGTAGAAGCCATTCGCCTGCGCTAGCTCGCCGACGCGCAGATGCATGTGGCCGATACGCATTCCATCCGGCGCCTCGGCGTAGTCGCTGACTTTCGTGTTCGTGAGCGAAACCAGATCGTCGATGTCGAGCTGGTCGGTGCCCATGGTCACCGTGCCGGCGTTCCACTGCCAGAGCGCGGGATCGCGGTCGGCATAAACCTCGATGCCGTTGCCCTCGGGATCGTCGAGATAGACGGACTCGCTGACGCGGTGATCGGCAAAGCCCGACAGCGGCACGCGGTGGATCGCCGCATGCACCAGCCAACGCGCCAGATCCTTGCGCGTCGGCATCAGGAAAGCGGTATGGTAGAGGCCAGCAGCGCTCTTCGACTCCTCGGCCGCATCCGGATGCGCCTCGAGCACGAGCAGTTTTGCACCGCCTGCCCCGAGCGTTGCCGAGCTCGCGCTGCGCTCCATCACGGTGAGCCCAATCACGTCGCGATAGAAGTCAGCGAGGGGATCAAGCTTGCGCACCCGCAAGGTAACCATGCCGACCCGCATCGGCGTGCGGTTGGCAAAGGTCGGCCCGCCAGCGGCATTGCCTTCGGCGCGCGCGGCGGCGGAGGCGGCCGCCGCCAGCGAGGAGGCGCCGGCCATTTGCAGGATCGTGCGGCGGGTCATGTCGGGGTTCATCGCTGGGTCTTGGTTGGTTTGATCTGCCCCGATCTATCACGTTTTCGCTCCGATGCGCCTGAGATGTCTCGGGCTGCGATCACATGTTCGTCGCCCGGGGGAAAAGTGCGGCAAGCCGACCCAGCGTCGTTCCGCGAATCGCGCGGCTCTACTAATAAATTGGAATGGCGACGGCGTCGCATGTCCAACCGCGGAGCAGATTCCATGGCCTTCGCTTTGCAGAAACCCGATCTGGTCGACCTGCCCGCCAACCGCGAGGGGGTGGTGGCTCGCTATCGCAGGCTGCGCGAGATAAGCCGGCAGATCAACCACGAGCTTGTGAAGTCCCTTTCGGAGGACGCGATTCTGCGGCAGGCGCGCAAGCTGGGGCTCGCGCAGGGCAAGGCGATCGTTTTGGACGACATGGAAGAGATGAACTACGTTTTCGATCTCGCCATTCATACCGCAGCGCCGCCGCGATCGAGAGCAATCGACCGGTACGCCAAATCGGCCCGGTTTGCAGCGGGATCGGACGAGGCTCTCATGCTGAATGCGATGCAGGCGTCACGGTTTGCCGTGCTCCTGATCGACGGACGTCATGAAGCTGCCGGCTTGATTGCATCTGATTTGCTCCACCGGGCTGAAAAGATCTGGCTGGTAGATGTCGGACTCGAAAGCTCGATGCCCCCGGGCGCAGTACTGGCGACCAGGCTCTATACGCCCGGCCCGTTCGCGATGACGGCCGGCGTCAACGTGCCCTGCGATCTCACCCTCCTGGAAGATGCCCTGCACGAGTTGCCGAGCCGCCTGTGCGACGGCCCACTCGAGGCCCTCTCGCGCGACCGACGCTTCGCCGAAGCAGTCTACCGGATTGCCCTTGCTGACGGGATCACGGATCGCGTCGAATACAGGGACGTGCCAGACGAAGCCTGATCGGGTAAGCTGACGAACCTTGTTCCCCAGGCTTGTCCAAATCCATGCCCGTCAGCTTCAAGGAAATAATCGACGCCTTCGAGTTCATCGGCGTGACCGGGGGTTACGAGCATCGCGCCATCCTGTGCAGGAAAACAGGCAAGATCTACAGGCACTCCGATTTTCCCGATTTCGAAGAATTCAACGACGAGTTGCCTGACGACGTCGACGACGACGAGAAATACATCGATATTCCCGACAAGCGCGAGCTCGATCTCGGCAAGCCGCTGGTGATGGATTTCGCCCGTGACGTCTTGCCCTCGGACTTCGAGGAGATTCGTGACATTTTCAGGAGAAGAGGCGCTTACCAGAGATTCAAGGCCCTGCTCGCCAGGAGAAATGCCCTCGATCGCTGGTACGAGTATGAATCGCGGGTGACCGACAAGGCGCTGCGCGACTGGTGCAGCTTGAACGAGATAGAACTCGCCGACTGAGAGGCTCCGTTGACCCCGCGCTTCCTGCTGACCGTCGGTCATCTGTTGTTGGCTTCGCCGACTGTCGCGCAGGAGATGCAGCGGCCTGCGCCGACGCAGCTCTCGTTGATGGTGGCAAGCGATCCCGCGGGCGAGTTATGCCGGCGCATCGATCCGCAAAGCACCCTGTTCGCCCAGGTCGGCCTCCATCGCACCTTCCACGACGATTTCGACGAGCATCCGCTGTCGAAAGACAAATGGGTGCCGCATTACGCCGGCGGCGCGGCGTGGCCGGAGGCGCGCTACTGGGGCGGCACCGGCTCCGACTTCAAGCGCAAGACGGCCTGGAATGGCGAGCAGCAGATCTATGTCGATCCACGCTATGCCGGCCGCGGCAGCACGCCGCTGGGGCTCGACCCGTTCAAGGTGAAGGACGGTGTGTTGTCGATCACAGCCATGCGCACGCCGCCCGA
>Ga0081540_1004398_pt1 | contig 10769 bp, 4 predicted proteins | sample TabmetS2T1R1_FD_71024 | JGI IMG/M metagenome (GOLD analysis project Ga0081540, IMG submission 71024) | Tabebuia heterophylla rhizosphere microbial communities from the University of Puerto Rico - S2T1R1 | ecosystem: Host-associated > Plants > Roots > Rhizosphere ... | reverse complement strand
GATCGAGGCGGCGTTGAAACTGCAGCCGGGGCCGATCCAGGGTTATGCGATGAATTCGATCATTGCCAAGTTGAAGGAACGGCGAAAATATTATGTAGAGGATATGATGATCTACTACCGGTTCCTTTTCAGGAGCGTGAGCATCTACGGGAGCGACAAACAGGAGTTGTTCGATGTCGAGCGGCGGGGGAGGGATACGGTGATCGTGACCGTCTACAAGATCAGCAAGGAAGGAAAGGAGAGCAAGAAGCTTTATGAGCGGGTGTTCACTGCGGACATTACGCGGGAGTTACGGCTGTATGGGCGCGGCGGGGATGATCAGTTTCATATCCACGGGGCGAATGGCGGGTCGACGGTGGTAAGGATCATCGGCGGGCCCGGGAATGATGTCTATAACAATGAAGCGGATGCGGGGGCCAATAAGACAAAGATCTACGATCTGAGCACGGAGAAGAACGTATTCGAGGGAAAGGGTTCGGAGCGGAAGTTCCTTTCGGCGGATCCGGCTGTGAATGCGTATAACCGGTTAGGTTATAAATACAATGTCATTGCACCGCTTGCGACAATATCCTATAACCCGGACGACGGCGTTTTTCTGGGTGCGGGTTTCCGCTACACGACCCAGGGTTTTCACAAGGACCCTTATAAGACCCTGCAGACCCTGCTGGTATCCCATTCCCTAAAGACAAATGCCTATGTTATCCGATATGCGTTCGAGGCGACTCAGGCCATCGGAAAGCTGGATCTGCTGGTGCATGCGGATATCAAGGCGCCAAACAATACCATCAACTTCTTTGGATTCGGGAATGAGAGCGGGTACGACAAGAATACGAAAGACGGAATACGGTTTTACCGTGCGCGGTATGACAGTTACGATGGCGATGTGCAGTTGCGGAAGCGGTTCGGGTCCGTGTTCTCGATCGCGCTGGGTCCGGTGTTCCAGCATTTTTCAGTGGACAGCAGTAAGAACTTTGACCGGTGGGTCAATCAGACCAATATAAACGGACTGGATCGGAACACCCTTTATCTGAATCGCAGTTATGCGGGAGGAAGGGCGACGGTGGTGGTGGACAACAGGGATGACAAACTTTTTCCCTCACGGGGCATATTTTGGGAGACTCGATACGGGTTTTATGGCGGGATTAGCGATGCCGCCCAGGGGTATTCGCGATTGAATTCGGAGCTTTCGCTATATACGAGTTTTAATACCCGAAGCAATTTCATCATTGCCAACCGGGTAGGCTGGGGGAAGAGCTTTGGCAATTATCAATTCTACCAGGCCCAGACGATTGGGGCAACGGAGAACCTGCGGGGGTATCGCAAGGACCGGTTCACGGGTGGGGAGGCGTTCTATCACAACATCGATGTGCGGATCAAGCTGGCCAACTTCAGCACCTATCTTTTCCCGGGATCCTTTGGGATGGTGCTTTTCAACGATGTAGGTAGGGTATGGCAGGATGGGGAGAAGAGCGACCAATGGCATGACGGGTATGGAGGCGGGTTGTGGATCAGCCCGTTGGGTAAGCTGGTGCTGTCGGCGAGCTATGGCCAGGGGTCCGACGGGGGTGTATTGCTGGTAAAATTGGGTTTTCAATACTGATCGCGTATTGGGCGCGGCAAGTGGGACGGCCACATATATAGTAAAGGATTACAATAAATTAGACCCGGGTTTCGTTCAGTACGGAACCCGGTCCTTTTTTGTAATATGCGCAGGACGACCCGTAAACTTTGGTGCCTTTTGTGCTTGCTTCTTCCGGTTGTTGCGTTCCCTCAAAATATGCATCTCTCCTTTGAGCATTTGGGGACCACCAAGGGGCTTTCGCACAGCAACGTTATGTGTGCGTTGCAGGATAGTCGTGGGTTTATGTGGTTCGGGACCCGGGAGGGGTTGAACCGCTACGACGGCTACACTTTTACCGTTTACAAGAACAAGGTGGGAGATACGAAGAGCCTCGCCAACAACGTGGTGAATGCGATCGTTGAAGATGGCGGGGGCTATCTCTGGATCGGCACCTGGGGCGGGGGGGTGGACCGGTATGACCGGCGGACCAATACTTTTACGCATTTCCGGCATGATCCGGGCAATCCTTCCAGTCTTTCGAGCAATCTTGTGCTTTGTCTTTTGCGGGACAGTCATGGAACGGTGTGGATAGGCACCGAGGATGCGGGGCTGAACCGGATGGATTCGAACGGGCATTGCGTTCGCTACCTCCACCAGGATGGCGATCCGGCGAGTCTCGGCAATAACTGTGTCAAGGCCCTTTGTGAGGACGGGAGCCATCAGCTATGGGTGGGGACCGTCAATGGCGGGCTCGATCTTTTTGATGCGGCGGCAGACGGCTTCCGGCACCATGTTCATGAGGGGAAGAATCCGCGGTCGATAAGTAACAACTCCATTGCTGCTTTATTCGAGGATCGCCGTCACCGGCTTTGGGTTGGAACCTATACGGGGCTCGAGTTGTATGACCGCGGGAGCGGCGGGTTCGTACATTATGGCCGGGGTGGCAGCTGGGCGGGAAGCGTCGGGGTCACGAGCAATACCGTCAATTCCCTGGCGGAGGATGGGGATGGCAATCTTTGGGTCGGAACGGAAAATGACGGGCTTGTCATCCTCGATACGTCCGGATTGATGCATCATTACCTGCATGATGACGTCGATGCGTCCAGTATCGGCACGAATTCGCTTTACGGCATCTATCGCGACGCGAAGAACAATATGTGGATCGGTTCGTTTTCGGGGGGGCTCGATCTTGTCAATTCGGATACGCGGCGATTTGCGTTATACCGGCACAGTTCGTCACCCTATAGCTTAAGCGACAATCATATCCTGCGGATCTACGAAGATTCGCGCAGCAATATCTGGGTCGGGACGGATGGAGGTGGAGTCAATCTTTTCGATCGCAGGACAGACAGGTTCACGTCCTTCCGGCATAACCCCGGGAATCCACAGAGTTTGTGTGGGGATCATATCCTTGATGTGATGGAGGACAGCAAGGGCAATCTTTGGTTTGGCAGCTGGGCGGATGGATTGACCCTCTACAACCGCAAGGCCAACCGGTATACGAATTTAAAGGCCGATCCCGACAATCCCAGGAGTCTTGGTTGCAATAATATCTGGGCGTTGTGCGAAGACCGGCAGCACCGCATCTGGATAGGGACCTATGAGGGAGGTCTCGATCTGTATGATCCCGCGCATGGGGGATTCATTCATTACCGGCACCAGGAGGACGATGCCCGCAGCCTGGCCAACGATATGGTCCACTCGGTGATGGAAGACAGCAAGGGGCGGCTTTGGGTCGGGATGGATGGAGGCGGTGTCGATCTGTTCAATCCGCTGACCGGGACCTTTGCGCATTACCGGCATTCGGCCGATCCAAACAGCATTTGCAGCAACTATGTCAACAATATCGTCGAGGGCAAGGATGGGGCGTTGTGGATCAGTACGACCGAGGGTCTGAGCAGATTTGAAATAAACGCGAACCGGTGGACGACCTATACAACCAAGGATAACCTGCCGGACGACGTCATTTTTGGCGTCATCGAGGATACGACCGGTTTCATGTGGATCAGCACCAACAAGGGCATCTGCCGCTGGGACCGGGCGCATCACCGGATACAGAATTTCGGCGTATCGGATGGTTTGCAGGCCAACGAATTTAAGGAGCAGGCCTATTGCAAGAGCAGGGAGGGGTTGCTTTATTTTGGCGGCGTGAATGGTTTCAATATCATCGATCCGCGGCATGTGCAGGCTGCTTCGTTCGACCCGCCGCTGGTGATCACCAATTTCCAGATCTTCAACAAGGAGGTTCCGATCGGGGGAGACGGCAAGGAGCGGTCGCCGCTGAGCGCCACCATCACCGAGACACAGCAAGTGATCCTGCCGCACAGGAGCAGCGTCTTTAGTTTTTTCTTTGCTTCCCTGAATTACACCAGTCCGGAAAAGAAGCAGTATGCGTATATGCTTGAGGGTTTTGATAAGAGTTGGAACTATGTGAGCACCGAGCGGAGCGCCACCTATACCAATCTAGATCCCGCTACTTATACTTTCAAGGTGAAGGGTGTTAACAATGACGGCGAGTGGTCGGACAAGGTGCTTAGCCTGCAGGTGCAGATCACCCCCGCCTGGTGGACCACCTGGTGGTTCCGGCTATTGCTCGTGCTGATCATTATCGGTACCGTTATCGTTTTTTACCGGCTTCGGATCAACACCATGAACTCGCTGACCAGGGCATTGGAGCGGCAGGCGCGGGTGCGGACCCAGCGGCTGACCAGTTTCACCCCTGAGGAGCGCAAGGCCAGGGAGGAAGCGGAGCAGGCCAACAAGGCCAAGAGCGTCTTCCTTGCCACGATGAGCCATGAGATCAGGACGCCCATGAATGGCGTTATCGGGATGGCGTCTTTGATGGCGCAGACCCCGCTCACCGTCCAGCAGCGGGAGTACAACTCCACTATTTTGAGTTGCGGTGAAAGCCTGTTGAATGTCATCAATGATATACTTGATTATTCCAAGATCGATTCCGGCAAAATGGAGATCGAGCAGCGAAGTTTCGAGCTGCGGCTGTGTATTGAAGGCGTGCTGGATCTTTTCTATGAGAAGGCTGCCAAATCGGGATTGCGGCTGCGGTATCATATCGGGGCCGAGGTTCCGCCTTATATCATCGGGGATATGTTGCGGCTGCGGCAGGTGTTGATGAACCTCGTCAGCAATGCGGTGAAATTCACTCACGAGGGCGAGATCTTTTTGCGGGTACATTTACTGAGGGAGGAGCCTTCGGGGATGATCCAGCTTTGTTTCGAGGTGAAGGACACCGGTATCGGTATTCCGGAGGAGAAGATCGGGATGTTGTTCAAGTCTTTTTCGCAGGTGGATTCTTCGACGACGCGGAAATATGGGGGCACCGGTCTGGGGCTGGCCATCACCGAGAAGCTGGTGTTGCTGATGGGCGGTCAGATCCTGGTGAAAAGCAAACCCGGGGAGGGTACGGTATTCAGTTTTACCATCCTGAGCCGGGCCGGTGAGGCGGCTGCGTCGATGGAAATGGAGGCGGTGGAAGAGCAGGAGCGGATGACGACCGATTCTGCGGAGCAATACCCGCTGCGTATCCTGGTAGCGGAGGACAATATCATCAACCAGCAGTTGATCCAGCAGATATTGGGCAATCTTGGGTATGAGCCTGATTGTGTGGAGAACGGGGTGCTTGCGATTGCGGCGGCCAAAGAGAGCGAGTATGAATTGATCCTGATGGATGTGCAGATGCCGGAGATGGATGGGCTGGAAGCGACGCGGCAGATCCGGCACCGGGGCGGGTATCAGCCGGTGATCGTTGCACTGACGGCGAATGCCATGCGCGGGGACCGGGAGGATTGTATCCGGGCCGGCATGGATGATTATATCAGCAAGCCTGTGAGGCTTGATGAACTGATGAGATTATTGCGGAAGTGGGCGGCTCAGCCCAGGGCGAAGTGGGTTTAGAGTTTGCGGTGAAGGGAGGACTCGCGGATGATGAGCTCGCTGCGGATGATGATCGTGTCGGTGGTGCGGGCGGAGGAGAGTCCTGCGAGCTGGTGGAGAAGACTGCGGGCTGCCTGTTCACCTATTTCTTCCCCAGGATAATTTATTGTAGAGAGTTTCGGCTGGATGATCCGGGCGATGGCGTCGTTGTTGAAGCCGACGATGGCGATCTCCCCGGGAATGTTTATTCCTTCTTCCTTTAGTGTTTGAAGAAAGACGGCGGCGAAAAAGTCGTTTGTGATGAAGACGCCGTCGGGGCGGGGGTTCATTGCGGCGATCTGTTTGGCGGTGCGGATGGCTGCGGCTTCGCTGAGGTCGTTGACGATGAGCAGGGTGGGGTCGAAGCTCAGGCCGTAATCCGAGAGCGCCTGCTGGTAGCCTTTGAGGCGGCCGGCGTATACGTTGCGGGCGAGGCTGGCGGTGATATGGGCGATGCGGCGGCAGCCCTGGGCGGCGAGATGGGCGGTTGCTTCGTAGCCTGAGCGGACGTTGTCGATGATGACCCGGGTGCCGTAGGGGAATTCCTCGACGCGATCGAAGAAGACTATGGGGATGCCTTTCTGGACGAAGGGGTCGAAGTGTTCCATATCGCTGGTGTCGAAGGCGAGGGAGGCGATCAGTCCGTCGACGCGTTTATGAAAGAGATTGTGAACGTTGGCGGCTTCCTTCCGAAAGGTTTCGGAGGAGTGACCGATGATGAGGTGGTACCCGGCTTCGGTGGTGATCTTCTCGATGCCGGCGAGGACCGAGCTGATGAACTGACTTTTCAGTTCGTGGACGATGATGCCGATGGTATTTGTCTTTTGCATCCGGAGATTGGAAGCGAAGCTGTTGGAGCGGTAGCCCATCTCTTTGGCCGTGTCCATGATCTTTTTGCGCGTCTTTATATTGATGGCCGGGTGGTCTTTGAGCCCGCGGCTGACGGTGGCAGGGGAGAGGCCGAGAACACGGGCGATGTCGTAGATGGTGATGTCTTTTTTGCCGGTCATACAATTCTTAAGGGGAGGCTTTTTTTTGGCCGGGGACTAAAATACGCAAAAGATACGCTGCAATCGGTTACATTTTAAAAAAACGGAGTTATATTTACCGGCCGGTGATTGAGAGGGATGCGGGTGTGGATTTCGGGTTTGGGATGCGGATACGGGCCGGGGATAAAATTGATTGCGCCATGTTGTTATTAGGGATCGATCTGGGTACTTCTTCCATTAAGGTTTCGGTGACGGATGCTGATACGCGCCGGGTGCTGGCTTCGGCTCAGTATCCGGATGAGGAGGCTGTTATTGTCGCCAGGGAGCCGGGTTGGGCCGAGCAGTCGCCGGATGGGTGGTGGGAGTATGTGCAGGCAGCGATATTGCGGGCTCATGCGGCCGGGGGTTATGATCCGAGGGACATAGCGGCGATCGGGATTGCCTACCAGATGCATGGGCTGGTGCTGGTGGACAGCGCGCAGCGGGTATTGAGGGACAGCATCATCTGGTGTGACAGCCGGGCAGTGCCGTATGGGGACCGGGCCTTTGAGGCGATCGGGGAGCGGCGGAGTCTGGAGCGGCTGTTGAATTCGCCGGGGAATTTTACGGCGGCGAAGCTGGCCTGGGTGAAGGAGAATGAGCCGGAGATCTATTCGCGGATCGACCGGGTGATGTTGCCGGGAGATTTTATTGCCATGCGGATGACGGGTGAGGCGACTACTACTATATCTGCGTTGTCGGAGGGGATCTTCTGGGATTTTGCGGCGGATGAGTTATCGGCCGATGTGTTTGACTATTTCGGTTTTGACCGCGGGTTGATGCCTGCGGTGCGGCCTGTGTTCTCCGCACATGGCGGAGTGAAGGAAGAGGTGGCGACGGCACTGGGGCTGCGGAAGGGGGTGCCTGTTTGTTATAAAGCGGGGGATCAACCGAATAATGCTTTATCATTAAATGTCCTGGAGCCGGGGGAGGTGGCGGCGACGGCCGGTACGTCGGGAGTGATCTATGGGGTGAGTGATGCGCTGGTTTATGATCCCGGATCGAGGGTGAACAGTTTTGCCCATGTGAATTATACGACGGATTTGCGACGGGTGGGGGTGTTGCTGTGCATAAACGGGACAGGGATAATGAACCGGTGGGTGAGGGATCTGGTGGCGGGAGGGGGTGATATCGGGTCAGGCGGGGCGGGCCGTGGTTGGAGTTATGCGGAATTGAATAAGGCGGCGGGCCGGATCGCGCCGGGGAGCGAGGGTTTGACCGTGCTGCCGTTCGGGAATGGCGCGGAGCGGATCTTCTACAATAAAATACTGGGGGCGCAGGTGCGGGGCATCGACCTGAACGTGCACAGTGCGGGGCATCTGTACCGGGCCGGGCAGGAAGGGATTGCCTTTGCGTTCCGGTACGGGCTCGATATCATGCGCGAGAATGGGATGAGTCCGGCGGTGATCCGGGCGGGGCAGGCGAATATGTTCAGGAGTCCGGTGTTTGTGGAGGCCTTTGTCAATGCGACCAATGTCCCGGTGGAGTTGTATGAGAGCGATGGGAGCGTAGGGGCGGCGATGGGCGCGGGGATCGGCGCAGGGATCTACCGGGATGCGAAGGAAGCCTTTGCCGGCTTGCGGCCCGTGCGGTTGATGGAACCGGCCATGGCCGGGGTCTATGATGCGTTGTACGGCGAATGGAAGAAATATCTACCTTAACAAAAATAAAATAGTCATGCCAGTCATTACGGGACAGAAGGAGTTTTTCAAGGGAATAGGAGAGATACGCTATGAGGGACCGGATACGGACAACCCGCTTGCTTACCGGTATTATGATGCGGACAAGGTCGTTGCGGGCAAGCCGATGAAGGATCATTTGCGTTTTGCAGTGGCCTATTGGCATTCGTTTGTCGGGAATGGGGCCGATCCATTTGGCGAGCCCACGCATCTTTATCCGTGGAACGAAAAGACCGATGCTATCGGCAGGGCGAAAGATAAGATGGATGCCGCTTTTGAATTCATTACGAAGCTGGGCGTGCCTTTTTACTGTTTTCATGACGTCGATGTCGTCGATTATACGAATGATGTAGCGGAGAATGAGAACCGTCTCCAGATCGTGGTGGATTATGCGAAGGAGAAACAGGCGGCCAGTGGCGTGAAGCTGTTGTGGGGGACCGCGAACCTGTTCTCGAACCGGCGGTATATGAACGGAGCGGCCACCAATCCCGACTTCCATGTACTGGCTCACGCGGGGGCGCAGGTGAAGGCTGCGCTGGACGCTACGATCGCGCTGGGAGGGGCCAACTATGTGTTTTGGGGCGGACGGGAAGGCTATATGAGTCTTCTCAATACGAATATGAAACGGGAGCAGGAACATCTGGCCCGGTTCCTTCATACGGCGAAGGACTATGCGCGGAAGCAGGGTTTCAAGGGTGTGTTTTTTATTGAGCCCAAACCCTGTGAGCCGACGAAGCATCAATACGATTATGACAGTGCGACCGTGATCGGTTTCCTGCGGCAATACGACCTGCTGAGGGATTTCAAATTGAACATCGAGGTGAACCACGCGACGCTGGCGGGGCACACCTTTACCCATGAGTTGCGGGTGGCGGTGGATGCGGGTCTGCTGGGTTCGATGGACGCCAACCGGGGTGACTACCAAAATGGCTGGGATACGGATCAGTTCCCGAATAATATCAATGAATTGGTGGAGGCGATGCTGATCATCCTCGAGGGCGGGGGATTCCAGGGTGGCGGGATCAATTTCGACGCCAAGCGGCGGCGGAATTCGACGGATATGGAGGACCTTTTCCATGCGCATATCGGCGGGATGGATTGTTTTGCGCGGGCGCTGGTGACGGCCGATGAGATCCTGCGACGGGGTGAGTATTGGCGGCTCAGGGCCGAGAGATATGCGTCGTTCGATGCGGGCGAGGGGGCGGCCTTCGAGAAGGGGCAGCTCAGCCTCGAGGACCTGCGGAACTATGCTGTCGCCAAGGGGGAGCCGAAGACCATCAGCGGGCGGCAGGAATATTTGGAGAATCTGATAAATCGTTATATTTAGACTTCATAGCCTCCGGGCTGGCGCCCGGAGGCTCTATATTTTTGCCATATGCTACAAAGCCAGGACTACATTGTTTTCCTCATCTATTTCGTGATCGTTGCGTGTTATGGGTTTTGGATCTATAACCGGAAGAAAGCGGCTCAGACCAGTTCGAGGGATTATTTTTTGGCCGAGGGGGCATTGACCTGGTGGGCCATCGGGGCTTCGCTGATCGCGTCCAACATTTCCGCGGAGCAGATGATCGGGATGAGCGGATCGGGGTTCAAGCTGGGATTGGCAATCTCGACCTACGAGTGGATGGCGGCGGCGACACTGCTGATCGTGGCCATCTTCTTTATCCCTGTTTATCTGAAGAATCATATCTATACGATGCCGCAGTTCCTTTCGCGGCGCTACAACGATACGGTGGCGATGATCATGGCCATCTTCTGGCTGGCGTTGTACATCGTGGTGAACCTGATGTCTATCCTTTATCTCGGGGCGCTGGCAATCAGCAGTATCTCGGGGATCAATATCGTGGTGTGTATCCTCCTGCTGGCAGTATTCGCCATCATTATCACCCTTGGCGGGATGAAGGTGATCGGGTATACGGATGTGATCCAGGTGTTCTTCCTGATCCTTGGCGGGCTGGTGGCCACCTATATTGCGCTGCACCTGCTGGCGGAGAAATCGGGAGAGAAGGGGATCCTGGCAGGGTTTAGGATCATGACGTCGCAGGCGAGCGACCATTTCCATATGATCTTTAAAAAAGATTCACCGAATTATGTAAGCCTGCCGGGTTTGTCGGTGCTGCTGGGCGGGATGTGGATCGTGAACCTGAACTATTGGGGTTGTAACCAATATATCACCCAGCGGGCATTGGGCGCCGACCTGCCGACGGCGCGCAGCGGGATACTTTTTGCCGCGTTCCTGAAGCTGCTGATGCCCGTGATCGTGGTGTTGCCGGGTATCGGCGCGTACGTCCTTTATCAGAAGGGGATGTTCCATGCGGAGATGCTGAGTTCTTCGGGGGTCGTGGATGTGAACAAGGCGTATCCCAACCTGATGACATTATTACCGGCGGGGTTCAAGGGCCTGGCTTTTGCCGCGCTGACGGCGGCGATTGTGGCTTCACTGGCGGGTAAGGCCAATAGTATCGCTACGATCTGGACGCTGGATATCTATAAGAAGGCAATTAAGAAGGACGCCGATGAGCGTCACCAGGTGACAACCGGGAAGATCGCGGTGGTGGTTTCGATGTTGCT
>Ga0081540_1004397_pt1 | contig 10773 bp, 9 predicted proteins | sample TabmetS2T1R1_FD_71024 | JGI IMG/M metagenome (GOLD analysis project Ga0081540, IMG submission 71024) | Tabebuia heterophylla rhizosphere microbial communities from the University of Puerto Rico - S2T1R1 | ecosystem: Host-associated > Plants > Roots > Rhizosphere ... | reverse complement strand
AAGTCCGCAGAATCGTCCAACGCTGCCCGAGCCACGCGCCCGAGCCCCGGCGCACCGCGTCGCGGGTCACACCGTCGGGATGTCCCGGCGGCGTAGGCCCGACAGCCCGAGCGCGCCCAGCGCCACGGCGATCAGCGCCAGGATCACCAGGGGAGTGGCCGAGAGCGCGCCGCCCGGAATCTTCGGGATGTGCGTGAACGGCGAGACATCCAGCAGCCAGTGGCTCAGTTGCAGCGCGGCGCCGACCAGGCTGACCAGTACGCAGACCGTCAACCCAGCCCAGGCGCCCGCGACGCTCAGCCGCGGTACCAGTCCGAACAGCGCCACCGCGAAGCCGGCCAGCACGCAGACCGCGGGCAGCTGCACCATCGCCGCGCCCAGCGCGCGCGGCAGCTCGCGGCCCACGTCGCCCGTGTTGAGCCCGTGCACCAGCCCGGTCGTCAGCCCCGCGACCGCCAGCGCCGCGGCCGGGCCGAACAGCGAGAAGAACAGGTGGCTGGCCGCCCAGCGCAGCCGCCCGACGGCGCTTGCCAGCACCGGTTCGGCGCGCAGGTTGGCCTCCTCGGTGCGCAGCCGCAGCGTGGCCTGGATCGCGTAGCCGGCGGCGATCAGGCCGAGCAGGCCCATCGCCGTGGCCAGGAAGGCGTCGATCAGCGCGGAGGCGCCGCCGAGCCGGGCGAAGATGTCCTTCATCGCCTGGTTGTCGCCGACCACGTCACCCACGCTCTTGGCCACGCCGCCGAAGACCAGACCCAGCACGGCGAAGCCGGCCAGCCAGGCGGCGAGCAGTCCCCGGTGCAGCCGCCAGGCCAGGGCCAGCGGGGAACGCAGGCCGGGTGCGCCCGCGGCCGGGCCGAGGCGGGCCGGGAGCAGTCCGGTACCCACGTCCCGGCGCGCCGACAGTGCGACGGCGGCGAGCGCGAGTACGGCGGTGAGCGCGACGACGAGTGCCAGCACCCACCACTGCTCGCCTTCGTACGGCCGGATCCGGTGCGCCCAACCGATCGGCGACAGCCAGGACAGCCAACCGAGCGGGCCGCCCGACTGGGCGCTCAGGTCGCCGACGACGCGCAGCAGGTATGCCACGCCCAGGACGACGATCGCCAGTCCCCGGGCGCTGCCGGCCCCGCTGGTCAGCTGCGCGGCCACCGCGCCGACGGCGGCGAAGACCCAGCCGGCGGCGGCGAACTGCGCGCCGAGCGCGACCGACCCGGCGGCCGGCAGGTGCTGGCCCACCATGGCGAGCGCCAGGATCGCGCCCATCACCACGCTCGCGACGAGCGTGGTGAGCAGCGCCGCGGCCAGGCCCGCGTGCCGACCGACCACAGTGGACCCGACGAGTTCGCGGCGGCCGGACTCCTCCTCGGTGCGGGTGTGCCGGATGACGGCGAGGATGGTGATGAGCCCGATGACCACGGGTATGAAGCCGGCCCGCCAGGTGACCAGCGCGCCGATGCTCGAACCGTTCAGCGGGCCGTAGAGCGCGGTGAAGCCGGAGTTGGCGGCGCTCGCGTCGGCGTAGTGCTGCCGGGACGCCGCGTCCGGGAACAGCTCGCGGTAGGACGACACGTAGGCCAGCGGCAGGACGCCGAGCAGCACGACCCACAGCGGCATCAGGACCCGGTCGCGCCGCAGGATCAGGCGCACCAGCCCGCCGGTACCGGTCAGGATGTTCACCGCGACGCCTCCGCGACGGCGCTGCCGCTGCCGGCGGTGTCGCTGCCTGCGGTGTCGTAGTGCCGCAGGAACAGCTCCTCCAGCGTCGGTGGTTGGCTCACCAGGCTGCGCACGCCGGCCGTCGTCAGCGCGCGCAGCGCGTCCTCCAGCGCGGCGGCGTCCACGTCGAACCGCACCCGGTCGCCGTCGAGCGCCAGGTCGTGCACGCCGGGCAGCTCGGCCAGCCCGGTCGGTGGTGCGGCCAGCTCCGCCTGGATCGACGTGCGCGCGAGGTGGCGCAGTTCCAGGAGGGTACCGGTCTCCACGGTGCGCCCGCCGCGCACGATGGTGACCCGGTCGCACAGCGCCTCGACCTCGGCGAGGATGTGGCTGGACAGCAGCACGGTGCGCCCGTGATCGCGCTCCTCCCGGATCACCTGGCGGAACACGTCCTCCATCAACGGGTCCAGGCCCGAGGTGGGCTCGTCGAGCAGCAGCAGCTCCACGTCCGAGGCGAGCGCCGCGACCAGCGCGACCTTCTGCCGGTTGCCCTTGGAGTAGGTGCGCGCCTTCTTGCGCGGGTCGAGGTCGAAGCGCTCCAGCAGCTCCTTGCGGCGGTTGCCGTCCAGGCCGCCGCGCAGCCGGCCGAGCAGGTCGATGACCTCGCCGCCGGACAGGTTGGGCCACAGGGTGACGTCGCCGGGCACGTAGGCCAGCCGGCGGTGCAGGGTCGTGGCGTCGCGCCACGGGTCGCCGTCGAGCAGCCGGACGGTGCCGGCGTCGGCGCGCAGCAGACCGAGCAGGACGCGCAGCGTCGTCGTCTTGCCGGCGCCGTTGGGGCCGAGGAAGCCGTGCACCTCGCCGGTGCGCACGGTCAGGTCGAGCCCGTCCAGCGCGCGGGTCGGGCCGAACGTCTTGACGAGCCCTTCGATGCGGATCGCTTCAGTTTCCACATCCCGAAAGCTACGTTGCGTTTCGCTCGATTTCAAGCCTGGGTTTGCGCTGTTGCAATGGGTCCGACGCTGAACGCAACGACGGTTTCTTGACGCGGCCGTTGCAATGAGGAGACGGTGAACGCACACTGGAGGGACCGTCGTCGCAGATGAGGAGGCGGTCAGCATGCCGGGTGGCCGGTTGACTCACCAGGACCGTGAGGGCATCGCGTCGGGGCTCGCGCGCGGGCACGGGTTCGCGGAGATCGCCCGGCGGCTGGGCCGCCCGACCTCGACCGTCAGCCGGGAGGTTGCCCGCAACGGCGGCCCCGAGCGCTACCGGGCGGACCGGGCACACCGGGACTCCGGCCGCCGCGCTGTGCGGCACCGGCACAAGCCCCGCACCATCCCGCAGCCGGCGACGCCTGACCCCGACGTGGCCGACGCCTACGCCGAGCGGTTCGCGGCGATGATGATCGAGACGGGGGTACCGCGGATGATGGCGCGGATCCTCGTCAGCCTGCTGCTCAGCGAGACCGGCGGCCTGACCGCGGCCGAGCTGGTGCAGCGGCTGGACGTGAGCCCCGCGTCGGTGTCCAAGGCCGTGCCCTACCTGGAGAAGCTGCAACTGGTCCGCCGGGAGCGCGTGCCGGGGCAGCGGCGCGAGCGGTATGTGGTGGACGGGGACATGTGGATCCGCACCTGGCACCACGAGGCGAAGCTCGTCGCGCGGTGGGCGGAGATGGCGCGGGAGGGCGCCGACCTGTTCGGCACCGACACGCCCAACGGCGCGCGGCTGGCCGAGTTCAGCGGGTTCATGACGCAGATCCGCGAGGACATCCTGGACCTGGCGGCCCGCTGGCAGCAGCGCCGGGCGGGCCGTCAGGCGGCTTCATTCAGTCCATAGTGGACTGTCAGCCGGGCTCCTCTCGCCGCGCCCGGGCGCGGCGCTTGCCGGCGTGCATCGCCTGCACCCGCGCGATCGGGATCGCCTGCCCCTCCTCGACAAGGTCGGCCGGCAGCCGCTGCGGTGCCGGCATCAGCTCGGCCCACGGGTCGCCGTCGCCGACCAGCCCGGGCGCGGTGTGCAGCGTGAAGTCCCCGGGCCTCGCCCCGTCCAGGTCCTCCCAGCGCAGCGGGAAGGACACCGGCGCTCCCGGCCGTACCCGGGGACTGTAGGCGGCCACCACCGTCGCGCCGCCCGCCCGGGTCGAGTCGAGGAACACCTTCCCGCCACGCTCCTCCTTCACGTAGGCGGTGGTGGCCAGGTCCGGGTCGAGCCGTTCGGCGCGCGCGGCGACCGCCCGGGTCGCCGCGGCCACCTCCTCCATCGTCGCCGAGGGCTCCATCGGCACGAAGACGTGCAGCCCCTTGGCGCCGCTGGTCTTGACCGCGCCGTCCATGCCCGTGTCGGACAGCACCCGGCGCACCAGCCGGGCCGCGGCGACCGCGACGCCGAACCCGGCGCCCTCGGGCGGGTCGAGGTCCATCACCAGGTAGGTCGGGTGCTCCCACTGGCCGGCCGGTACCAGCGTCACGTGGTATTCGATCGCCCGCTGGTTGGCGAACCACAGCAGGGTGCGCCGGTCGTTGCACAGCGCGTAGGACACCTCCCGGTGGGACGCCTCCGCCCACAGCGGCGACCTCGACACCCACTCGGGCGTGTACTTCGGCAGGTTCTTCTGCATGAACGGCTGCTGCCCGCGCAGCGCCCGGATCACCGACAGCGGCCGGTCCCGCAGCACGGGCAGGATCCGGTCGCGCATGGCGTCGAGGTAGTCCACGAGGTCCCGCTTGGTCGCGTCGGCGCCCGGGAACAGCGGCTGGTCGAGGTTGGTCAGGGGTACCCCGTCGCGCTCCTCGCCACTGCCGCCCATCCGCCCACTGTGCCACACAGCAGGCCCCGGCTCAGGTCAGCGGGAAGTTGACGGGCGGGTGCGGCGTCGTCGGCGCGGCCGAGCCCTGCTTGGGCTCGTTGGTGATGGCGAACCGCTGCTCGCCGCGCACCCCGTCGATCAGCTTCGTGCCGCCGGTCGCGCCCGCCGCGAGCAGACCCTTGTCGGTCGTCTGGCCGTCCTTGATCATCCAGAGCTGGTAGGCCCGGTCGGCGCCCGGCGCGGGAAGATCGCCGAGGACCGCGACCGCCTGGTCCCGCGACTGCGACACCACCACCGTCACGCGCCCCTGACCGTCCGGCCCGGCGACCGTGTGCAGCACGGCGTCCGGCGCGGACAGCACGTCCTCGATCGCGGTGGCCTGCACCGACTGCCGCTGGGCGTCGCGTACCCGCTGCTCCTCGACCAGCGCCCCGGCGCCCACCGCGAGCAGCACCAGGGCCGCGGCCACCGCGCCCGCCGCCCATCGGCGCCACGGCCGGGCGACCCGCGTGGGCTGCGCCGGCCGGGGCGGGAGCTGGCGGGTGCGGCCGATCTCCTCGAGCACCCGGCCGCGCAGGTGGACCGGTGGTGCGGTCACCGACACGTCGGCCAGCCGGCCCGCCGTCTCGGTCAGCTCGGCGACCTCCTGCGTGCACGACGAGCACTCGGCAAGGTGCCGGGCGAACGCGGCCCGCTCGATGTCGTTCACCGCGTCGAGCACGTAGGCGCCGGAAAGCGTGTGGATGTCGCTCATCCGAAGCTCACCCCCAGGCAGTCGCGCAGCCGGATCAGCGCGTCGCGCATCCTGGTCTTGATGGTCGGCAGCGCGGCCCCCAGCAGCTCGGCGACCTCGCGGTACGTGTACCCCCGGTAGTAGGCCAGGGTCACCGCCTCGCGTTGCAGTTCGGTGAGGCTGCCCAGGCACCGGCGCACCTGCTGCTGCTCGAAGCGCGCCGTGGCCGCCTCGACCACCTCGTCGTAGGCCACGTCGGACACGGCCGCCTTCCGGGCGCGGTCCGCGGTGGCCTGCTCGGCCCGCACCCGGTCGACCGCGCGCCGGTGCGCGATGGTCAGCGCCCAGCTGACCGCCGAGCCGCGCTCCGGGTCGAACCGGCCGGCCGTCCGCCACATGTCGACGAACGCCTCCTGCGCCACCTCCTCGGCCTGTGCCGGGTCACGCACGATGCGCAGGGCCAGCCCGAACACCCTGGGGGCGAGTCGGTCGTAGAGCGTGGCGAAGGCCGTCTCGTCGCCGCGGGCGACCCTGCGCAGCAGGTCGTCCAGGCCGGGCGGGTCGACCGGCCCCGACTCCAGGCGGCGCGGGGTGGATGAGGTCATCACGACAAGTATTCGGCATCCGCCGCCGATCGGATGGCCCGCTGCCGAGAAATTCACAAACCGCAATCCGGGTACCGCCGGGTCCCGAATGCCCGCTGTCTCATCGATCAGCTTTGGAGGGCACGATGACTTCGAGACGACGGGCCGTGGCGGTCATCTCCGCCGCGACCGGACTGGTGCTCGCCGCGGGGCTGGGTGCCCTGGCGCCGAGCCCGGCGATGGCGTCCAGCCACCGCGAGGCGCCGTTGACCGCCGCCGACCCGGCGGCCGACAACACCGACCTCTACGCGTTCGCCAGCCCCGAGCGGCCGGGCTACGTCACCTTCGTCGCCAACTGGATCCCGTTCGAGGAGCCCAACGGCGGCCCCAACTTCTACCCGTTCGCCACCGACGCGGCGTACAACATCTACGTCGACAACGACGGCGACGCCAAGCCCGACGCCACGTTCCGGTTCACCTTCCACAACCTGGACAAGCGGGGCGGCGACACGTTCCTCTACAACAACGGCCCGGTCACCTCGCTGGACGACGAGAACCTGCTGTTCCGGCAGACCTACACGCTGGAGTCGTCGTTCAACGGGGCGCCGTTCAAGACCCGGATCGCCGACGCCCCGGTGGCGCCGTCGCGGGTCGGCCCGGCGTCGATGCCGGACTACGCGAAGCTGCGCGACCAGGCGACGCTGACCCTGCCGGGCGGCTGGAAGACCTTCGCCGGCCAGGCCGACGACCCGTTCTTCCTGGACCTGCGGGTGTTCGACCTGCTCTACGGCGGCAACCTGAGCGAGGTCGGGCAGGACACCCTGGCCGGGTACAACGTGAACACCATCGCGCTGCAGGTGCCCTGGTCCGACGTGGCACTGAACGGCGACGCCAAGCGCAACCCGGTGATCGGCGTGTGGACCACGACCGACCGGGCCAAGGTGCGGATGTCCGGCGACGTCGCCGAGCTCAAGGGCAACGGCGACCGGGTGCAGGTCTCCCGGCTGGGCAACCCGCTGGTGAACGAGGTCGTGGTACCGGCCGGGCTGAAGGACGCCTTCAACTCGCTGTCGCCCGACAAGGACGCCTCGGTACCGCAGGTGGTCGCCCGGGTCACCGATCCCGAGGTACCGCACCTGATCCAGGGCATCTACGGGATCCCGGCCCCGGCCACCCCGCGCGAGGACCTGAAGGAGATCTTCCTTACCGGCATCACCACCAAGGCCGGCGGCCCGATCAAGGCCGACCTCAACTCGCAGCTGAACAACGCCGACGTGCGCCCGGACAAGTTCCGGCCCTCGGAGATGCTGCGGCTCAACCTGTCCACGCCGGTGACCGCCCAGCCCAACCGGCTCGGCGTGCTCGGCGGCGACCTGCAGGGCTTCCCGAACGGCCGGCGGCTGACCGACGACGTCGTCGACATCGAGCTGCAGGCGCTGGAGGGCGCGGCGCAGACCGGCAAGCTGGTCGACGCACTGTCCACAGGGGACAAGGTGGACGCGAACGACAACGCGTTCTCGGGCTCCTTCCCGTATGTCGCGCTGCCGAACGTGGGCGCGGTGAACAAGGGCGGCGGTACCGGAGCGGGAGCCGCCGCGGGCGACGGGCACCCGGGCGAGTCCGCCTCGCCGGGCACGATGTCGGCCACCCCGGCCGCCTACTCCGGCGAAGGCCCCTCCATGGCGCCCATGGCGGCAACGGCCGCCGGCACCGCGGGCGCGGCGGGCCTGTTGGTCGGCGGCGTGTGGTGGTGGCGGCGGCGCCGGACGGCGGCTGCCGCGCCGGCCACGGTCACCGCGACACCGGCCGCGGGGCCCGCGCCGGGCGACGACCCGGACCCGACCCTTCCACTCTGACCACCCGACGGCCGGGGGCCGGGCCACGCCCGGTCCCCGGCACAACCTGAGGAGGAGAAGACGACATGCGCGCAAGAACCCTCCGGCGGCTGGCCGTCGCCGGCGCGACCGCGCTGGTCCTGCTGATCGGCGCCGGCGTCGCGGGGCTGCACGCCGCCGGCCGGCACCCGGTCGCCGCGGGCCGCACCGACAGCGACAAGCCCGGCAAGGAGCTGGCCGCCGCGGCGATCGACCGGGCACAGCGGCGATTGCGACTGGTACCGGGTGACTACGCCACCTGGGCCGCGCTCGGCTCCGCCTACCTGGAGCGGGCCAGGGTCACCGCCGATCCCGGCTGGTACCCGAAGGCCGAGGGTGCCCTGCGCCGCTCGCTGGAACTGCACGGCACCGACAACGCCGCCGCGTTGACCGGGCTGGGCGCGCTGGCCAATGCCCGGCACGACTTCGCCGGGGCGGCGGGCTGGGCGCGGCAGGCGCTCGCGATCGACACCTACTCGGCCGACGCCTACGGCGTGCTCACCGACGCGCTGACCCAGCTCGGTGACGCGGCCGGCGCCACCGACGCGGTCCAGCACATGCTCGACCTGCGACCCGGGCTCGCCTCGCTGACCCGGGCCTCCTACGACCAGGAACAGCACGGCCGCACGGCGGAGGCGGAAAGCCTGATGACACAGGCGTTGCGGGCCGCGACCGACCCGGCCGACGCGGCGTTCTGCCGCTACCAGTTGGGGGAGCTGGCCTGGCAGGACGGCCGGCTGACCGACGCCGACGCGCAGTATGCCGCGGGCCTGTCCGCGGACCCCGGGTACCTGCCGCTGCGCGAGGGGCGCGCCAAGGCTGCCGCGGCAGCCGGGCAGACCGACGGCGCCCTGGCCGGGTACGCCGAGCTGACCCGCGTGTACCCGTCGCCGGCCTACTTCCTGGAGTACGCCGACCTGCTGCGGGCGAACGGGCGCGCTGCGGAAGCCGACGAGCAGGTGACCCTGGCCGGGGCGGCACAGCAGCTGTTCACCGCCAACGGTGGCCTCGACGACCTGACCGGATCGGCCGTCGCGCTCGCCCAGGGCCGGCCCGCCGAGGCGGTACGCCTGGCGAGCCAGGAGTGGCAGCGCCGGCACTTCGCGGACGTCGCCGACGCACTCGCCTGGGCGCTGCACGCGGACGGTCAGGACGCGGCCGCCCTGGACTACGCCCGGCAGGCCGGCGCGCTCGGCGCGCACAACGTCCGGTACGCGTTCCACCTCGGGATGATCGAACGGGCGCTGGGCATGCACACCGGCTCCCGGACCCGGGCGGTCGCGTCATGAGGGCGCGGGTCGCGGCGGTGTTCGTCGGGATACTCGCGGCGGTTCTGGTACCGGCGGCCGCCGCCAGCGCCCACCCGCTGGGCAACTTCACCGTCAACCAGCACGACGCCCTGGACCTCTACCCGGACCGGATCGAGGTGACCGCCACGGTCGACCTCGCCGAGCTGCCGACGCTCCAGGAAAAGTCCACTGTGGACCCGACGACCTCGTGCGCATCGCTCGCCGGTGACCTGGTCGTCACCGCCGGCGGCCACCGTCTGCAGTGGACGGTCGGCCCCGGCGCCACGTTCGAGCTCCAGCCCGGCTCGGCCGGACTGCCCACCAGCCGGCTCACCTGCCCCCTGTCCGCACCCGCGTCCCTCGACAGGCCGTCCACTGTGGACGTCGACAACCGGTACCGGTCGGACCGGATCGGTTGGCGGGAGCTGACGGCGACCGGTCACGGTGTCCGCCTGGTCGATCCGCCGATACCGTCGGTCAGCGTCAGCGACAACCTCCGCGCGTACCCGCAGGACCTGCTCAGCTCCCCGCTGGACGTGCGGACGGCGCACCTCGTGACCGAGCCGGGCGAGGGCGGGACCGCGGTCGCGGCACCGCCCCCGTCGCGGCCGGCCGAGCCCGGCGGCCTGACCGGCTGGTCAGTCAGGACCGAGCGGCACCTGCAGGGACTGGTCGGCGACGGGCACCTCACTCCGCTGGTCGGGATGCTGGCCGTGCTGCTCGCCATCGCGCTCGGCGCCGGTCACGCAGCCCTGCCCGGCCACGGCAAGACGGTTATGGCCGTGTACCTGACCGGCCAGGCGGGCCGGGTGCGGGACGCGCTCGGGGTGGCCGCGACGGTGACGCTGACCCACACCGGCGGCGTGCTGGTGCTCGGGCTGCTGCTCACCTCGGTCGCGAGCCTGGCCGGCGAGGCGGTGCTCGGCTGGCTGGGCGTGGTCAGCGGCGTGACGGTCGCGGCGGTCGGCGCCGGCATGCTGGTGGCCGCGCGCCGCCGCCTCCGGCGTAGAAGCGCGGCCGACCAGCACGGCCACGAGTACGACCACCACCACGGCTCCGATCACGGCCACGGCCACGGCCACGATCACAGCCATGGGCACGGCCAGGGCCATCACCACCACGGGCACGGCGATCACCACGGTCACAGCCACGACCGACCCAGCCGGTTGAGCATCGTGGGCATGGGCGTCGCGGGCGGCCTGGTGCCCAGCCCCTCGGCGCTGGTCATCCTGCTCGGCGCGATCGGCCTGGGCCGCACGGGATTCGGCATCCTGCTCGTGCTCGGCTACGGGCTCGGGATGGCCGCGACCCTGATGGCGGCCGGGCTGGCACTCGTCGCGCTGCGCAGGAGGTGGGCGGGCAGGCTGTCCCGCGCCGGTACCCGCTGGGCACGGTTGAGCGGCCTGGCCCCCGCCGGTACCGCCGCGTTGGTGTTGCTCGTGGGCGTCGGCCTGGCCGGCCGCGCGCTGGTCGGGATGGTGTGAGCGCCGGCTGGACGAGCGCTGGCGGGGAGCCGGCTCCGCAGGCGTCGCCCGCTAGGGCCACACCGGCGGGTGGCGGTCCGCCCACGGCACGGCCTGTTCCAGTTGGGCCGCCACCCGCAGCAGCAGGTCCTCGCGGCCGGACGCGGCGACCAGTTGGACGCCGATCGGCAGTCCCTCGCGGCTGAGCCCGAGCGGCAGGCTGACCGCCGGGTGCCCGGAGATGTTGAACGGCGCGGTGAAAGGCCCGTACGCGAAGATGCGCCGCAGCCACGACCGAACGCTGTGGTCCGCGCTGTCGTAGTCCAGCGTGCCGTGCGGCGCCGGCAACTGGCCGATGGTCGGCG
>Ga0081540_1004396_pt1 | contig 10774 bp, 8 predicted proteins | sample TabmetS2T1R1_FD_71024 | JGI IMG/M metagenome (GOLD analysis project Ga0081540, IMG submission 71024) | Tabebuia heterophylla rhizosphere microbial communities from the University of Puerto Rico - S2T1R1 | ecosystem: Host-associated > Plants > Roots > Rhizosphere ... | reverse complement strand
AGCGCGAAACGCCCGCTGATCATCCTCGGCAAGGGCGCGGCCTATGCGCAGGCCGACGAGGAAATCAAAAACTTCGTCGAGAAGAGCGGCGTGCCCTTCCTGCCGATGAGCATGGCCAAGGGCTTGCTGCCCGACACCCATCCGCAATGTGCAGGCGCGGCCCGCTCGACGGTGCTCAAGGAATCCGATGTCGTGATGCTGGTCGGCGCGCGGCTCAACTGGCTGCTCTCGCACGGCAAGGGCAAGACCTGGGGCGAATCGCCCAAAAAATTCATCCAGGTCGACATCGAGCCCAAGGAAATGGACTCCAATATCGAGATCGTCGCGCCTGTCGTCGGCGATATCGGCTCCTGCGTCGCCGCGCTCGTTCAGGCGATGGGAAGCGGCTGGACCGCTCCGTCCGCCGACTGGACCAAGGCTGTCGCGGCCAAGCGCGAGGAGAACGTCGCCAAGATGGCGCCGAAGCTGATGAACAACAAATCGCCGATGGACTATCATGGCGCGCTCGGCGTGCTGAAGAACGTCATCAAGGAGCGTCCCGACGCCATCCTCGTCAATGAAGGTGCCAATACGCTCGACCTCGCCCGCGGCGTCATCGACATGTACAAGCCGCGCAAGCGTCTCGACGTCGGCACCTGGGGCGTGATGGGCATCGGCATGGGCCAGGCAATTGCGGCTGCGCTCGAGACCGGCAATCCCGTGCTCGCGGTCGAAGGCGACAGCGCGTTCGGCTTCTCCGGCATGGAGGTCGAGACCATCTGCCGCTACAACCTTCCGGTCTGCGTCGTCATCTTCAACAATGACGGCATCTATCGTGGCACCGACGTCAACAACGCCAACTCCGATCCCGCGACGACCGTGTTCGTCAAGGGCGCGCGCTACGACAAGATGATGGAAGCGTTCGGCGGCGTCGGCGTGAACGCAACCTCCCCCGACGAGCTGAAGCGCGCAGTCAACGAGGCGATGGATTCGCGCAAGCCGACCCTGATCAACGCGGTGATCGATCCGGCGGCAGGCTCGGAGAGCGGCCGCATCGGCAACCTCAATCCGCAAAGCGTTCTGAAGAAGAAGTAAGTCCCCCAACCCCGATATTCCCTGCTGGTTGCAGGGGCAGACAGAGTTACGGAGCAAACATTATGACCAAGGCGCTCACGGGCGTTCGCATTCTCGATTTCACCCACGTCCAGTCGGGCCCGACCTGCACGCAGTTGCTCGCCTGGTTGGGCGCCGACGTGATCAAGGTCGAGCGCCCTGGCGTCGGCGACATCACGCGCGGCCAGCTGCAGGACATCCCCAATGTGGATAGCCTGTATTTCACCATGCTGAATCACAACAAGCGCTCGATCACGCTCGACACCAAGAACCCCAAGGGCAAGGAGGTCCTCACCGCGCTGATCAAGAGCTGCGACATTCTGGTGGAGAATTTCGGCCCCGGCGTGCTCGACCGCATGGGCTTCCCCTGGGAGAAGATCCACAGCCTCAACCAAAAGATGATCGTCGCCTCGATCAAGGGCTTTGGCCCGGGCCCCTACGAGGATTGCAAGGTCTATGAGAACGTCGCCCAGTGCACCGGCGGCTCCGCCTCGACCACCGGCTTCCGTGACGGCCTGCCGCTCGTCACCGGCGCGCAGATCGGCGACACCGGCACCGGCTTGCATCTCGCAATCGGCATCCTCGCCGCGCTCCACCAGCGCACCAGGACCGGCCAGGGTCAGCGCGTCACGGCAGCGATGCAGGACGGCGTGCTCAACCTCTGCCGCGTCAAGATGCGCGACCAGCAGCGCCTCGGCCACGGCCCCTTGAAGGAATACAGCCAGTTCGGCGAAGGCATTCCGTTCGGCGATGCCGTGCCGCGCGCCGGCAACGATTCCGGCGGCGGCCAGCCCGGCCGCATCCTCAAGTGCAAGGGCTGGGAGACCGATCCGAACGCCTACATCTACTTCATCACGCAGGCGCCGGTCTGGGAGAAGATCTGCGACGTCATCGGCGAGCCGACCTGGAAGACCGATCCGAACTACGCCAAGCCGGCGGCGCGCCTGCCGCATCTGAACGAGATCTTCGCCCGCATCGAACAGTGGACGATGACCAAGACCAAGTTCGAGGCGATGGAGATCCTCAACAAGGACGACATCCCCTGCGGCCCGATCCTGTCGATGAAGGAAATCGCGGAAGACCAGTCGCTGCGCGCCACCGGCACCATCGTCGAGGTCGACCACCCCACCCGCGGCAAGTACGTCTCGGTCGGCAACCCGATCAAGCTGTCGGACTCACCGAGCGAGGTCACCCGCTCGCCGCTGCTCGGCGAGCACACCGACGAGATCCTGCGCCAGGTGCTCGGCTTCGCCGACCATCAGGTTGCCGAGATCCACGACTCCGGCGCGCTCGATCCGCCGCGCAAGCAGGCCGCGGAGTAATTGGGCAAACACCCCAGAATTGACAAAAGGCCGCCGAAACCGGCGGCCTTTTCGTTTCCGCCGTCCATTCGGAACTCAAATAGGGCAATACCGCTGCCCTAGATATTGCGCTGCAATAGCCGGAATGCTGCCATGCAAACAAAAGCATTGCCTCTGGCATCTGGTATACATAGATTATTCCCAGACAACGACGCGGCCATAGGGCCGTACACACGGAAAGGGAATCACTATGGCCAAGACTGCTGCAATCGGCTTCGCACCCAACACCCCGCTCTTCGCCCGTTTGCTCGCCGCGATCGATCGCGCGCTGACGGCTTCCGCGCGCATCGCACTGCGCAATGGCGACCTCCCCCGCTTCGGCCTCTAAGGCTGGAAATCAAGTGGTTTCTGGTGCAACGTGCGCCTGCGACCGATTGTCATACCCCTGTAATACTTTGGAAGAATGGCCCCGGACTCCGGGGCCATTTCTGTATGCACTCTCGCCGATTAGCCCTACAATCGCGCAACATCTGCGACAAATTGGATGGGCCTGCGCAAGAACCGAATAATCGCTTGCCTTCTGGTATAATACATACCAAAATGTCGCATTGGTAACGCTGGGACTGGACATCCCTGGACAGAGCGTGCCTCGGGAGGAGCTATGACGGACATGGTGCAAGCTACTACGGCGCCCACCGCCGCACGTGTCAGCGACACTTTTCGTTGGACACAGCTGGTGATTGGCGTCGCTGCGATGGTGATGATCGCCAACTATCAATATGGCTGGACGTTCTTCGTCCCCGACATCCAGAAGACTTTCGGATGGGATCGCGCCTCGATCCAGTGGGCATTCACCCTCTTCGTCTTGTTTGAAACGTGGCTCGTGCCGGTCGAAGGCTGGTTCGTCGACAAATACGGCCCGCGCATCGTCGTCTTGATCGGCGGCATACTCTGCGCCATCGGCTGGGCGATCAACGCCTACGCCACGACGCTCTCCGGCTACTATCTCGGCATGATCGTCGCCGGCATCGGCGCCGGCGGCGTCTACGGCACCTGCGTCGGCAACGCGCTAAAATGGTTCCCCGACAAGCGCGGTCTTGCCGCCGGCCTCACCGCAGCCGGCTTCGGCGCGGGCTCTGCGCTCACGGTTGCGCCGATCCAGGCGATGATCAAGGATTCCGGCTTTCAGACCACCTTCCTCTATTTCGGTCTCGGCCAGGGCATCATCATCGTCATCCTCGCCTTCTTCCTGTTCTCGCCGAAGCCGGGCCAGGTGCCCGCCACGGCTGCAAGCGCCAAGGTCATCCAGAGCCGCCGCAACTACGGGCCAACCGAGGTGATCCGTCAGCCGATCTTCTGGCTGATGTACTTCATGTTCGTGATCGTCGGCGCCGGCGGCCTGCTGGTCACCGCCAACCTCAAGCCGATCGGTGTGGACTGGAAAGTCGATGCCATCCCGGTGACGCTGATCGGCATGACCATGACCGCGGTGACGTTCGCGGCCACCATTGACCGCGTCCTCAACGGCCTCACCCGCCCGTTCTTCGGCTGGATCTCCGACATGATCGGCCGCGAGAACACCATGTTCATCGCCTTCGGCATGGAGGGCGTGGGCATCTGGGCGCTTTACGTCTGGGGCCACGATCCTATCTGGTTCGTGCTGCTGTCCGGCTTCGTGTTCTTCGCCTGGGGTGAGATCTACTCGCTCTTCCCCTCGACCTGCACGGACACCTTCGGCGCGAAGTTCGCCACCACCAATGCCGGGCTGCTCTATACCGCCAAGGGCACCGCGGCGCTGCTGGTGCCGCTCGGCAACTACATGCAGCAGACGTCGGGCAGCTGGGACAAGGTGTTCTGGGTTGCTGCCGGCGCCAACATCCTGGCATCGCTGCTGGCGATTGCGGTGCTAAAACCCTGGCGCAAGGCGGTCATCGCGGCGCAGACGCCGCAGCCCTGACGCGTCTCCAAAACTCTCCCTCAACGCGCTCACCCCCTCGGGTGGGCGCGTTTATTTTTCCTGGCATACCTGAAGCAGCTAGAACCGCTGCCCCGTGAACTGCTTTATAAGGGTTACTCTCGCGGCAAGTCCACGAAAATAGTCAGTATTACTGACACTTAAATACGCGGCCTGGCGGCAAAATCCTGCAAACGGCCGCTTGACAACTGGCATAACGTATACCACGATGACACGGTCTCAGCCAATGGAGGTTGCAATGCTAGTCGGAGACGTTCTGCGCAAGAAACCCGCCACCCGTGTTGCAACGGTCCGAATGAACGAGACCGTCGCCATCGCCGCGCAACTCATGCGCTCCAGCAATATCAGCGCCCTCGTCGTCAAGGACGTCGTGCGGACCGAGGGCAACACCGCGGTCGGCATGTTCACCGAGCGCGACGTGGTCCGCGCCATCGCCGAGCACGGCGCTGCCGGCGTCAACCTGAAGGTCTCGCAGCTCATCTCGGTGCAGCAGCTCGTCCCCTGCTCCTCCACCGATACGCTCGAGCACGCGCGGCATCTGATGAACAAGCATCACATCCGCCACCTGCCGGTCATCGACAATTACAGCCTGATCGGCGTCATCAGCATGCGCGACATCTCCTCGGCATTCGATGACGCCGCGATGGCGAAATCGGCGCCCGCGGCGGCCTGACCAACGACCTGAACCGCAGCAACAATTTGCACCGGCCCGAAGGCCCTCGCTCGGCGTCGGCGCATCCAACGTGCTGCAAATCTCAATCATCCGGATTCGAAGGGTCACATGAAGATATGCATTTATGGCGCCGGCGCGATCGGCGGTTATCTCGGTGTGCAGCTTGCGAGGGCAGGCGTCGATGTCAGCCTGGTGGCGCGCGGCGCACATCTGGCGGCGATGAAAGCAAACGGGCTGAAGCTTCTGATCGGCGACGCGGAGCACGTCGCCCGACCCCGCTGCACCGACAATCCAGCCGAGCTTGGCGTGCAGGACTACGTCATCATTTGCCTGAAGGCGCATTCCATCACCGGCGTGCTGAACCAGATGCAGCCGCTGCTGGGCCCGCACACCCGTGTCGTCACGGCTGTCAACGGCATCCCCTACTGGTACTTCTACAGGCATGGCGGCGCCTATGAGGGCTCGACGCTGGAGAGCATCGATCCCGGCGGCCGGCAGTGGCGTGAGCTCTCACCGCAGCGCGCTCTCGGCTGCATCGTCTATCCCGCCACCGAGATCGAGGCGCCCGGCGTGATCCGTCACGTCTATGGCGACCGCTTTCCGATCGGCGAGCCCTCCGGCGAGATGACATCCGATGTGCAGCGGCTCTCGGAAGCCTTCACCAAAGCCGGAATGCAGGCGCCGGTGCTGGACCGCATCCGCGACGAGATCTGGCTAAAGCTGTGGGGCAATGTCTGCTTCAACCCGATCAGCGCGCTGACCCATGCGACGCTGGACGTGATCTGCTCCGAGCCCGGCACGCGTGCGCTCTCGAAGGCGATGATGCTCGAAGCCCAGGCCATCGCCGAAAGCTTTGGCGTCAAGTTCCGCGTCGATGTCGAGCGGCGCATCGAAGGCGCGCGCAAGGTCGGCGCGCACAAGACCTCGATGCTGCAGGACCTCGAGCGTGGCCGCCCGATGGAGATCGATCCCCTGGTCACCGTGGTCCAGGAAATGGGCCGCCTGACCAAAATCCCGACACCGGCGATCGACGCCGTGCTGGCGCTGGTCGCCCAGCGCGCCGGCATTGCCGGCCTCTATGATGGCAGCGTCCGCCCCGCGGAAGCCAAAGCCGTCGCTGTCGCATGACCGCGTGGCTGCGTTTCCGCCATGACGGCCAGACTGGTTTCGGCACGCTGACGGGCGATGGCATCGCCGTCCACGATGGCGACATGTTCGGCGCCGCCCGGCCCAGCGGGCGGAAACTCGCGCTCGATGACGTCGAGCTGCTGGCGCCGACCGAGCCGAGCAAGATCGTCGCGCTGTGGAACAACTTTCATGCACTGGCCGCCAAGCTCAACCAGCCGGAGCCGCCGGAGCCGCTCTATCTGCTGAAGGCCACGACGTCGGTCTCCGCCCCCGGCGCCGTGATCCGGCGTCCGGCCGCGTATTCCGGCAAGACCACCTATGAGGGCGAGCTCGGCATCGTCATCGGCAAGACGGCGAGCGCCGTGTCGGCTGATGAAGCCGACGATTTCATCTTCGGCTACACCTGCGTCAACGACATCACCGCCAACGACATCCTCGGCCGCGACCCGACCTTTGCGCAATGGGCGCGCTCGAAGGGCATCGACGGCTATGGCCCGTTCGGTCCCGTGATTGTTGCCGGCGTCGATCCGGCAAAACTCGTGGTGCGCACCATCCTCAATGGCGAGGAGCGGCAGAACTATCCGATTGCCGACATGATCTTCACCGCGCAGGAACTGGTCAGCAAGATCTCGCACGACATGACGCTGTTGCCCGGCGACCTCATTGCGTGCGGCACGTCGATCGGCGTCGGCGTCATGAAGCAGCCCGTCAACACCGTCACTGTTGCTATCGAGGGCATTGGTGAGCTGACCAACGAGTTCCGGCAGTAGAGATGACTTTTCTTCGAATCGTCATCTCACTCTAGCTCTTTTGTTGGAGCATGATCTTTTCGGAAAACAGCTTCACACTTTTCCGGATCACGCTCTAGGATTGCGAGATCTCGCTCCAGAGCGGAGCAAGAAGCGCTGCATGACGACGCCCCAACAGCTGAATCTCGTTGAGCGAAAGCAGTGGGCGCAAGCGTCGAGCTTCGCTCAGCGCTGCAACGGCCTCTTCCTTGCTGCCAAGGGATGCCGCCGTGAGCGCCAGAACGACGCGAGCGACATAGAACTGCGGATCGCGACGGCAGGCTGCCCGGACTTCCTCGTGAGCCTCCGTCATCCGACCATGCTGCGCCAAAGCCAGTGCATAGAAAGTTCCCCAGAATCCCAACCGATGATCGCGGGGGCTGAGCCGCATCCCGTGCTGCAGTTTCTCCAATCCCGTAGCATCCTTCTCGAGGAAGCAGAGCGTAGTCCCCAGCGCGACCCATGCCTGTGCATTGCTCGGATCGTTCTCGATCGCTCGTTCCAGTATCTCGGTGCCCCTTTGCACATCGCCGAGCTCCGCCAAGGCACAACCGGCATAGCCCAGGATCTCGGAAGTGTCGTTTTCGATCGCCACCGCCCGTTCAGCTTCCGTGCGCGCTTCCATCACGGCCGAAGCGCCGTCTGCGACGAGGCCAAGTCGCGCGCCCAGCGACAAAAGAAGTGCAAGCTGGGCGTGCGCGAGTGCAAAGTCGGGATCCAGAGTCGCGGCTTGCCGCAACAGCGCGGTAGCCTGCCTCACCGTTTCTTCGCTCCAGCCTTTGAGGCTGATCAGCCCGGCTCCCTGACGGAAGCATGACCAGGCGTTCGGGCTGGCGTCGCGCCGACGCCGGATCAGGGCAACTTCGGCCCGAACGAGTTCCGGCTCGATCCGGCTGGCGATGGCGCGCACGATTTGATCCTGCAGTTCAAGGACTTCCTTGGCCTGACCGTCAAACCGGTCGGCCCAGAGCTGCGCCCCGGTCGTCGCGTCGATCAGCTGCGTGCCAACGCGAAGCTGCTGGCCGACAGGCCTCAGACTACCCTCGATGATATAGCGGACACCAAGCTCGCGCCCGATCTGGCGGCTGTCGACCGAGCGACCTTGGTAAGCAAAGGCGGATTGCCGAGCGATCACGATGAAGCCGGGAATCCGCGCCAACATCGTGATCAAATCCTCACTCATTGCCTCCGTCAGAAATCTGAACTCGCGCTCCTCGGAAAAACAGGTGAAAGGCAGCACGACAATGGAAGGTTTGTCAGTAATCGCGAGGGGCTGGGCAGCCTCGACGGACGATTTCGTGGGCGCCGCCGAAGATGCGTTCGCATTGATTTGACAACGCCACGCACGCATCGGCTCGGAAATGTTCTTCAAGATTTGCGGCCCCATATCATCGAAAACGATATCGACCTTGCCGCGGATTTGCCGATGCGCGTCGTCGGAGATGCAAACGCCTCCGGGTTCGGCGATCCCTTCCAGTCGCGCCGCGATGTTGACGCCATCGCCGAATATGTCGTTGTCGTCGAAAATGATGTCGCCGACATGAATGCCGATGCGGAACTCGATCCGCGTTTCCCGCGGGACGCCGGCATTCTGTCCGGCCATTTTGCGTTGCACCTCGACCGCGCTGCGCGCTGCATCAACCACGCTGGCAAACTCCACCAGCATCCCGTCGCCGGTAGTCTTGACGATACGACCGCGATGCGCAGCGATGACCGGATCGACGAGGGCCTTCCGCAACGACTTCAGGTTGGCGAGCATACGTTCTTCGTCGAGGCCCATCAGGCGGCTGTAGCCGGCGACATCCACCGCCAGCACCGCCGCCAGCCGCCGTTCCACGCGCTCGTCGGTCAAAAGGATTCCCAAAATTGGTAAGTTCAACCCAATCCATCAGAGCATACGGCTAGGCTACCGCTGGGGCAAATGTCCAGGTTGGTCTATTGCCGTCGAATCTTGGCAGGTCCGCACATCAGGTCTCTCGGAAATGCCGGACTGCACGCGAAATGTCCGCCCCGCGGAAACACTAGGCCGCGCTTTTTGCATTATGCCGATGCCCTGACGCCTGCCCGGCCCCGTGGACATTTACGGGGCGTGACGGCATCCTGCCCCCGCAATCTTTCAAGAAATGCCCGCGCAATCGCGGCGCCGGGGAAACAGAGAACAGAGGGCAGGCAATGTTCAAGACGCGCTTTACCGAAATGTTCGGCATCGAGCACCCGATCGTGCAGGGCGGCATGCAATGGGTCGGACGCGCCGAGCTGGTCGCAGCCGTCGCCAACGCCGGCGCGCTCGGCATGATCACCGCGCTGACCCAGCCGACGCCGGAGGACCTCACCAAGGAAATCGCGCGCTGCCGCGACATGACCGACAAGCCGTTCGGCGTGAACCTGACCATTTTGCCCGCGATCAAGCCGCCGCCCTACGCCGAATACCGCCAGGCCATCATCGAGGCCGGCATCAAGATCGTCGAGACCGCCGGCAACAAGCCGCAGGAGCATGTCGACGAGTTTAGGAAGCACGGCATCAAGATCCTGCACAAATGCACCAGCGTCCGCCACGCGCTCTCCGCCGAGCGCATGGGCGTCGACGGCATCTCGATCGACGGCTTTGAGTGCGCCGGCCACCCCGGCGAGGACGACACGCCCGGCCTGATCCTGATTCCCATTGCCGCCGACAGGGTGAAGATCCCGATGATCGCCTCCGGCGGATTCGGCGATGCGCGCGGGCTTGTCGCCGCACTCGCGCTCGGCGCCGACGGCATCAACATGGGCACGCGCTTCATGTGCACCAAGGAGAGCCCGATCCATCAGGCGGTGAAGGAGCGCATCGTTGCGAACGACGAGCGCGAGACCGAGCTGATCTTCCGCACCATGCGCAACACTTCCCGCGTCGCCAAGAACGCGATCTCCACCAAGGTGGTGGCGATGGAGAAGGAAGGCGCCAAGTTCGAGGACATCCGCGAACTCGTGGCCGGCGCCCGCGGCAAGATGGTCTATGCCACGGGTGATGCCGATCACGGCATCTGGTCGGCCGGCCAGGTGCAGGGCCTGATCCACGACATCCCGAGCTGTGCCGAACTCGTCTCCCGCATCATGCGCGAGGCGGAAGCGATCGTGCGCAGCCGGCTCGACGGCATGGTCTCCGGCGCGCAGCGCCAGGCCGCTGAATAGTTTTCCGCCGCGGCCAACCAGAAGAGGCCTCTCATGAAAGCCTATGTGTACGGGGCCAACGGTCCCGCGATTACCGACGTCGCAAAGCCCGCGCCCAAGGGCGCCGAGGTGCTGGTAAAAGTTCACGCCTGCGGGCTGAACCGCGCCGACCTCGGCATGACCAAGGGCCATGTGCACGGCGCGCGCGGCGGCGTCGGCACCGTACTCGGCATGGAATGGGCCGGTGAAGTGGCCGAGCTCGGGCCAGAGGCGAAGGGCGTCAAGGTCGGCGACCGCATCATGGGCTCCGGCGCCTCGGCGTTCGCCGAATACACGCTGGCCGATCACGGCCGCCTGTTCCGTGCACCCTCCAACATGAATTTTGACGAGGCGGCCACCCTCCCCGTCGCGCTCGCCACCATGCACAATGCGCTCGTCACCAACGGCGCGCTGCAGCAGGGCCAGAGCGTGCTGATCCAGGGCGCGAGTTCCGGCGTCGGCCTGATGGCGATGCAGATCGCAAAGCTCAAGGGCGCCAAGCTCGTGGTCGGCTCCTCGACCGATGCCATGCGCCGTGGCCGGCTGAAGGAATTCGGCGCCGATCTTGCCATCGATTCCTCCGATCCCGGCTGGGTCGATGAGGTGCTGAAGGCGACCAATGGCGAAGGCG
>Ga0081540_1004395_pt1 | contig 10775 bp, 10 predicted proteins | sample TabmetS2T1R1_FD_71024 | JGI IMG/M metagenome (GOLD analysis project Ga0081540, IMG submission 71024) | Tabebuia heterophylla rhizosphere microbial communities from the University of Puerto Rico - S2T1R1 | ecosystem: Host-associated > Plants > Roots > Rhizosphere ... | reverse complement strand
AGACGCCAGGGTCGCGGCGCCAGGACCACACGACTTCGCCGTACGCTGCCGCGTTTTCGTCCGTGCGATTTGCACCGCACTGACACAGCAAGCGTCCATCGCAACCCGCGCCAACGTTCCGTGACGACCGCGAAGCGTCCCCTCCTGGAGGCGCGGGGTGGGTGACATATAATTCTGTTTAGCAGAAAATGTCAAGAGCGATTATTCTGATTTTTTGAATCTGAGGCCTAACCGGATCCGGGCGATAGAGCATCGCCCGGATCCGGCGGACCGGCCACATCAGGCCGAGGGGTCCTAGCGCGTTTCTTTGGGGCGGGGTCTGATCGACCCGCGACGACGTTCACTTACTGATGGCGGTGGTCGTCGGCTCCAGCGGTTCGATGTCGTTCAACTGCCACGACTTGTCGAAGTAAGCTTCCTTTGGCCCGTAGAAACGGAAGTAGGGGAACCAACCTCTGCCGGAGATGGTCTTGACCCAATTCTGTGCCTGCGCCGGCTTGGTCGGGCCGAAATAGAGATCCACCGAGCCATCGGAATTCGTCGCGAGGTTCTGGCGCGACGACATGTCGGCGGCGCCTTGATCGGTAACAACCGGTCCACGCGTCACATTGTCGTAGAGTGTGAACGACCAGAACTGCACCACCGGCGGATTGGCAGGCACGCGCATCCGGTAGGTCTTGCCACCATCAAGCCAGTTGCCGTCCTTGTCTTTTGACGCTTCCAGGTACACTTGGCCGAAGTTGAGTATCCGGCCCTGCATGCCGGCCGTGTTGCCGATCGCCTCGTAATACCAGGAGCCGCGTTCGTCGATTTGGGTGTAATAGTTGTTGTCTTGGTTGAGTTCGACCATGTTGGCATATTCCCACTTCTTGCCCGGCCACACGGTCGCATTGGCGAAGCGCTTGTCGAAGGCGTTTGTCCGGGCCATCAACTCGCCGACTTGGGCCGCCTCGGCGAGTATCTTCCTTTGCCGCTCGTTCGGACCGAACGATTTGCCCTTTTCGATGCCGAGCGGCACCAGCATGCCCAGCATCACTTTATCCCGCGCCTCCACCGGCTCCGGCTGGATGACGTCCGCCAGGTATTTCCAGTAGTCGAGCCCGACCGGCTGCGCTGAGGTCCAATCCCTTCCCCCGACCGGGATGAAATTTGTGGCCGGCGGCGCCGCACGCTGACTCCAGCTATAGACCTTATGCTTGCGTGCGACTTCGTCGGCGGTCTTGGGATCACGGTCAAGACAACGCGCGGCGAACCAGACCTGGTTGTTCGGCGAACGCGCCACGATGTAGCCGCGCATCTCGGTGATGTCGGAGCCGGGCGGCACAATCAGGTATTTTCCGCCGCCGCCGCGATCCGGTCCGGTCTGGCCGGTATCGGTGATCGGCCGTTGCCAGATGTCCAGGAAGCCGCCGGCGGTGGCGCCGGCCGGCACCTCGACTACCATCGGACCTTGCTCCGCCAGGTTGAAGAAGCTCATGAGATAGAGCGTCGTCAGATTCGGCGTAAGCATGCCCGCCTTGTCCTTCAGCGACTGGTAGAGCACGACGTCTCCATCCTTGGCGCCGAACGTATTCTTGTGTGCAAGGTGCAGACCGTGGAAGCCAACCGCTGGCAGGGCCCAGATGAATGCCTGCGTGGCGCGCTGGAAATCCATCTCGTCGAACAGCCTTTCGGCCGTTGCCTTGCTCGGATAGCCGGCTTGCAATTCGAGCTTGCCGATGCGGCTGTCGACGGTCTCGGCCGGTGCGAACGACGGAGCCGCCAAGGCGGCCATTGCGGTGGTAGTGGTCAGCAACAGAGATTTTAAGGTCATGATGGTCTCCCGGTGTCTCAACGTTGTGGTCTTGAGGGTGAAGACGCTTACTGCCGCCTGCCTTCAGTCGCGGTGGAGCCGGTCTTCTCGATGTCACCCGGCTTCCAACTCTTGTTGATCGCGGCTTCGGTCGGGCTGTAGAGCCGAAGGATCGTGAAATAGCCCTTGCCGGAGATGGTCTTCATCCAGTTGCGTTCCTTGCCGGCGGGCGCATCGGGGCCGAGATAGAGGTCGGTCGATCCGTCCGCGTTCTGCTCCGGCTTGTCCCGTGATCCGAGCGACGGGAATGGTTGCCCGTTGGCATAGCCGGAAGCGTTTTCCGCTTCGTAGAGCGTCAGCGACCAGAAGTTGGCGGCGGGGATATTCGGCGGCAGCTTCACGCGATAGCTGGCGCCGCCGGACAGCGGCGTACCGCTGCTGTCCGTAAAGCCGACCATGTACTTCGCGCCTTTTCCCGGAATCTGCGAAATCATTCCCGGGCTGATCGAATAGTAGTCGGTGAAGAACCAGATGCGTGTGTCGAGGTCGAGATAGTTGCCGGCCGTGCGCCTCCATGAGAGATCGAGCGGCCCGCCCGGATTTGACGGCGTGCCGTCTGCGACCGGATTGACCCAGTGGCGATCCGGATAGACGCGGAAATCGCGGCCCGCCACGGTCTCCTCAAAGCCGATGACACGGCTCGTCTTGTACGCAGTGCGCGCGGCCTGATCGAGAATGGTGCGTGTCACGCCGTTCGGGTCGAAGGGCTGGCCCTTCACGATGCCGATCGCCGCCAGCATGCCCATCCAGTCGGGGTCGGCTAGACTGGAGCCTTCGCTGTCGACCAGAGCTTTCAATTGATCGAATGCACGGCTGTCGTTCGCGGGGAGCATGTTGACAGCAACTCCGGATGCATCCGGGTACTGCATCGGCTTGGCACTCGCCTGCTTCCCGAGCGGGTAGATCTTTGCGGCCTCCATCAGGTCCACGGCCGGTTTGAGATCGTTGGGGTCCTGATAGAAGGAGCGCAGGAACACGAAGACGTTGTTGGTACCGGATCGATAGACGAAATAGCCCTGCGGGACCGGCTGGTCGTAGCCGGGAGGCAGGATGAGAAACTTGCCGCCTTTGCCGGCATCGGGGCCGGGCAGGCCGACATCGCCGGAGAATGCGTTGCCGTTGATGGTGGGGCCGGGGATCGGCCGCTGCCAGAAATCCAGCAGGATGCCTTGCAGGCCGGGAGGCGCCTCGAAAACCATCGGCCCGTCCTTGCCGACGTCCAGATAGCTCATCGCGTAGATGACGTCCGAGTTCGGAGTCGTCACCAGGGTCTTGGCATCGAGGCGTTTCTTCCAGACCGGCAGCACGTTGTAGCCCGCGCCGAATTGCTTCTCGGAACCGGTCTTCATGCCCAGCGTGTTGATGAGCGGCAGCGCCCACAGATAGGTCTGCGTGGCGCGCTGGAACAGTAGCTCGTTCTTGAGCGATTTGGCAGTTTCCGGCGTCGGCCGGTTTTCGACCATGGCGCTGTTGGCCAACGACTCGTATCGATCGGATTGAGCGCGAGCCAGAACGGTGAAGCTGACAGTTGCAAGCAGCACAATTGCTGCGTGGCCAATGACGTGCTTCATGGAAGCCTCCCTGGGGTTGGGCTTGTTGAAAAATTGTAGGTTGAACCGTTTCCGCCTTCGCTCCGACCGGGGTCCAACATGTGCGTGACGCTATCCGCGCCAGCGGCGGCTCACAGTCCCCCCTTTGGGGGACTCGATCTGCGGGCGACGGGGGAATGAGGCCCACAGCGGCGAGGGGAGTTCGGCGCTTTTGAAGCACATTTGCCAGTTCAGCCGACGGAATTCCTGTGGTAAATCAAGGGACCAGCGCGCAGATGTCCCCGACTACCCGGTGTGAGCTTCAGCCGATGGCCTTGTTGGACCTCGAGAACGCAACCCCCGGTGGCCTGCCGCAGATTGCGCTGACCAAGACGGTTCCTCCTTCCGCCAACCGGCTGAGAGTCGAGCGCAAGCGGTTGCTCGATCTCCTGCAGGATTCTGCACTGCAACGCTTGGTGTTGCTGAAGGCGCCGGCGGGATACGGCAAGACGACGCTGGCGGTCGACTGGTGCGAACTGTTGCGCCGCGAGGACTCGATCGTGGCCTGGCTCAGTGTCGACGAAGACGACAACGAGCCTAGCGCGTTCGCCTACCACATCTCCAAGACGCTGCATCGCGCGGCGCCCTCGCTTGGCCAGCCAGCGATCGATCTGTTGTCGGAGACCAAGCTGATCGCATCCCGCAACGTGGTGTCGGCCGCGATCAACGCGATCGCCGAGAGTGACGAGGAGGTTTATCTCTTCCTCGACGATTACCACGCCATCAAGGACACCCGCTCGCACGATCTGACAGCCTTCCTGCTGCGCTATGCGCCGTCGAACTTCCACCTCGTCGTCATGTCGCGGACGGAGCCGCCGCTGCCGATTTCCAAGCTGCGGCTATCGGACGAGGTCACGGAGCTGGATGCGACGAGCCTGCGGTTCTCGCTGGACGAGACCGAACAGTTTCTAGGTGCGGAACTGGCGCCGCGGCTGGCTGCTGCGGAGATTTCCAGGCTTCACGAGGCTACCGAAGGATGGCCGGCGGCTCTACAGCTTGCGCGGATATCGCTGCGCAATTCACCCGATGCTGCAAAGACAGTGGCGGCATTTTCGGGAGCATCACGGAAGATTTCCGCCTACATCGAGGATACGCTTGCGACGCAGGCCGATGAAATCGTGCATTTTTTGCTGCAAACCGCGATCCTCGGCCGGCTCGAAAGTTCGCTGTGCCACGCGGTGACTGGTATCGCACGCAGTGCCGAGCTGCTGCAGGCGCTGCGGCACGAACAGTTCCTGCTGGTGACGCTCGACGAGGAAAACGGCTGGTATCGCTATCACCATCTGATGCGCGATTTCCTGATTGATCGTCTGCACGCGAAAATGGCCGACCTCGTGCCCGAACTGCACCGCCGCGCGCACTGCTGGTTCGCTTCGCACCAGATGTGGAATGAGGCGGTCCAGCATGCGATCGCGGCAAAGGATTTCGAGACGGCGCTCGGCTATGTCGAACAATGCGCGATGTCGCTGGTGATCAAGGGTGACCTGCTGACGCTGCTGGCATGGGACAGGCAGCTCCCGCGAGAGCTGATGCGGGGACAGACGGAGGTGAAGCTGGCGCTGGCCTGGGGCATGGCGCTGGTGACCCGGTTTGCCGAGGCCGGCGCATTGCTGGATCAGGTGGAGGCTGTTGCGGCCGATGATCGCGGCAGCGAGTTCTGGCGCCGTTGCCGGATGGGTCGGGCCGTGTGGCTCGGGCTTTCCGACGACAGCGCGCGGGGGCGCGAGGTCGCCGAGGAAGCCCTTCGCGCGGGACCGCTCGACGCCTTCAATCTCAATAGCGTGTGGAATCTCGCGCGATTTGCGCATTGGAAGGCGGGCGAGTGGGATGCCTTCTATGCCCTGTCGGCGCCGGACGCGTCGATTGACGAGGCCACCTATGTGCTGGCCGAGAATTATCGTTTGTGCCTTTACGGCATGGCTGCCGCGCATCGGCTCCAGATCAAGGCTGCCCTGCGTCATTATGACGAGGCACGGAATCTGGCCGAAAGGCACGTCGGCGCCAGGTCAGTCTCGGCAGCGATGGTCACGGGACTGCGCGCACTTATGCGGTATGAAAGCGGCGACGTCACGAATGCCGAGATCAGCGTTCTCGATGAGATCGATATCATCGATACGACGGTCTACCACGAGAGCTTTCTCAGCGCCTACCTGACGCTTGCGCGCGCGGCGATGTTCCGCAACGACCGCGGGCGCGCTTTCATGCTTCTCAGTCGCGCCGAGCGTCTCGCGGGCGAGCGGGGCTGGATGCGGCTGGTGGCGGTGTTGCTGCTCGAGCGCGTCCGCTTTCTTCTGCAGGACGGACAGACGGCGGAGGTGGCCCGGACGCTCGTCCAACTGCGCGGGATCCGCACCAGGTATCCCGCGCCGCAACGTTGTTCATGGAGCGAGATCCATATCGCGGCAACCGTCGCGGAAGGTATTGTGGCGACCGCATCCGGACGCCTCGCCGATGCAATCCGATCGCTGAGATGGGCCCACGAAGAACTGATGGTAACCGACCATCGGTACGGCGCACTCCGTGTCGGCCTCGACCTGTCGAACGCGCTGTTCCTGGCGGGAGATCGTGAGCGCTGCTTCGAGGCATTTGGGCAGGTCCTGGGATGGGCGGCCGAGGCAGGCGCGGAGACCTTTCTCCGCGAACGGCAGGCGGAGCTGGCTCCGCTGTATGCGGCGGCGGTCAGGCAATTTTCAACGCAAGACCCGGCGACGGGCTTTCTGCAAAAGCTCTTGAAGCAGCCGGCCGGCGATACCGCAGCGGTCCGCAAGGCCGGGCTCACCGACCGCGAACGCTCGATCGTTGGATTCATTGCGAACGGTCAATCCAACAAGCAAATCGCACGGACGCTTGGCGTGGCGCCGGAGACGATCAAAACGCACGTCAAGCGCATCTTCGTGAAGCTTTCCGCCGAAACGCGCGCGCAGGCGGTCGTTCGGGCGCAGAGCCTCGGTCTCTTGCGGGACATCAAGGCCTGACAGCAGGCTCAGTTCGCCGCGGCCACCCGCGTATCGATTTCCTCGCGAAGCTGCGCAAAATCGATCGGCTTGGTCAAAAGCCCGCTCGCGCCTTTCTCGGGCGCCCTACGCTTGGTGTCGGCATCGCCATAGGCGGTGATCATGATGACGGGCACTTCGGGCCGCATCTCCTTGACCTTGGGCAGCATTTCGAGCCCCGTCATCCCCGGCATGTTGATGTCGGAAAGGATCAGGATCAGCGAATGCTCCCGCGTGTCGCCGGGGGCAAAAGTGCAGCGGTGCGCCTTGGCCCGATGGCCGCATTGAACAAAAATTTGGCTTGATTGAGCAAGACCTGCTGCCGCGATCTTGGCTAATTCCGCGATGGGCGAAAGGCGCGTGCATGTGCCTTGGTGGCAGAGTGGCAGCGGCTTGGCGGGCGTTGAGGCGGGGCCCGGTCAGGCCGCTGTTTCTGTGAAGCGAGCCATCTCTCGGATGTCTATGGCTTTATCCCTGGATCAGCAACATGCCTTGCTCATCGCCGAGCGTTCGCGCGATGTCGGTGTGATCGCCGCCGCGGTCAATGACGTGCTGGCCGAAAACCCGCATGCAACGCTGCTCGATATTGAAACGGCTTTTCGCGACGAGGGCTCCCACGTCTATCTGATCGCCGGCCCCACACTCTCGGTCGTGATCGGCATGCCGGCATGGCGGGTCGCACTTGACCGGGCTGGCCTGTCGCCCGAAACCAACCGGATGGCATTGGCGGGCACTCACCGGCGCCGGCCCGCATAGCGTGACAGCCATTCGCGCCGCTAGGGCGCGTACTCATAAAGCATGTCCGCTTGGCTCCGATAACGACCACCTTGTGCTGGCACAGCAAATGACGCGATGGGCCAAGAGCAATCAGTCAAGTTTGGCTAGAATGTCTCGGATAAACGGCTCTTTGGCCAACAGGTACTGCTGAATACCCGAGGTATTTTCGCGCTCCAGCCTTAGCTTCAACTCCTGATATCTCGATCGATCCCCTGCATGCTTGCGCAAGTGATCTCGAAATTTCAGCATCCGCGCAATCTGTCCGTGGCCATCCAAGCACACATGAAGCTTGTGAGTGCGGGCGCCGCTCACGTCGCGCTCGAAGAAATAGTGGCCTGAGGAGAGATCGCCCCCGCGACGATAACCTAGCGCTACTAATGATCCGCTCCAATCCTCCAGCCCACCGTCTGACTTCACCACGGCGAGCACGTCGATTTCTCCCTTGGCTGCCAATTCGGGTACGGCGGTGCTCCCAACGTGATGAATGCCGATCAACGCGGAACCGAAAATCGGTCTCAGTCGCGCCGCTTCTATCGAGTACTGCTCCGGCCACGTCGGATCATAAGGCTTGATTGGGCTGGTGAGCGACATAACTCAATAATATGCTGAAACGCGAACTCAGCCAAGATCGCAGCGAACGGCAAGTCAAGCATTGCGCATTGTGGTTGGTCCGACACCTGTGATTGAAGCTCCCGAACGGGCCTCGAATCATGCGCTACGAACTCGCCGACTATGAATGGGCTGCCATCAAACCAATGCTGCCCAACAAGCCGCGTGGCGTTCCTCGGATAAACGACCGTCGTGTCCTTAATGGCATTTTCTGGGTCTTGAGATCGGGACCACCCTGGCGCGATCTGCCGGAGGTGTTCGGTCCATACACCACTTGCTATAATCGCTTTGTTCGCTGGCGGAAGGCCGGCGTCTGGAGAGGCGTACCCGCTCTGCTGATTGGCTTGAGGTCGGCCCCCTAGATCGGTGGGCACTCCCGATAGCCGAAGCGCTCGACCAACACGCTACCTTCCAGCGTATGATATGCATCGGTATCCATATGGTGACCATCGAGCAGATAGCGCCGCAAGTGTTCGTTGTAGCGGGAAAGCAGCGCATGGCTTGCACGAGTTTCTGGACCAGTTTGGTTTTCCGCAATGTCATGGCCAGCGTGAAACATCAGTTGAGCATCGCGCTGAACACAAACATTTCGGATGCCAAGGAACAGCGTGCAAGCTGATTTGCAAATCCCTTCAATGCGAAATTCATCGCCGCTCGCGTTATATTGACGCACGATCTTCAAGAGGTCCGGAATGTAACCACCTTCGGCAAACGGCACGGATGACCCCGACGCCGACCACGCACGGGAAGCCAGAGCGCAGAGTATCGCGGCGCAAATCCAAAAACTTCTAAGCATTGAGCGGCCCGAGTTCGATGATCGCTAATAGCCTGATTGAAGGCGACACCGCAATGAATGTCGGCCTTGGGGCCAATAGGTGACATTTAAGGGCCAATAGGTGACATTCGCCGAATGTCTTTTGTCAGCCAACTCGACGAGGAGTACCCCTGATGTCGCCAATGGGATGGGAGGCGCTCGGGCAGTGGGGTGAAGACGTAGCTCGCGTCGAGCCACTGGCCGGCGGGGTCGCCAACGACGTGTGGAGCGTGCGCGTTCAAGGGCACCTCGCGGTCGCTCGTCTCGGTGCGAGGAGCGATGCTGATCTCGGGTGGGAGACCGAGCTCCTCAAACATCTCGACCGTGGAGGTCTGACCGTGCCGATGCCGATCCCGACGACAGACGGCCGGCTGTTCGCGGACGGTCTGGTGGTGATGACATACGTGGAGGGCGGACCGCCAGAGAAGGAGGCCGACTGGCGTCGCGTGGCCGACATGCTCCGCCGGCTGCATCGGTTGACGGCGGGGTGGCCGCAGCGTCCGGGCTGGCGATCGTCGACTGACCTCCTGCACACCGAGACTGGGACGAGGATCAACCTCGGCGCAATGCCGGCTGAGGGCGTTGCTCGATGCCGAGCCGCGTGGGCGCGGCTCGTCGGACGTCAGACCTGCGTCGTCCACGGCGACCCCAACCCGCGCAACGTCCGCATGACCGCAGATCGGGTCGGGCTGATCGACTGGGACGAGTCGCATGTTGACGTCCCCGATCTCGACTTGGTGCTGCCCCACAACGCCGCCGGTCTCGATGGCGGCGCGCACGACATCGCCGCGCAAGCGTCGGCCGCATGGGAAGCCGCCGTCTGCTGGGACGACGCGTTCGCGATCAAGCGGCTTGCCCAAGTTCGAGCGGTCTGAGCAGCTGCAGCAGCTCGAAAGCGCCTGGTCCTGGACCGGGCCAGGAGTATTGCGCTGGCCAGACCCTCGTGATTCAAACTCCCAACTGGGGGCTCGAATCATGCGCTACGAACTCGCCGATCATGAATGGACTGCCATTAAGCCGATGCTGTCGAACGAGCCGCGTGGCATTCCTCGGGTCAACGACCGACGTGTGCTCAATGGCATTTTCTGCATTTTGCGATCCGGAGCACCCTGGCGTGATCTGCCCGAGGCGTTTGGTCCGTACACTACATGCTACAACCGTTTCGTCCGCTGGCGGAGGGCTGGTGTCTAGGGCCGCATCATAGACGCGCTTGCCGCTGCTGATGATGCCGCCATCCAGATGATCGACACCTCCATCGTCCGTGTGCATCAGCATGGAGCCTGCATCACAAGGAACCAGCGCCAATCGATGGGACGCTCCCGCGGCGGCCTGACGAGCAAAATTCATGCGCTGGTCGATAGCCATGGTCTGCCGGTACGGCTGGCGCTGAGCCCCGTCAGGCCTATGACGTTCGACTTGCCGGAAGACTGCTGTCTCGTCTGAAATCCGGGTCAATGCTGCTTGCCGACCCTGGCTATAACGCGGACTGGATTAGGGAGCTTGCCATGAAGAAGGGCGCGTGGGCCAACATCCCGCCGAAAAGCAACCGCAGCGATCCGGTCTGTTTCAGCCCCTATCTTTACCGCGCTCGCAACCGGGTCGAGCGGTTCTTCAACAGAATCAAACAATGTCGTCGGGTGGCAACACGCTACGACAGGCTTGCTGCCAACTATCTTGCGTTCGTTCAGCTCGCGTCAATCAGGCTATGGCGGCGCCTTAATGAGTCCGCGTCCTAGTTCGCTGCGGCTACCCGCGTATCGATCTCCTCGCGCAGCTGCACAAAATCGATAGGCTTGGTCAGAAGACCGCTGGCGCCTTTCTCCAGCGCCCTGCGCTTGGTGTCGGCATCGCCATAGGCGGTGATCATGATAACCGGCACTTCGGGCCGTATCTCCTTGACCTTGGGCAGCATTTCGAGCCCCGTCATCCCCGGCATGTTGATGTCGGAGAGGATCAGGATCAGCGAATGCTCCCGCGTGTCGCCCACACGCGCCAGCGCATCCGGCGCTGAACTCGCAAAATCCATGATGAAGCGCTGCGCCCGCAGGTCGCGGCGGAATTGCTGGCGGAACAGAGCCTCCACATCGGGCTCGTCATCCACTACTAGAACGAGAACACTCACGGCTATCCTCTGGATTTGT
>Ga0081540_1004394_pt1 | contig 10776 bp, 14 predicted proteins | sample TabmetS2T1R1_FD_71024 | JGI IMG/M metagenome (GOLD analysis project Ga0081540, IMG submission 71024) | Tabebuia heterophylla rhizosphere microbial communities from the University of Puerto Rico - S2T1R1 | ecosystem: Host-associated > Plants > Roots > Rhizosphere ... | reverse complement strand
AAGAATGCTGAAGGCGAGGCCGGCTTCGAGGTGGGCGTCGGCGGCGGGCTGGGCCGCATTCCCTACCTGTCGCAGACCATCAAGCCATTCCTGCCGAAGCGCGACCTCTTGAGCTACGTCGAGGCGATCCTGCGCGTCTACAATCAGTACGGCCGCCGCGACAACATTCACAAGGCGCGCATCAAGATCCTGGTCAACCAGATCGGCGTCGAAAAGTTTGCCGCCGAGGTCGAGGAGGAGTGGCGGGCCATCAAGGACGGTCCGCTGGCGCTGGAGCCGGCGACAATCGCCGACATCGCGGCCCGCTTCCGCTACCCGGACTACGAGACGCTTGCCGACAACCCCGACAATCTCGTCGCAGCGCGCCTGCGCGATCGACGCTTTACCTCCTGGTTCAACAATTCCGTCAACCGCCACAAGGTGCCGGGTTATGCCATCGTGACCCTGTCGCTCAAGCCCGAGGGCGGCACGCCCGGCGACGCGACGGCTGAGCAGATGGACGCCATCGCGGACCTCGCCGACCGCTACAGCGTCGGCGAGATCCGGGTCGGGCACGAGCAGAACCTGGTCCTGCCGCACGTGCGCCAGCGCGATCTCGTCGAGCTGTGGCGTTCGCTGGAGGCGATCGGCGTGGCGGTCGCCAATGTCGGACTCGTCTCCGACATCATCGCCTGCCCGGGCCTCGACTATTGCAGCCTGGCCAATGCACGCTCGATTCCCGTTGCCCAGGAGCTCACCCGCCGCTTCCGCGACCTCGATGTGGCGCGCAATCTCGGCCGCCTGCACATCAACATTTCCGGCTGCATCAATGCCTGCGGCCACCACCATGTCGGGCACATCGGCATCCTCGGCGTCGAGAAGAACGGCGAAGAGTATTACCAGGTGACCATCGGCGGGCGTGCCGACGAGAAGGCCGAGCTGGGGACGCTGCTCGGACCGGCGGTGCCCTATGCCGAGGTGGCGGACGTGGTCGAGGACATCGCCGCCGCCTATCTCGAGCTGCGCCAGGCGCCCGACGAGCTGTTCATCGATACCGTCAAGCGTCTCGGCGTCGAGCCATTCAAGGAGCGTGTCTATGCGACTCGTCAAAGCGGGTAGCATCGTCGCCGACGATTTCGTTCGCTGGCTCGACGAGGCACCGGTCCCCGAAGGCCAAGCCGTTCTCGTGCCGCACGCGCGTCTGCTCGCCGACACCGGCCTGCTGCGCCGCGCCGCGCCCACCGGCGTGATCTGGCCCAACGATCGCCGGGTGTCGGAGCTGGCCCCTTATGTCGACCGCCTGGCGCTGGTGGCCCTGGTGTTCCCGGTGTTCAAGGACGGCCGCGCCTTCAGTCAGGCCCGCATCCTGCGCGAGCAGTATCGGTTCGCCGGCGAGTTGCGGGCGACCGGTCAGGTCCTGCGCGACCAGTTCCTGTTCATGCTACGGGCTGGCTTCGACGCCTTCGAGGTGACGAAGGAGGCCGACGCCTTAGCCTTCGCCGAGGCGGCGCGCCGCTACAGCGTGTTCTATCAGCCGACGGCCGACGGCCGCTGCACCGCCCTGGACGCGCGGCAGCACCGCGCCCCGGCCATGGCGGCGCAGCCTGTCATCGACGAAACCGTGCCGTGCGCCTGACCGGCTCCGCACTTCATTTTTCCGGCGGGAGCTATTATAGGTCCGTTGCCGCCGGCTCTCCGCCAGGCGCCTTTAGCGGGATCGAGCCACGAGGAACGTCTGAGTGACCTACGTCGTCAACGACAATTGCATTCGCTGCAAGTACATGGATTGCGTGGAAGTCTGTCCCGTCGACTGCTTCTACGAAGGCGAGAACATGCTCGTCATTCATCCCGACGAGTGCATCGATTGCGGCGTGTGCGAGCCTGAATGCCCGGTCGATGCCATCAAGCCCGATACCGAGCCCGGCCTGGAAAAGTGGCTTGCGCTCAATGCCGAGTACGCCAAGGTCTGGCCCAACATCACGGTCAAGCGCGATCCGCCGGCGGACGCCAAGGAATTCGATGGCAAGCCCGGCAAGGAATCGTTGTTCTCCCCCAATCCGGGCGAAGGCGACTAGAGCATGATCCCGAAAAAGCCCGCCCCGGACCTGATCCGGGGTGGACACCGGTTTTCGGAAAAGATCATGCTCCAAGCATAACTCTAATCGTCTTCGGGCTGAGGCTCGAATGGTTCGTCGCCGCCCGCGATATCGGTTGTGGGCGCAGCCTCCGGGGCGCGCACCCCGACGATTTGGGCGCCGGGGAAGCGGGTGAGAACCGCCTGCACCAGCGGATCGGCGGTGACGCCGCGCATCAGCTCGGCCTTGCGCGCTTCCTCCTGCGCCTTGACGGTGGGGGCGCCCTGCTCGGCCGACACCACCACCATCCAGCGCCGCCCGGTCCAAAGCGACAGCTTGCGCGAAAGCTCCTGCACCAGCGTCGCGGCGGCGCCCGGCTCGAGCGCAATCTCCAGCCGGCCATCTTCGAATCGAACCAGGCGCACGTCGCGCTCGAGCACGGTCTTGACCACGAGGTCGCGCTTTTCCGCGGCGAGCGCCAGCAGGTCGTCGAAGCGCTCGACCGCGATCACGGCCTCCGCGATTGGCTCTGCCGCTGTCGGCTGTGCCGACGCGCGGGCCATCGGCTCGCGTGCCGGTGCGGCCGCCGAACGCGTCGGCTGTGTGGCGACCGATGCGCGCACCGGCACAGCGGACATGCTCGCCCGCGGTGGCGGATTGGGTGCGGCCGCCGTCATGCCGCCATGGCCGGATCGCGGCGCCGGCTCACTGCCTTGGCTGTCCGCCAGCGATCGGATCACCTCGTCGGGGCTCGGCAGGTCGGCCGCATAGGCGACCCGCACCAGCACCATCTCGGCGGCGGCGATCGGCTTCGCCGCGGTCTGCACCTCGGAGAGGCCCTTGAACAGCATCTGCCAGGTACGCGACAGCACCCGCATGGACAGCGCCGTCGCGAAGGCGCGGCCGCGCACGCGCTCGGCTTCCGCCAGCGACACGTCGTCGGCCACCGACGGCACCACCTTCACCCGCGTGACGAAATGCGTGAAATCGGCAAGGTCCGCGAGGACCACGGCTGGGTCGGCGCCGCCATCGTACTGGTCGCGCAAGTTCGCCAGCGCGGCCGCGATGTCGCCGCGCAGGAGCGCGTCGAACAGATCGATGATGCAGGTGCGGTCGGCCAGGCCGAGCATCTGGCGGATGTCGTCGGCGCGCACCGCCAGCGTGTTCGCGCCCGCTGCCACGCCGGCATGCGCGATCGCCTGGTCGAGCAGCGACAGCGCATCGCGCACCGAGCCTTCGGCGGCGCGTGCGATCAGCGCCAGCGCGTCGCGCTCGGCCGCGATCCCTTCCTTGGCGCAGATCGTCTCCAGGTGACCGACCAGGGCGGCCGCTTCGACGCGGCGCAGGTCGAAGCGCTGGCAGCGCGACAGCACCGTCACCGGCACCTTGCGGATCTCGGTGGTGGCGAACACGAACTTGACGTGCGGCGGCGGTTCCTCGAGCGTCTTCAGCAGCGCGTTGAACGCCTGCGTGGTCAGCATGTGCACTTCGTCGAGGATGTAGACCTTGTAGCGCGCCGAGATCGGGGCGTAGCGCACCGCATCATTGATCTGGCGGATGTCGTCGACGCCGTTGTGGGACGCGGCGTCCATCTCGATCACGTCGACGTGCCGGCTTTCCATGATCGGTCCGCAGTGCACGCCGAGCTGCGGCATGTCGATGGTCGGTCCCGTCACCGACCCGTCCGGCAGCTCGTAGTTCAACGCGCGCGCCAGGATGCGCGCCGTCGTGGTCTTGCCCACGCCGCGCACGCCGGTGAGGATCCAGGCTTGGGGAATGCGGCCGGTGGCGAACGCGTTGCTGAGCGTCCGCACCATGGCGGCCTGGCCGATGAGATCGTCGAAAGTCTGCGGCCGGTACTTGCGCGCCAGCACCCGGTAGGCGGCCGGGATGCGGCCGGCGCTGCTGTCCGGCGCGGCAGCGCTGTCGGGCGCAAGAGCGTCGTTCATCGAGTCTCGGCGTGACCCCTGGCGTGTCCCGGCTGTCCTTGTGGCTTAGCGTGGGAGGCTGACGAGCGACCCGAACCGGAGCTCGTTAGGGCTGCTTCCTTCCGGACCTGACCCGGTTGGCGAGTGGCTCGTCCACCGCCAACCTCCCGCGCTTTATATCGGGCGAACAGGGGCAGAAAGCAAGCGCGGCCGCCGGTCTATCCACCTAGAGCATGATCCCGAAACGGGGATACCGGTGTTCGGAAAAAGATCATGCCCCAACAATGGAGTAGAGCGAGATGGCCATTCGAAGAAAAGCCATGTCGCTCTGGCGGCCGCGGCACGATCGACGCCGGTCAGGACGGCGATTTTGAATTGAGCTGGTTGGGCGGCTTCGGGCACTCGGTCTGCGCTTCCACCGACTTTCCGTCCTGCTGCACGGTCGGCGCCGCCGATTGGCCTTCACCGCCAGCGTCCGGGAGGATGGCGCTGCGCTCGACCGGCTGCAGCTTCGGCGGCTCCTCGCCTTTGCTGGCCCCGGTCGTCGCGCTTCCGGCCGACGACGATGCCGCGCCGGGCGGACACGGATTCGGAACCTGCGCCCAGCTTGCGGTGGAGAGGCACGTAATCAGTGCGGCGAGCAGGAACAGCTTTGTCATGGTCGGGTCCTTCTGCGTCATCGCCACCAACGCTGCGAGGCTGGAAAAGTTGCCGAACCAATGCAACGGGCTACGTTGCGTTCGCCCCCGGTCCCGTGCGACGGTCCGCCTCCCCGTTGGACCTGCCGATGCTTCATCGTCCCAATCTCGGTCCCAAGCCTGCTCTCGGCTATGTCGCGAGCGCAATCGATCGCGCCGCCGAGCGCCGCAACGATGCCGAGTTCCTGGCTGTGCTGGAGCAGCAGCCCGATGCGCGCGCTTACGTGGTCGCGGGCGAGCTTATTCCCCTGAAGAAGACGGACGCCGGTCTCGACCCGCTGTTCAAGCCCGCGGACGCGCGTGCCCTCGGCACGGCGGGTGAGACCGTCTTCCTCGGCCTTGTCGACGGCCGCGGCCGCTTCGGCGTCTGGCTCGATCCGCACGGCAACGATGCGCTGAAAGCGCGCGAGGATCTGCACGTCAGCGATCTGCGCTCCATCGCGGTGCAAGGACTCGTCGGGGCCGATCACCTCGCGGCGCTGGCCGAGGCGAAAGCCTTGCTGCTCTGGCACGCGCGGCACCGCTTCTGCGCCACCTGCGGACATGCGACGACCGTCGTCCAGGGTGGCTGGCGCCGCGACTGCTCCGCCTGTCGGGCTCAGCACTTCCCGCGCACCGATCCAGTGGTGATCATGCTCGCTGTCTCCGGCGATCGCTGCCTGCTCGGCCGGCAGTCGCGGTTCGTTCCCGGCATGTGGTCGTGCCTGGCCGGGTTCGTGGAGCCGGGCGAGTGCATCGAGCAGGCGGTGCGGCGGGAGACCCAGGAAGAGGCCGGCATCCGCTGCGGCCGCGTGAGCTATTTCGCTTCGCAACCGTGGCCGTTCCCGATGTCGCTGATGATCGGCTGCCACGCCGAGGCGCTCACCACCGACATTACGGTCGATCGCAGCGAGCTCGAGGATGCCCGCTGGTTCGATCGCGACGAGGTCGCCGCCATGCTGCTGCGAAAGCATCCCGGCGGCATCAGCACGCCGCCGCCGATCGCTATCGCCCATCACATCATTCGCTCGTGGGTGGAAGACGGCCGCGGTCCGCATGAGTGAGGCCGCGCCGCCGCGCGTCGTGTGCGCCGGAATGGCCGTGCTGGATCAGGTGTTCTTCGTCGACCGTTTTCCGGCCGCCAACACCAAGGCGCGCGCCGACGCGTTCTTTTCCGTGGTCGGCGGCTGCGCCGCCAATGCGGCGATCGCCATCGCGCGCCTCGGCGGGCACGCTGAGCTTGCCGCCGCGATCGGCGGACCGCCGCAGGACGATATCGGCGACCGCATTCTGTCGACGCTGGCGTACGAAGGCGTGGACTGCGGTGCCGTGGTGCGCGTGCCGGAGGCACAGTCGACCATATCCAGCATCATGGTCGATGCCGCGGGCGACCGCACCATTGCCACGCGCTGCGATGACCGGCTGCGCGCCGCGACGTTCGGCGATCCACGCGCGCTCGTCGCCGCGGCCGATGCCGTGCTGGCCGACAACTGGCTGCCCGATCTGGTGCTGCCGATCTGTGTCGCGGGGCGCGAGCAGGGCATCCCTGTCGTGGTCGACGGCGATGCGCCCATGCCGGCGACGAGCCGGCTCGCGGCCCTCGCCACGCATCTGGTGTTTTCTGCCGACGCCCTGCGGGCGACCGCCGGTCGTGACGATCTCGGCGACGCCCTCACCACGATGGCACGACAGGTCACGGGCTTCGTTGCCGTCACGGACGGCGGCAACGAGATCGCGTGGGTGGATGGCGGCGCGCTGCATCGGCGGCCGGTGTTTACGGTCGCGGCGAGCGACACGCTGGCGGCCGGCGACGTGTTCCACGGCGCCTTTGCGCTGGCGCTCGCCGAAGGATGCGCCGACGCGGAGGCGCTGCGTTTCGCCGCGGCCGTTGCGGCCATCAAATGTACCCGCCGCGGCGGCGGGCAGGGCACGCCGTCCCGCGCCGAGGTCGAGGCCTTTCTCGCCGGGCGCGGGTGATGCGGCCGCGGGTCAGGCGCCTGCTACACGCGGCAACTTGATTGCTGGTGGATTCGGGCTTGAAATAGAATAAATTTTCTGCCAAGGCCTAAGAGGGGAGCCAACGAAGAAAGTCATTCTACGACCGCCTAATGTCCAGCAGATCGCGGGCTTGAGCTTATGGATGCCATCGACCGGAAGATCCTGGCCGTTCTCCAGGAGGATGCCTCGCTGTCCGTGGCCGAGATCGGCAGTCGCGTGGGCCTGTCGTCGACGCCGTGCTGGAAGCGAATCCAGCGGTTGGAAGGCGAGGGGGTCATTCAGCGGCGGGTGGCGCTGGTCGATCAGGACAAGGTCGGCCTCGGCGTCACGGTCTATGTGTCGATCGAGACCGGCGATCATTCTCAGGCCTGGCTCGCCAACTTCGCGGACGTAGTCGGCGCCATGCCCGAGGTCATGGAGTTCTATCGCATGGCCGGCGACGTCGACTACATGCTGCGGGTGATCGTGCCCGACATTGCCGGCTACGACGACTTCTACAAGCGGCTGATCGCGGCCGTCCCGCTCAAGAACGTGACGTCGCGCTTCGCCATGGAGAAGATCAAGTCGACGACAGTGCTGCCGATCCCGCCCGCCCCGGCGCGCGCCTGACGCTCAGAGCATGATCCCGAAAAAGCCTGTACGGACCTGATCCGGGGTGGATAACGGTTTTCGGAAAAGCATGATCCCTCGGGCTCGGCCCGAGGGATCATGCTCCAACAAGAAACTAGAGCGGCGGTGTCAGTTGCGCGTCACCGACGCTCCCTGCCGCGGCCGCATGTAGATCTGATCTTTCAGGTTCAGCGTGCCGGTGACGACATATCCGAGCACCGGCTTGTACGTGTACTGCACCTCGCCGAGGATCAGATACGTATTGGGGATCTGCAGCGCGGTCGGGATCGTCACCGCCGACCCCGGCGCTTTCGCCGTGGTATTGCGGGCGTCGCTCCATGACACCGTAGCAGTGCCCTGGGCGTCGATCTTGATCTGCGACACCGTGACCTTCAGGTTGGCGGCCGAGTAGGGCGCCGTGACGGTCGACGCTGCGTCGAGAATGTCGTTGACCTCGGTGGTGTTCACCGATTGGGCCTGCGCCACCAGGTCGGCCACTGAGCGCGCCGACAGCGTCACCTTGCGATCGACCGCCACGGCCTGCGAAACCTCGACGGCGCCGAAATACAGCACAAGCATCAGCGGCAGCAGCAGCGCGAATTCCACCGCCGACACGCCGCGCTCGTCGCGGCCGATCCGGCGGAACGCGCCGCGCAGGCGCGAGACGGAGGTGATCTTCAGCATGACGTTGCCGGTCCATATGGCTCGTTACGGAAAGCCGCCGTCGCCATCAGTAGGCGCGTACCGTTCGACAAGTCGGCGAGGTTGAGCCCCAGCAGCGACACGAACACCGGCCATTCGTACATGACCTTGGTGACCACGATGCAGCCCGGGCCGCCCGGCTTGAAGCCGAAGTTGTCGCTGTCGACCTTGCCGCTGCTGATCGGCTTGCCGGTGTTCGCCGAACCGAACGAGCTGGTACCGATCGTGCGCACGTCGATCTTGATCTTGTTGGCGCAATCGAACAGCCCGTAGATGCGCGAGCATAGCGCATTCTTGAACTCGGTCATCTGGAAGCCCTGCGACTGGGCCTGCCCGGTCATGATCAGGCGGCTGGTATCGGCCGTCGCCGTTTCCAGCGTCTGCCCGGCGAAGAAGACAAGGCTGGTTTCCATGATGGCAAAGAGCAGCGCCAGGAAGGGCGCCGCGACGAGGGCGAACTCCACCGCCGCCGCGCCGTCTTCGCGCCGCGCGAGGCGGCGCAGTCGGCGCGCCCCCGGAAGGTGCTTTGCGCCAGTCGTCAGTTTGGTCATCAGTTTCGTGAACATGCCGAGAAGCTCCGGATCGATCGGGCGTCGCGCGGCCGAACAGCGATGTGGTAGCAGAGACATGTTTGCGAAGCGTTGCCGTGAGGGCACCCACGCCGGGAATGGCGGTTACCGCATGCTAACCATGGCTGTGGCCCACGGCGATAAGCGCTCATCCAATCGACGGATGGCGCAGCGTGCGCGACTATTTCGCCTGCGCGGCGCCTTGCGCGCTGCCGCTGCGCGTCATCGTCTGGCCGAGCGTGGCGGTGAAATAGTCTGTCGTGTCGCCGAGCGTGGTCCGTTTTTCGCAATTCGGCGCACAGCTATAGGATTCGCGCTGGGCGCCGCGATAGACGCTCACCAGGTCTTGGCTGCCGCCGACCACCTGCACGGATTTCTCCAGCAGCACGGTGCCGGAGCGGTCGAGCGCAAGAACGTTGGTGATGCCGGGACCCTTTCCGGTCACCACCATGATGCCGCCCGGCTGCAGCGATACATCGGCAATCAGCGGATTGCCGATGACCACCGTTGCGACCTTCTCCGGCATTTTCAGCACGGTGGCGCGATCGAGCACGACGTCCAGCATCTCCGCACCCGAAGCGCCGCCGGCGGCGATCATGGCCGCCGCGATCAGCGCTGCCGGCACGGCGTTGCGGCGGATGCGCGAAGCGAGTTTCCCAACGGACTTGAGCGACATCGACCGAATTCTCCGCGGCTCAACGGCATGCATGCTGCCCCCGCGAGTTGACTGCAAAATGGTGAACGAAGTGCAAATGGCGGGCATCGCGCGAGTCGCGATGATTGCATGCGTCGTTAACCACCGCCACGATTCCCAGCAAAACCCTGCGATTCGGCGGTCAAATTAACTTCGCTGCAAGGGGTCGCGGCATAGCTTGCGTGGCGATCCAGAACGGCCGGGAAACAACGGCTGGGAGGATCGAGGTTCAAACAGCCATGCGCGCAAGCCAAAGGAGCCCATTATGAAGACCCTCGTCAAGCGTTTCCTGAACGATCAGTCCGGTGCGACCGCCATCGAGTATGGCCTGATTGCCGCCGGCATCTCGGTTGCGATCATCAGCGTCGTGAAGGGCGTTGGTGGCGACCTCAAGACCAACTTCACCTCGGTGCAGAACGGCCTCAAGTAAGCCTACTCTCTCGAGTGGCCGGAAGGCTCGGGCGCTCCGCCCGAGCCTTTTGCTTTTTTGCGTTGCCGGTGCACGAATTATCGACCCGCCCGCGCCGCTCTCACCTCTTTTTTAGATTCTGCTGTTAGGAAGATTGGAGCGTTCGGATGTGCCGGCGCTGCCAGTCAGGAGAGTATCCATGTTCAAGCGTTTTCTGCGCGACCAGTCCGGCGCGACCGCCATCGAGTACGGCCTGATCGCCGCCGGCATCTCGGTCGCGATCATCACCGTCATCAAGGGCGTCGGCTCCGACCTCAAAACCGGCTTCTCGTCGGTGCAGAACGGCCTCAAATAAGGAGCGCGGGCGCGCTCGCGAGCGCGCCGTCGCGGTCGCCGTCAGGTCGGTCCCGCCGCGCGGGACAGCTTGGGGAGCTGCGCGATGTCGATTCTGAAGCGATTGATGGCAGACGAGTCGGGTACCGCCGCGATCGAGTACGGGCTGATGGCGACCGGCATGGCGCTGGCGCTGATGGACGTCATCGAAAACGTCGCGGTGACCGTTAAGGCAACGTTCATGCTGTGTGGGCAATCGCCGCAATGAGCTGCGCTGAATCCCCATCACGAGAAAAACGTACAAATCGGGATTACCTCCTCTTCAGAAATGGAAATTAAGACGATCGTGCGTTCCGGCAATGACCGGCGCTGGAGCTCACGGAGAACGAGTATGTCGATGTTGAAGCGTCTTCTGCAGGATGAGAAGGGTGCAACCGCGATCGAGTACGGCCTCATTGCGGCCGGCATCTCCGTCGCCATCATCGCCGTTGTGAAAGGTGTCGGCACCGATCTCAACACGAACTTCACCTCGGTGCAGAACGGCCTCAAGTAAGGACTGTACCGTCGCCCGGCACGCGGCGCGGGCGGCGGAGGTCCCCTGGGGGCCATGGAATGAAAGCTCGGGTGGATGATGGTCATCGACGCGGTCCGATTGCTGCTGTTTCCGTCGATCATGGCGTTCGCGGCGACGAGCGACCTGTTGACCATGACCATTTCCAACCGCGTGTCGCTCGTCCTCGTGGCCGGCTTCTGCCTGCTTGCGGCCACCACCGGGATGGACGCGGCTACGGTGGGCATGCATG
>Ga0081540_1004393_pt1 | contig 10776 bp, 11 predicted proteins | sample TabmetS2T1R1_FD_71024 | JGI IMG/M metagenome (GOLD analysis project Ga0081540, IMG submission 71024) | Tabebuia heterophylla rhizosphere microbial communities from the University of Puerto Rico - S2T1R1 | ecosystem: Host-associated > Plants > Roots > Rhizosphere ... | reverse complement strand
CCTTCAACGGGTTGACCCAGCGAGTGTGGCTTGATTTGCGCACAGCCGGTCACGACGTGCGAGTCGAGTTGAGCTCCGACATGGACTCGGTCCGGGCAGCTGCGGTCACATTCGATCCAGCCCTCATCGTGTGTCCGTTCCTCCGCGAGCGCGTCCCGGACGATCTGTGGATGCGTTATCGGACGATCATCATTCATCCCGGCCCGATCGGCGATCGCGGGGCTTCTTCCTTGGACTGGGCGATCACCGATGACGTCCGAACGTGGGGCGTCACGGCCCTGCAGGCGGTTCGCGAACTCGATGACGGCCCGGTATGGGCAACCCGAACCTTTCCGGTTCCGGACGGGCCTCGGAAGAGCGGCCTGTACAACGGACCGGTCGCGGACGCGGCCGTCGATCTAGTCCGAGAGGTCGTCGCCAGAGCAACCGATCCCGCGTTCGTTCCAGCGCCAGCCGATCAATGGTCGAGCGCTGTGCGCGGTCGTGCTCGAGCCACCATGCGGCAGGTTGACCGAGCGTTCGCCTGGTCAGATCCGACATCGGATATCGTCCGGCGGATACGTGCCGCGGACGGTTCGCCCGGCGTGCGCACGAGCTTGTGTGGCCAGGAGGTCTTCGTTTACGACGCGCTGCCGGGACCGACTGGACCGGCTGGCGAGCCTGGCACGGTCGCCGCCCGCCAGCATGGCGCGGTGCTGGTACGGACCGGCGACGGCACGATTTGGATTGGCCAGGTACGGCCAGCCGGCACTCCGCGTGATCGGTCGATCAAGCTACCGGCATCGATCGGCTTGTCCGAGCATCTCGACGGTGTGCCCGAGTTGATCGGCGCCCACAACCGCGCAGGCGGGTTCCGTGAGATCTCCTATGAACGATTCGGCTGCGTGGGAATCGTGTCTTTCGACTTCTACAACGGAGCCATGTCGTCAGGTGACTGCCGCCGCCTGGCCAGCGCGATTCGGCGGGCCGCGGCGCAGCGCACCCGGGTTCTCGTGATTCGCGGAGGCGACACTTTCTCCAACGGCATTCATCTTGGTGTGATCGAAGCGACCGAAGACCCGCGCCGCGAGACGTGGCACAACATCAACGCGATCGACGATGTCTGCCGCGAGATCATCACGTGTACCGATCAACTAGTCGTCGCCGCCGTCCGCGGAAATGCCGGCGCAGGAGGAGTCATGCTCGCGCTCGGCGCCGATCGCGTGCTAGTTCGTGAAGGGGTCGTGCTCAATCCGCACTACCGAACCATGGGCCTTTACGGTTCGGAATACTGGACATACGTGTTGCCTAAGCGGGTCGGGAGCGCAATGGCCCGGCAGCTGACTGAGCAATGTTTCCCCGTCGGCGCGCACGAGGCGGTCCGGCTCGGCTTGGCCGACGAGATTCTTCCGGCCTCCCCTGACAACTTCGGCGAGGCCGCTCTCGCCTACGCGACGGCGCTCGGAACAAGTCAGGACTACGACCGGTTGCTCACCGCAAAGCAGCTCTGGCGGGAGCAGGACGAGCGGCGTCGCCCGCTTGATTCCTACCGCGCTGCGGAGCTGTGCGAGATGCTCCAGGACGTCTACCACGGTCGAAACGACTTTGCCGCCGCCCGACGCGCCTTTGTCACGAAGCAATCGCGGCCGGGCCAATCGTTCTCACCGGCGACTGGCCAGACCAGCTACCATGTCGACCACCTGCCGAACCTCGCAACACGCTCGGAGGTCGGAGCCTGAGTCGACTGATCCCTCGGTCGTGATCTTGGACCTAGCGCCCCGATAGAGCTTTGTGCAGCGCGTGGAAAACGGCCGACGCGGTGCCAGGAATGACCTGAACCAACGGTGAACGGGCAAGCGCTCGCGCCCTGGGTGTTGCTGGTGGCGAGGCCGCGATGTCATCCGCCGTCCGCCCGGTACCGGCGATCACGATCGCAGGTCGGCCGGCCTCGAGGGATAGCTCCATGTCGTCGTAGGCGATCTCGCCTCCGTTGACGAGCAACGTGACCGATGGCTGACCGTCGGACAGGACAGTGGCCACGCGGCTCAACCACGGCGACTCATCCCCCCAGTCCGCACCGGGAACAACCAGGACATGGCTATGGTGCGGCTCTATCGTCACTGGATCCGACGAACGATCCTCGCCGCCAATCTCAGCGAGCGGGCCGGAAGCAATGACACCGATATGAATGCCCCCGAGACTCACCCGGGATCGCGCCGATCCGGCCAATGCCATAACGCCGGCGTTGGTTCCACCGTCGACAAGGCCGGCTCCGGTCTTTCTCAGCGCGGGCACCAACGCCGCGTCGAACAGCGCCGAGGCTGTCGCTGCATACGCGGGTGACATGCCACTTGCCCCGCCCACGAGGACCACGACTGGCTTACCCAGCCGAATCCCGGCCTGTGTCAGTACTGGCCCAACCTGGTCTATGTTCTGCGGGCTATCCTCGAGGCGTATGACGACTGGGCCGAGCGGACCGGTCATCTGACCGCATTTTCGGGAGTAGGTGGGCGGTCGCGAAGTTTGCCGATAATCGCCCCGAGGGCAATGCCTTCGTTAGCGGCATAGGTGCCGCCTTTGTTGTGCAGCCGCGGAGTATCGAATCCCCCGGCGTGGTGTAACGCGATGAGTGACCAGCTGCTGTCAAACACCGGGCTTCCCGAGCTGCCACGATCCGACGGGGCACGGTAGTGCACGTACGTCTCGTCGTAATCGAGAATTACGTTATCTTGCAGGCTGAATTGCGGGTTCTCTAATTGGTTCGGATGGCCAATCAGATAGGCGCGCTGGGCTCCGCTACCGTCGAGGACGGGCAGCCGATTGGCGAGCGGCACGGGCGACACATTTCGTGGATAGTCGTCGAGTTCGAGCAAGACAGTGTCAATTCCAGGGCGTTCGGATTGTTGGTACCACCACGTCCGTACGACGTGAAATCGCTGCCGGGTAGCGTCCTCGTCCAGTCCGCGAAAAGCGACTACCGCCTCGCCCGGAGCCACCGCCTCAGGAATGACGTGCCCGTTGGTCATGAGTACTGTCGCCGGAAGGTTTGCATGGAGACGTCGGCCATCTACTAGGAATCCGGTGCCAATGCCATCTTCAGCTTGGTTTTCAATCTGAGCCACGGCGCGGCAACGTTCGAGTCCGGTCCGATACCAGTTCAGTGACTGAAACCGGCTTGAACCCAGTACCCGTTCCAGGCCGGGCGCCAAGGCATCGCTCACTCTAGTGGCCTGGACGTCGGTCGGCGCTACGACGACCGCGCCACCCTCGCGGCCGAGGAGGGCCGACCGGAGTATCGGTAAGAGGCTGTCACCCGGCGCCGAATCGGTACGTAACTGCCACACTTCGAGTAGCTGTCGGAGATACGAGGCCAGTTTGAAGGAATCCGCGCCTGGGTCCTCGGTGAATTGTGCAGCCGATTCCGTTGAGCGCGCGTATTCACCCAGCGCGAGATAGGCCTCGCTGACTGTGGCCTTTTCCCACGCACTTGGCTCGGGCATATCGTTAATGCGCTCGAGAATTTCTGCCGCCAGGTGCGTTGCCTGATCGGCCCTATCATTCAGGTCCGCGACCACGATCCCGTCCCGGCTGGCACGCCGAAGCAACGCCACGACGTTGATGCCGTGCCAGATCGACCGATGATCCGGGTCAAAGGCCTGCCGATAGGCCGCAATCGCATGCCTCAGGTTCGCCTCGCGGCGGCTCACAGAGCCGCCTTGCACGTAGAGTTGCTTGTGGCAGCGGCCGACCCCGCCCCACGCCTCGATCCGCTCCATCGGCGTCACTTGTGGGTCATCAATCAATGACCGAAAAATGAGTAGCGCGGCGGCTGGGCGATCCCGATCAACGAGCGCTTGGGCGAGCTGACGCTTGACAGCCGCGTCAGTCAAGCCGTGCCCGAGGGCAGCATCGGCGACGCGCAAGAGCTCTTCATAGCGGCGGTACTGGCGAAGCAGAGACAGAATCGCCTTTATTTGCTGAGAATCCTCGATTTCGGGAGCACTGCGAAGATGCCCGACGTATCTTTCCACGATGTCGCCGAGCTCCTGCCAGTCAAACTGTCGAGCCGCTTGCTGGATCTTCTGTCTCCAGCCCACTACGCCTCCTCCACCACTACGTCGCTACTGCAGCATGGCGCGCAACGCGTTCCGCAGCTGAGGCTGAGCCAAATACTTGCTGATGCTGTGCCGCCAGCTTCCCCGGTTTTTCACCGCAACGTCGTCGACCCGAACTACGCCGTGCCGACGAAAGTCGCCGGCCAGGCGGGGGTCGGCACCGCAGACCGGATCCAGTCCGTCCGACACGTTGACCCATCGTCCGTTCGCGAGGCACCGCTCTGGCCATCCGTCGTTGCGGGTGTACGGCGGAGTCAGTGCGCCCTGAACCTCACTTAGCCCCAGCGGGCTCCCTACTGTGATCATCCCGTCGACCGGTGGGGTGTCCGGGCAGTTGGCCAGCACGTCGTACGCCACGACGCTCCCAAGGCTGTGCCCGATGACGACATGCGGTCTAAGCCCAGGACCAACGTTGGCCAAAGCAGCCACGGTACGAGCGCGCACGTCTCGGCGGATCCGAAACGACTCACCACTTCGCGGACTGAACTCGACGTCATACAGGTAGTGGTGCACGTCGCGCAGGAATGCCCGCATCAGTCGACGCTTCAGCCAAGCCGGAAGCGGCACCGCCTCGAGCGGTGAATCAGCGACGATTGCCTCGAGATCATCGCCAGGAGTGGGCGCTACCGTAGCTAAGCCGATCTCGATTCCGAGGCGCTCGACGAATGCGCGTTCCTGCGGCGGCAGCGACGCGAGCCAGCTCAGGTCATTCGGAGCCGCGTCGACCATGGGAGCCAGTTCCAGCTCAGCCGACTCGTCGCCCGACGCTTCGACCAGGGGCTGGGGGTAGAGAACGTCCGCCCAGTAGACGAGCGACGACGACACACCGAGGGATGCGAGGTCGATCCCATCGTCGTCGAGCAGTGCCGCCCGCCAATGGTCGAGCAGCACGCTCGGCTCGGGCTTGTTGCCAATCCCGTGAACAAACGTGACATGCCCCACTGGGTCCTCCAGCCGGCCAGACCTGACGGACGCACGCCCGTCGAGAATGGCAGGTGATAGACGTCCGGTAAACCGCCCGAGACCCACGGCCGACTGGAGGTCACTCGATCCGACCCCTTGTGGATCGCACTCGACACGCCGATACCGTGCAATCAGACCGGTCACCGCGCCCGATGCGGCAGCCCGTATGGTCATGACCTGGGCGTGGCAAGCGCCCGGTATGAACTACAAAGACCGGCATGGTGCGGTGTTGCGGGCGAAGGTCGCCATTGCCGGGGCGAGAGACAGCCGAGGGACAGCTAGCCGGAGGCGATCGTGCGGCGGTGGGGTGCATGTCGGGCGATCTCGCGGACTCCACAAATTCCTGGCGTGAGTAGACGTTCAGTCGGGAGAATCGTTCGTCAGCGGACGGCGCGGTTCGGGTGAGCCCTGCACGCCACGCCGCCGGCGGCGATCCCGACACACCGTTGACTTGCGCCGTTGCGGCAGCGCAGCGAGGCGACGATGCGGCGTTCGCGCAGGTATATCGGGCGGTGCAGCCCGGTCTACTCCGCTACCTCACGGTGCTCGTCGGTCCGGAGGCCGAAGACGTCGCGTCCGAAACCTGGGCTCAGGTCTGCCGCGACCTCAGCGGATTTCAGGGCGACGGAGACGGGTTTCGGGCCTGGACTGCGACGATCGGCCGGCACCGGGCCATGGATTATCTGCGCGCCCGGGCCCGGCGACCCGTTGCAGTTAGTACTCTCGACGAACTGATGGCATTGCCAGCCCAGGAAGACACGGCCGGCCTTGCCCTCGAGTCGTTGTCCACTGCGGCCGCCCTGCGACTCATCGCCGAGCTTCCTCCAGACCAGGCGGAAGCGGTAATGCTGCGGGCGGTCGTCGGACTCGACGCCAAGGCGGCCGGACGGGTCTTGGGTAAGCGGGCCGGGGCAGTGCGCACGGCCGCCTACCGCGGACTGCGCCGGCTGGCCGAACAGGGCGCCGGCAGCCACGTCGGTTGGACGAGTGACACATCGCGCCCGTTCGACGCTGAGACGGTGAGATGACTACACACCAGCCACCGCCGCTCAGCCGCGCGAACGCCGAAGCGATCCTGACAGAGACCGCGACGGAGCGGTCCGAGCTCGCCCAGATCGTCGCGGCGGCGCGAGCCCCAGCGACCTCCGATGAACTGGCTGGCGAAGCGGCCGCGATGATCCGGTTTCAGGCGGCCCGCCTGGAACCTGCGGGCGCGCCCGGCCTGACTGTGCGCAAGCGGCTGTCCGACAAGTTGCTCGCTGCGAAGGTGGGGATTGCGGCCGCACTTGCAGCCGCCGCGACCGGTGGGGTGGCTCTCGCCGCCGCTGCTCACACCCAAACTGCGCCGGCGCACCGCGCACCACCTGCCAGCACATCGCTCGCCGCGCCCAGTCACGACGGCACCCCCGAGTCCAAAGCGACCAAGGCGGCCGTGCCACCGCCGCCTAGTCATGCCGCCGCCGCCTCGGCTGCGCCCACCGCGCCCGGCGGCGGCTCGCACCCCTCGGCGGCGCCTTCGCCGTCGCTGCGCGGCCTGTGCGTCGCATATCTTGCGAACGGGATCGCCGGCGGAAAGCGGATGGACAACCCGGCCTTTGGCGCCCTGGTGAGCGCCGCAGGCGGCAAGGACAAGGTCACTGCCTACTGTCAGACACTGCTTCGGGGTGACGCCCATCCGACCGGTCCGGCGACGAGCTACCCCGCCGGCCCGCCGATCCCGTGGCCCAGCCAGCGCCGAAGTGGCCCACCGTATGCGCCTCCAGGAAGCCCGCCAGCAGACCACCCCTGACCGGCCCCGGCCGATCAACCCGAGCAGCAACGCGTTCCGGGCAACCCAGTCCTCCCGACGGAACGAGCTAGGGGCCGTCGTCGGCTATGGAAAGACCCTCGCTATGCTGCCCAGCGGCCAATGCGGGGGCTGCCTGATGGGAACGGTGTGGCAAAACATCGCAGACCGGGTGCTGTTGCCGATCACGAACAGCTGCGGGGAGTGGTTAGACAAACGGCGACTGTGGTCGCTACGGCGGTCACTGGGTGCCTCATCGTCGCCGGACTCATCACGGTCGTCCTAGCGGGACTGGATAGCAGCAAGCATCCTGCACCACAGTCGCCTCCACCCCCCTCGGGTCAGGCGGCCGCGGGGACCGACCAATCGGATAATCCTCTTACCCTGGCGCCACCGACGCAGGGATCCAACGTCGCGTACTACCCGACCCCGAACCGGCCCACCGATTCGGCGGCCGTACCCACGAGTTCGCCGACGGTGCCCGCCAGTCCCACTCGACCAGCTTGGAACAGCGCGACGCTCGCTCCGTCAGCACCGAGCCCATCGTCGAGCCAGTCGCCGTCAGGTGACACATCGGCGCCGCACAGCCGCCACCCGAAGCCCACGAACCATCCAACCAAGACCCGGCCGCCGCGAAACCAACAGTGATCGGCTGCGGCAGGCGGCCGGTGCTACCAGCGGCTCCCGCCTGAAACCTCGCGAACCGCAGGTCGCACATCGGCGAGATACACGACGGCCGCGACCACCGACGCGAGAGACAGAAGATTCAGCGGATAGGAGAACAACGAACCGAGTACACCGCCGACGATCAGAATCGCCAGCCAAGCCGGCTTCGTGAGTTTGTTCGCCGCGGGAAACGCAGCGGCCTTTCGCACCGCACAGTCCGCAACCGCCCACGCGCGGAGAGCCACGAGTCCCCAGAACAGGACCCGATCCACCCACAGCTGCGTCTCGTACAGCACCTGCATGCCAAAAGCCTAGCGACCGTAACTGTGCCGCACCGGTCGTAAATACAGACAGCCGGCCAACCAGGGCGCTAGCTAGGTTCGCTCCCGCTTCTGTCTGGGCCGGCGGGCGGGCCCGCATCGACCCGCTCGCCGGTGACCTGTGTGTTTTCGCGGCGAAATGCCTCGTAAATGTCGATGAGGACCTGCTTCTGTCGCTCAGCCAAGCCAGTGTCAGCGAGGATGGCGGCTACCAACTCCGGATCCCCGTGTCGAGTGTCAAGAATTCCGGCATGAATGTAGAGCTGCTCCGCCGAGATCTGCAGACCGCGAGCGATCTGCTGCAGGATGTCGGCACTGGGTTTGCGCAACCCGCGTTCGATCTGCGACAGATAAGGATTGGACACGCCAGCGACCTTGGCTAGCTGGCGCAGCGATACCTGCGCGATTTCCCGTTGTTCGCGGATGAAGGCGCCGATGCCAGATCCCCGTCGACTCTGCTCGCGCGAGCCGTCGACATTCACCTGTCTAGTGTGCGGCGCGACCGCTAGCAAATGCAAGCAAGCCGCTAGCGGCGTCAGTGCAGAACCCGGGAAACGCTCAGGGCGGGATGTTGATCTCGGTTGGCTCCGTTCGACTCCGTCACCTCATGCGTTCGCGAGAACTGCTCCGCCTGACAGAGTCACCGGGATGGCGGCCAGCGGCGACCGAGCGGGTCCACCGGTGTTCTTGCCGGTGAACGCGTCGTACGTCGATGCATGACATGGGCATCTCAGGACCGCGCCGTCAGGATTGACCGTGCAGCCCTGGTGCGTGCAGATCGCGGTGAACGCGACGACCTGGCCGGTAGTCGGTTGCGACAAGATGATGGGCTTGCCGTCGAGCGTCGCCGAGATCGAACCGCCTACCGGAATATCGCCGAGCTTGGCTATCTGCTTGCCACCGCCGCCCGAGGAAGCCGACGTCGCCGCGCCCGAGGAACCCGATGTCGGTCCGCCTGCCGAAGACAAGCCACCCGAACTCGTCGGGTTCGCAGCTGTGGTGTTGGTCGTTGACGGTGGGACGGAGGTTGCCGCCGACGACGTCGAGCCCGAACTGCACCCCGTCAGCACGAAGGCACACAGGCCGGCAGCTCCCGCGCCGCCCGCGCAGAGCACGGTCCGGCGCGTGAGGTAATGATCGGCGGGCATGGCACTCCTGTCGAAAGTCGTCCGTTACGGCCGATGTGGGATGTCCAGCTACATACGCAGCCACGTAATCAACGGTTCAACCATTTGAGCTGCCCCCAGTGAGGACTTGCTGTGGATGGCTGTCAGGCCCCTGAGAATGGGGCGCGCCGGGCGGATCGCCAAGGCAAGCTCGCAGAGCGGATCCGTTACGACGTCGGGAGATTGTCAGTGCGCAACCTCGCTCAATTCGCCATCCGACATCGTTGGTGGGTCATCGCGGGCTGGTTGGTGTTCATCGTTGGCAGCCAAGCTATCGCCGGATCGCTCGGCGGGGCGAACTACAAGGACGAGTTCAAGTTACCTGGCACGGAAACCCAGACCGTCTCGACCCTGCTCCGTAACAGCGGCCTGGACAGCCAGAACGGCATCGACGGAAACATGGTGTTGCACGTCAACAATGGCGACCTCGCAACGCCTCCGGCCAGCGTCGTGCCAGCCCTGGAAGGCTTGTGCAAGCCCGGATCGAAGGTCCTTGAGATAGCCACGCCGTGGGGTGGCATCAACTGCGCTGGCGCCGGAATACTGCAAGCGGCATCGGCCAACCACCGGCTGATCGCCCCAAACGATCCGCGGATCGCGCTTGTCAATATCACCTTTGCCGGCGGCGGTTCGTACGACCAGCAGGCCATAAACCGCGTATACGACACGCTGCACAAACTCAAGAACAATGCCCTCGAAGTTGAGTTCACCGGCGATGCGTTCGCCGGGCAAAGGGGATCCTCGGGCGGCGGCATCTCGCCGGAGATGCTCGGCTTTATTGCCGCTTTCATCATCCTCGCTGTCGTCTTCCGGACGGTGGGTGCGGTTGCCTTGCCGCTTGCCAGCGCGGTCGCGGCGTTGGTCAGCGGACTGGGTGTCATTGCGCTGCTGAGCCACGCCATGAACGTGTCCACAGTGACACCCGAACTGGCGCAGTTGATGGTGATCGGCGTGGGTATCGACTATGCCCTGTTCATCGTTACCAGGCATCGCCGCAACCTGCTCAACGGAATGAGCGTGCCGGACTCGATAACGCTTGCCGTTAATACGTCGGGGCGCGCCGTTCTGTTCGCCGGTACGACCGTATGCATCGCCATGCTTGGGCTCATCGCGCTCGGTGTGAGCTTCTTCTACGGGATGGCTGTCGGAGTCGCCGTAGCGGTCAGCTTGACGATGGTCGCGTCACTCACCCTGTTGCCGGCGCTGCTGAGCTTTCTCGGCCTGTCCGTGCTCCCCCGAAAACAGCGGCGCGCGATTCGGGCCGGCACCTATACGCCGTCGCAGCGCATTGGATTCTGGACCCGATGGTCTGATCTCGTGGCCCGGCGCAAGGCGTTGCTCGGCGCCCTCGCCACCGCACTCATCGTCGCGCTCGCCATTCCGTTCTTCTCCATGCGGATGGGCCACGCGGATCAGGGCAACGATCCGGGCGGCACCACGACCCGCAAGGGCTACGACCTGATCGCGGCGGGTTTCGGCGTTGCCCTGGTTCCGCAATCAATTGCCCGCTTCACGACGGACGACATTGCGTTCCGGCCAATCAGGCCATCGCCGCCATCAGCCGACGTATTTCTGGTGTTCAGAAAAGATGAGACATCGATGGTGGTGCACAATTTCATCAAATTGGCTCGTCGTTTCCTCAGCCAGAAACGGAATTTAAGCCATCAGATCAGCGCACGATGATAGATTGCTAGTCGAGGCGGTCGTCTGATGGATGCGCATAAATTTCCAGGCGTTGCGGGTGCGGCTGTGACGAAAATGCAGGGTCAAGGCCATCCAGG
>Ga0081540_1004392_pt1 | contig 10776 bp, 11 predicted proteins | sample TabmetS2T1R1_FD_71024 | JGI IMG/M metagenome (GOLD analysis project Ga0081540, IMG submission 71024) | Tabebuia heterophylla rhizosphere microbial communities from the University of Puerto Rico - S2T1R1 | ecosystem: Host-associated > Plants > Roots > Rhizosphere ... | reverse complement strand
GTAGCCGCCCGCGCCGAGCCCGAGCAGCACCAAGACGATCACCAGCAGCCCCCGTAGGCCGCCCACTAGTCCAAGACCAGGCACCCTCGTCACATACGGTACATCGGCACCGAACTCCTGCAACCGCAGGCGTCCGGGGCCGACGCTCCGTCACGTTTGCAGGCGCAGAGGCCTGCCACTGGGTCGGGATCGAGTTGTCGCCGCATCGCGCTCGCCGTTCCCGAAATCGGCATGCCGAGCCGCGCCCACGACGCGCCGATCCCTCGTTCGAGGGATGCCCGCCGGCCACCCGACCACCCGGACCCGGCACAATCCCCGCATGGCCACGACCGAGGACCGCCGCGAACTGGGTGGCGACGACTGGCGGCGCGAGCTCTACGAGGCCGCTCCCGAGCGGCAGGGCGAGCTCTTCAGCACCATCAGCGGCCTCGAGAACGAGCCGCTCTACACGCCGGAAAGGGTCGAGCTCGACTACGACCGCGACCTCGGCTACCCGGGCGCCTACCCGTTCACCCGCGGTGTTTACCCGTCCATGTACCGCGGCCGCCTCTGGACGATGCGGCAGTTCGCCGGTTTCGGCACAGCCGAGGAGACCAACGAGCGGTTCCGCTACCTGCTCGACCACGGACAGACCGGGCTCTCGACAGCGTTCGACATGCCGACCCTGATGGGCTACGACTCCGACCACGCCCGCTCGCTCGGCGAGGTGGGGCGCGAAGGCGTGGCGGTCGACTCGCTTGCCGACGCGGAGACCCTCTTCGCGGGAATCCCTCTCGGCGAGGTCTCGACCTCGATGACGATCAACGGCCCCGCGGCGATGCTGCTCGCGTTCTACGTCTGCGTGGCCGAGGAGCAGGGCGTCCCGCGCGCTGAGCTCCGCGGGACGATCCAGACGGACATCCTCAAGGAGTACATCGCGCAGAAGGAGTGGATCTTCCCGCCAGAGCCCTCGATGCGGCTCGTGACGGACATGGTCGAGTTCTGCGCGCGCGAGCTACCGCGCTGGCACCCGATCTCGATCTCCGGCTACCACATCCGCGAGGCCGGCTCGAACGCGACCCAGGAGCTCGCCTTCACGCTGGCCAACGGTTTCGCCTACGTCGACGCGGCGATCGCACGCGGGCTCGACGTCGACGACTTCGCGCCGCGCCTGAGCTTCTTCTTCAACGCGCACCTCGACTTCTTCGAGGAGATCGCGAAGTACCGCGCCGCACGTCGCATCTGGGCGCGCGAGCTGCGCGAGCGGTACGGCGCAAAGAACCCGCGCTCGTGGCTGATGCGCTTCCACACGCAGACGGCGGGAGTCTCGCTCACCGCACAGCAGCCCGAGGTGAACATCGTCCGCACCGCGCTCGAGGCGCTCGCCGCGGTGCTCGGCGGCACGCAGTCGCTGCATACGAACTCCTTCGACGAGGCGCTGGCGCTACCGACCGAGGACGCCGTCCGGATCGCGCTGCGCACGCAACAGGTGATCGCCCACGAGACCGGAGTCGTGAACACCATCGACCCGCTCGGCGGCTCCTACTACCTCGAGGACCTGACGAAGCGCCTGGAGGCCGAGGCGTACGACTACTTCGACCGAATCGAGAAGCTCGGCGGCGTGGTGGCCGCGGTCAAGGACAACTTCCAGCAGCGCGAGATCGCCGAGGCGTCGTTCCGTTACCAGGCGGAGGTCGAGGCGAAGCAACGGATCGTCGTGGGCGTCAACCGCTACCAGCTCGAGGACGAGGGCGAGCTCGAGATCCTGAGGATCGACCCCGCCCTCGAGCAGAAGCAAATCGACCGCGTGCAGGGGCTTCGCGCGCGCCGCGACTCGGCCGCCGTCGAGGCCGCGCTCGCACGGCTGAAGGAGGGCGCCGCGCGGGAGGACGAGAACCTGATGCCGCACCTGATCGACGCCTCGCGGGCCTACGCGACCCTCGGCGAGATGTGCGACGCGCTGCGCGAGACGTGGGGGACCTGGCGCGAGACGCCGGTCTTTTAGAATCCGTCGCGTCGGATTTCTAACTTTGACGCTACTCTGAGCGTCGTATCCCGATGACCCCGATGGAATCAGTCGCAACCAGGCTCAGCTCTCCCCGCTTCCAGCGCTACCTGCTCTGGTTCGGCGTGGCGTTTTTCGCCGTCGGCGCGGCCGCGCTGGTGTTCGCGTTCGTCGGCGGCAGCGACAACAAGAGCGCGAACCCCGACAAGGGCTTCCACGCCCAGCTTCCGGCGAGGTCGATCGCGCTCAAGAACGCGGACGGCGTCACGGTCAAGACCTTCGGGCAGCTCGACCCGCAGATCCGCTCCGACATCAAGACGTTCATCGGTACCGCGGTCGCCCGCAAGAACCTGGGGCGCTCGTGGGCAGTCGTCAGCCCGACCCTGAAGCGCGACTACACGCAGACCTCGTGGACGAAGGGCGCCGACCTTCCGGTCGTCCCGTATCCGGGCGTCGACACCCAGCGCATCCAGTACTTCCTCGATTTCGCCTCCACCAAGGAGATCCTGATCGAGGTCGGCCTGGCCGGGAAGCCGGGCGTCAGCACGCGGCCGACCACCTTCCAGCTCGGAATGGTTCGCGGCGCGAAGGGCTCGGCGCACCCGTGGCTGGTCGACTACTGGATGCCGCGCTGGACGCCGCCGGTTCCGTCCGGCCAGTAGCCCGGCGCTTCTCCTCTAGCTAGATCTCGATCTCGAGCCCATCGTGGGCGAGCTCGAGCGAATCCTCGAGTGGCCGCTCGAACGGCCGGTGCGTGAGCAGCAGTCGCTTCGCGCCACCGGCCTCGAAGGCGGCGATCGCCTCCTCGGCCGCAAGGTGCCCGCGCGTGCCGCCCTCGGGATTCGGAGCGAACAGCGTTGCTTCGCAGAGGAAGAGGTCGGCGTCGCGCGCGATCTCGACCAGGCCGTCGCTGGGGCCGGAGTCGCCGGAGTAGCCCACGGTGGTGCCGTTCGCCGAGGCGCGGAAGCCGAAGGCGAGCAGCTGGTAGTGCAGGACGCGGTGGGCGGTGACCTCGAAGCCGGCGGCCGTGAAGGGGACGCCGTCCTCGTATTCGTGCAGCTCGAACGCCTCGTCGAACATCTCCCGCTGCCCGAGGCGCCCGCCGATCGCGCACAGCATCTCCCTCCCGTCGGGAGGGACCCAGAGGTCCGGCTTGTCGAGGCCCGCGCCCGGACCGAACGCCGAGCCCCAGACCCAGGGCACGAGATCGCCCCAGTGGTCGAGGTGCCAGTGCGTGATCGCGATCGCGTCCACGCGCGGCCACTCCTCGCGCTCGCGAAGCTTCGCGAGCACGCCGGGGCCGCAGTCCAGAAGCAGGCGCCCGGGCCCGTCGAGCAGGTAGCCGGACTGGGCCCCGCCGGGGTTCGGCCACGCCGGGGAGCAGCCGACGACCGTCAGTTTCACGCTCATATACTCGTTCCCATGTCGCGCAAGATCCGTGTCGTCATAGCGAAACCCGGACTTGATGGTCACGACCGGGGGGCGAAGATCATTGCACGCGCACTCAGAGATGCCGGCATGGAGGTCATCTACACCGGTTTGCACCAGACGCCGGAGCAGATCGTCGAGACCGCGATTCAGGAAGACGCCGACGCGGTCGGCATCTCGATTCTCTCGGGCGCGCACATGACCCTCGTGCCGCGCATCCTCGACGGGCTGCGCGAGAACGGCGCCGAGGACGTGCTCGTCGTCCTCGGCGGGACGATCCCGAACGAGGACGCGGAGGAGCTGCAACGGCGGGGGGTGGCGGCAGTGTTCACGCCCGGTGCTCCCACGAGCGAGATCGTCGAGTTCCTGCGCGGGAAGGTTCCGGCCTGAGAGTTCATGTAGACCGCGAAGGAGCGGTCGCGACCGTCACCGTCGACCGGCCCGACGCGATGAACGCGCTCGACCGGCCCACCCTCGAGGAGCTCAGCGACCGGCTGCAGGAGGTCGCGGACGACACCGCCGTCGGCGTCGTCGTCCTGACCGGCTCGGGGGAGAAGGCGTTCGTGGCCGGCGCGGACATCAAGTACATGAGCAGCCTCAGCGTCGAGGAGGCGCTGGCCTGGGGCGAGCTCGGGCACCACAGTACCCAGCTGCTGGAGACAATGCCGAAGCCGACGATCGCGGCGATCAACGGCTTCGCCTTGGGCGGCGGGTGCGAGCTCGCGCTCGCGTGCGACCTCCGCTACGCGGCCTCGACCGCAAAGCTGGGCCAGCCGGAGATCAACCTCGGGATCATTCCCGGCTGGGGCGGCACCCAGCGGCTCGCGCGCGTGTGCGGGCTCGGCGTCGCCAAGGACCTGATCCTCACCGGCCGGCTTGTCGACGCAGACGAGGCACTGCGGCTCGGCCTCGTCAACGCGGTCCACGACCCGGTGCGTGAACGCGCGCGCGAGACGGCGGAGCTGCTCGCGGCGAAGAGCCCGCTCGCGCTGGCGGCGATCAAGCGCACGATGAACCACGTGCTGCAGGGGGACCACGTCGACAACCTCGACCGCGAGGCGAGGGAGTTCGGCGATCTCTTCGCCACTGCGGACGCGAAAGAGGGCCTGACGGCCTTCGCTGAGAAGCGCGAGCCGCGGTTCACCGGTCGCTGATACGTCGGAAGCGCATCAGACGGCCACCCCGGCAAAGCCGGCATGGCCTCTAACGGCATCGCAAGCGACGCCTCAGGAAAAGCGCGAGCCGCGCTTTACCGGCCGCTAGGCACAACCAGCGAGACGAGCGACGCGCTCAGCATGTTGTCGTCGCCGCGCTGCGCCCGAAGCGTCGTCGGCGCGGTCGCCGTCCAGATGTCGACCTGCTGGCCGGGCTTGGCCGTCGAGAGGTCGACCGCCGTGCCCGGTGCGCCGATCCGCGGCACCTGCTGGACGATCGCGTCAACAGGCACGCTCACCAGCAGCCGCCGCTTGAGCTTTGCCTGCTTCTGCCGCATCGGCCAGGCGTTGACGGTTGCCAGCTTCATCTGAAGGTTCCCGTCGTCCCCGACCGCCACGACCGTTCCGCGCAGGTCGAGCGTGAACGGCATCCCGCGAGGCGCCGCGAACAGCAGGCGGCTCGCCTTCTGGAGCCACGGGTACGGGTCTACCGCGCTCTTGCGGCCCGGGTGGAGCTCGAAGTGCAGGTGCGCGTGGGTCCCGTTCGCGTCGCCGGAGTCGCCCACGTAGCCGATCACCTGGCCGGCGACGACCTTCGCCCCGTCCTTGAGCTTCTTCCCATACGCCGTCCCCGCGACGCACTTGCCGCGGTTGTCGTTCTTCAGCGTCTTGTCGTTGTTGAGGTGGATGTAGTAGTAGTCGGTGCCGCTCTGGCCGTGCAGATAGAGCATGCAGCCGGCGGACCCGGAGTGTGTGTAGAACTCGACCTTGCCGGCCTCGGCTGCGAGCGCGAGGCTCCGCTTCGGCGCCATCATGTCGACCCCCTGGTGGGCTCCGCCCGCACGCGCGTCGCCGAAGTCGTCGCTGAAAGTCACGGTGCCGAGCACCGGGAAGACGATCTTCTTCGGCGGTGCCGCGCTCGCCCCGGCCGTAAGGGTGACGAGGAGAAGAACGAGAAGAGCGAATCCTCGGGCTGTCGTCCGGCGGCTGGGCATGGGTCCGGTCGTGCTCGAAGGGCCGGAGGCTACCAGAGTGCCTCCGTGGAGACCCTTGCGGCCCCTCGGTAGAGTCCCGCGCGGCATGAAGATCGCCGTCTGCGCGAAGTACGTCCCCGAGTCGACCGCCACGCGCCGGATCGACCCCCAGACGAAGCGCCTCGACCGCTCCGGCGAGGGTGCGCTGAACCCGTTCGACGTGAACGCGGTCGAGGAGGCGCTCCGCTTGAAGGAGGCCGGCAGCGACGGCGAGGTCGTGATCGTGTCGCTCGGCCCGGAGCGCGCGCTGGAGGCGATGCGGCGGGCGCTCGCGATGGGCGCCGACCGCATCGTGCTCGTCGCGGACGAGGGGGCGGCAGGCTCCGACCTAGTCGCCACGAGCCGCGTGCTCGCGGCCGCGCTCGAGCGCGAGAGCCCCGACCTCGTGCTCTTCGGCCAGCAGGCGAACGACGCCGACGGGGCGGTGCTCTGGGCCGCGGTCGCGGAGCGGCTCCAGCGTCCGCTGATCTCGCAGGTAGCCGAGCTCTCGCTCGGGGACGGGAAGGCGCGCGGCAAGCGGCAGACGGAGTACGGCTACGACGTGATCGACGCGCCGCTACCGGCCGTGGTTGCCGTCTCGGATGCGATCAACGAGCCGCGCTATCCCTCGCTGAAGGGGATCATGGGCGCGAAGAAGAAGCCGCAGGAGACAGTCTCGCTCGCGGATCTCGGTGTGGGCGCCGAGGAGGCGGGTGAGGCCGGTTCGCGCACGACCGTCGAGGCGCTGAACGACCCGCCGCCGCGCGGCGACACGGTCAAGATCGAGGACGACGGCTCGGCCGCGGAGAAGATCGTCGAGTTCCTGCAGGAGCGGAAGGCCGTATGAGGTTCCTCGCCTTTCTGGAGCACCACGAAGGGCGTCTGCAGAAGGACTCGCTCGGCGTTCTGTCCAAGGCGGCGTCGCTCGACGGCGAGGTCGAGGCCGTGCTGCTGGGGTCCGACGTGAACGAGCTAGCCGGGGAGGCCGGGAAGTACGGCGCCCAGCGCGTCCACGTCGACGACGACGTGCTGCTCGACAAGCCACTTCCGCAGCCGCGCGTCGACGCGCTCGAGACCCTGCTGGGCGACCAGCAGTTCGATGCCGTCCTGTTCGCATCGAGCGTGCTTTCCGCCGACATCGCCGCCGCGCTGGCCGCGCGGCTCGACGCCGGCCTGAACTACGACCTCACCGACCTCGCCGTCGAGGACGGGAAGCTGGTCGGCAAGCGACCCGCGCTCGGGGACTCGGTGTACGCGGACGTGGGGTGGACCTCCGAGCCGCGCCTCGCGCTCGTCCGCTCCGGCACCTTCGAGCCCGTGGAGACCGGTGGCAGCGCCGAGGTGGTGCCATTCGAGTCGCGCTTCCAGGATTTCTCGCTCGCGGCGACGATGGTCGAGCAGGCGCACGAAGAGAGCGAGGGCCCGTCGATCGAGGACGCGGACGTGATCGTCGCGGCCGGGCGCGGCCTCGGCGGCCCCGACAACTTCGGGCTCGTCGAGGAGCTGGCGAAGGCGCTCGGCGGCGCGGTCGCGGCGACGCGCGCGGTGGTCGACGCGGGCTGGTACCCGTACTCCACGCAGGTCGGGCAGACGGGCAAGACGGTCTCGCCGAAGCTCTACGTCGCCGTCGGTGTTTCCGGCGCGATCCAGCACAAGGTCGGGATGCAGAGCTCCAGCCTGATCGTCGCGATCAACAAGGACCCGAATGCGCCGATCTTCGAGTACGCCGACTTCGGGGTCGTCGGCGACCTGCACGAGATCGTCCCCAAGCTGACCGAGCTCGTCCGGGCGCGCAAAGCAGCGTGAAGCCTTCCGACTTCCCAGCGCCGTTCGACCCGAACGAGTTCGTCGTCTCAGCCGGCGAGCCCGAGATCGAGGTCGGCGTCCTGATCGTCGGCGCCGGGCCGGCGGGGCTGGCCTGCGCGATCCGGCTCGGGCAGCTCCTCGAGGACGCGCCCGAGCTGGCGGAGCGGCTCGGCGACGTGCCGGTGGCGGTGTTGGAGAAGGGGAAGCAACCCGGCTCGCATCTGCTCTCCGGCGCAGTAGTCAACCCGGTCTCGCTGCGCAGGCTCTTCAAGGGGCGGCTGAGCACGAGCGACATGCCGTTTGCCGGCCGGGTCGAGCACGAGTCGGTCTACTACCTCACGCCGAAGCGCGCGCTGCGCATTCCGACGCCGCCGACGATGCACAACAGCGGCAACTACGTCGCGTCGCTCTCGCAGTTCGGCCGCTGGCTGGGCGAGCAGGCCGAGGAGGCCGGCGCGACGATCCTCCCGGAGACGACCGGGCACGCGCTGCTCGTCGACGGGCGCGTGCGCGGCGTGCGGACCGGGGATCGCGGCCGCGGGCGGACCGGCGAGGAGCTCGGAAACTTCGAGCCCGGCTCGGAGGTCCACGCACGCGTAACGGTGCTCGCGGAGGGGACGCAGGGCCATCTCACCGGCGTCGCGCTCGACCACTTCGGGCTGGAAGGCGACAACCCGCAGGTCTGGGCACTCGGCGTCAAGGAGGTCTGGAAGGTCGCGAAGCCGCTCGACCGCGTGATCCATACGATGGGCTGGCCGCTGCGGGCCGGTGCGAAGTACCGCGAGTTCGGCGGCTCCTTCGTCTATCCCATCGGCGACGACATGGTCACCGTCGGGATGGTCGTCGGGCTCGACTACCGCGACGCCGAGCTCTCCGTCCACGACGTCCTGCAGGAGCTGAAGACGCACCCGCTGCTGCGAAAGCTGCTCGACGGGGGCGAGCGGGTGGCGTGGGGAGCCAAGACGATCCCGGAGGGCGGCTTCGTCTCGCTGCCGAGACAGCTGCACGCGCCAGGGCTGCTGATCTGCGGCGACGGCGCGGGGCTCGTCAACGTGCCGGCGCTGAAGGGGATCCATTACGCGATCGAGTCCGGGCGGCTCGCCGCGGAGGCGGCGTTCGCAGGGTTGCAGCCGGGCGAGGCCGTCGGGCGGCGCGGGGCGCTCGCGGGCTACGACGAGTCGCTGCAGCAGAGCTTCGTCTGGAGCGACCTGAAGCAGGTGCGGAACATGCGCCAGGCCTTCGGGCGCGGGTTCTGGCTCGGCGGCGCGATGGCCGGCGCGATGACCGCGTCCCGCGGCCACTTCCCTCCGGGCGATGCGGGGACCGAGCCGGACGCCGACCAGGAGGTGATCCGCACCGATCGCGCAAAGAGCTACCCGGCGGCGGACGGCACGCTCACGTTCGACAAGCTCTCGTCCGTCTTCCTCTCGGGGAACGCCACCCGCGACGACGCGCCGAACCACATCCGCGTGCGCGACCGCGTTCCGCCCGAGCTCGCCGAGCTCTGGACGCGCCTGTGCCCGGCCGCCGTGTACGAGGTGGGCGAGGAGGCGGGCGACGGCGACGTCCACGTCGAGATCACACCGTCGAACTGCGTCCAGTGCGGCGCGATCACGGCAAAGGGCGGCCGCCTGACGCCACCCGAAGGCGGCGCCGGCCCGGACTACAAGCTCACGTAGTGGTTGACCGCGCCGATGTGGAGGCGGCGCGCGAGGCGATCGCGGGGCGGCTCCACCGCACGCCGACGTTCTCGTCCGCGACGCTCGGTGCGCGGACCGGGGCGAGCGTCTACCTGAAGGCCGAGCTCTTCCAGAAGACCGGCTCGTTCAAGCCCCGCGGGGTGCTCACGAACCTCGCGGCCCTTACCCCCGAGGAGCGTGGACGCGGCGTGATCGGCATCTCCGCCGGCAACCACGCCCAGGCGCTTGCCTGGGGCGCGGCCACCGAAGGGCTCGACGCGCTGCTCGTGATGTGGCGCGGCGCGAGCGAGGCGAAGATCGCGGCGACGCAGGGCTACGGCGCCGAGGTCGACCTCGAGTCGTCGGGCCCCACGGACGCCTTCGCCCGGCTCGAGCAGCTGGTCGAGCAGACCGGCCGCACGCTCGTGCATCCGTTCGACCATCCGCGCACGATCGCGGGCCAGGGCACCGTCGGCCTGGAGGTGCTCGAGGACGTGCCCGACGCCGTCGTCGTCGTCGTGCCGATCGGCGGCGGCGGGCTGATCGCCGGGGTCGCGACCGCCGCGGCGGGGCGGGCGCGGGTGGTCGGGGTCGAGCCGGAGACGTCGAGGGCGATGCACGACGCGCTCGAGGCCGGCGAGCCGGTTCCCGTCGATCCGACCTCGGTCGCCGACGGCCTCAACGCGCCCTTCGCCGGGGCGAACACGCTCGAGATCGTCCGTGAGCGCGTCGAGCAGGTCGTCCTCGTCAGCGAGGCCGAGCTCGAGCACGCGATGCGGTTCCTGTACACGCACACGAAGCTGGCCTGTGAGCCCGCCGGCGCCGCGTCGACGGCGGCGCTGCTGGCCGGAAAGGTGCCCCTGGAGCAGGGAGAAACGGTCGTCGCGGTGGTCTCGGGCGGCAACGTGGCTCCAGAGACCGCCGTTGCTATCCTGGCCGGACGATGAAGGCCGAGATCCATCCCGAGTACGTCCTCGCGACCGTTCACTGCGCCTGTGGGAACGAGTTCCAGACGCGCTCGACCAAGCCCGAGCTGCACGTCGAGGTGTGCTCCAACTGCCACCCGTTCTACACGGGCAAGCAGAAGCTGATGGACAGCGGCGGCCGAGTCGAGCGCTTCCAGCGCCGGCTCGAGAAGGCCGGCCGCAAGGCCTGAGACAACGATGAGCGCCCCCATCGGCGGGCAGGCCGTCCTGGAGGGCGTGATGATGCGAGGCCCCTCGAACTGGGCCGTCGCCGTCCGCAAGCCGAACGGGCAGATCGCCGAGGTCTGCCGCCCGATCGAGTCCGTGATGAAGCGGCACTGGTTCTTCCGGCTCCCGGTCGTGCGCGGCGTCATCGCGCTGGGGGAATCGCTCGCGATCGGCTTCCGGGCGCTGTCGATCTCGGCGAACTACGCGGCCCAGGAGGACAACGAGGAGGCCGAAGCCGAGCAGGCGGAGCTCTCGCGCGCCGCGATCATCTTCGCGTTCCTGATCGCGATCGGGTTCGCGGTCTCCGTCTTCAAGGTCGGGCCTGCGCTGCTCGCCGACCTGCTGCCGATCTCGAACGGCTTCTGGTTCGTCATCGTCGAGGGCCTGATCCGGGTGAGCGTCTTCGTCGCCTACCTGTTCCTGATCTCGCTCCTGCCCGACCTGCGCCGCGTCTTCCAGTACCACGCGGCCGAGCACAAGGCGATCAACGCCTACGAGGCCGGCGAGGAGCTCGAGCCA
>Ga0081540_1004391_pt1 | contig 10777 bp, 16 predicted proteins | sample TabmetS2T1R1_FD_71024 | JGI IMG/M metagenome (GOLD analysis project Ga0081540, IMG submission 71024) | Tabebuia heterophylla rhizosphere microbial communities from the University of Puerto Rico - S2T1R1 | ecosystem: Host-associated > Plants > Roots > Rhizosphere ... | reverse complement strand
GAGGCCCACCGCGAGAGGCCGTATCCTCGGCTGGTCGGTGAAAACGAGCCTTTCCTCCAGGGTCCACTGGGTCAGCGACGCCCTGGGCAACAACGTCGTGGTGATGGACTTCAGCGATCCGGGAAAGGAGCTGACCTTTGCCTTTCAGTTTCGCGCGATGCATTTCGGCCTAAAGGGGATTGAGGAGTTTCCTCTGGAGCCTCGAGCCGAAGAAGTGCCGGTGCAGTATACGCCGGACGAGTGGACCGACGTCGTCTCCCATATGCGTCCTCACAATGAAGACCCCGATGGCAGCGTTGCCGGCTGGGCAAAAAGCTTCACCTCCGACAACCGGGGACGAACGACTGACGTCCTGCGCCGAATGCTGGACGTGTTCCGCGACGGCTTTAGCTACAATGCCAGGGAGGCCGAAGGCACCCAATCTCCCGGCGAGACCCTGCGCTCGAAGTCAGGTACCTGCCGCGACTTTGCATGGTTGATGATCGAGGCGCTCCGGCGGCTCGGCTTCGCGTCCCGCTTCGTCAGCGGTTATCTTTATGACTCGTCCTTGGACGGAGGCGAGGCAGGCATGCTCGGCTCCGGCGCAACCCATGCCTGGGTGGAGGTATTTCTACCCGGCGCAGGTTGGACGCACTACGACCCGACCAACCGCATCGACGCCGGTTTTGACCTGATTCCGGTAGCGATCGCCCGCCATCCAGGCCAGGCCATCCCGCTTGCAGGCTCGTGGTCCGGCAAAGCACAGGACTATCTGGGCATGTCGGTCAACGTTGCGGTCCGCAAGCTCGCCGATGTTGCCGACCCGTCCTAGTCATGCAGAGGGATCGCAACAGGTTGCGGGCGGACACCGGCAGACTTGGATCGGGCATCCTTATCAAAGTGCGAGTTGGCTTCGATACAATGAAACTTCGAGCGCTCAACCGCGTCGGTTTGAGCTTCTGCGCTCGGAGACTCATCCAAGTTCAAGAGGTACACCACCCGAAGATCCGCCTCGACGACCTATGCCTACCGTCGATCTGCGGCAAGCCGTTGCGGCACCTGGCATTGTCCTCAAGGACAATGTTCATTGGGCCAATTGAGAAGATAGTGGGGTCACGTACCGTCCGGAGCGAAATTATCAGGAAGCAGAACGCGTCAATCGAGCAAGCAATAAACAGCTTTTGCGGTCGCCAGCAGGCCGGCGCGGAGGCAAGCATGCTGCAAGATCAATCCAGACCCGGGCGATCTGGCGCTGAAAAAAGCGAGATAATTGGCAGCATCGCCGAGCGTCCTTCCACGCAACCGAAGCGCGAAACGGAATTGATTATAGAGACCTTGTTACGCGAGTTTTATGGCGCGCCCTATCGGCCAAGCGAGACATCCCACCGAATTGCCTAACAAAGGGAGGCTCAAGCATGGGGTTACGTTTAGCTTGTGTCCTAGCTGTGTGCTGGGCGTTTGCGCCCGACGCCTCGGCCGGTGAGCAGCGGAGCGCATTTCGTCGAGCTTCCTGCAGTGTTGTTCGTTACTACGTGGCCAAGTACAGCGAGGCTGCCGCAGAGTCCTGGGCCCGGAGCAAGGGCGCAAGCGAGGCAGAGATTGAGGCGGCTCGCCGTTGCCTGAAGGGTTTGCCGATCGTCACCGCCCAGAACTGACTGCTGCGGGCGCAGCCGGCGCTTCGTTTGTTTGGTTCAGTGTTGGCATGTCCGCGTCCCGTGCGAGGAGGCCCGAAATGCTGATCCGTTCGCGTGATTTGGCAGATGAATTGGCTGCCACTGAAGAGCAGTTGTTCACCCTGCCGCTTGAGGCAGCTCGTTGCAAGGCGCGCGAAATCATCAGCCAGCCTTCTTGCAGCGGGCTCACGCCCGTCATTCAGAAATGGCGACAACTTCCCGACGGTCAGATTGAATTCGTGGTCCGGCATTTGCGTAGGGCAGGCTGAGCCCCTTACCGCGTCGTCCCGTAACAACTAGCATCTCAGAGCTACGATCTTCCTGTCGAAGGCGCTTTCGCGCGGCTTTGGTGTCCCGTCTGAATCCCACGTGACCCAATGATCGGCGATCTCGTTCGCCGCCAACGGCGCGAACTGCCAGAGCTCAGCGAGCGCCATGATGATCAGTTCTGATGAGCCGTCCGGATTGCCACACTTCCGCGCGATTGCAGCCTGGCATTTTGCATTAAACACCTGCGCAGCAAATCTCTGCTCGATGTTCATGCACGCGCTCCCTTCGGGACCACGCCGCGTTTCCGACGAGAATCATCGGGCAGATGGAGTGAACAGCGCGCTCACCGCGCGGTCCGCAAGGATTGAGCTCCCAAACTTGCCTCGGCACCATTGATCTAAGGTACAAGGTGGCACCCGGGGGCTTCACGGAGAGTTAGTTGCGTTGCGTCTCGGTGATCGGCCTCCATTGGATCCATTCAATAGCGGAGATCAGCACTTGCAATTGTCTGCCAGCCGCCACAACAAGCGGTCAGTGACCAAATCGGTGCCGTTTGGCCGCCCACCAGCAGTCACTAAAATTCCAGCGGCCCGTCGAACCGCTCCCAATTTCCCTTGCTTGACAGAAGACGTCGAACCGATGAACGAGGTTATTTCGGGCAAGCGCATCCGAAAGTGATCCAGAAATCTGAACCACGGTGGCATCGGCGAGCTGCGCGGCCCAATGCCGCCGACTGATCGTTGCAGATAACAATCAGCCCCGGACAATGCCGAGGCTGATGTCCACCGCAGAGAGGCAGCCAATCAGTAGCGCGCGGTGACCGGCGCAGTGTAACCACCGAAGCGGTAGTTGATGCGCAAGGTGACCATGTCGACGTCCTGGCTGATCCGATTGAGCGCACCGGCAACAATCGGATTGACGACCGAGAACGAATTATTGGCATCGCCCATGAGCAGGTGGTCGTATTCAAGACCGGCCGACCAATTCGGCGCGAAGCCGTACTCAGATCCAAAGCCCACGACCCCGCCCCAACGGGGCGCGCTGGCCGCGGCCAGTTCAGCACCAGCATCAGTGCCAATCCACCTGACCGCCTTTGGCTGATACTGCGTTGGATAAGCCCAAGCCAGTATCGCGCGTCCCCGGAGGCGGCAACGGTCTACTCTTCCTGCTCTTCGACCGCCCAAGCTGCAATGTCGTGGGAGGGAACAAGCTGCCGCAGAACGTACGGATTGATGGTGTCCGCGAAAACAACCAGCCCCTCTTGCAGCTTGGCACGGGCGAAGCTTTTGGCTTCCGCTTCGTTCTCGAAGGTGGAGGTCAGGCGCGGGCTTCGCCGTCTTGGCAGGGTGCCGCGCTTATGCACTTCAACGGTGACATACCAAGTAGCCGGCATATTCGATCCACCATGCACATCGCCTACCCCGGGGAAGGTCAGGCGGCTTTCATGCCTTCGTCAGCCAGCCAGGTTTCTTCAGTTCATCTCAGCGAGGGCTTCCACGACCGCGCAAACGCGTTCCGCGTTTGTCGTAAGGGAAAACCGCTACGCACTTTCCGGATGATGCGCTAACAGCAGTGCTGCCTTTCCTTATCAGTATTGGCTGGGGATCGGCTCGCCCGCGCCTAGACCCTCGGTAGCGCCTTTGGGCCGCGTCTGCGTCTTGGGGATCTTCGGCAGGTCTATGTCGACTTTTTTGTGGGATATGCTGTCGAGCAGATGCCGGATCAGGTTCAGTCGGGCGCGACGCTTGTTGTCGGCCGGCACGATATACCAGGGCGCCTCTGGCGTGTGCGTGGCCTCGATCATGCGCTGGTAAGCCGCCGAGTAGTCCCACCAACGCCTAACTGATTCGGTATCCATCGGGCTCAGTTTCCAATGCTTGAGCGGATCGTTGACCCTGGCCTCAAAGCGGCGCCGCTGTTCATCCTGGCTGACATCGAGAAAGTACTTCCGCAGGATGATGCCGTTTTTGACGATCATCTCTCGCTCGACTACAGGAGCCAGCACCAGGAAGCGCTCGTACTCCTCGTCGTCAACGAAGCCCATCACATGCTCCACCCCGGCGCGATTGTACCATGAGCGGTCGAACAGGATGATCTCACCTCCCGCCGGGAAATGCGCAATGTAGCGCTGGAGGTAGACTTGCGTCTTCTCGCGGTCGGAAGGGGCGGGCAATGCCACGTGCCGGTAGACGCGCGGGCTCGTGCGGGCGGTAATACGGCTGATCACGCCGCCCTTGCCCGCCGTGTCGCGGCCCTCGAAAATAACGATGACTCGCGCACGCTTGGCTTGGACCCAAGTCTGCAGGCGGACTAGCTCCACCTGGAGCTTCGCGAGCTCCTTCTCGAATTCCTTGCGTTTCATCTTGCCGGAGGCGTTGGTTGCCTCGGCTGACTGACGCTTCTTTTGTCCATCTTTCGCCAATTGAAATGCTCCTTCATAAAACGATGCGCTGTGCCACTTCCGACCAAATGGTTGTCGTCTTCAACTACCGAGCGTCAATTTGATCGCTAACCCTTGCGGGGCGGACTCCGGCGGCTCAAAAACATCCAGCGAGACGGCATTTGAAACGGTTTCATCAAGACCTGGCGACAGGTCGTTTCGGCTTCTCCTTGTCAACGGCCGCAGAGTCCGCCACGGACACTTCAGATTCGCGTATGAGTTCATCGGCCTCTTCCATCAGGTCCAGCCGCACCAGCTTCGTCAGATCCAAGGTCGAGCGCTTGCCAATCGCTTCGCGATTGCGGTCCAGCCATTCCCCGGCAGTCGTCCGGCCGAGATCAAACAGGAATTCGAGGAAAGCTAGAGAGTTGTTGCGCTTGGTTGAAAAGGGCATCTTCTCGAAGTGCTGGCTGGCTTCGATACAATGAAAGTTGAGGCGGTCAATCCGCTTTGCGAGCCGGTCATCGAGAAAACCGCGATTCCTGAGTTTCAAGAGGAGGCCTAGGTAGGACGCTTCAAGCCAGAAAGTGGAGTTGAAGCTCACCTCCGTCACTCGATCCTGGATGTCTCCGACGGTACGTGGCTCGTCATCGCGAATAATCGGATCAATCCTGACGAGGATGAGGTCGGATTTCGGCAGAGGTGACAAAATGGCCAACATTGCAGGATTGCCGGTGTATCCACCATCCCAATACGGCTCGCCGTCGATCATGATCGACCGAAACATATGCGGTAGGCAGGCCGAGGCCAGGACGGCATCTACGGAGATATCTCTATTGTCGAAGACCCGTCGCCTCGCAGTCAGTGCGTTCGTGGCGCACACGTTGACCTTCAATTCTTTTTCTGCACGCAAACGCTCGAAATCGACCAGCCTGGTGAGCGACTCGCGCAAAGGATTGAAATCCATCGGATTGAGTTGATAAGGAGACAGATTTCGGGTTGCGGCCTCCCAGGCCAGATAAGCAGGCGTGTGGTCAAGATTCACTTTCGACTGGGCTTCCCCAGACAGTGGCCAAAGTGGAGTTCCAAACCCGGGCATCTTGCCGATGGTCTCCCAAAATTCACGAAGTCGTTGGCGCGCGCCTTCCGGTCCGCCGCCTAACAGACCATCGGCCGCCACGATCGCGTTCATGGCGCCGGCGCTCGTACCGGTGAAGGCTATGATCTCGAGAGTTGGGTCCTCAAGCAGACGGTCAAGCACGCCCCAGGTAAACGCGCCGTGGGAGCCGCCGCCTTGCAGGGCAAGCGCGATTTTGCGCCGTGGAGACCCTGGCCCGTGACGCTGTTTGCTGTCATCCATTGTCGCCTCCGCCAAGCTACGTAGGGTAACGAGAGGGCACCGCCAGCATAGTTCAAAAACAGGCTAGTCCAATCAATGTTGATCTGAATCAAAGCCGCCGCCGCCGTTCCCCGGGGCGTCCACCTGCTTTGCCTCCAAGAGCTCACAATCGGCCAATGACCAAGATGGTTGCCGGTTGGCCGCGCGCTGTCGACCAGATCAACTCCGACCAGGTCGACGACCGTCACGAACATGATCGACACTATGCGGTCGCCTGTTGCAGCGGCAACGCCATGTGGAGTCATCCGCAGCATGAGGCCGATGTGATCATGGAAGTTGGTGCGTAAATATCTAAACGGCGGACCACACAGCAACTGAGTTCATCGCTCTCAAGTCCACGTCGTCAAGGCGAGATAGTCCGCTTCCCGTCAAAAGAACCGGTTTTGAGTCGAACCGGGTGACTTCCGCGCGCCGCGAAGGGCCAGGAGCAGTCCGTCATCAGCCCGGAACCGGTGCAAGTGGCAGTCTGATGTGAAACTCGGCGCCGCCTCCCGCCCGGTTTTGGGCCGACAGCTGCCCGCTGTGGGCCTCCACAATAGTTCGCGCAATTGACAAGCCCATGCCCATGCCGTGAGCCTTCGTCGTGAAAAATGGTTCAAACACATCTTTCAAGTTTTCAGACGGAATTCCCGGACCCGCGTCCGATACCGAGATTTCTGCGAAATTGTCTATCACGGTGGTGTTGACGCTCATCACACGCGTGGCGCTCGGCTTCCCTGACATGGCATCCATCGCATTCGTCATCAGGTTTATGATAACCTGCTGAAGTTGAATCCGGTCGCCTTTGACTGAGAGCGGCATAGACGTAACGAAGCTCTCCAGTTTGACACCGCGCGCGGCCGCCAGCCCTGACAGCAATTCAAGCGTTTCCCTGACAAGCTTGGCGAGATCCACATCTTTGAGCTCAAATGGTGCCTTCTTCAGGAGGCTTCGCAATCGCTGAATGATCGTGGTGGCCCGCTCGTCGTCGCGCTTGATGTCGGCAAGAATTTCGCGGATCTCATTCATGTCCGGCGCAGGTGACCTTGCAATCAATTGCGCCGACTCGGTGTTCGCGAGAATGCTCCCAAGCGGCTGATTGATTTCATGGGCAATCGATGCGGTCAGCTCGCCTGCCATCGAGTAGCGGTTCACGTGGGCCAACTCGGCCGTCCGCCGAGCCGCGTGCACCTCGGCACGCTGACGGCGGCGGCGCTCAAGCAGCAGGCCGAAGATCAGAGCGCCCTGCACAAGGATCACGCCAAGAACGAGCGCGACCTGCGAGCGATATTGCTGCCACAACCCGGGCTCGCGAAAGCGAACGATACTGCCAGCTGGAAGCCTGTCCTCACTGATGTTCCAATGTTGAAGTTCGCGCCAGTCGTATTGCGGCATCCCGGCCCGAACCGGCGGTATGTTAAGGTCAGCAGGCGCCTCGCCCCTCAGGATGCGAATGGCACCTTCGGCCATCCGTTGTCCTGCTTCCTCGCTGGACATCATAGGCCCGCCAACGATGCCTTGCCCGAGGTAGTTGTCGAGGTAGCTGAAGATAGGGGTGTTCGTAGCTGTCCGAAGCTTGGGAAGCACCGACTCTCGATCGAGAGGAACGCCGGCTGCGTCGACACGAAGGTCCGCGAAGAATGCGGCTGAGTGCGGTGGCAGCTTCGCTATCCGTTTCAGCATATCCTCAAAGGTGAGATCATTGAAATACTCGAACGATATTCTGTTCGTGAAGGGTTGCGAGGTACGACGGAATTCCTCCGCCCAGAATCTGTCCAGGGGAGAGGCACCGGCAATCCAGACAAAATGGGTCGTATCCGGGAGAACATGCAACACACTTTCAATCCACTGCGTGAAGTCCAGCACGGCTGCAACTGGTGCATCGTTCGAGGTAAGTGCGGCGCGGTCTATCGTCCGTTGCTCCGGCATACCGATAAGCAGTGGAGTGGAAGGAAAAAATTGCGCCCGGTATTTCTGAACGAAGATGACGGCCGGAGCGCCGAGCGTCACAATCAGGTCAAGCTTCCTGGACCCGAAAAGAGCAACCAGATAATCGATGGTTGGGCGCTGCTCGTCCGCTTGCTGAAATCGAGCTCCCTCCAACGAAGCTTCATAGAAATCGATCTTGTACGGCGATTGCTTGAAGAGCTCCTCTCGAAACTGCCCAGCAAAGAAAACCCATGGTACAAATTGCGGACCGAATGAGTGCAGCAACAGAACGCGCTTCGGCTCGGCCGCTGCAGGACTGATCGCGGCAAAAAAGAGCACTATAATTGTAACCCAACCCCGAAGTGCGCATGCCATGACGGACCCGCCAATCCAGCAATCCGGTCTCTCCGAGGGCGTGCAGATTGGCACGCAGAACAACGAACAGCAACGCAGGATGCGAGCAAACGGCGACCTGGGCTGGCGCGCAAAAGGCCGGCGCAGTCGCCCCCAGATGTTAGACCCCGGAACAGGGCGACCTCGCGCCCGAATGAAAAGGCCCAACGGAGCGACCGATGGTCCCAAAGCCTTAGTGGCTTTGCATTGCTTGACCTTGCCAGTCGGCTGCGACAGGGGCGCTGAAACATCGCCCGCCTGTACCTTAGGGCAATTGCAGCCTCAGATTAAACAGCGTGTAATGCAACCGCGCACACGGCCTGCGCGGTGGCTATGGCAATACGGTATGCCAGCTGTATGGGCTGAGATCGCGGCGCGCTGGACTGATCGACGCGGGGTACGTCGGCCCCATCCCAAGGGCGCGGCGCCATGTAATGCGCTCTCTAGTTGTCGCAGGACGACCCAGAGGCATTTATCTGCAGCCTCCGAAATAAGCGCGCGGCGCCGTCGCAGGCTTCGCCTTTTTGTCTCCTTGTCAACACACCACGCGTCTGCATCTCAAAGGTCAAGTAGGCGACATCGCTCAACCCCAATGATGTTGTGTCACGGCAGGATTGTCGCTCGCCGGAAAACATCAAAAAAGTCGTTCAACTGCCATGCTGGTTTGATCTGTGTCAAGGAGCAGCGGGCTTCGGCTGCTATTGCACAGGACCGCGACCCGAACATGGACCTGCCAAACTTAGATTAGCGTGGCTCTACATAGCCTCGATCAGTGCCCCGCGATAGCGGGGAAACGCAGGGAGGGTTCAATGGCAATATCGAAGCGCTCGATCACTTCAAGCTTGTTCGCCAGTTTCGCGATCAGCACCTTGATAGCTCTTGCCGGAATTTCGGTAACTAGCGCTCCGGCGGGAGCGGTAGTGTACTGCCAATACGTGGATTATCCCGCCGGTTGCGTCGTAAGGCCCGGCGTGGTGTTGCGACCGCGGCCGGTTGCGCGAGCTGCGGCGCGAGAAGCGGTCCGGCCTGGCACTCCGATGAATCGTGGTGGTCCGGTCAATCGGGTCGGCAGGCGCTGACGGATGATCGATGATCAAGAGTGTGCTCACCTGTCTGCGCATCATCAAAATGTTGATCATTACCGTCGCCTACTGCGAACGAGGCTCACAGCGCTTGCGCGAAACTTCATTGAACGCCGCATTGCGGAGGAGCGAAAGGCCCTAGATCGCCTCGCATCCAAGACATCGCCGATCGTCATGAAAGAGGAGGAGTGACATGAAAAAGATGATCATCTCGATGGCGTTCGTGGCTCTGATTGGTACGCCCGCGGCTATCGCACAGAGCGGCAGCAAGGGAACGACCGTTGGCTCAACCATCAATGGCACCGTCCCGGAGGCTCCGGTCGGCCATCGTCAGCCGCGGGCCAGCGACGTGCCGAACGCGACCGGTGACATACAGAACGTACAGCTGCCGGATCTGCTCGCCAAGGAAAACGCGGCACTCGACAAGAACCCGGAGGCTCCGGTCGGCCATCGTCAGCCGCGGGCCAGCGACGTGCCGAACGCGACCGGTGACATACAGAACGTACAGCTGCCGGATCTGCTCGCCAAGGAAAACGCGGCACTCGACAAGAAGATCAAGAGTATCTGCCGAGGGTGCTAGAGGCGCGTGCCCGAACTCGAAACGCAGGTTTCGACGTCGCTTGGGAACGACCCGCTTGCAATGGCATCGCAACTTCGGGGCACTAGCGGAAATCCAGACTGCTCCGCCGGGTCCGCCCTTCCCCCGAAGAGCGACGCTGAGGTCGCCGCGTCGAATGCATGCTTGGGCCAATCGGAGACATTCGCGCTCGTATTCGAAGCCTGTCGAGCGCCTGGCACTCGATGAAGGCAATTCGCGATTGCATCGGATAGCGGGACAACGCCCGGCCGCCACTTCTGGTGGCGCTACATGCGGTGCAAGCATTATTCCGAACGGATCTCGCTATCGCCGCCCGACTTCAATGAAAGCGGCTTTGGAAGCCAGGCTCTAGCGGCAATCTCTTTCATCGGGGCGTTGCCGGTCCACTCGATTGCGGTGGTTGCCGGCCTCGCCCGAATGACGTTCGATTGTCGGATATCGAACGTTCACGTATGAACTGAGGAATTTGATTTAGATCAACATCGCGAGGCTTCCGCGCGCAAAGCTTCCGACCCCCGCGGTTCGCCGATCGCGATGGTGTCCGCGGCTTTCCTCGTTCGAACCAAGGAGAACGATCATGTTGCGCAAAGTTCTCATCGCTTCGGCAGCCGCAGCTATGCTGCTTGTCACCTTCACTCCCGACGACGCATTCGCCCGCCGCGGCGGCGGCATGCGCGCTGGAGGCGGTCATGGCGGTGCGGTCGCAGCTCGGGGCGCCCGGGGCGGCGCGGTCGCGGCTCGGGGCTACCGAGGCGGTGCGGTCGCTGCACGCGGCGGGCGCTATGGCTATCGGGGTGCCTACGCACGGGGTGGCTACCGCTACGGTGTCGGGGCTGCGGCAGCAGGCGCGGCTGCGGTCGGCGCGGCTGCGGCCTACCGCGGCAACTGCTACGACTCCTACGGCAACTGGATTTGCGCAAACCGGTATCCATACTGACCAGCGCGACGACAACAGTTGACCGGAATGCGATACCTCTCGCTTTTCGGTCAACCAAGTCATGCATCGTTACTGCGATTCCGCGGGTCGAATTGGAAGAGTTTCGCCGCGCACCCGCCACCGCAGGCCGAAGCCGCTGTCTATTTGCTTAGGACAAT
>Ga0081540_1004390_pt1 | contig 10778 bp, 9 predicted proteins | sample TabmetS2T1R1_FD_71024 | JGI IMG/M metagenome (GOLD analysis project Ga0081540, IMG submission 71024) | Tabebuia heterophylla rhizosphere microbial communities from the University of Puerto Rico - S2T1R1 | ecosystem: Host-associated > Plants > Roots > Rhizosphere ... | reverse complement strand
CCCCCCCCCGGGTGGGGGGGGGGGGGGGGGGGGGGGTGGTTTTGGCGACCCCCCCCCTTGTGGTTGTTAGAGCCCCCCACACAGACGCCCCCCCCCCCCCCCCCCCCCCGAAAGGGGGGAGAGGGGGAACGGCGGCGTTGTGCAGCCGCTGCAGGCCGCCTCACTGACTTGCTCCGCCGAATGGCGTATCTTCACGCTTGACTAACACTCGGGGTGGGTTAGGGTGCCCCGGTGAATGCCGTGTCAAAGGGGGCGGCCGTGGGCAAGCGTGACGATCAGTCCGGACTGATCCTCCTGATCGAGGATAACCGCGGAATTTCGGAGACCGTCGGCGAATTCCTCGAACGGCGTGGCTATTCCGTCGACTATGCCGCCGACGGCATCACCGGCCTTCACATCGCGGTCACCAACAGCTACGACGTCATCGTGCTGGACCTCATGCTGCCGGGCCTGGACGGCATCGAGCTCTGCCGCAAGCTGCGCGGCGAAGCCAAGCTCGCGACGCCGGTGCTGATGCTGACCGCACGCGACACCGTCGAGGACAAACTCGTCGGCCTCGATGCCGGCGCCGACGATTACCTCGTCAAGCCGTTCGAGATCCGCGAGCTCGAGGCGCGCATCCGCTCGCTGATTCGCCGTGACCGTCGGCAGGTGTCGACCGAAGTGCTCAAGGTCGGCGATCTCATCCTCGACACGGCGACGCTGCGCGTCACGCGCGGCGGCAAGGATCTGCCGCTGTCGCCGATCGGCGTCAAGCTGCTCACGATCCTGATGCGCGAATCGCCGCGCGTCGTCAGCCGCCGCGACATCGAACGCGAGGTGTGGGGCGATCTCCTGCCCGATTCGGACACGCTGCGCAGCCATCTCTACAACCTGCGCAAGGTCATCGACAAGCCGTTCTCCCGCCAGCTCCTGCATACGATCCACAGCGCGGGATACCGGCTTGCCGATCTCGATTCCGAGCTCGCGCCGGAGCGCTCGACGGCGTGATGCGCGAGCGGTCGGCGGTGAGCAGATTCCGCGCTTCCTCCGCTCACCGCTCACGGTTCACCGCTCACGATTCGTCCGCGCGGATGCGAGCCACGCCCGATGCCTAATGCCGGCGGCCTGCGCCGCAAAATCTGGGTGGCCTTCATCCTGCAGATGACGGCGATCAGCTTCGCGGCCGTGCTCGGCGTGTACGCCGCGGCGGCCGTCATCGAGGACGTCGTCGTCAAGCGCGTCCTGCTGCACGATGCCGAATACTTCTTCGAGCGCGCCGCGGCGAACGCCTCGGCACAACCGCCCGACACGTATTTCGTGCGCGGCTATTTGCAGAAACCCGGCAGCGATCCGGCGGACGTGCCCGAGCCCTATCGCGGCCTCGGCCCCGGCTATCACCACAACGGACCCGAAAGCTCTGACGTCGTCTATGTCGTCGATGGCGCGGCCGGCCGGCTCTATCTCGGCATCGACGCCGCGCGCGCGCATCACCTCGTGCTCGTGTTCGGCATGGCGCTCTGCGGCCTCATCATCGTCATCGTCTATTTCACGACATGGATGACCTACCGCGCGTCGCGCAGCGCACTCTCGCCGGTGATCGCGCTCGCCAACGCCGTGCGCGACTGGGATCCCAAGCATCCCGATCTCGATGCGCTCTTGCCCGAGAACCTGCCGGTGCGCGCCGACGGCGACGTCGAAAGCCTCGCCTATGCGCTGCACGGCTTCGCGACGCGCCTCGAGGAATTCGTCGAGCGCGAGCGCGCGTTCACGCGCGATGCGAGCCATGAGCTCCGCACGCCGTTGACCGTGATCAAGGCGTCGGCCGACATGCTGCTCGACGACGACGTGCCGGCGTTCACGCGGCGCGCAGCCGAACGCATCCTGCGCTCGGTGCGCGACATGGAATCGCTGACCGAGTCGTTCCTGATTCTCGCGCGCGAATCCGACGCGGGCTTGCCCGAGGAGGAATTCAGCGTCAATGAAAGCGTGCTCGAGGAGATCGAGCAGGCGCAGCCGCTCTGCAACGGCAAGCCGGTCCACATCATTCGAGACGAGCGCAAGGATCTCGCGCTCTACTCGTCGCGCCGGGCGTTCAGCGTGCTGATCGGCAATCTCATCCGCAACGCCTGCCAGTACACCGAGCGCGGCCGCGTCACCGTCACCGTCGAAGCCGACCGCGTCATCGTGCGCGACACCGGCGTCGGCATGAGCGAGGAAGAGCAGAAGCGCGCGTTCGTCTCGTTCTTCCGCGGCGACCAGGGCCGCGGCAGCGGACACGGCATCGGCCTCACGATCGTCAAGCGCCTCGCCGACCGCTTCGGCTGGGAAGTCGGCATGCAGAGCCAGCAGGGCATCGGCACGACGGTCACCGTCGTCTTCCCCGACACGCAGCGCATGTAAAGCCGGAAGTCGCGCCGGCTGGCGCCTCGCTATACTCGAACGATGTCTCTTGCGGAGCCGATATCGTGCGCATCTGCGGACTCCTCCTGGCGTCGGTCCTGATCGGGAATGTCTCCATGGCGGCCACACCCGTACTCGTGATCCACGGCGGCGCCGGCGTGATCCGCAAGGACCTGACGCCGGAGAAGGAAAAGCTCGTGCGCGCCGATCTCGAGACGGCGCTCGACGCAGGTTATTCCGTGCTGAAGAGCGGCGGCAGCAGTCTCGATGCGGTGTCGAAGGCGATCGTCGTGCTCGAGGATTCGCCGCGTTTCAACGCCGGTAAGGGCGCCGTGTTCACGCACGAGGGCAAGAACGAAATGGACTCCGCGATCATGGATGGCCCGACGCTGCGCGCGGGCGCGATCGCGGGCGTGCATCGCGTGAAGAATCCGGTGCTGCTGGCGCGCGCGGTGATGGAGAAGTCGCCGCACGTGATGCTGAGCGGCGACGGTGCAGAGGAATTCGCGAAGACCGTCGGCATCGAGCTCGTCGATACCTCCTACTTCCGCACCGACGAGCGCTGGCAGCAGCTTCAGGAAGCGCTGAAAGCCGAAAGCAGCAAGCACGCTTCGACGCCGGGTCGTGCAATTCACTACGGCACGGTCGGCGCCGTGGCGCTCGATGCGCAGGGGCGTCTCGCCGCCGCGACGTCGACGGGCGGCATGACCAACAAGCGCTGGGGCCGCGTCGGCGACTCGCCGATCATCGGCGCCGGCACGTACGCGAACGCGCACTGCGCCGTGTCGGCGACCGGTTGGGGCGAGTTCTACATCCGCGCGACCGCCGCGCACGACATCTGCGCGCGCGTCGAGTATGCGAAAACGCCGGTTGCCGAAGCGGCCCGCACGGTCGTCATGGACGTCGTGCCGAAACTCGGCGGCGACGGCGGCGTGATCGCGCTCGATGCCGAAGGCAATTTCGCGACGCCTTTCAACACCGACGGCATGTACCGCGGCTGGATCGATCGCGAAGGCAAGATGCACGTCGCGCTGTTGAAGGAATAGCGCATTTTCCCTCGCCCGCTTGCGGGAGAAGGCCAGGGTGAGGGCAAACGGGCGATATCGCCCTACGGACTTCCGCCCGACTCGCGCACGGGCCGCTTCGAAAGCTTGCGCTGCAGCGTGCGCCGATGCAGGCCGAGCCGCCGCGCGGCTTCGGAGATGTTGCCGTCGCATTCGGCCAGCACGCGCTGGATGTGCTCCCATTCGAGACGCTTCAGCGGCGGCGCTGCGAAGACCGGTGCTGACGCGTCCTCGTCGCGCTGGCCGCTGCCGCGCAACGCCTGCACGACTTGATCGGCGTCGACGGGCTTGGCGAGATAGTCCCACGCGCCGCGCTTGATCGCCTCGACCGCGGTCGCGATCGACGCGTAGCCTGTCAGGAGCAGGATGCGCAGGTCCGGCTTGATTTCGAGCAGCTCCGGAATCAGCGCGAGCCCGCTGTCTTCCCCGAGCTTGAGATCGAGCACCGCGTAATCGGGTTCGAGCTCGCGCGCGCTCGCCAGCGCCTGCCCGCGATTCGCCGCGACGCCGACCGCGAACCCGCGCGCGCCGAGCGCGCGTGCGAGTACGCGCACGAACACTTCGTCGTCGTCGATCAGGAGAACGCTTTCGGTCATGCGAGTCTCGTCGCCCCCGGCGAAAGCCAGGACCCATTTTCGCTTTTGACGGCGTGCCGTTCAAAGGAAATCAAGAGGAATGCGCTTTCGCCGCGACGACTCGGGTCAGCTCCGCCCGCGCAGCGGCACGCGCAGGCGCTGGAGCAGGCCTCGATCGGGCTGAAGCTCCGCGCGCAGCTCGCCCCCCAGCCGCTCCGCGGTCGCATGCGCGAGCGCGAGCCCGAGGCCGAGACCGTCGCGCTTGCTCGACTGGAACGCCGATCGCGCGACGAGCCCGGCTTCGGTGCCGGCCCCGAAATCGCGCACGCCGAACTCGGCATGATCGCGGTTCGCCGCGACGCGCAGCTCGACGCGCGCGCTGCCGGCGGCGAGCGAGGCGTCGGCGGCGTTGCTGAGCAGGTTGATCAGCGCGTGGCGCAAGCTCGGCTCGGCGTCGATCTCGCGCGTGTGCGCGTCGCCCTCGATCGAGATCGTGAGCTCGATCTCGGGCCGGAGCAAGTGGAAGCGCGACTCGCAATCGCGCACGAACTCCGCGAGCGGGAGGCGTTGCGGCGCGCCGGAGAGCTGGCGGCTGCCGACTTCGACCAGCTCGCGCAGAATGTCGCGGCAACGCTCGGCCTGTCCGCCGAGGAGATCGAGATCGTCGGCGAGCGCACGATCGCCGGCGCGCTCGCGGCGGAGCTCGGCGATCAGCGTGCGCATCGTCGAAAGCGGCGTGTTGAGCTCGTGCGCCGCGCCGGCGGCCTGCGTCGCGATCGCGAGGATGCCCTCGTCGCGGAGCGCGCGCTCGCGCTCGCGCTGGATCTCGCGCTCGCGCAGGTGCAGCAGGCGCGCAAGGCGCGTCACGAAGAACGACAGGGCGGCCGCCATGATCACGAAGTTGATCGCCATGCCGACGAGATGCAGGTTGAAGTCGCCGCCTTCCTGCGCGTGCAGCATCGGCAGCGGCACGTGCCAGGGAAACAGCGCGAGGTAAGACAGCGCGGCCAGGAGCGCGACGATCGCGACATAACGCAGCGGCAACGCCGCGGCCGCGAGCGTGATCGGCAGCACCATCAGCGACACGAACGGGTTGGTCGCGCCGCCGGTGAGATAGAGCAGCCAGGTCAGCGCCGCGATGTCCACCGCGATGTGCGCGACGGCTTCGATCGGCGTGACCGGCCACGGCTGGCGCAGGCGCCAGAACACCCCCAGCGCGAACGCGAGCAGCGCGACGATCCCGAGCGCGAGGGCGGGCACCGGAATCGACAGCCGCATGCCGAACGCGACGACCGCGACCGTCAGCGCCTGCCCGGCGACGGCGCACAGGCGCAGCCAGGCGAGCGTCCAGGTCAGCTCGCGCGCGTTGTGGAAGCCGGTGCGGTAGGTCGTCGCGGCCTTCATGGTGGTGGCTCGCGGGGTCGTTCTGAAGATTGAACCACGAAGAGCACGAAGAACACGAAGGACAATCAAAAAGAGCTCTTCTTCGTGCTCTTCGTGTTCTTCGTGGTTCAGTCTTTTGCTCGGGCCTAAGCGCGTTCCGTCGCAACACCAGGCACGGTCGGCAGCTTGATCGCGACTTCGAGCCCGCCGCCGTCGACATTCTTCGCGCAGATCGTGCCGCCGTGCCATTCGACCGCGCTTCTTGCGATCGCGAGCCCGAGGCCGGTGCCGCCGCTGGTGCGCGTGCGCGCCGAATCGGTGCGGTAGAACGGCTCGAAGATGCGCGCGAGCTCGACGGCCGGCACGCCGGGTCCGTGATCGCGGACGGTGACGAGCGCGAATTTCGGATCGCGCGGATCGCGCAGGAGGCGCACGGTGACTGTGCTGCCGTCCTGCGTATAGGCGAGCGCGTTGCGGATCACGTTCTCGAACGCGCTGTACAGCGCATCGCGCGAGCCGGTCAGCACCTGCCGCTCGCAGTCGGCGAGCACGACCTTGCGTCCGCGCGGCGCGCCTTCGTAATCGGCGTTGGTGATGACGTCCTCGAGGAGCTGGTCGAGCGTGACCGTATCCTGCGCGGCACGCCGTTGCGTTTCGAGACGAGACAGTTCGAGCGCCTGCGACAGCATGCCTTCGAGCCGCGTCGACTCGCTTTCGATGCGATCCAGCGACGCGTGCACCTGCGCATCGTCGCCGTCGCGCGCGAGCTCGAGCGCGACGCGCAGGCGCGCGAGCGGCGAGCGCAACTCGTGCGACACGTCGCGCACGAGCCGGCGGTGACTCTCGATCAGCGCCTTGATGCGCGCGGCCATGTCGTCGAATTCCGACGCCAGCGCGATCATCTCGGCGCTGCGGCCGTAGCGCAGCGTGCCGACGCGCGCGTCGAGCTCGCCTTCGGCGAAGCGGCGCGTGGACGCGCGGATCTGCGTCAGCGGCGCCGACACGTACCAGGCGAGCAGGAAGCTGAAGACGGCGCTCACGACCATGCCGGCGACGATGTTCATCCAGAACGTGCGCGGCCGGCGCGAGATGAGGCGCGAGAGGAACGTGCCTTCGAGCGTCGCCACCGCGCCGTAGATCGGACCGTCCTTGACGCGGATCGCGCGCGCGCGCTGGCGCTCGACGCCGTGCGTCGGGGGCAGTGCATCCTCGGACAGCGTCGCGGCCTCGGCGGCGACCTCGGCGGCCGCGTCGCGCATCGCCGGCGTCGAGGCGCGGCCGAGCATTTCGTGGCCGCCGGCGTCGAACACGTAGATGACGATCGGTCCGAACTCCGTGGTGTTGCGCAGCCATTGCCGCGTCGCGTCGGCGCCTTCGTGGCGCAACTCGCGCGAGGTGCGCGAGAGGAGATCGTCCATCGCGGCCTCGAGGCGCGTGACGCCGAGGCCGGGAATGCGCTCGGTCTCGAAGTTGCTGGTCGAGATCCAGGCGAACGTCAGCAGCACGACGACCGTGGCCAGCCAGAACGCCGCGAAGATGCGCCAGAAGAGGCGTCGCATCATGGCCCGGTTTTCCTCGCTCCCGCCGACAGACTGCGCGGAGAACCCGCGTCAACGCAAGCGGCGCGCGGCACCGGCAGCCCGCTGCCGACCGGGGCAGGGGCTGCGACCGCGAGCTGGCGCGTCACGCGGGCTCCCCGAGCTGGCGGAACAGGTACCCGCTGCGATGGATCGTCGTGATCGGCGAGGTGCCGTCGGACGTGTTGCCGAGCTTGCGGCGCAGGTTCGAGACGTGCACGTCGATCGAGCGGTCGAACGGACCGAGCGGGCGGCCGAGCACGCTCTGCGAGATGCGCTCCTTGCTGACGACGCGTCCCGCTTCGCGCAGCAGCAGCGCGAGGAGGTCGAACTCTGTCGCGGTCAGCGCGACGGGCTTTTCGTCGACGGTCACGCTGCGCGACGACGCGCGCAGCCAGATCGGTCCGTTGCGAAGATCGGTCAGCGCTTCGCCGCCTTCGCCGCGCGCGCGCCGCAGCACGGCGCGCAGGCGCGCCGCGAGCTCGCGCGGATTGCACGGTTTCGGGATGTAATCGTCGGCGCCGAGCTCGAGCCCGAGGATGCGGTCGATGTCCTCGCCGAGCGCGGTCAGCATCAGCACCGGCGTCGCCGCCTCGCGGCGCAGCTCGCGCAGCACGTCGAGACCGGAGCGGCCCGGCATCATGACGTCGAGCACGAGCGCGTCGAACGTCTCGTTGCGCGTCGCGGCGATCGCGGATTCGGCATCGTGCGCGAGGACGACATCGAACCCGTCGCGGGTGAGGAAGTCGCGCAACAACTGCGCGAGCTCCTGGTCGTCGTCGGCCAGGAGGATTCGGTAGCGGCTCATGGATGTAAAGGATACCGCCCGAAAAGCAGGCGGAATGCCATCTTTTCAGGCGCTTGCGGGCCTTTGCATAGATTTACTTAAGGCCCGCCCGGCGAGTACAGGAACGCGCGCCTATTCCTCGGCCGTGACCGCGCGCAGGCCACCAGCGGCGGAATGCTCGATTTCGTCCTGCGCGCTGTGCGAGGCCGAAAGCTTCTTCATCAGCGGCAGCAGCGCGAACGCCAGCACGGTGCCGCCGACGGCGAGGAAGCCGAGATTGTTGAAGAGCCGCGTGTAGATCGCGAGGCTCTCGAGCGGATCGGTCAGGTTCTCCGGGATGCTCGCGTAGTTCGCGACGATGCTCGCCGCGTACTGCGAGATGCCGGTCGCGACGAAGTACGCACCCATCATGAAGCCGCCCATGCGCGCCGGCACGTAGCGCGCCATCACCGCGAGGCCGAGGCCGCTGACGAGCAGCTCGCCGAGCGAGTAGAAGCCGTAGCCCCAGATCATGTACCACGACGACACCTTGCCGGCGACCGCAGTCGCGCCGGAGATGCCGAAGATGAAGAAGCCGAGCGCGACGACGACGAAGCCGAGCGCGAACTTCGCGGCGATCGGCAGATCGCGGCCGGTCTTGCCGAAGTGCGTGTACGCCCAGGCCAGGATCGGCGAAAGCAGCATGATCCAGATCGGGTTCAGCGCCTGATACTGGCCCGGCGACCACGTCCACAGCGTCATGCCGAACAGGTGCTGGTCGAGATCGACGTTGCGCAGCGCGAACAGCGTCAGCGACGTCGACATCTGGCCGTAGAAGATGAAGAACAGCAGCGTCTCGACCATCAGCACGAGCGCCGCGATGAGGCCCGCGCGCTCGCCGCTCGATCCAGTCGTGATCATGTAGCCGAAAATCAGGAGCACGATGGCACCGGCGATCAACATCGTGACGTCGGTCACTTCCTTGTGCTGCACGACGAACGCGACGACGAAGACGCAGGCGAAGCCGACGCCGAGGACCATCGCGAGACGATCCCAGCGCACCGGCCGCTCGTCGATCGGCGAGCCGATGCCTTTCAGCGTGCGGACCATGAAGACGTAGTTGACGAGACCGAGCAGGAGGCCCGCGCAGCAGACCGTGAAGCCGGCGTGCCAGCCCCAGTTGTCCTTGATCCACGGCGTCAGCAGCATCGACACGGTCGAGCCGATGTTGACGGCCATGTAGTAGAGCGTGAACGCGCTGTCGATCTTCGCGTCGTCGCCTTCGTAGATGCGGCGCACCATGTTCGCCGCGTTGGCCTTGAAGAGGCCGTTGCCGACGACGATGACGCCCATCGAGGCGTAGAGGAAATAGAGGTTCTCGCTCGGAATCGACAGCATGAGATAGCCGATCGCGAGGATCGCCGCGCCGGCGCCGGCGTAGAGACCGCGGCGACGCTTGGGCGTGGGGGCGGCGGCGGTCCCGTCGGGCTTGGTCTCGGCCGCGGCGCTCTGGACGGCCGCGAGCGCCGCGCGCCCCAGCGCGCCCGCCGTGGCGAAGCGCCGGTCCGGCCGCTTGGCCATCGCGCGGCCGATCACGGCGTCCATCTCGGGCGAGAGCGACGGCCGCAGCTTACGCGCCTGCGGCGGCGGCTCCTTGATGTGCGCCCACAGCTTGGCCGGGTCGGAGTCGCGCGGATACGGGACGCTCCCGGTCAGCGCCTGGTAGAGGACGCAGCCGAGCGAGTAGACGTCCGAGCGCGCGTCGGCGCGGCCGCCCTGGATCTGCTCGGGCGCCGCATAGTCGAGCGTCCCCACCCACTGGCCCGTGCGCGTCAGCGTCTCGGAGTCCGGCGTGCGGGCGATGCCGAAGTCACTCAGATAGGCGTGCTCGAGGCCGCGGCGGACCTCGATGAGGATGTTCGCCGGCTTGACGTCGCGGTGGACCAGGCCGCGCTCGTGCGCCGCGTCGAGCGCGTCGGCGACCTGGGCGACGATGTGCGCCGCGCGCCCCCATTCGAGGCTGCTCTCGGAGGTCAGCAGCGCGCGCAGGTCGGTGCCCTGCACCCAGCGCATCGCGATGAACAGCCGGCCCTCGGCCTCGCCGGCCTCGTAGACCGGGATCACGTTCGGGTGGTCGATCGAGGCCAGCACGCGCGACTCGCGCTGGAAGCGCGCGCGGAAGCCGTCGTCGGCCGCCAAGTCGGGCGCGATGACCTTCAGCGCGACCGGGCGGTCGAGCGAGATCTGCGTCGCCCGGTAGACGACGCTCATGCCGCCCTGGCCGGCGACGCCCTCGATGCGGTAGCCGGCGAACAGCGAGCCCGGCTCTAACCGCGCCAGACGCTCGCTGATCTCATCCACGAGGAACGGTTTCCGGGCAGCCGGAGGCCGCCGCGCAGTACATGAGCGACACTAGAGCAGCGCCCGGCATGGGAATCAAGTGGCAGCACTTTGCCAAGCGCTCACCGTCCCACCGAGCCCGGACGCGTTGTGGGGGATAGCGCACAGTTTGCAGGGCAATTCGTCCCGCTCGGCGCCGTGACGCTCCCGACAGGGTCAGCCCGAGACGACCTCGAGGAACGCCTCGTAGCGCTTGACCTCGCGCTCGGCCCGCAGGCGCTCCTCGGAATCCTCTTCGGCCCGCTCGACGGCCTCCTGGGCCTCCTTCAACCTTGCCTCGAAGGCGGCCCGGTCGATGTCGTCCGGCGCGATCGCCTCCTCGACCAGCACCAGCGCGCGGTTGTCGACCACCTGGAGGTAGCCCTCTCCCTGCGCGTAGCGCACCACGTCCGAGTCCGACTTGTAGAGCCTCAGCTCGGTCGGCTCGAGGATCGCCATCAGCGGCGCGTGGTTCGCGAGGATCCCGATCGAGCCGGTCGTCGTGCGCGTGGAGACCATCTCCACTTCCTCGGCGAAGACCTGGCCCTCCGGGGTCAGGACCTCGACCGGGAAGCTATTCCTCGCCATCACCCTCGTCCTCTTCGGCGCGCGTCCCCGGATCCTCGCCCGCCTCCGCCTCGGCCTCGGCCTC